>Ga0068853_100000885_pt1 | contig 20911 bp, 16 predicted proteins | sample KBSCornC32_FD_65655 | JGI IMG/M metagenome (GOLD analysis project Ga0068853, IMG submission 65655) | Corn rhizosphere microbial communities from Kellogg Biological Station, Michigan, USA - KBS Corn C3-2 | ecosystem: Host-associated > Plants > Roots > Rhizosphere > Soil ...
GCACTGGAATGTCGGTATAGACGGCATTGTAGAACTGCAGGCCTGGCTGGTCGCTCCAGAGCTTGAGCGTCAGGTCGCCCGCGGGTGCCGAGACGATCGCGATCGGGTCCTTGACGTCACGGCGCGCGTCGAGCACGGCATTGCCGTCATAATCGATCGCCTGTCCCACCGCGTCGCGCAGCGTCTTGGGCGCCGCCCAGTCCCATTTGCTGCCGGGTGCCGCCTCGAGGATGTTACCGGTCGGGATCAGCTCTTTGTCGACTTCGGTATAGGCGTGGGCCTTGAGCCAGTAACGGTGGTCCAGCACGTCGGCGCCGGTGCCGAGGTTGAAATATTGGTGCTGGACGAGACTGACCGGGCCGGGCCGATCGATCGTGGCTGCGAACTCGAGCCGTAGCCGGTTGCCCCGGAGCGTATAGGTGGCATTGGCCTTCACATTGCCTGGAAATCCCATCGCGCCGTCAGGCGAGGTGATCGAGAAGGTGACGGCATTGGCGCGATCATCGGGCGACGCGTCCCAGACCTGCTTGCCCCAGCTTCCCGCCCCGCCATGGAGCGCGTTGGCGCCCTCGTTCGGAGGGATATTGTAGGTCTTGCCATCGAGCGTGAACCGTGCCTTGCCGATACGGTTGGCGACGCGGCCGACCACGGCGCCGAAATAGGGCGAGTGGAGCGGGTAGGGCTCGAAGCTCTCAAAACCCAGCACCACCGAGCGCTTGCCGCCCGCGACCGGCACCCGCCAGTCGCGCACCACCACGCCCCAGTTGAGGATGTCGACCTCGACGCCGCTGTCCGAGATCAGCCGGAACTGGTCGACCCGCCGCCCCTCGAAGTTGCCGAAATTGCTGACCGCGACCATGCTGCACCTCCCGTTTGCGCGCAGAGGCTTAGCTTGGCTTCACGTGCCCACCAAGCCGAAATCGATTGACCCGCCTCTCGCCCGGCGCGAACCTTCATTCGGAGGCGAAAAAGCGTGGACGAACCGATCAGCAAGCGCGCGACCGTGCATGATGTGGCGCGCGCCGCCAGCGTGTCCCTCGCGACCGTCGACCGGGTGCTCAACGGCCGCCCGGGCGTGCGTCCGCAGACCGTGCTCAAGGTCGAAGAGGCGATCAAGGCGCTCGATTTCCGCCGCGACCTCTCCGCGTCACTGCTGGCCCGTGCCCGCGACCTCAAGCTCGCCTTTCTCATTCCCGATGGCGGCAATGCCTTCATGGAGTCGCTGGCAGGCGCCATCGGCCGCCGCATGCGCGTCTCGCGCAACGAACGGCTGACGCTTGGGGTCACGCCCTATCACGCGCTCGATCCATCCTCCCTCGTCAGTCGGCTCGACGAGCTCGATGCGCGCGAGGCGGATTGCGCGGTGATCGTCGCGCCCGACGATCCGGCCGTGGCGCGCGCCATCGATGCGGTGAGCCGCCGCGGTGTGCCGGTGCTGACGCTGGTGTCTGACCTTCCGGGCTCGGCTCGCCGCGCCTTTATTGGGATCGACAACCAAGCCGCCGGTCGTAGCGCCGCATCGCTATTGGGACGCTTCTGCGCCGTGGGAAAGGTCGGCGTAATCGCCGGTTCCATGGCGCTGCGCGACCACCGCGAGCGCTTCGAGGGCTTTGCAGGCGTGCTCGGCCGCGAGTTCCCCCGGCTCGAAATCGTCGGGCCCATCGAGGCCTTCGACGACGATGCCGCGACCGAAAAGGCCGCGCGCGAGCTCCTGGGCGATAAGGCCTTGGCGGGTATTTATAATCTTGGCGCGGGCAATGGCGGACTCGTCGCCGCGCTCGGGCGGACGCACCGCGCCGGCAATGTCCGCGTCATCGCTCACGAGCTCTCTGATACGACCCGGGGGGCGCTCCGAGCCGGCACGCTCGATGTCGTTCTCGACCAGAACCCCGACGGCGAAATCCGGGCCGCCATCGCCGCCGCCCGTCAGGTGGCGTTGTCGCCGCGCGCCGAGATTCATTCCGAGCCCATTGAAATCGGCATTTTCCTGCGCGACAATCTGCGCTAGCGTTTCATGACATTCCAAGACGGCTGCAAGCCGCGGGGCGGGGAGAACATCTGGATGCGACTGCGCCCATGTGAGGCACGTGCCTCATGAGCTATCTCGGACTCGACATCGGTACGTCCGGCGTCAAGGCAATCCTGATCGATCGCGCCGGCAAGGCATTGGGGGAGGAAACCGCCAAGGCCGTCGAGCCCGTGCGCCCGCACCCCGGTTGGTCCGAACAGAACCCCGCAGATTGGTGGGACGCGGTCCTCAAGGCTTGCGATGCACTGAGCAAGTCGCACCCCAGGGAAATGGCGGAGGTGCGCGGCATCGGACTTTCGGGCCACATGCACGGCGCGGTGCTGCTGGGCAGCAAGGATGAGGTCCTCCGCCCGTGCATTCTCTGGAATGACGGGCGCTCCGCCGCCGAATGCGCCGAGATGGAAAAGGCGCTGCCGAGCCTCCGCCAGATCGCGGGCAATATCGCGATGCCGGGCTTCACCGCCCCCAAGATCGCCTGGGTGCGCAAGCATGAGCCCGAGATCTATTCCAAGATCGCCAAGGTCCTGCTGCCCAAGGCCTATGTCCGGCTGCTGATGACCGGCGATCACGTCGAGGAAATGAGCGACGCCGCCGGCACGCTCTGGCTCGACGTCGGCAGGCGCGACTGGTCCGACGCTTTGCTGGGCGTCACCGGGCTCAACCGCTCGCACATGCCGCGGCTCGTCGAGGGCTCCGCGCCGTCGGGGACCTTGAAGCCCGAGCTCGCCAAGCGCTGGGGGATGAGCGGCAATGTCGTGATCGCCGGCGGCGCCGGCGACAATGCTGCCGCCGCCTGCGGCATCGGCGCGATCCGTCCGGGCGAGGGCTTCGTGTCGCTCGGCACCTCGGGCGTGATCTTCGTGTCCAACGAGAAATTCAGCCCGAACACCGCGGGCGCCGTACACGCCTTCTGCCACGCCGTGCCGAAAACCTGGCACCAGATGGGCGTGATCCTGTCGGCCACCGACAGTCTCAACTGGCTCTCGACCGTGACGGGCAAGAAACAGGCCGAACTCAGCGCCGCCGCCGAAGCCCAGTTCAAGGGACCGGGCGAAGAGATCTTCCTGCCCTACCTCTCGGGTGAGCGCACCCCGCACAACAATGCCGGTGCGCGGGGCAGCTTTGTTGGCCTCAGCCATCTGAGCGACCAGGCGCGGCTGGCGCAGGCGGTGATGGAGGGCGTGACCTTCGCCTTCCGCGACTGCAAGCGCGTCCTGAACGACGCTGGAACATCGTTCTCGCGCCTGCTCGCCGTGGGCGGCGGCAGCAAATCGGCGCTGTGGCTGAAGCTCATCGCGACCAATCTCGATATCGAAGTGGCGCTGCCCGAAGACGGCGATTTCGGTGGCGCGCTCGGTGCGGCACGGCTTGGCCTCTGTGCGGCCGAAGGTGCCGATCCCGGCGAGGTCATGACCATGCCCGACATCAAACAGATCATCGAGCCGGATGCGTCGTTGCGGGACGCATATACGGCGCAATATGGGCGCTATCGCGCGCTTTACCCCGCTATCGAGGAGGCTCGGAATTGACGGATTTCTTCAAGGGCATCAAGCCCGTAACCTATAAGGGCCCGCGCTCGAAAGACCCGCTGGTCTATCGTCACTACAACAAGGACGAGATGGTGATGGGCAAGCGGATGGAGGACATCATCCGTCCCGCCGTCGCCTATTGGCATACCTTCGCATGGGAGGGCGGCGACCCGTTCGGCGGGCGCACCTTTGATCGCCCCTGGTACGACAAGGGGCTCGAGGGCGCCAAGCTCAAGGCCGACATCGCCTTCGAGTTCTTCGACCTGCTCGATATCCCGTTCTTCTGCTTCCACGACGCCGACGTGGCGCCCGAAGGCTCGACCTTCAAGGAGAGCATGAAGAACCTGCGTACCATCACCGACATCTTCGCCAAGAAGATGCAGAAGAGCCGTACGCGTCTGCTCTGGGGCACATCCAACCTCTTCTCCAACCGCCGCTACATGGCGGGCGCCGCAACCAATCCCGATCCGGATGTGTTCGCGTACGCCGCCGCGACCGTGAAGAACCTGCTCGACATCACCCATGAGCTGGGCGGCTCGAACTATGTTCTATGGGGCGGCCGCGAAGGCTACGAGACCCTGCTCAACACCAACTACAAGCATGAGCAGGACCAAGCGGCGCGCTTCCTGTCGATGGTCGTCGACTACGCTAAGAAGATCGGCTTTAAGGGCACGCTACTGATCGAGCCCAAGCCGCAGGAGCCGACCAAGCACCAGTACGACTACGACGTCGCGACGGTGTACGGGTTCCTCAAGACCTACGGCCTCGAAAAGGAGGTCAAGGTCAACATCGAGGTGGGCCATGCCTTCCTCGCCGGCCACTCCTTCGAGCATGAGCTGGCGGTCGCCCGCTCGCTCGGCATCCTCGGCTCGGTCGATGCCAACCGCAACGACCTGCAGTCCGGCTGGGATACCGACCAGTTCCCCAACAATCCGGGCGAAATGACGCTGGCCTTCTACCAGATCCTCAAGAATGGCGGCCTCGGCAATGGCGGCTTCAACTTCGACGCCAAAGTGCGCCGTCAGTCGCTCGATCCGGCCGATCTGCTGCACGGCCATGTCGGCGGCCTCGACATCCTGGCCCGCGGCCTCAAGGGGGCGGCAGCGCTGATCGAAGACGGCACCTTCGATAAGAGCCTCGAGGCGCGCTACGCCGGGTGGCAGGACAAGGAAGCCAAAGCAATGCTGTCGGGCAAGCGCACCCTCGACCAGATCGCTGCGCGCGTCGAAAAGACCAACCTCAACCCGCAGCCGCGGTCCGGCCAGCAGGAATATCTCGAGAACCTGGTCAATCGGTTCGTATGATGGCGGCGCCGAAGCTCACCCTCCACCACGTGGCGATCATCGTCACCGAACTGGATCGGTCTTCGGCCTTCTATCAGCAGGTCTTCGGCCTCGCGCCGATCGACCGCCCGCCCTTTACCATCCCCGGCCTGTGGCTGGGGGTGGGTGATCTGCAAGTCCACCTGACCGTCTATGCCAAGGGCAGCTTCCGCACCCGCGGCGTCGACAATGATGACAGCCATTTTGCCTTCCGCACGGAGGATTTCGAGGGCTTTGTTTCGCATGCCGAGGCCATGGGCTTTCGCGCCGACGCGCCCGAGGGCGATCCGACGCGCATGATCCTCAAACGCCAGGGCCTCGCCGGATTTCCGCAGTGCTTCATCTGCGATCCCGACCGCAACATCATCGAAGTCAACGGCGCCTAGCCGCGCCCGAGGAACGCATGTCCATCATCCGCAACCCCATCCTTCCCGGCTTCAATCCGGATCCCTCGATCCTGCGCGTCGGCGAGGACTATTACATCGCGACCTCGACCTTCGAATGGTACCCGGGCGTGCAGATTCACCACTCGCGCGATCTCGCCAATTGGGACCTGCTCACGCGGCCGTTGACGCGCAAGAGCCAGCTCGACATGCGCGGCGATCCCGACAGCTGCGGCATCTGGGCGCCGTGCTTGAGCTACGATGGAAAGCTGTTCTATCTGGTATATACCGACGTCAAGCGCAAGGATGGCTCGTTCAAGGACGCGCACAACTACATCGTCACCGCGCCGTCGATCGAAGGACCGTGGTCCGACCCGGTCTATGTGAACTCGTCCGGCTTCGATCCCTCGCTCTTTCATGACGACGACGGCCGCAAGTGGTTCGTCAACATGCTCTGGGACCACCGCACGCGCCCGCTGCTCTTTGCCGGCATTGCGCTGCAGGAATACGACGCCAAGGCGGGCAAGCTCATCGGGCCGCGCAAGAACATCTTCCAGGGCACGGACCTGAAGCTCGTCGAGGGCCCGCATCTCTATAAGCGCAACGGCTGGTACTATCTGCTGACCGCCGAGGGCGGCACGGGCTACGAGCACGCCTGCACCTTCGCGCGATCGCGCAAGATCGATGGGCCCTACGAGCTTCATCCGCAGAAATACATCATCACCGCCAAGGACGCGCCGCTCAACGAAGTGCAGCGTTCGGGCCACGGCGACGTCGTCGACACGCCCGATGGCAAGACCTATCTCGTCCACCTCATGGGGCGGCCGACGACCCAGAAGCGCCGCTGCGTGCTCGGCCGCGAGACCGGCATTCAGGAAGCGGAGTGGCGCGACGATGGCTGGCTCTGGGTCAAGAATGGCCCGGTGCCCTCGATCGAGGTCAATGTCCCCGGCACGCGCGACGAGCGTCCCTACTGGGCCGAGCGGCGCTATGATTTCGGCACGGCACTGCACAAGGACTTCCAGTGGCTGCGCACGCCCGAGACCGATCGCATCTTCAGACTCGAGGGCGGCAAGCTCCGGCTCATCGGTCGTGAATCGATCGGCTCATGGTTCGAGCAGGCGCTGGTCGCCCGCCGCGTCACGCATTTCTCGTTCGATGCGGAAACCACGGTCGATTTTTCGCCCACCGATGAGCGGCAATTTGCCGGCCTCACGCATTATTATGGCCGCTACAATTTCCATTATCTGGTCGTGACCGCCCATTCCGACGGCAAGCGGGAGCTGATGCTGATGACCTCGCCCGCGAGCTTCCCCGACGGCAAGCTGGTCTATCCCGGCGAGCCCGTGCCGCTGCCACAGACGGGACCGGTGCGTCTCAAGATTGAAGTTCGCGGCGCCGCCCTCCAATATTTCTACGCCCCGGGCATCGCCGGTAACTGGCAGCCCATCGGCCCCGAGCTCGACGCCTCGCTGATCTCGGACGAGTGCGGCGGCCACGCCGAGCACGGCTCATTCACCGGCGGCTTCGTGGGCGTCGCGTGCTCCGACCTCAACGGCACCGCGCTCCACGCCGACTTCCACGACTTCGTCTACCGCCCGGTCCATCACGCGACGGACAGGTACTGACGCCCTCGTCGGGTTGCACAGTGTTGTCGTCCCGGCGGCTATGGTGAGTGAGTGAGCGACGCCGGCCGGCCATGAAGATCGTCTATATCAACGTCGCGTCGCGGACCGATCGCCGCGATTTCATGGAAGGCCAATTGCAGGCCCTGGGGCTTTCTGCCGAGCGCATAGAGGCCGTCACTCCCGCCGATCTGACAAGGGAGCAGATCGATCGCTATTGCGATGCCAGCCGCGGTGCGTTTCTGATGCCGCTGGAGCTCTGCTGCGGCCTCAGTCACCTGCGTGCTCTGCGATCGGTCCTCGTCTCGGGTGCGGATCGTGCAATCATCCTCGAAGACGATGCAGTGCTGTCTAGCCGGCTACCGGCATTCCTTCAGGACTTCGAGCAATTGTCGCTTGCGTGCGATCTGTTGCGGCTGGAAACGACGTTTGAGCGGACACGGCTGCTGGCATCGCAAATGCCCGCTTGCGGGGGCATTGCCATCCAGATCCCGTACAGCTGGGCGTCTGGATCGGGCGCGTACCTGATTTCGCGGCGCGGTGCACAGCTTGCCGTCGCGAGCGAGGAATTGCTGCGCAAACCCGCCGACCGTGCCATGTGCAATCCCTATGAGCCGATCCCGCGGCGCCTTGGGCTTAAGCAGGTCAACCCCGCGCTCGCGGTGCAGGCCGACCGATCTCCAGGTGCACCGCGATTGCCCAGCGATATCGGCAATTCCCGCGGCGACGGGATGCGGCTCGAGCGGCAATATTTCTGGCGCCGCCGGCCGCACGCGATCGCCGAATGGATCAACAGGGACATTGTCATCGCGGCACAGAAGGCCTGGCACGAGTACGTTCGCGGGGCTCGCAAGCAGGTAATTCCCTTCCTGCCATAGCGGCTTGGCATCATCGCCCCCGGTCCATAAAGTCCCGGCGCTCGGAGGACAGATGGACCAGGCGCCATATGATGCGGAGGAGGGGAGCGCGGCCGGCGGGCCGCCCATCTCGACGCCCGCAATGGCGCAATATCTCGAGATCAAGGCCGTCAATCCCGGCTATCTGCTCTTCTACCGGATGGGCGATTTCTACGAGATGTTCTTCGAGGACGCCGAGATCGCGTCCCGGGCGCTCGGCATCGTCCTCACCAAGCGCGGGCGCCATCACGGCCAGGATATTCCGCTCTGCGGCGTGCCGGTCCACGCCGCGCAGGATTATCTCAAGAAGCTGATCGCGCTCGGCCATCGCGTTGCCATCTGCGAGCAGCTTGAAAATCCGGCCGAGGCCAAGAAACGCGGCAACAAATCGGTGGTACGTCGCGACGTGGTGCGGCTGGTGACCGCCGGCACCATCACCGAGGATGATCTGCTGCCGGCGCGCACCAGCAATTATCTCGCGGCGCTGGCGATGCTCGGGCAGGGCGACGAGTTCGCGGTCGCCTTCGCCGACGTGTCGACGGGCGAGACGGGGGTGCTGCCTGTCGCGGCTGGAGCACTCGGCGACGAGCTGGCGCGCCTCGCTCCCGTGGAACTGCTGCTGAGCGACGCAACAAGAACAGCGCTCCAGGCGGGCAGGATCGGTTTGCCCGACGCGGCGCTGGTCAACCTGCCGACCGAGCGCTTTGACTCGGCGTCAGCGGCCGAAGCGATTTCTCGGGCGTTCCATGCGGAAAGTTTCGACCCCTCGACGCTGTCGCGGGTCGAGCGGTCGGCGCTGGCGGCCCTCGTCTTCTACGTCGCAGACTCGCAGAAGGGCGTTGCCGTTGCGCTCCGACCGCCATCCGCGGAACGAACCGACGCGCATATGGCGATTGACGCCGCCACGCGGGCTTCGCTCGAACTGCTCGAGACCCAGCGCGGCACCGCCAAGGGATCGCTTCTTCACGAGATCGATTTCTGCGAGACCACCGCCGGCTCCCGCCTCCTCGCGCGACGTCTCAGCGCCCCGCTTTGCGATGCGACAGCGATCAATGCGAGGCTCGACGCGGTCGAGGTGCTACGCGATGACAGCATGCTTGCGACGCGCCTCCGCGCAACGCTCAAATCCGCGCCCGACCTGACGCGTGCGCTGACACGGCTCGCGCTGACCCGCGGGGGTCCACGCGACCTGCTGGCCATCGCCCGTGCGATCACCGCCGCCCAGGAACTGGCGCTCGCGCTTGCTAATACCAATGAGCTACCGGCCGATCTCGCCGCGGTCCGCTCTGCGCTCGACAATGCCCCTGCGCCGCTTGGCGCCGAGCTCGAACGTGCCATCGATTCCGACGCGCCCCTGTTGGCGCGCGATGGGGGCTTCGTGCTCAAGGGCTATGACTCAGCCCTCGATGCCGAACGCGCGCTCGCCTCGGAGACGCGCGCGGTCGTGGCGGCACTGCAGGCCCGACTGGCCATTGAGGCCGACCTCAAATCGCTCAAGATCAAGCACAATGGCGTGCTGGGCTATTTTGTCGAAGTGCCGGTGGGGCAGGGCGACAAGCTTCTGCAGGAGCCGCACCGCCAGACTTTCATCCATCGCCAGACGCTGGCCTCGGCCATGCGCTTCACCACGCCCGAGTTGGCCGAGCTCGAAGGCCGCATCGCCCGCGCGCATGAGAAATCTTTGGAGATCGAGACCGCGATCTTTGCGCGGCTCGTCGCCGCGGTCCTGAGCGAAACCGACAGGCTCCGCGCTATCGCCGATGCGCTGGCCGAACTCGACGTCACCGCCGGTCTGGCACGGCTCGCCGCCGAGCGCGATTATTGCCGGCCCATCGTCGACACCTCGCTCGATTTCGCCATCACCGGTGGCCGCCACCCGGTGGTCGAACAGACCGTGCGGGCCGAGGGTCAACCCTTCATCGCCAACGACACCGAGTTGTCGGGCGGCGCGCTGTGGCTGGTGACCGGCCCCAACATGGGCGGCAAGTCGACCTTCCTCCGCCAGAACGCACTGATCGCGATCCTCGCCCAGATGGGCAGCTTCGTGCCGGCGAGCTCGGCCCGCATCGGCATCGTCGATCGGCTGTTCTCCCGCGTCGGGGCGAGCGACGATATCGCGCGCGGCCGGTCGACCTTCATGGTCGAGATGGTCGAGACCGCGGCCATTCTCAATCGCGCCACGCAGCGCTCGCTGGTGATTCTCGACGAAATCGGGCGCGGCACCGCGACCTTCGATGGGCTCTCGATCGCCTGGGCAGCGGCCGAAGCGCTGCACAACGACACCGGCTGTCGGGCGCTCTTCGCGACGCACTTCCACGAAATGACCGCGCTCGCCAAAATCCTGCCGCGGGTCCGGAACGTCACCATGTCGGTGCGCGAATATGAGGGCGAGGTGGTGTTCCTCCACGAGGTCGCCCCCGGCGCCGCCGACCGCTCTTATGGCATCCAGGTCGCCCGCCTCGCGGGCCTGCCCGAAACCGTGCTGGCGCGGGCCCGGCAGGTGCTGGGTGTGCTCGAAAGCCGCTCTTCCGGCGCTGCGGCGCCCATGCTAGACGATTTGCCGCTTTTCCGGGCTTCCGAGGAGCCGAAAAAGCCGGAAATTAATCCTCTGGATGCGATGCTCGATACGGTCCGCCCCGACGAACTCTCGCCGAAACAGGCGCTGGACCTGATCTACGAGCTCAAGAAGGCACGTAATGCCGGTCGCCGAAGCTGAACTCCGCCCCAAAAAGGCGCAGTTCCATCTGAAATCCGCTGCCGCGATCCTCGAAGAGATTTCCCGGACGCTGGGGCAGGATTCGCCCAAATCGGCCCAGGCGCGTGCTGCCGTCCTTGCGATCATGCGCAAGACGCTCGCCGAGGCGCGCAAATCCGCCGAAGCGGAGCTGATGGCGTCGGGCAAGGGCACGCGTTGCGCGCAAAACTTGAGCGCGGCCGAAGACGAGATCATCCGCGCTATCCATTTGTTCGCCACCAAATTCGTCTATCCGGTCGACAACCCCTCGGGTGCCGAGTCGATCGCGCTGTCGGCGGTCGGCGGCTATGGCCGCGGCACGCTCGCGCCGGGCTCCGACATCGATCTGCTCTTCATCCTGCCCTACAAGCAGACCCCTTGGGGCGAGCAGGTCACCGAATACGTCCTCTACATGCTCTGGGACCTGGGCCAGAAGGTCGGCCACGCCGTTCGCTCGGTCGACGATTGCATCCGCATGGCCCGCGCCGACATGACCGTGCGCACCGCGACGCTCGAAGCGCGGTACCTCACCGGCGAAAAGACGCTGTTCGATCAGCTGCAGAAGCGTTTCGAAACCGAGGTGATGCCCAAGACCGGGCCGGAGTTCATCCAGGCCAAGATGGCCGAGCGCGAAGAGCGCCACAAGCAGACCGGCAACACCCGCTATGTCGTCGAGCCCAACATCAAGGACGGCAAGGGTGGCCTCCGCGACCTCCACACCCTGTTCTGGATTGGAAAATACTTCTACCGCGTCAAGACCAGCGCCGAGCTCGTCGAAAAGGGGGTGCTCAGCGAGGACGAATATCATCTGTTCGAGCGCGCCGAGAATTTCCTCTGGGCCATGCGCTGCAATCTGCATTTCCTCACCGGACGTGCCGAGGAAAAGCTGACCTTCGAGGTGCAGCCCGAGCTCGCAGCGCGCCTCCGCTTTGCCGACCGACCGGGCATGCTCGGCGTCGAGCGCATGATGAAGCGCTATTTCCTCGTCGCCAAGGATATCGGGGACCTGACCCGCATCTTCTGCACCAGCCTCGAATTCGATCACGCCAAGCCGCTCGACATGATGGGGCGCGTCACCGGCATCTTCAAACGCGGCAAGGTCGCGATCAAAGGCGAGCCGGATTTCGTCATTGATTCCGGGCGGCTCAACGCCACGCGGCCCGATACGTTCGAGAAGGATCCGCTGGCGATCATCCGCAGCTTCCTCGTCGCCGGCCGCAACGATCTGCTGTTTCATCCAGATGCGCTGAAGCAGATCACCCGCTCGCTGCACCTGATCAAGCGCGACGTGCAGAACGATCCGCGCGCCAATGAGTGGTTCCTCGAAATCCTCACCAGCCCGCGCACGGTCGAGCGGATATTGCGGCAAATGAACGAGAGCGGCGTTCTAGGCAAGTTCGTGCCGGAATTCGGCAAGATCGTCGCACTGATGCAGTTCAACATGTACCACCACTATACGGTGGACGAGCATCTGATCCGCTCGGTCGGTGTCATGGCCGATATTGCCAATGGCGGACTGCGCCAGGAACTGCCGCTCACTCACGAGCTGCTGCCCTCGCTGAACGACACGCGGCTGCTCTATGTCGCGCTGTTCCTTCACGATATCGCCAAGGGCCGCCCCGAGGATCATTCAATCGCCGGCGCCCGTGTCGCGCGCAAATTCTGCCCGCGGCTGGGGCTAGATGCGGCGGAGACCGACACCGTCGCCTGGCTGATCCAATATCACCTGGTGATGAGCGAGATCGCCCAGGCCCGCGACCTCCAGGACCCCGAAACCGCGAAATCCTTCGCCGACATCGTGCAATCGCCGCAGCGTCTGGCCTTGCTGATGATCCTCACCGCCTGCGATATCCGCGCGGTAGGACCCGGCGTGTGGACAGGCTGGAAGGGCTCGCTGCTGCGCTCGCTCTACTACGCGACGGAGCCGCTGCTCTCGGGCGGCCATTCGCGCGTCACGCAATCCGATCGCATTGCCGCCGCCAAATCCGATCTCGAAAAAGCGCTCAGCGCCTGGCCGAGAGACGAGCTCGAGACCTACATGGCGCGCCACTACAATCACTACTGGCTGCGCGCCGAGCTCGAGCTTCAGCTCGAACATGCCAAGATGATCCGTACCGCCGATCATGCGCACCAGCCCTTCGCCGGCGCCATTCGAGTGCAGGCCTTCGAGGGCATCACCGAAGTCTCTTTCTATACGCCAGACCATCCGCGGCTGCTCTCGCTGATCGCCGGCGCCTGCACCATGTGCGAGGCCTCGATCATCGGCGCGCAGATCTTTTCGACGCGTGACGGCCACGCGCTCGATACCTTCCGGCTGCGCCGCGCCTTCACGTCCGACGAGGACGAGAAGGTCCGCGCCACCCGCATCATCGAGACCGTCAAGCAGCTGCTCCAGGGCAAGCGGCAGATCCTGATCGATCTCGGCAAGGAGAGCCGCCACAACCGCCGCCTCAAGCCCTTCACGCTCCCCGCATCGGTCGAAGTCTCGAACACGTTGTCCGAAAAATTCACCGTCATCGAGGTCTCGGGCCTCGACCGCACCGGCCTCTTGCATCAGCTGACGCGCGCCATCTCGGACCTCAATCTCACCATCGGCTCGGCCCATATCGGCACCTATGGCGAAAAGGCCGTGGACGTTTTCTACGTGACCGACCTCACCGGCCATAAGATCGAGGCCAAGGCGCGCCAGCGCCAGATCCGCGACACGCTGCTGGCCGTGTTCCAGCCGCTCGAGCCGCACGGGCAGGAGCAGGTCGCGAAAGTGGTCAATGGCTGAGACATCGCCGCCGAGCGGCCCCGTCGCGAGCGGCTCGCTTCACCGAAATTTCCTCAATGTCGGGCTGATGACGACGGGCAGCCGCGTGCTCGGCTTCGTCCGCGATGCACTGGTCGCGGCCGTGCTCGGCACGGGTCCCGCGGCCGACGCCTATCTCGCTGCGTTCCGCTTCCCCAATCTCTTCCGCCGGCTCTTTGCCGAGGGCGCGTTCAACACGGCCTTCATCCCGTTGTTCGCCAAGCATCTCGAGCAGGACGGCATGGAGCCCGCGCGCCTCTGGGCCGCGCGCATCATGAGCTGGCTCTTTGCGGTGGTGACTATCGTCACCATCCTCGTCGAAATCTTCATGCCGTGGATCCTGCCGATCTTCGTGCCGGGCTTCCTCGACGATGCGGCCAAATACGATCTCACCGTGCTGCTGACGCGCATCTGCTTCCCCTACCTCATGTGCATGTCACTGATGGCGGCCTATGCGGCGATCCTCAACGGCCTCAACCGCTTCACGGCGTCGAGCTTCGCGCCGATCCTCTTGAACATCGTGATGATCGCCTTCATGGCGCCGCTGGTCTTGTGGCGGAACACCGATGTCCAAACCGCGATCTGGATCGCAATCGGCACCATCGCCGGCGGCATCGCGCAGCTCGCCATGGTTTACATCGCGATCCGCCGCGCCGGCTTCGTGCCGCATATCCGCTGGCCGAAATTCGATGCCGATGTGCAGCGCTTCTGGATTCTCGCGATCCCCGCGATCATCGCGGGCGGCATCACGCAGGTGAACATCTTTGTCGGCACCATCATCGCGTCCTCCGCCGACAGCGCCATCGCTTATCTCTACTATGCCGACCGGCTCTATCAGCTGCCGCTCGGTATCATCGGTATCGCCATCGGCACGGTTTTGCTGCCCGAGCTCAGCCGGCATCTGAAGGGCGGCCGCGACAAGGAAGCCGACGCGAGCCAGAACCAGGCGCTGCTGATCTCGATGCTGCTGTCGATGCCGGCGGCGACCGCGCTCATCGCCCTCGCCGAGCCGATCGTCGTGGTGCTGTTCCAGCGCGGCGCCTTCACCGCTACGGACAGCTACGAGACGGCGCAGACCATGATCTGGTTCTCGGTCGGCCTGCCGGCCTATGTGCTGATCCGCGTGCTGCAGCCGGGCTTTTTCGCCCGCGAGGACACCCGCACGCCCACCATCTTTGCGGGCATCTCGGTCGTCATCAATATCGCGCTGTCGTTGCTGCTGTTCCCGATGCTGAAGCATGTCGGCATCGCGATTGCGACGTCTGCCGCGGCCTGGGCCAATGCGGTACTGCTCGGCGTCTGGCTTGGCCGCCGCGGCCATTTCAGGCTCAGCGCTGAAGATTGGCGCCGCCACGGGCTCATCATCGCCGCCTCGATCGCCATGGCGCTCGCGGTCTGGGGCGTCGGCCGTGTGCTTGCCTCCGCCATGCTGCCGTCGGCGCATCTGGCGATCCAGATCATCGCCCTCGGTTTCACCGTGTGCGTGGGCGTCGTCATCTACTTTGCCCTCGTCCACGTGACCGGCGCGCAACGGCTCGATCTTCTCTTGCGCCGGCTGCGCCGCGATCCGCAAAAGACTTAAAAAAGCCGCGTTGGGCCGCCCATTTCGCCGGGCGTCGCAACGACGATCAGACGGGGGAAACATGCGCCGAACGGGCATCATCATCGCTGCGCTTGCATCGCTTTGGGCGCTGCCATCGCTCGCGGCGCCTGACCCCTACGGTCTCCTCGCGATGATCACCGCCGGCCTCAGCGACGGCGGCCAGGTCGCCGTTGGCCAGTCGGGCGTCGGCAAGGTGGCGCGTTCGGGTCCGAAGGCTTTTCTGGCGAATCTGCCCACGGGGCAGGCGGGCTTCCTCTACGATCAGCCACAGCCCTGCGTCTTCACCCAGACCAGCCAGATGAAGGGCCAGGTGCCGCTCACGGTGCAGTTCAACATGAACCTCGTCACCGGCATGGAATTTGCCGATCAAGGCAAGCAGGGCAATCTCAACCTCATCGCGATCAAGTTCGACGGCGATGGCGAGATCGTCGATTTCATCGACGCCGACGGCAATCCACAGATCGCGCAGCCGGAGACCTCGATCCTGACGTCGCTGAATGTCGACCAGCTCAACCAGGCCGCCGCCGCGCTCCACGCCATCTGCCCCAACAAATAGTCCATACGCCGCGTCGACTCATCCGCGCGGTGGGGCTATCTCCAAGCCGAAGGAGATGCCATGCAACCGGGCTTTCTCGACCACCTCACCACCACCCTCAGCCAGCTCACCGCCGACGGCCTGCTGAAGCGCGAGCGCGAAATCGCCTCGCCCCAGGCCGGCAAAATCCGGCTGACGGACGGGCGCGAGATGATCAATCTCTGCGCCAACAATTATCTCGGCTTGGCCAATCATCCCGAGATCGTCGCCGCTGCCCATGCCGGGCTCGACAGCCACGGCTTCGGCATGGCCTCGGTGCGTTTCATCTGCGGCACGCAGGACATTCACCGCGAACTCGAGCGTGCCACTGCGAAGTTCCTGGGCAAGGACGACGCCATCCTTTTTGCCGCCTGCTATGACGCCAATGGCGGCTTGTTCGAAACGCTGCTCGGCGAGGACGATGCGATCATCTCCGACGCGCTCAATCATGCATCGATCATCGACGGCGTGCGCCTGAGCAAGGCCAAGCGCTACCGTTTCGCCACCAGCGACATGAACGATCTCGAGGCGCAGCTGAAGCAGGCCGTCGCCGATGGAACGCGATTCCGGCTTGTCGCGACCGACGGTGTGTTTTCGATGGACGGCTCTATCGCCAAGCTTCCAGAAATCTGCGCACTCGCCGAAAAATACGGCGCGCTGGTGATGGTCGACGACTGCCACGCCACAGGCCATCTCGGCGCCACCGGCCGCGGCACGCCCGAGCTCACGGGCGCGGGCGATCGTGTCGATGTCATCACCGGCACATTCGGCAAGACTCTGGGCGGGGCCATGGGCGGCTTCATCGCCACAAGCCAGCCCATCATCGACGTGCTGCGACAGCGCGCCCGACCTTATCTCTTTTCCAATGCGCTCGCGCCGGCGGTTGTCGCGGGCTCGCTCAAGGCGCTGGAGATCGCGGCCGCTGCCGACGACCGCCGCAAGAAGCTGATGGGCCACGCCAAGCGCTTCCGTGAAGCCATGACGCAGCTGGGTTTCGATCTGCTGCCGGGCGAAACCCCGATCATCCCCGTGATGCTGGGCGACGCCAAGCTCGCGCAGGACATGGCGGCAGCACTCGATAAGCGCGGCGTCTATGTCGCCGGCTTCTTCTATCCGGTCGTCGCCAAGGGCAAGGCGCGCATCCGGACGCAAATGTCGGCAGCGTTGAACTTCGAGGCCGTGACGCTCGCCGTCGAAGCCTTCGCCGATGCGGGTAAAGAATTGGGAGTTATTCGATGAGAGCCCTCGTCAAAGCCAAGTCCGAGCCGGGCATCTGGATGGAAGAGCGGCCCATCCCCGAGATCGGGCCCGAAGATGTGCTGGTGAAGGTGCATAAGACCGGCATCTGCGGCACCGACATCCACATCTACAAATGGGACGAGTGGGCGAAAAAGACCGTGCCGGTGGGCCTCGTCACCGGCCACGAATATTCGGGCGAAATCGTCAAGCTCGGCGAGGACGTCGAGACCCTGCGCGTCGGACAGCGCGTTTCGGGCGAGGGACATGTGGTTGGCAAGAAGAGCCGCGCGTCCCGCGCCGGCAAGTTTCACCTAGACCCCGATACCAAGGGCATCGGCGTCAACCTGCCCGGCGCCTTCGCCGAATATGTCCGCATTCCGGCCTTCAACATCGTGGCCCTGCCGGATGCGATCGACGACGAGCTCGGCGCAATCCTCGATCCGCTCGGCAATGCCGTGCACACGGCGCTCGCGTTCAACATCGTGGGCGAGGATGTGCTCATCACCGGCGCCGGCCCCATCGGCATCATGGGCGCCGCCGTCGCCCGCCATGTTGGCGCACGCCATGTGGTCATCACCGACATGAACCCCGAGCGGCTGAAGCTCGCGTCAGAAGTAGCGGATGTCGTTCCTGTCAACATCAAGGAGCAGAACCTCCGCGAGGTGATGGAAAAGCTCGGCATGAAGGAGGGGTTCGATGTCGGCCTCGAAATGAGCGGCGCACCCGCCGCGCTCGACCAGATGATCGATCATCTGGTGATGGGTGGCCGCGTCGCGCTGCTGGGCGTGCCCGCTCAAAGCTTCAATTTCGATCTCGGCAAGATCGTCTTCCGCATGATCACGCTGCGCGGCATTTATGGGCGCGAAATGTTCGAGACCTGGCACAAGATGCTGGCGATGCTCGAAAGCGGCCTCGACGTCCGCAAGGTGATCACCAGGCGCATGAAAGCCGATGACTATGCGGAGGCGTTCAAGCTGGCGGCGGGCGGCGAGAAGGGCAAGATCGTCCTCGACTGGTCTTAATCCGCGACCGCGGCTTTTCGCTTTCGCGTTAGCCCGGCGGTTACGCTCGCGGCCGAATGCTCCGCGCCTTCGCCCGGCCCTGCGGTAAACTCCGCCGCATGTTTAAGCTCGTTCTTTTTCTTGGTTTCGCCCTCATCGCTACAATGCTGGCGTCGTGCTCGTCTGCTCCCGCCGGCAGCACGGTCTCGATCGCCGCAAAGCTCCTCTGGGGTCTGGTCGATGGCCAGAAGCTGATGATCTACGGCATGGGGATCGGTCAGGTGCATCAGCTCGATGCCTCGACCTATGAGTTCGACATGCAGTACGGCAAGGTCACTTACAAGCTCAGCGAGCCATCGCCCTGCCACGTCGAGACCGTCATGCAGATGAGCAGTCAGACGGCCCATCCGCCGGGCGTCACGATCAGCACGGACTTCACCAAGGTCAGCCAGATTGTCGTGCAGGCCGATACGGGCTCCGGTGCCGAGATCGGCAAGAAGGTCGACCTCAACGTCGTCTGGGTGAAGTTTTCGGCCACCAGCCGGGACTTCATCAAGCCGAGCCTGCCTCTGGGCTACCTGTTTACGTCACTGACGCCGGATGATTTCCAGGCCGATGCGGCTCAACTGCAGCGTGCCTGCGCAACACCGGCTTCCCCGGCCAGCTAGAACGCTAGTCCGATAAGGCACGCGCGAAGATTGTTCCCGTGCTGTCAAGCAAGCGACCCTGCGCCCCGCGTATCAGCGTCAAATCCTGCGCACCCGCCGATAGCCGGCTCGCATAGGCCGTCGCGACAGGATCGCATTTGCCGGAGAGATCGGCCGTCGCCACCGCGGAGGTGACGGAATACGCGATAGCGATTCCATTCGGCCCCGCCCGCATCCGGTTCACCTTCGCCGTAACGCGGATATCGCATGCCTGCGGCGCCGAACCCACGGCGGTGGGCGGAACGATTACCTGATAACTGAGGCGGTCGTCTTGGATTTCGAAATGATAGGTCCCGCTTTGCACCGGACTTGTCGCCGTCCAGGCGCCCTGCATTGGGGCAGAGGGATCGCCCGTCACCACGAGCCCAACATGGATGGCCGCGGTGCCGCCTGCCAATGATGGGGCTACGAGCAGCAGCCCGAGAGCGGCAAGCGCGAGGCGCACCAGAAGTCTCCTGGATCGTCATGCCGCGCCCTTGGCATACGAACAAATCGGCCATCGGCCAAATGCCGCCACGCCGGATCGTTAAATGCAAAGGTTACCACCGGGCCAGCCGCGGTTGCCCCACCCTCGTCTTCTCCCCTTGTGGGAGAAGGTGCCCGAAGGGCGGATGAGGGGGAGGCCGCTTGCGCTGATCTGTGCTTTGGGGCAAAGCGCAGTCAACGAAAGCAACGCATCCTCGCCATGCCCTTCACCCCGCGCGTCTTCTCCGGCACCCAGCCCTCAGGCGACCTGCACCTGGGCAATTACCTCGGTGCCATCAAGCGCTATGTCGAAATGCAGAAGACGCACGAGTGCATCTATTGCGTCGTCGACATGCACGCGATCACCGTGTGGCAGGAGCCGGATGATCTGCGCCGCGCCACGCGCGAGGTCGCTGCGGCCTATGTCGCGGCCGGCGTCGATCCCAAAAGGAACATCGTCTTCAACCAGTCGCGCGTGCACCAGCACGCCGAGCTCGCCTGGGTGTTCAACTGCGTCGCCCGCATGGGCTGGATGAATCGCATGACGCAGTGGAAGGACAAGACCGCCGGCAAGAATGCCGAAGCGGAATCGCTTGGCCTCTTCGCCTATCCCTCGCTCATGGCCGCCGACATCCTGCTCTATAAGGCGACGCACGTGCCGGTCGGCGACGACCAGAAGCAGCACCTCGAGCTCACGCGCGATATCGCGGCGAAGTTCAACAATGATTACGCGGCCTCACTGAAGGAACAGAAGCTCGATGCCGATTTCTTCCCCATCACCGAGCCGGTGATCGCAGGACCGGCGACGCGCGTCATGTCGCTCAAGGACGCGAGCAAGAAGATGAGCAAGTCCGATCCATCCGAGGGTGCGCGCATCCTCCTGATGGACGATGCCGACGCCATCGCCAAAAAGATCAAGCGCGCCACCACCGACCCGGAGCCGCTCCCGTCCGAAGAAAAGGGGCTCGCGGGCCGGCTCGAAGCCGACAATCTCGTCGGCATCTATGCGGCGCTGAGCGATACGACTAAGGCCGATGTCCTCCGCCTGTTCGGCGGCCAGGGCTGGGGCGCCTTCAAGCCGGCGCTCGCCGACCTCGCTGTCGCAAAGCTGGCCCCCATCGCCGCCGAAACCCGCCGCCTCGTCGCCGATCCGGCCACCGTCGATGCCTTCATGGCCGACGGCGCCGCGCGGGCGGGCGTCATCGCCGAAAAGACCATGGGCGAAGTTCGCCGCGTCGTCGGCTTTGTTCGGTAGAACTATGCGAACATCTTACCAAACGCGATATAGCGGAGCGCGAGCACAGCAGCCAACGGTATGACCCCGACGATCGCAAAGAACAATCCACTGGAGGGATTCGCTGCCGCCGCATAGGCAAGCAGGAGCGCCCATCCAAGCGAGCATGCGATCGCGACATTGAAAAGTCGTCGCAAGACTCCCAGCCATGGGTTTTCCGATATTGGTTCGGAGCTGCCGCCCTCCTTGGGATCGATAATCCGAGCCTCAATCCAAGGCTCCGTTTGTCTCGAGATACTCGCGTCAGTCTTGCGGGTGGCGACTAGAAAGAAATAAGCCGGGATTGCCGCGAACAAGTAGAGCGCTAGAGTGGAACCATAGTCTCTGGTCGGCGATGAATTTGTGAGGCCAGCAATCAGCGCGACCGCGACGAACGCAACTATCAGTGAAGCCCCGTACCCAAGCGGCAGCAGTTTCCGAAGTAGCCACGCTAAGAGTCCGCCGAAGAGTGCCATTCCAATAATAGCTCCGGCAACGGTTCCAATAAGCAGGGCCATCGCCGCTCCCCCGGCTGTACTCAACACTCAAACTATATGATTCAGCACTAAGCACATCAATACGGGCACAGTGTCGGGCCTTGTCGGCTGTCCCCGCCAATGGGACAATGCGCCCATGGCGGACCTTGGCTATTCCCGGAAATTTCTCGTCGTTGTCGACGATTCGCCCGAATGCGATCGCGCGGTCAGCTTTGCCGCCCACCGCGTCCGGCGCACGGG
>Ga0068853_100000886_pt1 | contig 20881 bp, 10 predicted proteins | sample KBSCornC32_FD_65655 | JGI IMG/M metagenome (GOLD analysis project Ga0068853, IMG submission 65655) | Corn rhizosphere microbial communities from Kellogg Biological Station, Michigan, USA - KBS Corn C3-2 | ecosystem: Host-associated > Plants > Roots > Rhizosphere > Soil ...
GACACGCTGACGGGAGAGGATACTTCTCTGTTGTATCCGGTATATCTGGAAGAAAAAATATCGAACAATTATCTGCAAAAAAAACCTTCCCGAAGCAAACAGGTCATTATCGGAGACAAGAAGGTGGATTTTGGTGATCTTATCGACGCGAAGGGGATGAGCGACTATGTGAATACGTTGCTGGCTGACGTAGACATCTATGATAATAATATCCTGCTGTTCACCAATCAGTTCCTAAGCCCTTTATCCAACGCCGCGCCGACTTTCTATGAGTTTTATCTGGGGGATACGGTTACAGACAACGGAGAAAGGCTGGTCCGGCTGAATTTTATTCCCCGCAATCCGGACGATCTTTTGTTCAGGGGGATGTTCTATATAACGCTTGACGGGAAATACGCAGTGGCTAAGGTGGCTTTGACCATCAGTAAGAAGGCCAATCTGAATTTTATCCGGAACGTTCATATCAGGCAGGAATTTATAAAGACTGCCGACGGACATTATTACAGGGTCAGGTCGGATGCGTCGGCCGATTGTTCCTTTTCGGCTAAGCGCAAGGGGATACACGGGCGGAAATTTGTTTCCTATAGCAAACTGGTCACTAATGAGGCTATTCCCGGGAGCGTGTTTACGGAGGGAGTCAGTGATTCTTTGGCCGCCGTGGCCCTCGCGCGGCCGGATTCCTTCTGGACCAGCCGCCGTCATGAGACCCTAAGTCCGGGAGAGTCCCGGGTCTATGGGAATATAGATAGTCTTCGGCATCTGCGTTCGTTCGTACGCACCAAGGATCTGATCAACCTTTTTGTTGCGGGTTATAAGAGCGCAGGCAGCAAATTCGAGATAGGGCCGGCGAATACTTTTTATAGTTTTAACCCGGTCGAGGGATTGCGTCTCCGGCTGGGAGGGCGGACGACCCCTGGATTCAGCAAGCGGGTTTGGCTGGACGGATATGGCGCTTATGGGTTCAGTGACCGGCGCTGGAAATATGACGCCGGGGTAGCCTATTCTTTTAATAAGTTGTCCGACTACGGCTATCCGCTGCATTATATTAAGGCGGCTTTTGTGCACGACGTCAAGATCCCGGGGCAGGAATTGCAGTTCGTACAGGACAACAGCTTTCTTTTGTCCTTTAACAGGGGGAAGAACGATAAATGGCTATACAATGATATTTTCCGGCTGGACTATGTCCAAGAGCTGCCGAACCATTTTTCGTATGGATTTGGGTTCAAATACTGGGCTCAGCAGCCGGCGGGCAGCATTCAATATATTCAGGTCAAGAGCTCGGGGCTGGACACTGTCAGTAATATATCCACCTCTCAGTTGTCGGCGCAGGTCCGTTGGGCGCCACATGAAAAATTCTATCAGGGGAGGGTGTATCGAATCCCATACCCCAATAAATATCCCATTATTTCGCTGCAGTATATTGCGGGTATCAGGGGACTTTTTGGGGGAGGGTATTCTTACCAGAACATCAACCTGAGCGTGTTCAAGCGCTGCTATCTGTCGGCATTTGGATATACCGATATCAATCTGACCGGTACATATATCAGCGGGAAGCTGCCTTTTCCTTTGCTGGGGATCGTCCCTGCGAACCAGGGCTATATCTACCAGGCCAATTCCTATAACCTGATGAATTTTCTGGAATTTGTCAGTGACCACTATGCGGGGGTGGATGTGGAGCACCATTTCAACGGGTTTATACTTAATAAGGTGCCTTTCCTGAAGAGGCTTAAGTTGAGGGAGATGCTTACTGCCAAGGTACTGTATGGAGGGCTGCGGACGGAGAACGATCCGGCGAAGGATCCCCAGCTGGTGAAATTTCCGTTGCTGGATGGGCAGATGAGTACGTTTGGCCTGGGCAACCAGCCGTATGTCGAGGCGGGTTTCGCTATCGGCAATATCTTCAAGTTTCTGCGGGTCGATGCGATCGAGCGGTTCTCCTATCCCGATCATCCGATGGTACCCAGGTATGGGGTCCGTTTTCAGCTGAAGTTCGATTATTAGGAGATTAGGTAATTCGATTTTTTTTAATCTATTTTTTTTGCCGGCGCTGCAAAAGACCAATACTCTTAATATTGTAAATTATGTTTATTTGATTGGCGGAATTATCTGTCTTTTGAAGACGGCATTGCAACCGTTTTCATTTTCCTGCGAAATTTTAGCAAGTGGCGAAGGGTGGTACGGCACCTTTAAAAAAAAGTTATCTATAAGTGTTGAATAGTAATTATTTAAAAATTATACTTAACTGCAATAGTGCCTATTTTTAACGTGACGTAGCATTGCCGTACCGTGTTTGTTGGAAAAACTTTAGCACCACGTCTATTTTAGCGGTTGTTAACAGATTCATAATTCTTCAACCAACTGCTTGTTGTATGAAAGCAAAATTACTGCTGCATCTACGTGCACTATTGTTCTTTCAAATTCTCTTTTTTACGGCTACGGCCCAAAATCGTACCATTACGGGTACAGTTTCATCAAAAGCAAATGGTCAATCTCTGGGGGGAGCTACGGTCTCTGCCAGGGGATCCAAAATAGCGACGACGACGGATAACTCCGGGAATTTTACGCTCAGCGTCCCGGCGACTGTCAGGGTGCTTGTCGTCTCCTATATTGGTATGACCAGTCAGGAAGTTTCGGTTCCGGCGTCGGGGTCGATTTCTGTCCAGCTCGAGCAGTCGACCACGAGCAAGCTGGATGAGGTGGTCGTCGTCGGTTATGGAACGCAGAAAAAAAGCGTTGTTACCGGCGCTATCTCGAGCGTGCGGGCGGCAGACCTCGAGGAGCAGCCTGTTGTCCGGGTCGAGCAGTCACTGCAGGGTCGTACTTCGGGTTTGACCATCGCTTCGCAGTCGGGTCAGCCGGGTGCGGCTGCTACGGTCCGGCTGAGGGGTTTCACCACATTTGGTGATGTGGGTAAGAACGATCCGCTTTGGGTAATCGACGGTGTGATCGTCGACGCTGGTGGAATCGGCTATCTGAACCAGGACGATATCGAGTCCATGGAAGTATTGAAGGATGGTGCTTCGGCGGCTATCTATGGAACCCGGGCTGCTGCGGGAGTTATCCTGATCACGACCAAAAAGGGTAAGCCGGGTCAGCTGCGGATCAACTACAATGGCTGGTATGGAACGCAGCAACCGATGAAGAAGCTGAATATTGCGAATGCCTCCCAGTACGCTCTGCTGAGGGATTCCGCTTTGTCGGCTGCCGGCAAGCCGCTGGCTTTTCCAAATCCGTCTTCGTATGGGACCGGAACCGACTGGCAGAAGGCAATCTTCAACTACGGCGCTCCCAAGACCAATCATGAGATCAGCATCAGCGGGGGAAGTGACAAATCCACTTTCTTTACTTCTTTTGGCTACACCAATCTGACGGGTGTTGTTGCTTCCGACATCTCGAAGTATCAGCGGATGAACTACCGGATCAACACCAATTTCAAGCCGGCGAAATTTATCAGCTTTGGCGAGAACCTGGGTTTTGAGCATGGTAAGAGCAGTGGTGTCGGGGAAACCAACCGGGAGTTTGGCGGTGTGGTCAGCTCGGCGCTGAACCTCGATCCGATCACGCCGGGTATCGTATATGATACAGTGAAATATGCTGCGTTCATTCCGTCGAATCCGGCGCAGTGGTCGGCTGCTACCAGGACTGGTTCCGGTCAGTATTATGGTATCTCTCCGTATGTTGGTCAGGAGATGAAGAATCCGCTGCAGTATATCCAGAATCATCTGGGCAACTACAACTGGGACAATAACCTCGTGGGCAACGCCTATGTAGATATTTCGCCCGTCAAGGGGCTGGTGATCCACTCGACGTTTGGTACGAAGATGGCGTGGTACGGCTATGAGTCCTTTACTCCGGTTGCCTACTATAACACCTCTACTTCGATCAACGTGTCGAATCTTACCAGGAACGATGCATGGCTGATCAACTGGAACGTGGAGAATACGATCTCTTACAATCATTCGTTCGGCAGCCATAATGTGACGTTGCTGGGCGGCTGGGGAGAATACAAGGACAATAACGCCAGGACTGCTACGGTTGTATACAACAATACTCCGGCAAGGACCTTTGATCAGGCTACTTTTAATACCGATGTCTACAGTGCGTTGCCGGCCGACAGGCAAAACAGCAGCGCCACGGATGGTACGGACCACCGCGTCAACTCGCTGTTCGGTCGTTTGCAGTACAACTATCAGGAGAAATACCTGCTGCAGGCGCTGGTCAGAAGGGATGGATCTTCGAGGTTCGGCAGCAACAAGAAATTCGGCTATTTCCCTTCGGTGTCCGTGGGCTGGGTACCGACGATGGAGAATTTCTTTCCGCAGAACGATGTGCTCAACAATCTGAAGGTCCGGGCGAGCTATGGGGTGACTGGTCAGGATCTGATCAAGCCCGATTTTGCTTTTGTACCTGTGGTTGGTGCGGGCGGACAAAGGAATTATACCTTTGGTACGAGCGATAATGTAAATATCGGCTATGCCCCCACTGCTCCTGCAAATCCGGACCTGCACTGGGAACAGACGAAGACGACCGATATCGGTTTGGACGCTATTCTGTTCAATGCGCTGACCTTTAGTTTCGATGCCTACAAAAAGACGACGACCGGTATTCTGGAAAAGCCTCCTATCCCTGGGTATGCAGGATACGGCAGCTTTGCCCAGAATCTTGGCGAAATGGAGAATAAGGGGTTAGAGTTTGAGCTGGGGTACAGGAAGAAGCTGGGCGATGTGACGGTGGGTGTCAACGGCAATATCTCCTTCTACCAGAACAAGCTTACGAAAGGTCTTCCCGGGCAGACTTATCTGGATGACAACAGTGCTACGTTCCAGAATCTCGGCGGTATAGCACGGACGCTTATAGGCGGAGCCTACAATCAATTCTTCGGATACAAATACGCGGGTATTTTCCAGACCCAGTCAGAGGTCGACAACTATGTAAGCAAGGCTGGCGTTAAGCTGCAGCCCAAGGCAAGACCCGGCGATCTGAAGATCTCCAACCTGCAGGATGACGATATCATCGACGCCAACGACCGTACTTATATCGGCAATCCGAATCCGACCATGAGCTATGGTCTGACCATCAACCTGGCCTATAAGAATTTCGATTTTATCGCCTTCGGCAGCGGCTCGGGCGGGAATCAGATATTCCAGGGGCTGCGGCGACTGGATATCGGCACTGCGAATTATCTGACCAAATATCTGAATGCCTGGACGCCGACAAATACAGGTGCAAAGCTGCCCCGTATCATCGACGGCGATCCCGGTCAGAGCTACTCGAGGTTTACCGATCTCTATCTGGAGAGCGGCAATTACTTCAAGATGCGCACGCTTCAGATCGGCTACAGCCTGCCCAAGAGCCTGATCAGCAAGTGGGGCTGTCAGCGTCTGCGGGCTTATTTCCTGGTCGAGAATCCGTTCACCATTACCAAATATGACGGATACGATCCCGAGATCGGCATCAGCCCTGATTCGGGCGGTGGATCCATGTATGGTGTCGACAGGGGTACGTATGTTCCTTCCCGGTCATTCCTGTTCGGTCTGAATGTTGGTTTTTAATCTTAATTCCTCAAACTATTCGCAATATGAAAAAGAATCTTGTATATATCGCGGCGATAGCCCTGGGAACACAGCTGTTAGGCTCCTGTAAAAAGGAGTTGAACGTCAATGACCAGGGACGCCAGACTACTGACACGTATTATAAAACGCCGGCTGATGCTTTTGCGGCTCTGGTAGCGGTCTATGACCGTTTTGGCTTCCAGACGGGCGGTCTTTATGACAAGGTGGCCATCAATGACGTTGCAGGCGGCGACCAGGTAGCCGGGGGAGGAAGCGCCACGGATATCAACGACCTTCAGGTGATGCAGACCTGGACGCTTAGTTCGACCTCGGGTCCCGAGGGCTATGTCTGGAACAGGAGCTATACCGGCATCTACCGGGCGAATATCCTGCTTTCGAAGATCGACGGCTGCGGACTGGATGCTGCTACCAGGACCCGTTATATCGCCGAGCTTAAGGCGATGCGCGGGGCGTTCTACTTCGACCTCGTCTGGTATTTTAAGAATGTGCCGCTGCTGACGGGCGTGCTGCCGATCGACAGTCTGTACAGTGTGGTTCAGGCTCCTCCGGCGGATGTATATGCCTATGCGGAGGCCGATCTGCAGGCGGCTATTCCCAATCTGCCCCAGACGGTCAATATTGCTTCGGAAGGCGGCCGGCTAACGCAGGGCGGCGCCAAGGCGATACTCGGCAAAATGTTTCTGTATGAGAAGAAGTGGCAGCAGGCAGCGGATATGCTGAAAGACGTCAATGGAACCAATCCGGGCGTGTCTCCTTCGGTCTATGGATATTCTCTGCTGCCGAAGTTCGCCGATCTGTGGAAGTCATCCAACAAATACAATTCAGAGTCTGTGGTGGAGTTCGCTCATACCACGAAGTCCAATGGCGGCTGGAGCGATGCGGGCGCCAGCGATGGCAATCTGCTCTGCATCATTACGGGTCCGCGCGGATACTCGGTCGTGAAAGACTCCGTCGCTCCGGACTATTACTCCGGCTATAGCTTCCTGATGTTCACCAAAGACTTCGCGAACGCTATGTACGGCGACCCCCGCTATGCTGCGACTGTTGCCAATATGGATAGTCTGGTGGCCGTCAACCACGCCAAGTACAATGGCGCGGCTGCCTATGGCAATACGGGTTTTTATCTGAACAAGTTCATGGGGCATGCGTCTGATGTGGCGAATGTGTCCAGCACGAAAGAGTTGAACTTCGGTCAGGATGAGTATGAGATCCGTCTGGGTGATACCTATCTTCAGGAGGCAGAGGCGCTGATGAATGCCGGTGCGGACGTTACTGCGGGCAGCAGGGCGTATCAGCTGTTCAACGCGGTGAGGGCTCGTGTAGGGCTTAATGCGATAGCCGTTACCCAGGCGAATATCGAGCACGAAAGGTGGATGGAGCTGGCCGGTGAAGGTCAGCGTTATCCCGATCTGGTGCGCTGGGGCAAGGCGGCTACCGTGCTTGCCGGCCGTGGGTTTGTTGCCGGAAGGCATGAGATATTCCCGATACCTCAGTCGGAGCTGAACAATACCAAGCTTCAGCAGAGCAAGGAATGGGGTGGTACAAAATAGTTTATGATGAATACAGATCAGAAGGCCCGGCGCCTTCTGATCTTTTTTTTGCTTTGCCATGAAGTACCTTATTACAGGATTGCTGATCGGATTGGCGGTCCTTTTTTCCCGGTGTTTACAGTCGGGCAGACCTGGTGACCCGCGCGGAGAGGCATATGCGGGCGCTGCGGCCTGTGGGCGTTGTCATGCGGGCATCGCCGACAGTTATCTGCACACCCACCATTATCAAACTTCGTCGGTCGCTGCCGAAGATGGCCTGAAGGCGCTGACCGGTCTGCATATGGGTCGGGATGCCGGCCCGGCCGACCGGGTCTATTTTGCCGATTCCAGCTATGTCCGGGTCGAAGAAGATCCCGGCTCTTTTTTCCAGTCTTATTTCAGGGGCTGTCAGAGGAACAGGTCGGAGCGGTTCGATATCGCTTTTGGCTCCGGCGAAAAGGCCCAGACCTATGCTTACTGGAAGGATGATCAGTTGTTCGAGCTACCCCTGACCTGGTATGCCAGCCAGAAGACCTGGGCCAACAGTCCCGGCTTTTCTATCCGGCGTGCCCACTACGAACGGGTTATCACGAGCCGTTGTTTTGAATGTCATGCTTCCTATATCAGCAGGGAAATGGTTCAGTCGGGCCCGTTATCTATGACAGAGCGGCTGGACAGGGGCACTGTCGTGTTCGGTATCGACTGTGAGCGTTGTCATGGACCGACGGCGCGGCATGTCAGATACCAGACGGAGAATCCGCATGAAAAGACGGCTAAATATATTGTTCCGATAAGGTCGCTGACCCGGCAGCAGCAGCTGGATATTTGTGCTGCCTGTCATTCGGGGAACGACCTGTCGCCTCAGCGTTCGCTTTTTTCGTTTGCTCCCGGCGATACCCTGTCGCATTTTTATTTTCCGGAGTTTACCGCCGGGTTGCGTGACCCCGACGTCCACGGCAAGCAGATGCAGCTGCTGCAGTCGAGCCTTTGTTTTCAAAAATCAGGTATGACCTGTAACACCTGTCACAATCCGCACGAGACTGAGAACGATAAGCTTGCCGCTGTCGGCGCCAAATGCATGGACTGTCACCGGCAGTCCTCACACGCGTTAGCCGTTATGAAAGAGAACGAACAGAAGAAGAGGGATTTCAACCTGACCGGCGCCAGTTGTATCGACTGTCATATGCCATTACAAATGTCCAAAACCATTTATTTTAATAGTGGGACGGGAGAAAAAAATATTCCCTACTTTGTAAGAACACATAAAATTGCAATATATAAATAGATGTAATTTCGCTGTTTTGAATGAAGAAGAGCTGGCTAATCATATTATCTACCCTGTTTGCTTCCCTGCACGTTCTTTCCCAGAGCAGCATCCTGATACCCGAGATCGTCAATTTCTCCAAGAAGACCTATGAGGCGGGAAATCAGAACAGGTCGGTCGATCAGGACCGACGGGGTCTGCTGTATTTTGCCAATGACGACGGGCTGCTGGTCTTTGACGGCACATACTGGAAGACCTATTCCCTGCCCAACGGCAGCATTGTCCGGTCACTGAAAGTAATAGGCGACCGCATCTATGTAGGGGGACAGCAGGAAATCGGTTATTTCTATTTTGACAGCGCGGGTTTGCTGACCTATCAGTCGCTGAAGCAGTTGATCCCCCGTGGTGAAACGGAGTTCGCCGATGTATGGAATGTCGTCGTTTTTCAGGACGACGTGTTTTTCCGGTCGAACAAACGCATCTTCCGTTATCACGCCGGAAAGATCACTGCCTTTCAGAGCATCAACTGGGGTTTCCTTGGGGCCTGCAATGGCCTGCTGGTTGCCCAGGAATACGACAAAGGGCTGATGGTATTCAGGAATCAGCGTTGGCAGGCTTTTTTATCCGGATATGATTTTTCAAAAGATAAGGTATCTATCCGGTCTGTCTGCGAGTTTGGTAAGCACCGGACGCTGATGACCTCGCTGAAGTCGGGGATATATTCCATCGAAGGCGAGACCGTCCGCAAACTGGAGACGCCTGCCGTCGTGGCTATTACTGCACAGCTTGTGCATTCCGCGTTTGCGATCGATACGGATCGCATCGTCATTGCCACGCGGCTGGACGGCTACTACATCATAAATTCAAAAGAAGAGGTTGTCCAGCATGTTACGAAATCGGACGGACTTCAGTCCAATACCGTCAATACCGTCTATGCAGACAAGGAGAAGAACATCTGGCTGGGGCTGAACAATGGCATCGATCTGGTCATCTACAACAGCGCCATCAGTCATCTGAATCCGGATAATGATAAAAAAGGGCCGGGCTATTCCGCGGCTCTGTACAATAGCCGGCTGTATGTGGGCACCGGTATTGGCCTGTACAGTATACCGATAGGCGCGGACGACAATCTGCAGGGGCTGCGGGGCGGCTTTACTCCGGTGAATAATGGCAACGGTCTTGTATGGGGGCTTTCCGTTGTCAACGACGAACTGCTCGTCGGCCGTCACGACGGCGCCTATCTTGTCGGGAACAATAGCTGTGTGCCGCTGGATACGTCGACCGGCTTTTGGTTCTTTCAGCCGCTGACAGCGCAGCAGCCCTGTCCGCGCGTCATTGCGGGGACCTACAATGGTATCAATGTCTATAATTACCTGAACGGAAGGTTCCAGAACCATAAATCCCATACCTCTTTCGAGGCTGCGAAATATACCGTCGTCGAGGGCAACGACATATGGGTAGCCCATCCCTATCAGGGATTGTACAAGATCAGCTTTAACGATACCGGCGGCCCGGTCAACAAGCCGTATAACGACGTTCATCATTTCCTGTCGTCGGGGCATAACTATCTTTTCAAGGTACATGAAAAGATCGTCCTGGTCACGAGGAAGGGGTTTTATGAATACGACAGGTCGGCCGGGGACTTCAAAGAATCCGTTGTTCTGAAACGGCTGTTCGGCGACGCCAATATTTCTTATCTGCGGGAGGATACGGAGGGCAATATCTGGTTTGTAGAGGAAAAAAGACCCGGTGTCATCGACATGTCCGACCCGGATCACCCTGTCCGGATCTACTTTTCAGAACTCAATAACCGCATTTTGGGGAATGACGAGGAATTTATCTATCCCATCAATGAGCGTAATGTCCTTATCTCCAGCGAGACCGGATTTTACCATATCGACTATGAAAAATACCGGGCGGCCAGCCATAACCTCCGGGTGTTGCTGCGTTCGGTGACCGCCTTCAACAAAAAGGACAGCGTCTTATTTGGCGGCTATCTGCCGGAAAAAGATTCGGGGTCCGGGGGGGATGTGTTTGTAATACAGCACCGGATCAGTCACAGGTGGAATTCCGTTCATTTTGAGTTCTCTTCCCCCTATTTCAACGGAACGGTAGAATACAGCAGCAGACTGAAGGGATATGACCCTCAGTGGTCCGCGTGGTCCAGGAAGACAGAGCGCTCGTATACCAATCTGCCCGCGGGCAAATACGTGTTCGAGGTGGTCGCCAGAGGCAATAATGGCCAGAAGTCGCCCCTCAGCCTGTTCGTGTTCACTATTTCGCCTCCGTGGTATAACAGCATATTGGCCTGGGTCATTTACGTTGTCCTGTTCGTGGCTCTGCTCTACTATTTCTACAAGCGGCAGCAGCGTAAATACCTTCTTCAGCATACCGAGCGGCTGAAGAAACAGCGGGACAGGTACGAAGAAGAACAACGCCGTCTTCAATACCAGCATCAACTGGAGATAGAGAAGAGCGAGAAAGAGATCATCCGTTTAAGGAATGTCAGGCTCCAGAGCGAGGTCGAGCACAACAATGCCGTGCTTGCCTCCAATACAATGAACCTTTTGCAAAAAAGGGAACTGTTAAATAAGATCAAGGACGAAATATTGGCAGTGCAGGACGAGGTCGAGCCGGAGAAAAGGACCAGGAATATGCGGAGGATCATCAAGATCATCAACGAGCAGCTGGAGATGAACGATGACTGGGAGCGTTTTTCGTTGTATTTCGACAAGTCCAATAATGATTTTTTAAAGACGCTGAAGGAGTCATTTCCGCTGCTGACGCCTTCCGATCTGAAGCTCTGTGCGTATCTCCGTCTCAATCTTTCTACGAAAGCGATCGCCGATCTGCTGAACCTTTCTATTCGTGGGGTGGAGAGCAGCAGGTACCGGTTGAGAAAGAAGCTGCTCATTTCAAACGAAGTATCGCTGTCCGACTTTTTGGGGGCGATAGGAAACGCGAATGCGAATAATTCATCACCTGTTCAATAAAATTAGTCTGTCGTGAAGAAAATCAAAATTCCTCCTGTCCTTGTCCCCGGTCTTTTTCTTTTTCTCGGTGTTGTTTGTTCCGTACCTGTACTGGCCCAAAAGGCCGCGCCGTCTGTTTCCGGTGGTGGCTGGCTGAAGGCGAAGGGGAAGATCATCGTCGATGGCAGTGACCGTCCGTATGTTCTGAGGGGTATGGGACTGGGTGGCTGGATGCTGCAGGAAAGCTATATGTTCCATCTGGGTGGGATCGGACCGCAATACCGCATCCGGCAGAAGATCGCCGACCTTGTCGGGAATGAAAAGACGGCGGCGTTCTATGATTCGTGGCTGGGCGGCCATACTACAAAGACCGATATCGACTCGCTGGCTTCCTGGGGTTTCAATTCGATACGTCTGCCTATGCACTACAATCTGTATACGCTTCCGGTGGATGAGGAGCCGGTGGCCGGGCACAACACCTGGCTGAAGAAAGGATTTGAAATGACCGACAGTCTGCTGTCCTGGTGTAAGGCCAACAATATGTATCTGATCCTCGATCTTCACGCCGCACCCGGCGGGCAGGGTAATGACCTGAATATTTCGGACCGTGATCCTTCGAAGCCTTCTCTTTGGCAGAGTGAGGCGAATCAGCAGAAGACGATCGCGCTGTGGCGGCGGCTGGCGCAGCGTTATGCAAACGAGCCTTTTATCGGCGGATATGATATCATCAACGAGCCCAACTGGGGGTTTGACGATCCGAAGGATACGAGGGGGACGAGGGAGAAATCGAATAAGCCTCTCCGGGCGCTAATGATGCAGATCACCAGCGCCATCCGAGAGGCAGATCAGCGCCATATCATCATCATCGAAGGGAATGGCTTTGGAAATAACTACAATGGCGTCTTTCCTCTCTGGGATAACAATCTGGTGCTCAGTTTTCACAAATATGGCAATTTCAATACGCAGGCTTCGATACAAAACTTTCTGAACTGGCAGGATCAGTACAACGTGCCGTTGTGGCTGGGCGAGTCGGGTGAGAACTCGAATACCTGGTTCACCGAAGCCATCCAGCTGGTGGAATCCCATAATATCGGCTGGTGCTGGTGGCAGCTGAAGAAGATGGGTGTCAACAATCCGCTGGAGATAAAGGTGACGCCTTCTTTTCAGGTCCTGATCAACTACTGGCTGAAGAATGGGCCGAAGCCTTCGGCGGACGAGGCGCAGGCTGCGCTGGACGAGCTGCTCAGCAATATTCAGATCAGGAACAACATCTATCATAAAGATGTGACCGATGCGATGTTCAGGCAGGTTGGCTCGACCTGGACGATCCCTTTTAAGGAACATGTTATCCGGAGCGGGGCTGTCATCAGGGCCGTCGACTATGACCTTGGGCGGGAAGGGTATGCGTACAAGGACAACGATACGGCGCGTTATCAATATGCTACTCCGTCGGCACCATCGGCGGGCAACCGGGGCTGGTCCTATCGCAATGACGGCGTCGATATTCAGCCATTGGAAGGCCGGGACGCCGCGGCCCGGGGGTCTTCCGCCTACGATGTATTCAGCATCGAAGACGGCGAGTGGCTGCAGTATACTGTCTCTGTAGAGAAGGCCGGCAGTTATAAGATCGCCGCTACTGTGGCCGCCGCGGCTGATTCCGGGAGGCTGTCCCTGTTGTGCGACGACAAGCCGGTGGCTCAGGAAATTGTGATACCTGCCACGGGGGGAACAACGAGCTGGCAGGTCATTGGCCTAAAGGATGTAGAGCTCCCGAAGGGTACCCACCGGCTACGGATAGTCGCCAGCAAAGGTGGTTTTGACCTGGACCAGTTGTCCTTTTCCGCGGAATGAGGGGTATGACCGGGGTGTCGGTCAGCGGGTGGCTTCCGCGCATCCGGCCAGAGGTTGAGGGGTTGACTGTCGGGCATCCGGCCAGAGGTTGGCTGCTGGAACGTAGCTCAGTGGTTGGCGGCAGCAACGCCGCTCAGTGGTTGGCGGCAGGAACGTAGCTCAGAGGTTGGCTGCAGCAACGCCGCTCAGTGGTTGGCGGCAGGAACGTAGCTCAGTGGTTGGCGGCAGCAACGCCGCTCAGTGGTTGAGGACTTTGGCGATCAGTCCGTCGAGGTTCAGCGGTGCACTGACCCTGTCGGTCAGGTCGTATCTGTCGCGGACGTAGGCCATTTCGTTATAGGCAATCCACACTTTTTTTTGCTGGTCTTCCCATGCGATCACCTTTAGCGGCAGGTCGAGGGCTGCGATGGGGTTCTCCTGCATCACGGGACCGCCTGCTTTGGGGTTTCCGAAAAGCAGGTACTCGAGCGCCCACAGTTCGATGCCGGCTCGCCGGAGCTCGCTCTGCTGGTCGATACGAGCATAGATGGTCACGCCCTGTTGCTTTAGAAATTCCTGCAGCCGGTCGATCGTCTCTTTTACAGACCAGGGGCTGGGATGGATAGTGACTCCTTTGATGGGATTGCTCATGGTAGTGGTTTTGTTGCCGGCTCCAGCATGCGGGTTGCTTTTTCCGCTGTCGGATCGGACAGGAATAATTGATGGGTAAATAATTTATAAAAGCTTTGTACCAATAAGAAGAGGATGACTCCGCTGGAGAGCACGAGCAGGGATCCGGGAACCAGCTGAAAGAGTTTCGCCGGCACCTTCGCCGAATACCGGAATGAGGCGATCGTAAAGGCAACCAGGGGAAAGCTGACCGCCCACCATGTTACGCGAAAGGGGCAGCATACCGGCAGAAGGACGATCTTGCTCCCGAGCAGCACCATGACGGCCAGGTCGAAGTAGAAGAATACGGAGAGCAGGATGTCGTGCGCTCCGGTAAAGGAATCGTATGCGGATGTGGCGAGGGCGAAGGGACCTGCGAGGATCATGAGAGAGGGCTGTATGGCCTCCGGCAGGGGAGGAAAGAAGAGCAGGCGGTAGATGATTATCGTCATCAGGATGAGGCCGAATACGAGGCCGATGCCAAAGAAAAGCAGGTTGATCTCCCTGACGCCGGGAAAGGAAAGCCGTGCGCCTACGACTGGTATGTCGAGGGTTCCGACGATGGGAAGCACCCAGGCCGGCAGCGCATTGGCGGGGTCCTGCTGGCGTCCCAGCCACCTCCGGAATACGAACCAGGAGAATGCGGCCATCAGTGCCGTTCCGATGGCCCAGATCGCAGTGGCCAGCGTGCTGCTATAGGTAAAGAGGATGCCAGGGAGCAGCAATAGTGAAATAATAATGGTTGCGAAGAAGCTAACCGATACCGGATGGTTGAATTCGGAGCGCACGAGGCCCGGATATTTCCGCCATTTCAGCAGATAGGCCGTCCCCAGCAGGAGGAATAGAACAACCGCCATTGCGCCGAGGGCGTCTTTTACCCAGCCGCCGAAGCCCCATGTACGTTCGGCCCAGCCCCAGCAGAAGGACAGACCCGTCAGGCCCATGACAGCGCCGAAGATACTCACCGGTAAAAACTCGAGAAAGGATGGCTGGATCTTTGTCTCTGTCATGGAATTTTTGTGTAAGATACTATGATCTTGCGAGGCGGTAGAGCTCGTTGTTCAGCCAGCGGCTGATCTCGCCGGAGGCCCCTCCGCCGATGATCTGCTTATCCACCTGGACCACCGGCACGACCTGTTTGGTAGTGCTTGTTATGAATGCTTCTTTGGCGGTCTTTAGTTCGTCCAGGTGCAGGTCCCGTTGTTCGACCCTGTAACGCAGGCCGGCGATCTCCAGCAGCTTGATCCGGGTGATCCCTTTGAGGATATGGCGGTATGGGGTAACGACGGTGTCATTGGGTGTAACGATAAAGAAATTGGAGCGGGGGCATTCGCTGATGAGTCCGTCCCTGTAGTACAGGACGTCGTCGGCGCCGTTGTCACGGATATGGGGCTGCAGCCAGATGGCCATCAGGTAGTCGATGGTTTTCACGTCCGGCATCTGGCGCTGGTGCGGCCAGGTGATCAGGCGGATGCTCCGGGGCAGGTCTTCGGTAACCGTCACCTGCAGCGGCTGCTGGGTGATGATGAGGTTTGGCCGGGCGAGGCTGTAGCCATCGGGGGAATAGCCGCCTGTCAGGGTGATGCGGATACCGGAGTCGGGGATGCGGTTGGCTTCCTGGAGCTCGTGGATGATCAGGCGGAGTTCGTCGCGGGTCCTGCCGATGTCGAGCCGTAGCTGCGCAGCGGAATGAAAGAACCGGTCGAGATGGTCTTCGAGGAAGATGGGTTTGCCGTCCAGTGTTTTGAAGAAGTCGAAGATGCCATAGCCTCTTTGTATGGCCAGGTCGCTGACCTGCAGGGTGGCTTTGTTTGCGGCGACGAAGGCGTCTCCGGCGAATACTGTTAGCATAGTTGACAATTGGTCGACCTAAGTTATCGGTTTTCCGGTTAATTTTTGGCCGCCGCGGGAGGTATCGGCAGGGGGTTGTCTCCTAAAGTTTTAGCGTACTCCAATTCTCCGCTGATCGCTGTATGTGACCGGTTGCACATTAATTCGACCGAAAAACCCGTGTTTTGGTATTTTGCGTTCCATGAATAGGACTCGCGGCGTCATTCTTATTACCCTTTTTTTATTGTTTTCAGGTCTTTGTACGTGGGCGCAAAAGTCCGGTACCGGAATAGTCGCGGGAAATATCCTGGAAAAGGAGACGGGCAAGCCTGTGCCTGGCGCTACGGTGGCCCTGATCGGTCTTACCGATGCGTCGAAGGGGCGCGAGGTGGCCAGCACCAATGATGGAAGTTTTACTTTTAATGACGTAGCCTTCGGGGTTTACCGGCTGCAGATATCCGCTGTCGGATTCAATACGCTTTCTCTGGACAGTATCAATGTTCGTCAGGAGAGGTCGGATTTTAATATGAGCGACCTCAGGATGGCGCCGAAAAGCGCCGATATGGATGCCGTTGTCGTGTATGCGGAGAAGCCGCTGGTTCAGAGCAAGGGAGGAAACCTGACCTTTAACGCCGCCGAATCTCCGTTGAGTGCCGGCTCCAGCGCGAATGAGCTGTTGCGTAATGTACCGCTGGTAGCAACCGATGCCAACGGCAATCTTATCGTTGAAGGGAAAACGCCGATCGTACTGATCGACAGCAAGCCCGTCAACCTAAACGCCCAGCAGCTGCAGGATTTTCTGGATGCCCTTCCCGGAAATATGATCGAGAAGATCGAGGTCATGCCAAACCCTCCTCCCGAGTATGCGAATGAAGAGGGAAGTGTCATCAATATCGTCACGCGCAAGGGGAGGATCGGCATCGGGGGAAGAGTCAACGTCTACGGCGGTACGCGCGGCGAGTATGGCGGGAATACGAATGTCAGCTACCGGGACCACCATCTGGCGTTAAATTTCAGCGCCGGTGAAGGATATAACAAGTGGACCGGCAGCGGCCATTCCGAACGGCAGAATATTTTTGCCGACTCCTCCAATTTCCTGAATACGGCCAATCACTATAAGAATACGAATACCCGTCCCAGTGCGCGGCTCAGTGTGGATTATGACCTGGACAAATTCAATTCTCTCAATACCGTCTGGCAGATCAACCAAAACAATTTCGACAACCACTCCGTTACAGACTATGGCTCGGTCAGCCAGCACGGCGACGCGTATGGCCTCAGCGAACGGATGACCGGTAGCAACGGATATAATCTCAATCCCAATGGCAATCTGACTTTCCGGCACCGGGGGCTCCGGCCGGAAGAGGTTCTGGAAGTCACCGGTTCGTATAACTACAGCAATAACCGCAATGACCTATCTTTTTTCCAGCAATACCTGAACCCCGACCATAGTTCCAGCGGTCTGGACTCGACTCAGCATCAGCGCAGTGAAAGCGGGATAAGGGGGTATGAGATCCGCGCCAACTACGACAAGCCCCTGGACCTGAAGGCGCATACGATCGTTTCCCTGGGAGGCTACTACAACTACAGCGGCAATGACGTAAAGGTGACGACCAGTTTTCTCGACAAGTCGTCCGGTGATTTTGTCGTAAACGATCCGCTGAGCAGCGACCTCAATTTTCTCCAGACAAGGAGCAATCTGCGCGCATCGGTACGTCAGACCATCGCGCATGGACTTGTTTTTACCGGTGGTACGTCGGTCAACAAGACGCTGGTAAAGTTCGACCTCTATAACACGGATAAAACCACCAGCAATACCTACTGGAACTGGCTGCCCTTCGCCAATATCAACAAGACCTGGGACAACCAGTGGGGCGTGACGCTGGTCTATCGGAGGACCATCCACAGACCGGGTTTGGACCAGATGAACCCCAGCATCGACTATTCCGATCCCTATAACCTAAAATATGGTAACCCCCAGTTGTTACCCAGCCTTTCCCATGAATTCAATCTGAACGTAGGGAAGGGGACGAACAATTACTATTTCAACTCCAGCGTGGGTCTGAACAAGGTGCAGAATATTTTCAGCCAGATCACTACTCTTCAGCAGAACGGCACCACCAGAACGACCTATGAGAATATTTCCAACCGTACCGAGTACTCGGTGGGTTCCTGGTCGGGCTATACCTTTTCCCGGGCGCTGAAGTTCAACCTGGGGCTCAACTATATCTATAGTCAGTACGGCGCCTATGACAAGACGGTGAACAAATATCAGGACAATGGGTCATTCTATAGCAACTTCAACGTCAATTATATCCCTGCCAAACTGTGGAATCTCAGCCTCTCGTGTCTGTACAACCGCAACGGGAATCCGCAGGGCGTGTCCACCGCCACCATGAATATGAATCTGGGTATTCAGCGCAAGTTCTTCCAGAAGAAGTTCATTGTCACGTTGAATGTCTCGGATCCTTTTGTTCAGCAGAGCAATACCTCGCAGGTACATGGCACTAATTTCAATTTGCAGTCGTATAGTACGACGCAGACCCGCAACTACCGGCTGACCCTGAGTTATGACTGGAATCACACCGTCGATAAAGGACGTAGGAAATTGTTGAAGGCAGCGAAAAAGAATGGGTTTGAAACGAACTAGTCCTGCTTCCAGTATATCCTGCCCGCTAGTGTGACCAGGACGACCGAGCGGATATTTTCGATATGGTCGAGGGGATTGTTAGTCACCACCAGCAGGTCGGCCTTTTTTCCTTTTTCTATCGTTCCGCAGACCTTTTCGATGCCGAGCGCTTCGGCTGCATATTTTGTCGCGGCAATGATAGCGTCTTTCGGGCTGAATCCGGCGTCGTGGACCAGGAGCTCCATTTCGCCCTGCACGAAATTTTGCTGGTCGTCGTCTGTGCCTGCGCAGACCTTTACTCCTGCCCGGTGTGCTGCTGCGGTGTATAATTTTGTAATGTAATAGTACCAGGCTTTTGAGGAATCCTGCTGTGCCCATTGCCGGTAGGCGGACATGGTGGCGTCGAGCAGTGTATTGTTCTTCTTCATCAGACTGAATAAGGCGGATAGGTCAGGAAGCGAGTCCGGTGATTCATGGATGAGCAGCGGGGTGTGGGAAATTGAGCCGACCCCGGCCCGGATGAGGTCGGAGGGTTTGGCCGGATCCAGCCAGGCGTGGCCCCAGACGAGCAGTCCCTGGCGTCTGGCTTCGGCGACGATGCGCGCTACGAGTTCCGGCCCGAGGTTGGCGTAGAGCTTTATTCCTGTCGCTCCAGTCCCTTTTGCTTCCGCTATGGCCTGGCGCAGGTCGGTTGTATCTGCCACCGCTCTCATATAAGGCATACCACCGGCAATTCCTCCTCTGGACGAAGCCATCGTCCGCGGGTCCTTAAAGAATGAGGGGCCTGCCATCAGCGCCGAGAAATAAATATTGGGTGCGGGGATGTCCCCAACGCGTGCGTCTCTTGAGAGGCCCGCGAGTATGCGGGCGTCGCCGGCCATGTCCCGGACGGAAGTGATGCCCGAGCGCAGCATGCGTTGCAGTACGTCGAGAGTTGCTGTGCGATTGTCGGTTCCGGAAGGGTCGGTCGCAAGGTGAACGTGCGTGTCGATGAGGCCCGGCAGCAGGAATTTACCGTGCAGGCGAATGAGGACAATGGAATCCGGGAGATTCCTGGCGCCGTCGGGAAAGACGTCCGCGATGCTATCACCGCTGACCAGGACGGTCTGGTCCCGCAGCGGAGCGTCGTGTCCGGCATCGATCAGGATGACGCCGGTGAGGGCATAGCTGCGGGATTGCTGCCGGGCGGGCTTCTGGGCGGGCAGTGAAAGGCTCATGCCTGACAGCAGCAGGGAGAGCAGGATGCGGGGCGCGATAGTCATGTATTTAAGGTACTCAAAAAATTGATGGTTATTTGCATAATTTTTTTACATTGTGTCATAATAACATAATGAAAACTATGCTTGTCAAACAACTCTCTGCTGCTGTCATACCGGTGGTATTCGCGGCGGTAGCGGCTATGTCCTGCGGGCAGGCCGGGAACAATGGTACCGGGTACCGTGATCTGAACAAGAACGGTAAGATGGATATTTACGAAGACGGGAGCCAGCCGATGTCAGCCCGGGTTGAAGACCTGGTGGGGCAGATGACACCGGAGGAGAAGGCCGGTCTGTTATTTATCAATGGAGCGCGGATCAATGACGATGGTTCCATCGGGGACAAACCAGCGACGGGGATGTTTGCTTTTGCTCCCAATGCGCTGAAACTGGTGAAGGAAGAGAGGATGAACCATTTTAATCTTTGGGCGATACCTTCTCCAATGGCGCTTGCACGCTGGTACAATGCGATGCAGCAGTATCTGCAGGATTCGACGAGGCTGGGTATACCCATGACGGTAGCATCCGACCCCCGGAATCATTTCAGCAATAATGTCTTTGCTATGGCGGCCAATACTTTTTCCCAGTGGTGCGAGCCGCTGGGACTCGGGGCTATCGGGGATGACAGCCTGACGCGGCAGTTTGCTGATGTTTCGCGCAGGGAATACCTGGCCGTTGGGATCCGGGAGGCGTTGCACCCTCAGGTGGATCTGGCGACGGAGCCGCGCTGGGCCCGTATCAGCGGAACTTTTGGGGAGGACGCCGCGCTGACCTCGAGGATGGCGAAGGCCTATATTCTCGGATATCAGGGTGAAAAGCTGGATTCCGGCAGCGTAGCTACCATGACCAAGCATTTTTCGGGCGGCGGGCCGCAGAAGGAAGGGCTGGACCCGCATTTCCCGTTTCAGAAGGGGCAGGTATATCCGGGGAATAATTTTAGGTATCATCTGCTGCCGTTCGAGGCGGCTTTTTCAGCGCATACGGCTGCGATCATGCCTTATTACGGCGTGCCGACGGGACAGACGAGTGAAAATGTGGGATTCTCCTACAATAAGGATATCATTACGGGGCTGCTGCGTAACAAGTACCACTATGACGGGGTAGTGTGTACGGACTGGGGACTGGTTACCGACGCCAATCTCGGGGGTGCGGTATGGCCGGCCAGGGCCTGGGGCGTAGAACAGCTGTCGCGGATCGATCGGGTAAAAAAGATCATCGACGCCGGTGTGGATCAGTTCGGGGGTGAGAATTGTCCGGAGTTGGTCATACAACTTCTGAAGGAAGGCCGTATCACGCAGTCGCGTATCGACAGCAGCGTCCGGCGGCTGT
>Ga0068853_100000887_pt1 | contig 20846 bp, 12 predicted proteins | sample KBSCornC32_FD_65655 | JGI IMG/M metagenome (GOLD analysis project Ga0068853, IMG submission 65655) | Corn rhizosphere microbial communities from Kellogg Biological Station, Michigan, USA - KBS Corn C3-2 | ecosystem: Host-associated > Plants > Roots > Rhizosphere > Soil ...
AAAGCCCTGGTCCAGCGACGGCAGGCAATAGTACGCCTTGAGCATGTTCGTGCCGGTCAGTCCCTCGAACGGTCCGTGATTGTCCCACACGTTGGCCACGTTGCCGCTTTTTTGAATGTACATCCAACTGATTGTGACCAGCCGCACGCCCGCTTCGACCAGGCGGCGGGCCAGCAGAATGCTTTCGCCATATTCGTTGCGCCCGTAGCGGTCGCGCGTTTCCGGCCGTTCGAGATCGAGGTCGAAGGCCCGCTTGGCCACCGGCGAGGCCAGCATGCTGAAAGCCAGCTCGCGGTAGCTGTCGAGATTGACCGCGCCCCGTTCGCTTTGAAACCGCCGGTCTGCCGCCTCGATCGTATCGAGCAGTCCCCGCCGCCCCAGCAGACGCGCCGTCTGGACCTCGGCCGGAAGCGCGATCGAATGCGTGGGCTTTTCGTCGGTCTCTTCGGCGGCTGCCACTTCCATCGGGTCGAATCGCCCCCCCAGGAAACCGGCGTTCGTGCCGGAATACGTGACGCCGTCGTGGCCGATCGGCCGGGGCACCGTCACGGCCGCCGGCATCGGTCCCAGCGGCGTGAAATAAGACACGACCGAGCCGATCGTCGGGAAGTCATTGCGGTTGCGCTTGTTCCGCGGCATGGCGAGCGTATTGTTGATCCGCCCGGTCAAGGTGCGGTAGACGCTGGGCTCGTGATTGTTGCTGTCGTGCGTGACCGACCTCACGAGGGCCGTCTTATCGGTGTGGCGGGCAAACAGCGGCAGTTGTTCGCAGACGTCGATGCCGGGGACGACGGTGGAGATCGGCCGGAACTGGCTGCGGATCCCATCGGCCGACTCTGGCTTCATATCCCACATATCCTGCTGCGGCGGTCCGCCCCAGAGATAGATGAGGATACACGATTTGGCTGTGCCCGGGTTGTTTGTGGCGGGGCGGCGCTGCGGGGCAGCTTCCCGAGGTCGACCCGCGGACCCGGCCCGTGCCGCCTCCGCCCGCAGCAACTGGGGCAGGGTGACGGCCCCCAGCCCGATCCGTCCCAGGCGAATCATCGCGTCCCGTCGGTGCAGCATGAGAATCGCTCCCGCATGAATTGAACCGCGCCGTATCAGGATAACCTGCGAGGGAATCGGAAATCAATTCGACCGAGCAGATCTCGAATACGCCTCCACGGCTGAGAGTGTCGTCCAGGAGATACGTGGACGCCGCAAGGCGTTTAGCACCAGACCGGGGGGGGCCAGCGTGCTTTGAGCGCGTGGACCGCGGTTGATCCGTCAGCACTCATCTCGCGGAGCGAGAATGACTACTTTTACGAGAAGGCCGCGAAAACGGGAGAGAAAGGGCAAATCTAAAGATTTCGCGGGAAAAGCGATGTTTCCGAGGGCAAATCATCGGGCAAATCATAGGGCAAATCATAAGACGTGAGGGCAAATCATAGGACGCGAGGGCAAATCTTGGGGCAAACGTGAGGAGCGCAGGGCAAACGTGTTTTGAGCGCCTGCAATGCGGTTGATCCGCCAGCACTCATCTCGCGGAGCGAGAATGACTACTTTACGAGACCTGCGCCACGACGGCGCGCATGCGTGAAATTACTTGCGCCCCTGGTCAAAACGCCGCGGAAAATGACGAATCGCGTGACGACAATACGCTGAACCTGTCCCGCGAATCGGGCCGCCTCATTAAGTCCGCGGGTGTATCCGTCAATTGGTGGTGGCCCAGTTGTACAGCATGTGGCCACCGCCGGGCTTGTCCCGGTGGGGCCGTGATTGTGCACTACATATCCCGCTGCGCCGGCGCTTGCCCACCGCCGGGTTTACCTCGGTGGAGGCCTGATTCTTCACTAAGATCGTGGATAACGAGCGGACCAAGTGAAAAATCATCGCTCCACCGGGACGAGCCCGGATGGGGGCGTGGCGAGTGCGGACGTTCGGCTGTAGTGCATAATCATCGCTCCACTGGGATAAACCCAGCGCTGGCCACATGCTGTACAATTTGACCGCCACCAATAGGCGGATGCACCCGATCCGACCGGGCTGTCTCTGGGTAGTCGCACATCCCATGCGGGAATTGGTATGATTACCAGGTAGAGCGCGAGGCCCAGCGCGATGGCGATGGGCCTCGGAAAAACTCGACCCACCCTACGCTAATCTGCTCTCTCATAAAGGCTGGCCTGCGTGTTGGCGTCCCGCATCCCGCTGAAGACCCTGGCCGTATTGTGCAAGTCGCTGGCCACGATGTTGCATTCGGGGGTGGCGCTGCTCAAGACGCTGGAAATCGCTTCGCGCAAAACCGGCAATGCCCGCTGCCGCCAGAAACTGGCCGACGTTCGTAAGGAAGTTCAGCAGGGGACAGACATCGCCCAGGCGCTGCGCGAGCAGAATGGCTACTTTCCCGAATTGATGACCGACATGGTCTCGGTCGGCGAACACGCCGGTGCGTTGCCGGAAGTGCTCGACGGCCTGGCCGCTCACTATGAGAATATCGTCCGCTTGCGACGCATGCTGATTGGCCTGATCACGTTTCCGGCGCTGCAGCTCGTCGCGGCCATCCTGATCGTCGCGCTGGTCATTTTCATTTTGGGAATCGTCGGTGCTTCCGCCGGACCAGGTCAGAAGCCGAACGACATCCTCGGACTGGGCCTCATGGGGACCTCGGGCGCCCTGACGTGGCTGGCGATGACGTTCGGGTCGATCTTCGCCGTCATTAGCGGCTATTACGTGGTGGCCACGGTCTTCCGGCAGCAGCGGTTTCTCGATGGACTTTTGATGAAGATTCCCGTTCTGGGAACGTGCATGCGATCGTTTGCCATCGCCCGCTTTTCGTGGGCGCTGGCCCTGACGCAGAACACCGGCATGCCGATTTCGCGAAGTCTGGAATTGAGTTTTCGCGCGACGGGCAATGGCGCTTTTGTCGGCGCGTCACCCGGCGTGTGCGACAGCGTGCTCAACGGCAATGAACTGAGCGATGCCCTCGATGAATCGCGGTTGTTTCCGGAGGAGTATCTCAGCCTGGTCCAGGTCGCCGAAGCGTCCGGCACGGTACCCGAAACGCTCCAGCGCTTAAGCCCGCAATTCGAAGATCAGGCGCGCCGCAGCCTGTCGGCACTGGCCACGGCGCTGGGCTGGCTGGTGTGGTCGATCGTGGCCGTATTTATCATCTTCATCATTTTCAGTTTCGTGATGAAATACGTGGGCATGATCAACGCCGCCGCCAATGGAAATTTTGATTTTTAGCAGATACTTCTTACCCGCAATCGCACTTCGGGGCTCGTTGCGACCCCTGCCACCTTGTGTGGCAGGTGAGCGAGATTCCGTGGCTAGACTCGACCCGAATGAATTCGACAAGACCCCTGCCGGCTCGCCCGGCAGGTGAATCAGATTCTAACGCGCACGAATTCTCGATTCTGACAAAGATGGTGTTCGAAGGCCGAAGAATCTGATTCACCTGCCACGCAAGGTGGCAGGGGTCTGACAAACAACGGGGTGGCCATCTAGCAACGGAATCTTCTTTCCCGACGTACGTCGGGACCGGACGAGCCGGCAGGGGTCGAGCTATAATGTTGCCGAAGTACGTGGATCACCCGACTTTGATTTTGGAACCGCAGTAGCATGATTCTTACCGGCAAGTCGATTAGCCCCGGGCTGGCACGCGGGGTGACCCACGTCATCGACGCCCGGGGCATCATTGAATCCGCGCTGGCCGTCGAGCCGACGGGGACTCCCCAGGCGGAAGTCGAACGGCTGCACGCGGGGATCGGCCGCGCCTGCGTCGAGCTCGACCGCTTGCAGCGGCAACTGGCCGGCCGCGTTGACGCCGGCGACGTGGCCATCTTCGAATCGCATGCCGGCCTCTTGCGCGATCCGAAATTCGTCAGCCGCGTCGAACAGGAAATCCGCGGCAACGGGCAGTCGGCCGAGGCAGCCGTATCGCGCGTCACGTCCGACCTGCGGGCCACGTTCCTCGCCAATCCGGTTCCGTTCGTGCACGACAAGGCGGCCGATATTCTCGACATCGGGCGGCGGTTGATCCATTGCCTGTCGGCCTCGCTGCACTCCGAAGGCGATCTCGAACAGGGGACCGTGATCGTTGCGACGTCGCTCACGCCGTCGCAGCTCGTGCGCTATGCGCACCACGGCATCGTCGCCGTCGTCACCGAAACCTGTGGGCCGAAATCGCATACGGCGATCCTCGCGCGGGGCCTGGGAATTCCGTTGGTGACGGGGATCCCGGCGGTGTGCGAATTGATTCCACAGCGGACGGAAGCGATCGTGGATTCCTCGGCCGGCCAAGTGATTTTCAACCTCTCGGCCGAAGAAAGGAATCAGTTCCAGCAGGCTTTCACGCAGCAGGCTGCCGAAATTTCGGAACAGACGGACATCCCGCCGGAGTGTCCGGTGACGGTCGACGGCGCCCGCGTCAAAGTGCTGCTGAACATCAGCGACGCGGTCGAGGCCGAAACCGTCGCGCAGCTCGGCGCAGACGGCGTAGGGTTGTTTCGCACGGAATTCGCCTACATGGACCTGGAGTGGTGGCCGACGGAAGACGACATCTACGCCGGCTACCGCGCTGTGGCCGATCGTTTGCAGGAGCAGGAAATTCAACTGCGGCTGGTCGATTTCGGCGCCGAAAAGTGTCCGGCGTATGCCGATATTCCCTTGAGCCGCAATCCCAGTCTGGGGCTGCGCGGCATGCGTCTTTTGTTGCAACGCGAAGACATTCTGCAACCGCAGGTGCGGGCCATCGCGCGGCTGGCTCGCGAACGGACGGTGACGCTGCTCTTGCCCATGCTCGATACGCTCGACACGCTCGCAGCGACGATCGACATTCTGTGCCGCACCGTTGGCTGCGCGGCGCGCGACCAGCTTCCGTTTCGGCTGGGAGCGATGATCGAAGTCCCCGCGGCCGCGTTGCAGATTGAAGAGATTCTGCCCTCGGTCGATTCGGTCTCAATCGGTTTGAATGACCTGACACAGTATCTGCTGGCGGCCGACCGCGACGACGAATTCGTCGAGCGCTACCACGACGCGGTGCAACCGGCGGTCCTGCGGCTCTTGAGTCGCATTGTGACTGCCGCGGCCGCGCAGGGCAAACCGCTGACGATCTGCGGAGAGCTGGCAGGCGACCCGAAATTGACCGGGTTGCTGCTGGCGTTGGGCATTCGGCGACTGAGCGTAGCCCGCTCGAATTACCGCAGCGTGGTCGAAGCCGTGCGGCAGTTGTCTCTACGGTCGTTGGAAGGGATGGATGCCGAAGTCCTGAAATTGCCAACGGCCGCTGCCGTTCGCAAATACGTGGGCGAACGCCTGGGCCACCCGCCCGCAAAGGCTGGCGGCTGATTCCAATTGTAAAAAGCACAAGATCGCACCCTGGCAGGTGGGCGATCAAATGTGAAAATCCACGATTCCGACGCAAATACTGAGACACAATTTCGCGATAACGGGGTTTAAACAGTCAGGGTCAGTCATTACGAACGATCGTCCTGGAATTCCGTCGTAGATATCGCGGAAAGTCCCGATGGAAAACATCCATCGAGAATTGGATAAAATCAGGACTGGTCGAAAACGGGCCGCGCGCATAGAATTTGTCTCCCCAGATGCCTGTCGGTTGAAGGCATTTACGGGCACGCCATTGCACGAAGTAAAGGTTGTGTTTCATGTCCGGTTTGCTTGCCTATTTTGATCCTGGATCTGGCAGCCTGCTGCTGCAAATGCTGGTCGGAGGTTCGGCTGGGCTATTCGTGTTCGTCAAATACTTGTGGGAGCGATTGTCCCACAGTTCCTGGAGTGCGAGGAAACGGCCCGGCGATCCCGCCTGACCTCCTCCGATTTAGCCGCCGGCTGATGGAACTGGGGCTAATGGAACTGGGGCAATTGAACCGCGTCCGGACTGAGAACACAGTTGTGCATATTAGACACGGCCACGATGGTCACCTTTGAAACGGGTTCGTACCGCGATCGTGAGGGCCGGGTTTTCTACGGTGAAGCCGGAGAGATTTTTCGCGCTCTCAGCGCCCACGCTCTTGCCGAGTGGCAGTCGGTCTGCAGCGCCCGGTTCTTTCGAGAGGGAATGGAAACTGGCCGGATCGTGCGCACTGCCCGAATTGAAGATGTCCCAGTCTCATCGCCACCACGCACATTGACCCCGGGCGCAATGCCTGCAGGAGCGTTGGCCCCGGGAGTGCTGACAGCGGGCGCACCCGAATCGGACGGTTTCGCGTGGGCCGCGTTCCTCAAACACGACACGATTCCTTACGTTTCCTATCCGTACGAGTGGACATTTGGAATGCTCAAAGATGCGGCCCTGCTGCATCTGGACTTGCTGGCTGCCGCTCTCGGCGAAGACTTTACGGTCAAAGATGGAACGGCCTATAACGTGCAATGGGTCGGACCTAAGCCGGTGTTCATCGACGTGCTGTCGTTTGAGAAACTGCCCCCGGGTCAACCTTGGGCTGGCTATCGACAGTTTTGTCAGACGTTCCTGTATCCGTTGTTTCTGCAGGCCTATAAGGACGTGCCGTTTCAGCCCTGGCTGCGCGGCTGTCTCGACGGCATCACTCCGGTGCAATGTGCGAACCTGATGTCGCTCCGCGACCTGCTGCGTCCCGGCGTTCTGAAGCACGCCTGGCTGCATGCGTGGCTGGAAGGCAGCGAGCGGGTCCGCGAAAGCAATCTCCGGCAGGACCTTCCACGGGCGGGGTTCCACAAATCACTGATCGCTGCCAACGTCGCCTCTCTGACAAAAATCATCCGCCGTCTGGAATGGAGCCCGCCCGATTCCAAATGGTCGGGCTATGCGGCCAACAATACGTATTCGTCGGGCGATGCCGGCCGCAAGGCGAGTTTCGTGCGCGAGGCCGTCCGGGCGCGTCCCGCGGGACTGGTCTGGGACATTGGCTGCAATACGGGCGACTACTCGCGCATCGCCGCCGAAAATGCCGACTGCGTCGTCGCGATGGACGGCGACCACCTGGCGGTCGAGCGCCTGTACCAGTCGCTGCGACACGCTCCGGCTGCCGCTGGCACAGGCATGATCCTGCCCCTGGTCTCGAACTTCGCCGACCCGTCCCCGAACCTCGGTTGGCGCGGCCAGGAACGCAAATCGCTGGCCGAGCGGGGGCGTCCCGAATTGACATTATGTCTGGCGCTGATCCATCATCTGGTAATCGGCGCGGGGATTCCCATGCGCGAACTGTTAGAGTGGCTGGCTGCGCTCAAGACTCGGCTGGTCATCGAATTCGTCGAGAAAAACGATGCGATGGTGCAACAATTATTGCGAAATAAGCGAGACAATTATGCCGATTACGATCCCGAGTTGTTCGACCGCTGGTTGCACGAACTGTTTGAAGTGATCCGATCGGAACGGCTCGAATCGGGAACGCGAACGCTGTATTATGCCGTGCCCCGCTAGCGAGCCGGATGGGGCGCGATGATGCCTGTTTTCCATAAACGACCGGGTAAATCTCTGAGTCAATCGCCGGGTGAATCACTGGGCCAGCCGACGCCGATGGCGTCTTCCAGCACGCGGCCGGCGCCTCGCGTCGCGTTTCTGCACCTGTTCGTTCTGACGACGTTTGCCGTCACGCAGCCGATCTATGACCGTGTCGGCGAGCGGCCCATGTTTCTCACCGATTTGCATTTCGGCCCGGCAGCAATCCTGCTGCTGACGGCGGTCATGTCGCTGCTGATTCCAGCGCTGGTTCCGACGGCAGTCTGGTGCGCCGGCAAGTTGGCGCCGCGCGCCCGCGATTCATTGTACACAATCGCCGTCTATTTCCTGCTGCTGCTCATCGCTTTGCCGATCGTCAAACGAATGGAGGACTATTTTGCCGACGTGTTGACGATCGCCATGGGATTCGGCCTGGCGGGCACCGCGACCTGGGCGTATTTCAAATTCAGTCGCTTAAGATCGGCCGTGACGGCGGCTGCCGTGGGCATCGTCGTGTTTCCTCTGTTGTTTCTCGTGCATTCGCCGGTCTCGGCCCTGTTTTCGACTCCGGCAAAGATCGAAACCGCGAGCTGGAAACCGATTCCCGTCGTCATGGTCGTGCTGGACGAACTGTGCGGCCTGACGCTCGAGAATGACGAGCACCAGATCGACGCCGGGAAATTCCCGCATTTTGCCGAACTGGCCCGCGGTTCGACCTGGTATCGAAACGCCACCACGGTCTTTCCCGACACGTCACAAGCGCTTCCGGCCTTGCTTTCAGGAAAGCGTCCTGTGAGCGTGATACTCCCCGGTCCGGCCGAGCTGCCGCAAAACCTGTTTAGCGTGCTGAGATCGACCGATGACTATGAATTTGCGGTGTTCGAGCCGATCTCGCGATTGGCCCAGCACGATGATGAAATGGGCGACAGCTCACAGGTGAAGTCATTGCCCGAGCATCTCATCTCGATCGTACCGACACTGGCGCGCGTATTTCTGGTGCATCTGTCCCCCTCGGAGCTGCAACTGCAGCTCCCGAAAATTCCGCCTCTCTGGTTCGGTCTGCACGAGGTGCGTGAGGTCGACCGCAACCTGCGCCGGGGTGTCTTTCGATATCGATGGGGCGATGACCGCCGCGGTCAATTTGAGCATTTTATCGACTGCCTCGATGATTCGCCCGAGCCCGCGCTCTATTTTTTTCACGTCCTCGTGCCCCATGTTCCCTGGGTCTATCTGCCCTCGGGCCGGAAGTACATGGCCGAGTCGGCCCAATACGAGTTGCTCGACTTCGATATGCACAGCGGCAAGATGAATTTCTGGGGCACCGACGAGCTGTTCGTCGCTCAAAGCCAGCAGCGTTATCTGTTGCAACTGGAGTTCGCCGATGCGCAGCTCGGGAAAGTGATGGATCGTCTGCGCAGCACGGCACTTTATGACAAATGCCTCTTGATCGTGACGGCCGACCACGGTATTTCGTTTCGAGTGGGCCTGTCGCGCCGTGAAGTGGTCGCAGAAAACGCCGCGGATATCATGTCGGTGCCCCTGTTTATCAAGATGCCCGGACAGCAGACCGGTTCAATTAATGACAAGAACGTGGAATCGGTCGACATCCTGCCGACCATCGCCGATGTGCTGCGAATCAAGCTGCGCTCGCCCGTCGACGGACGGTCGATCTTCGACGAAAATCTGCCCGAGCGGTCTCAGAAGACGATTGCTCCCGTCGTGCACGAGGAGCTGACCGTTCCGGCGTCGGTGCTCGATGATCGCGCGATTGTCAGGGACCTGCGCGCCAGGTTCAGCACGTCGGCCGACCCCCACGACGTCTATCGCATTGGACCCTATCCGGAGTTGCTCGGACGGAACGTCGCCGACCTGGTCGTGGCCGACGCTCCGGCGACCGAAATCGAATTGCGTCATCTCGAAACCCGCTACAGCAGCGATCGCGACGAATTGGTTCCCTGCTACTACGAAGGCAGGGTGATGGCCCCCGGACCGATTCCAGACCCCATACCGATCGCCGTGGCCATCAACGGTGTCATCCGTGGCGTGACCCGAACCTACGATTTCGAAAAGCGGCGGGAACATTTTGCGGTCATGGTTCCCGAACAGGCCTTTCGAGTCGGAGAAAATGACGTCCAGTTCTACGTGATTTCGAACCAGGCCGGGCAACCGCGGCTCACGCGCTGCAATGCCAAAGCCAACCCCAACATCGACGACCCGAGATAAGTGCCGCTTGAATCGGACTTGCCCTCTTCGCGGCTGACCTAAGGCACGAACGCCTTGAGCAACGGTTCCTGCTGGAACTCGTCGCGAGCCAGTGCCACGGCGCCGTGGATCACGACTTCTTCGAGCAGGGCGGCCGGCACGATTTCGGCGATGCCCGCAAATGGCCTGAAGACGGCGGCCCGGCAGGCTTCGCGAACCGGTTCGAAGAACTGCTCCTGCCCCATCAGCGAGACTCCGCCTCCGATGACGATGCGTCCGGGGTTGATCAACGTAATCGCCTGCGCCACGGCCCATCCCAGGATTTCGGTGGCATCGACCAGCAGCTCGCGGCAGAGCCGGTCTCCCTGACCGGCAGCCTGCGCAATCAGGCGCGTCGTGATCAAGTCGACGTTGCCGTCGGCCAGCTTCATCAGCGTGGCGAATCGCTCCGGGAAGCGGCGGCTCGCACCGGCGGAGGTTGCCAGGTCACCAGCCCCGGTTTCGTTTGAGTCGTTCTCGTCGTGGCCCTTCTGACTCAACTCGGCAAACCGGTCCTGCACGTGCTTTTGGGCCGCTTCCCACTCGGCAATGGTTTTCCGCGCGCGGTCTTCGATTCCAAACCCAGAGGCGATCGTCTCGACCGAATCGCCCGCGATGGTCACGTGTCGCCCGGATCGACCAGGGCGCAAATGCCCGATCTCCATCGCCCCCGCGCCGCAGCCGCGAAAGATCCGGCCGTCGCAGATCAGGCCCCCTCCGATGCCCGAACCGACCGTAATGTAAAGCACGGGGTCGAAGCCCCTGCCGGCGCCGAAATGAGCTTCGGCATAGGCCGCCGTATCGGCGTCGTTGTGCAGCACGGCTGGCAGGCCCAGGTTCGTCTCAAACCAGTTGACCAGCGGAAATCCGTCCCAGCCCGCGACCTGATGGCTCGTGACGACCAGTCCGCGGGCCGTATCGACAGGACCGCCGAAGCCGATGCCCACGCCGGCGATCAGGTTTTTCTCGATTCGCGCCTGCGCCAGAAGCTCTTCGATTCCGGCAATGATCTGCTGGTGAATGAGTTCGGCGCCTTGCGCGGCGTCAATATCGCCGCGCCAGAGCGCGCGAAACGGCTCTCCTTCGCCGCGTCCCACCGCGATCTGAAGTTTCGTGCCGCCAATTTCGATGCCCAGATACCACTGCATATGTACGTCAGGCTTTCCAGCCTGACCCAGGCGCATTTCGATCTGCAATTCTCATTCAAGCATTCTTCGGCGCCGCGGACGCCAAACATAGCGTGTTTCCTGCACTCGCGCCCGTATCAGCCTGGAAAGGCTGACGTACTTAATTTCCCTCGAACGCTGCCGTCTTGATCTTGTGCTGGCCATCTTCGTATCGCCCGACCCGATTCACGCGGCCGAACAGGTCGTTGAGGACCCAGTGGAACACGACCAGGTGCACCGACTCGACCATGCCCATATCGAAGAGAGGCACATGCAGACTTTTGGAGGCGGCCTTCAGCAATTTGCCGCCGTCATAACCGGTGACGCCCCAGGTCACCAGGCCGTGGGCGTTCGCCCAGGCGACGGCGTTCAAAACATTCGGGCTGTTTCCGGAGCCGCTGATGGCCACCAGGATGTCGCCGGGTGTGGCATAGTTCTTGAGCTGTTCGACGAACACCCGGTCGAACCCCTCGTCGTTTCCCCAGGCGAGGATATTGGGCGTGTTGTCGGTGAGGCTCAGTATTTTCAGCCGCTTCATCTTGTCGTTCGTGAAGTCCTCGCGCCTGAGCGTATTCTTGCCGGCGTCGGCACAAAAATGCGAGGCATTCGAACCGCTGCCCCCGTTCCCGCAGACGAACACGAATTTCTGGCGTTCCCAGGCCAAAAACATGTCGGCCGCCAGGCCTTCGATCTGTTTGAGATCCAGCGTTTGAAAGACTTCAGAGCAGCGATCGAGATATTCCCGCGGATTAAGTTCGGCACCCAGCATGACAACCGTTTCCTGTGTTCGTTTTTCGATAATTCGGCGCAAATTGCTCGTTTCTCAACTTCAATTTATCAGGCCGAGGCGAAAGTGAACAGGGTTGCACCTCCCGATGTCCGTGACCTCGCAGGGTCGTAAACGACCTCTGCTCTCTTTACAATTTCCCTCACCTGTCCGGTTTGTCTTCCGCCGCTCAATACTCGAAAAACAGGCAATTGTCATGCAGCGATTTCTATCGGCGATGTTCGTGGTCTTGATTGCATTCGCCATGTCCGATTCTGTGCGGGCCGATGATGCGGCAGTGAACGCCATCCTTGATAAGGCAATCAAGGCCCTCGGCGGCGAGGCGAAATTGAGCAAGCTCCAGGCCTATTCCACCAAGTCAAAGGGAGTCATCACGTTTGGTGGCAACGAAAACCAGCTCGTCGCCGAGGCGACCGTCGCGGGAATTGATCGCTTTCGGCAGGAGTTCGAAGTCGAAGCCCAGGGGAATCAGTTCAAGGGGGTCGTCGTGTTGAACGGCGATAAAGGGTGGCGCAAGCGGGTTGGCGATAATACGATCGAGCTCGATGCGGACGCGGTCGCCAACGAAAAGCGCGGCGTTTATCTGCAGGTGATTCCGGGAACGATCCTGCCTCTCAAGACGAAGGCATTCAAAGTTGAAACGGCCGGCGAAGAGGTGGTGGCAGGCAAGCCCGCCGTCATGCTCAAGGTGACGGGACCGGATGGAAAGACCTTCACGCTCACGTTCGACAAGGAAAGCGGTCTGCCGATTCGCTTGCAGGCCCAGGTCATCGGCTTCCAGGGAAACGAATTCGCTCAGGAGACGACGTACAGCGACTTCGGCGATTTCAACGGCATTAAACGAGCCAAAAAGATCGAGACCAAACGCAACGGCGAGCCCTTCGGCAATATTGGGCTGATCGAGTTCAAAGTCATCGAGAAAATAGATCCTAAGACATTTGACAAGCCGGAATGAGCCAGTTTTATTTGCCCCTGAAGTTCCCGTCTTTCTCCCGTCTCAAGTCTCATTTATCAGGTAACGTGATCTCATGCGACAATTCTTCTCTGCCTTGTTCGTCGTCATTGTTGTTGCTGGTAGTGCCAACCCGGTGCGAGCCGACAATGCCCCAGTGAACGCAGTTCTCGATAAGGCGATCAAAGCCCTCGGGGGCGAAGCGAAACTGGCAAAGGCCGAGGCGTTTTCCATCAAATCCAAGGGAGTGATCACTTTTAACGGCAATGACAATCCATTTACGTCGGGCTCCACCGTACAGGGACTTGACCGCTATCACTCTGAATTCGAGGGGGAATTCGGCGGCAACAAGTTCCAGGCTGCCGTCGTCTTGAATGGCGACAAAGGCTGGCGCAAATTCGCCGACAATCTGATGGATCTCGATGCAGATGCAGTCGCCAACGAGAAGCGAACGGTCTACCTGCAAGTCATTCCCGCCACGATCGTGCCGCTCAAATCAAAAGGCTTCAAGGTCGAGTCAGCCGGCGAAGAGAAGGTTGCCGACAAGCCGGTCAACGTGCTCAAAGTCACGCCCCCCGACGGGAAGGACTTCACGTTGTCGTTCGACAAGGAGAGCGGCCTGCCGGTCAGGCTGGTGGCGAAGGTACGTGGATTTCAGGGAGAGGAGTTCACCCAGGAGACGACATTCACGGATTTTACCGATTATGATGGAATCAAACGGGCAAAACACGTTGAGAGTAAGCGCGATGGTCAGACTTTTGTGAAAACCGAGCTGATCGAATTCAAAGTGATCGAAAAAGTTGATCCCAAGACGTTCGACAAGCCTGCGTAATCAAAAAGACGGTCCACGGATGGCGGGAAATCGCACCGATTAAGGACTGCAGGTGACGCCTGCTATTCTGCGCCGTCGCCGATTTTGGCGAAACTTCAAATAATTTGGGGTGTTTAGTGCCTGGAGTGTCTCGCACTCTCGCAGGGCCCAATGTCTTTCAATTCAGGAATTTCCCCCATGTTCTCTCATCCTCAGTCGATCAGGCGATCAATCCAGATCACGTCGGCCATCTGGCTGGCGAGCGGCTGCTTCTTTTTGTCGCATGTCTTGCTGGCGCAAGACAATACAGGCAAGAAAGTCGACCAGGAATCGCGCGAGGCGACATTCGCCGATCTGGATAAAAATGGCGACGGCAAACTGACGGCCGATGAGTTTCCGGGTGAGAGGTTGCGGTTCTTCGAACGCCTGGTGCGCGTCGCCGGCAAAGAGAAGACCGGCGAATTGACGAAAGCCGAGTTTCTCGAAGCCCTCAAGCCCGAGGAATTGAAGGTTGTCGCGCCCCAGAACCTGGGGTTGGGCGGTGGCGGAATGCGGCCGGATCCCGCCCAGCTCTTTCGCAGGTATGATCGCAACAATGACGGCAAATTGTCGAAAGACGAGATCCCCGACCAGGCGCCCCCGCAGTTGAAGCAGTTGTTCGACCGACTCCAGAAGCAGGAGATCACGCGCGAAGAATTCATGCAGGCCTTCCGTGGCGGCGCAGGCGCCGGTGGCCTGCCCCCGTTCATGCGCGATCCGGACGGCGTCTTCAAACAGCTCGATAAAGATGGCGATGGGAAAATCACAATCTCGGAAGTTCCTGAAGAGATTCGTCCTCAGGTCGAACGCTGGCTGACCAACCGTTTGGGCAAGAGCAAAGAAGACAGCATGACCTTGGACGATCTCAAAAAGATTGTGGCCGAAAACCTGGCCAATGGTCCTCCGCCGGGAGCGACGGGCGAAATGATGGCGGCCGGAACTGGCCGCGGCGGATTCGCCGCGCTCCTGATGAGCAAACTCGATGCGAACGGCGACGGCAAGTTGAGTAAAGAAGAATTGCAGAAGGTCGGCGATCTGTTTGACGAGCTCGACCGCGACCACGACGGATTCATCGAACCGGCAGAGCTGGCCGGGCCCAACGGCGGCGCAGGCCGCCCGAGCGCCGGTGGACGCGCCGAGACGGGTGCTGCGAAGGTCACGCCAGGCGAAGGCAAAGACAAGTCGGCCGCAGCGGACGGTGGCGCGTCGAAGCCGGCCTCCGCGGACGGCGCCGGTTCTGCCGCTGCGGCACGCCGCAAGAACGGCCGACCAGGCGCCGGTCAGCCTGGCCAGGGCCAGATGAAGCGGCTCGACACCAACGGCGACGGCAAGATCTCGCGCGACGAAGCGCAGGGACGCCTCAAGGAAAACTTCGACAAGATCGACGCCAACGGCGACGGTTTTCTGGAACCCGAAGAGATCCGCAAAGTGCTCGCTGCCATTGGTCCGAAATCAGGCCAATAGGCTGAATCGTTTCTCGACTTAATTGCGGCCGCGGCTGGTGAATAAACTCGGCGCAACCGATTTCGAGAAGGTTCCTGCCAGCTCTGAGTATCGTCTCCTTTTTGAATACCGCGACAGATGACGGAGAAGACGGTGGTATCGCGGGTGTAGGGTGGGCTTCAGCCCACGCGAATTATTACGTGTGGGTTAAAACCCACCCTACGAAAAGTGAGACGATCTCCTTTCAGGCAGGTGGCTAAAAAAATAGCCACTTGCTCTTGACGTCGTTCGCCGTGCTGGCTAAAAATTTAGCCTGTATACAGTGCGAGCCGTCGCGGCGACGAAGTCTCCCAATCGAGACGTGACGTCAGGGCGCAACACAGAGGTGAACACAACGACGCAGCCAGGAGAGACGCGATGCCTGCCAGAAGCGAACCATCCCTCAGTCGACGCGAACGCCAGATCATGGACGTCATCTATGCCGCGGGCGAGGCCTCGGCGCTCGACGTTCTCGCACGGCTCCCCGATCCGCCGACCAAGACGGCCATTCGCACGCTGCTGAAAATCCTCGAAGACAAAGGGCACCTGATCCACCGCGTGGACGGACAGACTTTCATCTACAGCCCGAGCCGTCCTCGCGAGAACGCCGGCAAATCGGCGCTGCGGCGTGTGCTCGACGTCTTCTTCGGCGGCTCGCTCGAACAGGCGGTCGCCGTCCACCTGGGAGACTCGGCTACCGATCTTTCGCCGGACGAATTGAAGCGGCTCGCTTCACTGATCCAAAAAGCACGCAAGAAAGGACAATAACCATGTTGAATGGATGGCCGTGGAACTCTGAAATCGAGTCGGCCGGCGCGGTCCTGTTTTCGGCCGCCTGGAAAAGTTCGGTACTCTTGATTTTGGCAGGCTGCCTGGCACGGCTCTTGTCACGGCGCTCGGCCGCGCTGCGGCACGGAGTCTGGTCGATCGCACTGGCCGGCTCATTGATCATCCCGGGGCTGGAGCTCGTGCTTCCTGCCTGGGAATTGCCGGTCCCTGCCTCTCTCGGTTCGCTGGTTACGATGGCGCCCTCGCAAGCGAAAACCACCGGGAATTCTGACGAACCGGCCGCTCGAGCGTCCGGTTCGGCCGTTGCCATGCTCGAAGGCGCTGCCCTGGAACGGACTGTGCTTGAACATCAGTTGGCGGACGACGATGGCAATCTTTCCATCGCGAGCCTGCCAGAGCCCACTGTCGCTGGTGAATTGGTTTCCGGCGATCAGCCCGGCTGGAAAGCAGCCACATGGCTCACCGGGCCGCGGCCCACGCCGGCGTGGCTGATGGGAGCATGGTTGCTTGGTGCGATCGGCATGCTTGTTCCGCTGGCGGTCGGAATTCTCAGCCTGAAGCTTCTGGAACTGAAATCCCAGCGGCCTGGCGACGAAACGTTGCCGCGGCAGCTCGCCGAGGTGTCGTGCGAGCTCGGGTTGGCCCGTCGCGTGACGCTGCTGTTGTCGGACGTCCGGGCGATTCCCATGACCTGGGGCCTGTTCCGGACGGTGCTGCTCCTGCCCCGCGAGGCACAGAACTGGCCGGCCGATCGGCTGCGAATCGTGTTGCTGCACGAACTGACTCACGTCGCGCGCTACGATTATCTGTGGCAGCTCATCGGATCGATGGCCCGGGCGATGTATTGGTTCAATCCGCTCGCGTGGTGGGGATTTCGCCGATTGAAAGTCGAGCTCGAGCAGGCGTGCGATGACCGCGTGCTCTCACACGGCACGCAGCCCGAAGCGTATGCTTTCGAGCTGTTGCATATCACATCGCAGTTTCCCCGCCCCGGTTTTGCGCCGTCGGCCGCGCTGGCGATGGGGCGATCGGCCCGGGTTCAGAAGCGCATCGAATTTATCCTCGACCCTGCGCGGAATCGCCTGCCGTTGTCGCGACGGCTGGCCTGCGCGACGGCCCTTTTCGGTCTGCTTTTCACTGTGGCCCTTTCTGCGGTGCACGAAGTCAATGGGCAGACGGCACTGGCGACGCAACCGGCCGCTGACCAGGAGCGGCCAGGCTCTCAGAACGTGCGCGACGGCGAATTCCTAGCGGGCAAGTCAAACGACATTCAGGAAAAATCGCAGCGCGCCGCGTCAGCTCAGGATGCCGGCGGAGGAATTGCGAACGAAGCGACGAAGAATGCCGGCGCGGCCGCCATCGCCGGCGATGGTCCCGCGGATGCTTCGACGCTGTCGGAAATTCGCACGCAGATCCTCAAACACTTCGTCAAATCGCCCGACAAGCGGGCCCTCGACGAAGGAGCGATTCGCGGCATGTTGCAGGCCCTGGACGACCCCCATTCCGAATTCCTGTCGCCCGATAAGCTCAAGGAACTGGAGCGGGCCATTGAGGGGTCGCTGACCGGTATCGGAGTTGAGTTGTCGACAACGTCAGAGAGCCAACTGGTCGTCATCGCCCCACTGCCGGGATCACCTGCCGATGCTGCCGGAATCAGGCCCGGAGATGCCATCCTGGCCGTCGACGGCCAGACTGTGCAGGATCTGGGACACGCCGCGGCCATCAATGCGATTCGCGGCCAGCCGGGCTCCGTCGTCACGTTGCGAGTGAAGCGGGCCGGAGAAGAAATCATGCAGAAGGTCACGCGAGGTTCGATTCGCATGCCGAGCGTCAAAGGGCTGTGGATCGATAAGGCGACGAAAAAATGGAGCTTCTGGCTCGATCAGGAGCAGAAGCTGGGTTACGTGCAGATTGGCGAATTCGGCAAGACGACCGTGGAAGATTGCCGATCTGCGATCAAGGCCCTGCTGGACCAGGGCCTGAAAGGACTGGTTCTCGACTTGCGACTTTGTCCGGGTGGGCTCTTGATGGCGACGGTCGATGTGGCAGAGCTGTTTCTGCGTGAGGGAGTGATTGTCTCAATCAAGGGAGAGCAGTCTCCGGAGACGATTTTCCGCGCGACGGGAAAAAACTGCCTGGGAGATTTTCCGCTCCTGGTGCTGGTCGACGACCATACGGCCTCGGCCGCCGAAATCCTGGCCGGCGCTCTTAAAGAGAACGGCCGTGCCACGCTTCTGGGAACACGCACGTTCGGCAAGGGGTCGGTGCAAACCCTCCTGCCCGTCGAGGGGAGCGGAGCAATTCGGCTGACGACAGCCTATTTCTACGTCGCCGGCGGCCGCGGCATCGATCGCCAGAAGGGGGCCGTCACGTGGGGTGTCGATCCCACCGATGGATTTTACGTGCCCGTCACCGCCGAGCAGCAGGACGTCTGGAAGGCCCGCCGCAAGTGGGAAACGACAGGCGACGTCTTGGGCAGACCGCAACAGTCGGCTGAAGCAATCTCCGCTGCGGTCGTAGGAATTCTGGCCGACCCGCAATTGGCCGCTGCGTACCAGAGCCTGACGGCGCGAATCGCCAAAGGGGAGTTTGCGAAAGTGGGGCAGTCGGAGCAGGCGCTCCTCAACCACCTCACGCGACGTGAACAGCTTCTCAAGGCGCGGGCCGAAGCGCAGAAACAGCTCGAAACAATCGACAAGGAATTGTCGGCGACGTCGGGCGGAACGCGCACAAAGTGATTGCCATTGGGGAAAAGAACAATTGGCAGAACGATGAGGGCAGGACGATGAGGATAGGACTCAGACTCTCATTCGTCATCGTTCTGCCCCACAGGGCATATGAAACGCGCCACTGTTCGTGACGACCCCTGCCACCTCGCGTGGCAGGTGAGCGAGATTCCGTGGCTAGATTCAACGCCGTACAACTCGGCAAGACCCCTGCCGGCTCGCCCGGCAGGTGAATGAGATTCTCACGCCGACGATTTTGCGGATAGGGCAAATCACAATGTCGGTCGAGCGCTGACGAATCTGGTTCACCTGCCACACGAGGTGGCAGAGGTCTTTCATTCGTTTGCAGCGAAATCTAGCGACAGAATCTTCTTTCCCGACGTACGTCGGGACCGCACGAGCCGGCGGTGGTCGTCTTAGTCCTTCGCGGACATCCGTAGGAATGTCCGTCACACGGTCCGATTGACAAAGTCCCGCGGTGCAGTCTATCTCTTGACTGAGACTTCCACCCGACTCGCCAATCAGATCGGACGTTGCCATGAAAGCCGCGCTGCCGTATTTAGTCTTCGTTGGATTGTGCCTGTTCTTGTCCACTGGACTGACAATCGGGCTGACAATCGCCGATGAGCCAGCAAAACCCGTCGCGCATCGGCTGATCGCGGGCGACAAAGGGCACGTGGCCATCGTCGGCGCCAATGGCAGCGTCGAATGGGAGACGCCGACCAAAGCTGACGTGCATGACCTGTGGCTCTTGCCCGACGGTAATGTGCTGTTTCTCTACAGCTCGAACAAAGTCGTCGAAATAACGCCCGGCAAACAGGTCGTCTGGGAGTACGAGGCCAGGCCGAAAAATGACGGCGTTAAGCGCGTCGAAGTGCATGCCTTCCAGCGATTGGCCGGCGGATTGACGATGATTGCCGAAAGCGGTAACGGCCGTATCGTTGAAGTCGACCGGTCGGGCAAGATCGTCCAAGAGGTCCCGCTGACGCTGGAACGGCCTGACCCGCATCGCGACACGCGCATGGTGCGCAAGCTCGATACGGGAAATTACCTGGTGTGCCACGAAGGGGACGGTAAAGTCCGTGAATACGACCGCCAGGGTAAAGTTGTCTGGACTTACGCGCTCGACCTGGGTAGCCGCCCGCGCTCGAACGGTCACGGTCCCGAAGGGCACGGAGTCGAAGTCTTCGGCGCCGTGCGGCTGGCGGACGGCAATACGCTGATCGCCGGCGGCAACAATAACCGCGTGATCGAAGTCACGCCGGAGGGGAAAATCATCTGGAGCATCGATCAGCGCGAGTTGCCGGGGATTACGCTGGCCTGGGTCACGACACTGCACGTGCTGCCCAATGGAAACGTGATCGTGGGCAACTGCCACGCCGGTCCTGAGAATCCGCAACTGTTCGAAGTGACGCGCGACAAGAAAGTCGTCTGGACATTCCGCGACTTCAAAACTTTCGGCAACAGCCTCGCCGTCGCGCACGTTTTGGACCTGCCCGAAGGCACCCGCCGCTGATTCGTGCCGTTGGACAGGTCTCCAGGCAGCGAAGATTCCAACGGTTAAGGCAAATAAAAAAACGCCCAGAGATGATTTCTCTGGGCGTCTGTCTCATTCGACTTGTTCAAGCCCGGATCGGCAACCCGATCCGGATTTTTGCCGTAATTACTGGCACGGGCAATCCTGCTCGACCATCCGGCAGACCTGCACCTGAATCTGCTTCTCGACCTGGACCGGAACGCACACGTTGTACGTCTGGGTCTGCTCTTCCTGCACGAACTTGCAGACGCGGACTTTCTGCGTCCGCTGTTCGGGTTTGCAGACCGTGACCTGGTAGGTGTATTCCTTCTGGCGGGGGACCTGACGGCAAACGGGCACCGTGCGCGTCCGCTGTTCCGTCCGGCAGAGGTCGACCGTGTAGGTATACTCTTCCTGTCGCGGGACCATCTGGCATACCTGGTATTTGCAGGTGCGCTCTTCGGGCCGGCACAGTGTCACGTTGTACGTGTATTCTTCTTGACGCGGCACCATTTCGCAAACCTGAATCGTCCGGGTTCGCTCTTCCGGCCGGCAGATATTCACCGTGTACGTGAACTGCTCCTGCCGAGCGACCTGGTAGCAGCACGGCACCGTACGTGTCCGCTGTTCGACCCGGCAGAGGTTCACCGTGTAGGTGTATTGTTCCTGACGCGGCACGACCTTGCAGACCGTATACGGAACTTCTTCCTCCACGATATTCGGGCACCACCGCTGGCAGATGCGCTGGCAGCACGGATTGCACGGATCGGCGACCGCTTCGCAAACCCATTTCCCGCGATCAACACAAACCTTTTGCGTGGCCTGTTCCTGCACCGTATCGCAAACAGTCCGCGTGGCGGTCCGCTGCTCCTGGTACGGAACCGTCACACAGTATTGCTGTTCCACATTTTTGGTGA
>Ga0068853_100000888_pt1 | contig 20812 bp, 34 predicted proteins | sample KBSCornC32_FD_65655 | JGI IMG/M metagenome (GOLD analysis project Ga0068853, IMG submission 65655) | Corn rhizosphere microbial communities from Kellogg Biological Station, Michigan, USA - KBS Corn C3-2 | ecosystem: Host-associated > Plants > Roots > Rhizosphere > Soil ...
CTACTTCCGCACGACCGACGTGACGGGCGTGGTGACGCTGCCGGAAGGCACCGAAATGGTGATGCCGGGCGACAACGTGAATATCTCTGTGCAGCTGATCGTGCCGATCGCCATGGAAGAAAAGCTCCGCTTCGCTATCCGCGAGGGCGGCCGCACCGTGGGGTCGGGCGTCGTTGCCAAGATCCTGAAGTAGTTTTGACCACCGCGCGGCGCGCCCCAAGTGCGCCGCGCTTTAATTTGGTTGGGAAAGCAAGATGAACGGTCAAAACATTCGCATCCGCCTCAAGGCGTTTGACCACCGCGTGCTCGACACGTCGACGCGCGAGATCGTCAACACCGCCAAGCGGACCGGCGCGCAGGTGCGCGGCCCGATCCCGCTGCCGACGCGGATCGAAAAGTTTACGGTCAACCGCTCGCCGCACATCGACAAGAAGTCGCGCGAGCAGTTCGAAATCCGCACGCACAAGCGTCTGCTCGACATCGTCGATCCGACGCCGCAGACCGTCGATGCTTTGATGAAGCTCGACCTCGCCGCCGGTGTCGACGTCGAGATCAAGCTCTAGGGAAACAATTCGCGCCGGCCACCTACAGGGTCCTCTTCGCCAATGACCCGGCCAGTCGCCAGTAAGAGAAGGTAACAAACCGATGCGTTCGGGTTTGATCGCACAGAAGCTGGGCATGACCCGCATCTTCAAGGAGGACGGCACGCACGTCCCCGTGACGGTGCTCGGCCTGCAAAACTGCCAGGTCGTTGGCCAGCGGACCGCTGAAAAGGACGGCTATGTCGCGCTCCAGCTGGGCGCCGGCACCGTCAAGACCAAGAACATCACCAAGGCCGACCGCGGCCAGTTCGCCGTCGCCAAGGTCGAGCCCAAGCGTCAGGTCACCGAGTTCCGCGTCACCGTCGACAACCTCATCGAAGTGGGCGCCACGATGCAGGCTGACCATTTCGCCGAGGGCCAGCTCGTCGACGTGACCGGTACCTCGATCGGTAAGGGTTTCGCCGGCGCCATGAAGCGCTGGAACTTCGGCGGCCTTCGCGCCTCGCACGGTGTGTCCGTGTCTCACCGCTCGCACGGTTCGACCGGCCAGCGTCAGGACCCCGGCCGCGTGTTCAAGGGCAAGAAGATGGCCGGCCACATGGGCGACCGTCGCGTCACCACGCAGAACCTGCGCATCGCCAAGACCGATGTCGAGCGCGGCCTGATCATGATCGAAGGCGCCGTTCCCGGCGCCAAGGGTGGTTGGCTGCAAATCCGCGATGCGGTCAAGAAGCCGGCGCCGAAGGGTGTCGCGACCCCGGGCTCGTTCAAGCCCGCAGCCGCAGGGGAGGCCAAATAATGGACATCCAGGTCACTTCCCTCGACGGCAAGGACGCCGGCACGCTGAGCCTCAAGGACGAGATTTTCGGCCTCGAGCCGCGGACCGATATCCTTCACCGCATGGTGCGCTACCAGGGCCTCAAGGCCATGGCCGGCACCCATGACGTCAAGAACCGCGCCGAGATTTCGCTCACCGGCAAGAAGTGGGGCAAGCAGAAGGGCGGCGGTACCGCCCGTCACGGCTCGCGCCGTGCCCCGCAGTTCCGCACCGGCGGCCGCGCCTTCGGTCCGACCCCGCGCAGCCACGCGATCGAGCTCCCCAAGAAGGTGAGGGCGCTTGCGCTCAAGCATGCCCTCTCGGCCAAGGCCAAGGCGGGCGAGCTTTCGATCATCGACACGCTCGTGACCAAAGAGCCCAAGACCGCAGCGCTCCGCGCCAAGTTCGGCAAGCTCGAATGGGCCAACGCGCTGATCGTCGACGGCAGCGAGCTCGACCAGAACTTCGCTCTAGCCGCTCGCAACATTCCGCAGATCGACGTGCTGCCCATCGAGGGCATCAACGTCGCGCACATTCTGCGCCGTAACCGGCTGGTCCTCACCAAGGCCGCCGTCGAAGCGCTGGAGGCGCGTTTCGCATGACCAAGTACACCAACTACGACATCATCCGCTCGCCGGTGGTGACCGAAAAGTCGACGATGGCCTCCGAGCACGGTCAGGTGGTCTTCGACGTCGCGATCGACGCGACCAAGACCCAGATCAAGGAAGCCGTTGAGGGCCTCTTCTCGGTCAAGGTGAAGGCGGTCAATACCCTCGTCCGCAAGGGCAAGGTCAAGCGCTTCCGCAACGTTCGCGGCGTCCGCAACGACGTCAAGAAAGCAATCGTAACCCTCGTCGACGGCCAGTCGATCGACATCTCGACCGGCATCTGAGGGAGGACTGAACCATGGGTCTCGTAACTTACAATCCGACCTCTCCCGGCCGCCGCGGGCTGATCACCACTGATCGCTCCGAGCTGTGGAAGGGTAAGCCCGTCAAGGCGCTCACCGAAGGTCTCAACAAGACCGGCGGACGCAACAATGCCGGCCGCACCACGATGCTGCATCGCGGCGGCGGGCATAAGCGCTCCTACCGCATGGTCGATTTCAAGCGCACCAAGTTTGACGCGGTCGCGACGGTCGAGCGGCTGGAATACGATCCCAACCGTACCGCCTGGATCGCGCTGGTCAAATACGAAGACGGCGAGCTCGCCTATATCGTTGCCCCGCAGCGCCTCGCTGCCGGCGACAAGGTCGTCTCCTCGTTGCAGACCGTCGACATCAAGCCGGGCAACGCCATGCCGCTCGAGCGCATGCCGGTCGGCACGATCGTCCACAATGTCGAGATGAAGCCCCGCAAGGGCGGCCAGATCGCGCGTTCGGCCGGTGCCTACGCGCAGTACGTCGGTCGCGATGCGGGCTGGGCCATCCTTCGCCTCAACTCCGGCGAACAGCGCCGCGTGCACGGCTCGTGCATGGCGACGGTGGGTGCCGTGTCCAACCAGGATCATTCGAACACCTCGATCGGCAAGGCCGGCCGCAATCGCTGGCTAGGCAAGAAGTCGGTGGTGCGCGGTATCGCCATGAACCCGGTCGACCACCCGCATGGTGGCCGTACCAAGGGCGGCATGCACTGGACGACGCCATGGGGCGGCGCCACCAAGGGTCAGAAGACCAGAAGCAACAAGCGCACGGACAAGTTCATCGTCCGCTCGCGTCACGTCAAGAAGGGCCGGTAAGCCATGACTCGTTCACTCTGGAAGGGCCCGTTCGTCGACGGCTACCTGCTCAAGAAGGCAGACAAGAGCCGCGCCGCAGGCCGCAACGATGTGATCAAGACCTGGTCGCGCCGCTCGACCATCATGCCGCAATTCGTCGGCCTGACGTTCGGCGTCCATAACGGCCACAAGCACATTCCCGTCGCCGTCTCGGAAGAGATGATCGGCCACAAGTTCGGCGAGTTCGCTCCGACCCGCACCTATTACGGGCACTCGGCCGACAAGAAGGCCAAGAGGAAGTAAGATGAGCCAGGCTAAGAATAAGCGCACGCTCAAGGACAACGAGGCGAGGGCCGTCCTCCGGCTGTTCCGTACGAGCAGCCAGAAGCTCAACCTCGTGGCGCAGATGATCCGCGGCAAGAAGGTCGAAAAGGCGCTCGCCGAGCTCACCTTCTCCAACAAGCGCGTCGCCGGCCAGGTCAAGAAGACCCTGGAGAGCGCCGTCGCAAATGCAGAAAACAACCACGGTCTCGATCCCGACGCGCTTGTCGTCGCCGAGGCTTATGTCGGTGATGGTCTGGTGATGAAGCGCTTCCTCGCCCGTGGCCGCGGCCACTCGGCCCGCCTCGAGCACACGTTCTCGAACCTCACCATCGTCGTCCGTCAAGCCGAGGAGACCGCGTAATGGGTCAGAAGATCAACCCGATCGGTCTGCGCCTCGGGATCAACCGCACCTGGGACAGCCGCTGGTTCGCCAACAAGGCGGAATACGGCAAGCTGCTGCAGGAAGACATCAAGATCCGCGAAACCCTGATGGACGACCTCAAGCAGGCCGCTGTCAGCAAGATCGTGATCGAGCGCCCGCACCGGAAGTGCCGTGTGTCGATCCACACCGCGCGTCCGGGCATCGTCATCGGCAAGAAGGGCGCCGACATCGACAAGATCCGCGCCAAGGTGAAGAAGTTCACCGACAGCGAAGTGCACATCAACATCGTCGAGGTGCGCAAGCCTGAGACGGATGCGACCCTCGTTGCCCAGGGCATCGCCCAGCAGCTCGAGCGCCGCGTCGCGTTCCGCCGCGCCATGAAGCGCGCCGTGCAGACGGCGATCCGCATGGGCGCCGGCGGCATCCGCGTCAACGTCGGCGGCCGCCTCGGCGGTGCCGATATCGCGCGCACCGAGTGGTACCGTGAAGGCCGCGTGCCGCTGCATACCCTGCGCGCCGACATCGACTACGGCGTTGCCGAAGCCGAGACGACCTACGGCATCATCGGCATCAAGGTCTGGATCTTCAAAGGCGAAGTGCTTGAGCACGACCCGATGGCGCACGAGCGCCGCGCCACCGAAGGTGGCGAGGGCGGGCAAGGCGGCCAGCGCCGCGAGCGGTCCGATCGTCCCGAGCGGGGCGACCGCGAGGATCGCCGCGAACGTGCGGCGGCCGAGTAACGAGAAGGTATGAGCTGAAATGCTGCAACCCAAGAAAACCAAGTTCCGCAAGGCGCACAAGGGCCGCATCCACGGCAACGCCAAGGGCGGCACCGAGCTGGCCTTCGGCTCGTTCGGCCTGAAGTCTCAGGAGCCCGAGCGCGTCACCGCTCGCCAGATCGAAGCGGCTCGCCGCGCGATCACCCGCGAGATGAAGCGCGCCGGCCGCGTCTGGATCCGCGTGTTCCCCGACCTGCCGGTTTCGAAGAAGCCGGTCGAAGTCCGCATGGGTAAGGGCAAGGGCTCGGTCGAATACTGGGCCGCGCGCGTCAAGCCGGGCCGCATCCTGTTCGAGGTCGACGGCGTGCCCGCCGATGTCGCCAAGGAAGCGCTGCGCCTGGGCGCAATGAAACTGCCGATCATGACGCGGGTCATCACCCGCATTCCGGACTAGGGACAACAGAGATGGCCACCTCCGATCTCAGGGCGAAGACCCCCGACGAACTCAAGGACCAGCTCCTCGGTCTCAAGAAGGAGCAATTCAATCTGCGCTTCCAGCGCGCCACCCAGCAGCTCGAAAAGCCTGGCCGTGTGCGGGAAGTGCGTCGCGAGATCGCCCGGATCAAGACGATCCTGGGTCAGAAGTCCGCGGAAGCGAAGTAGGAGAGACCGATGCCCAAGCGCGTTTTGCAGGGGACCGTGGTCTCCGACGTGAACAACAAGACCGTGGTAGTGCGGGTCGACCGCGCCTACACGCACCCGATGCTGAAAAAGACCGTGCGCCGGTCCAAGAAATACCAGGCGCATGACGAGAACAATGCCGCCAAGGTCGGCGATACGGTGTGGATCGAAGAGAGCCGCCCGATTTCGAAGAACAAGCGCTGGACCCTGGTCCAGAACCAATAGAACTCAATTCTAAGTCGCCGCGAGGCGGCTGAGTGGAACAAGAAGGCACGAATGCCATGATCCAGATGCAGTCAAATCTCGATGTCGCCGACAATTCCGGCGCCCGTCGTGTCATGTGCATCAAGGTGCTGGGCGGCTCGCACCGCAAGTACGCCTCCGTCGGCGACGTCATCGTCGTCTCCGTCAAGGACGCGATCCCGCGCGGCCGCGTCAAGAAGGGCCAGGTGATGAAGGCCGTCGTCGTGCGCACCGCCGCGCCGGTCCGCCGCACTGACGGCTCGATCATCCGCTTCGACAAGAACGCGGCCGTGCTCATCAACAACCAGGCCGAGCCGATCGGCACCCGCATCTTCGGGCCTGTGCCCCGCGAGCTGCGGTCGAAGAACCACATGAAGATCATCTCGCTTGCCCCGGAGGTGCTGTAATGGCCGCCAAAATCAGGAAGGGTGACCGCGTGGTCGTCCTCGCGGGCAAGGACAAGGGCAAGACGGGTAACGTCACCGCCGTGTTCCCCACCGAGACCCGCGCAACCGTCCAGGGGCTCAACCTCGTCCGCCGCCACACCAAGCAGTCGGCGTCGCAGGACGCAGGGATCTTCACGAAAGAGTCCCCGATCCATCTGAGCAATCTCGCGCTCGTGGATGCCAAGGGCAAGCCGACCCGCGTCGGATTCAAAACTCAGGACGACGGCAAGAAAGTGCGCGTCGCCAGGACCACCGGAGATGTGATCGATGGCTGAGACCGCTTACGTCCCGCGCCTGCGCACGCAGTACGAGGACGCCATCAAAGCCGAGCTGACGAAGCAGTTCGGCTACACCAACGTCATGCAGCTGCCCAAGCTGGACAAGATCGTCCTCAACATGGGGGTGGGTGAAGCTGTCAACGACACCAAGAAGGTCAAGGCCGCCGCCGCCGATCTCGAAAAGATCGCCGGCCAGAAGCCTGTGATCACCCATGCCCGCAAGTCGATCGCCGGCTTCAAGGTGCGCGAGAACATGCCGCTCGGCGTCAAGGTCACGCTGCGCAAGGCCCGCATGTACGAGTTCCTCGACCGGCTCGTGAACGTGGCCCTGCCGCGCGTGCGCGACTTCCGCGGGCTCAACCCGAATGCCTTCGACGGCCGTGGCAACTACGCCATGGGCATCAAGGAACACATCATTTTCCCGGAAATTTCCTACGATCAGATCGAGGAAGTCTGGGGCATGGACATCATCGTGTGCACCACCGCGCGCACCGACGACGAGGCCCGGGCTCTGCTCAAGGCCTTCAATTTCCCCTTCCGGCAGTAACCGAGGGGCAGAGGACGAGACATGGCAAAGACCAGCTCCATCGAAAAGAACAACCGTCGCAAGAAGCTTTCCAAGCAGTTTGCCGCCAAGCGCGCCAAGCTCAAGGCGATGACCAAGGACCAGTCGGTCAGCATGGAAGACCGCTTTGGCGCCCAGCTCAAGCTCGCCGCGCTGCCCCGCAATTCGTCGCCGACGCGCGTGCGCAATCGCTGCGAAGTGTCCGGTCGTCCGCGCGGCTATTACCGCAAGCTGAAGCTCAGCCGTATCGCGCTGCGGTCTCTCGGAAATTTCGGGCAGGTGCCCGGCATGGTCAAGTCGAGCTGGTAAGGAGATAGAGATCAATGAGCCTTACTGATCCGATCGGCGACATGCTGACGCGCATCCGCAATGCACAGATGCGGCGCCGCGATACCGTTACGACCCCGGCTTCGACGCTGCGCGGCCGCGTTCTCGACGTGCTGAAGTCGGAAGGCTTCATCCGCGGCTACACCGAGAGCAAGTCCGACAACGGTCTCGACCAGTACGAGATCGAGCTGAAGTACTCCGACAGCGCGCCGGTGATCCGCACCATCGAGCGCGTGTCGCGCCCGGGCCGCCGCGTCTATGTGTCGGTCAAGAACATCCCCTCGGTCGCGAACGGCCTTGGCGTGTCGATCCTGTCGACCCCCAAGGGCGTGATGGCCGATCATGAAGCGAAGTCCCAGAATCTGGGTGGCGAGGTAGTCTGCCGCGTCTTCTAAGCATCCGCGCTTGGAAGGAGCGTCATCGACGATGACTCCGAAGGAAGAATAGCAATGTCGCGTACAGGCAAGAAACCGATCCCGGCCGTGAGTGGTGTGATCGTCACGATCAAGGATCGCGAGGTCCACGCCAAGGGCCCCAAGGGCGAGCAGTCGCTGACGCTGATGGATATCGTCAACGCCAAGCAGACCGACCATGGCATCGAGATCAGCCCGGCCAATGACAGCCAGGAGGCTCGCGCCGCCTGGGGCACGACCCGTGCGCTGATCGCCAACATGGTCAAGGGCGTCAAGGACGGCTTCGAAAAGAAGCTGCAGATCCAGGGCGTAGGCTTCCGTGCCGCCATGCAGGGCAAGGACCTCAAGCTCAGCCTCGGTTTCAGCCACGAAGTCGTTTACATCGCGCCCAAGGGCATCACGCTCGCCGCTCCCACCCAGACCGACATCACTGTCACTGGTGCGGACAAGCAGCAGGTGGGCCAGGTCGCCGCAGACATCCGTGCCTATCGCAAACCGGAGCCCTACAAGGGCAAGGGCGTGCGGTACCTGGGCGAGTACATCGCCCGCAAGGAAGGCAAGAAGAAGTAAGGAACGCCAGACATGCCCATCAGCCTCAAGGGATCTGAACGGCGCAAGGCGCGCGTTCGTAAAGCCATCAAGGCCCGCGCCAATGGCCGGCCGCGTCTGAGCGTCCATCGCTCGGGCAAGAACATTTATGCACAGATCATCGACGATGCATCCGGCAGGACGCTCGCCGCTGCATCCTCGCTCGAAAAGGACGTCAAGGCCGGTGGCTCGACCGAAGGCGCCGTTGCGGTCGGCAAGCTGATCGCCGAGCGTGGCAAGGCCGCGAAGGTCGAGGATGTGATCTTCGATCGCGGTGGCTACCTCTACCACGGCCGCGTCAAGGCGCTGGCCGACGCCGCCCGCGAAGGCGGCCTGAAGTTCTGATCGCGCAAGGGAAAAGATCATGAGAGACGTTCAAGAGCGCGAAAGCGAATTCATCGACCGGCTGGTTCACATCAACCGCGTCGCCAAGGTGGTGAAGGGCGGTAAGCGTTTTGGCTTTGCCGCGCTCGTCGTCGTCGGCGACCAGAAGGGCCGGGTCGGCTTCGGCCACGGCAAGGCCCGTGAAGTTCCCGAGGCGATCCGCAAGGCGACCGAGCAGGCCAAGCGCCAGCTCATCCGCGTCCCGCTGCGCGAAGCCCGCACCCTCCATCACGACGTCACCGGCCGCCACGGCGCCGGCAAGGTCGTGCTGCGCGCCGCAGTCCCCGGCACCGGCATCATCGCCGGCGGCCCGATGCGCGCCATCTTCGAGACCCTCGGCGTCAACGACATCGTCGCCAAGTCGACTGGCACCTCGAACCCCTACAACATGGTCCGCGCGACCTTCGACGCCCTCAAGCAGGTCGACAGCCCACGCTCCGTCGCCGCTCGTCGCGGCCTCAAGGTCTCGGACCTCCAGGCCCGTCGTGGCCAGGAAGCGGTGGAGGCGTAAATGGCCGACAAGACCGTTACCGTCGAGCAATACGCCTCGCCCGCCCGCCGCACCGCTGACCAGCGCGCGACGCTCGTCGGGCTCGGCCTCAACAAGATCCGCCGTCGCAGTACACTCAAGGACACCCCTGAGGTTCGCGGCATGATCAACAAGATCCCGCACCTCGTGCGCGTCGTCGGCGATAAGTAACAGCGGTTGGACTGGAGGCGCCTCTCGGCGCCGACAGGACAGAGCGCAAAAACTAAGGACATAGGCAATGGCGCGTCTCAACGAACTTCGCGACAATCCGGGCTCCAGCAAGCCGCGCGTGCGTGTCGGCCGCGGCATCGGTTCCGGTATCGGCAAGACCAGCGGCCGCGGCGGCAAGGGCCAGAAGGGCCGTTCGGGCGTCGCCATCGGCGGCTTCGAAGGCGGCCAGATGCCGCTTCACATGCGCATGCCCAAGCGCGGCTTCAACGTGCCGAACGCCAAGCGCTACAATGCCGTGCGTCTCGACCGCATCCAGAACTACATCGACAGCGGCAAGCTGGACCATAAGGGCGTCATCGACGCGGCAGCCCTGGTCAAGGCGGGCGTTATCCGCCGCCAGCTCGATGGTGTGCGCCTCGTTCTCGGCGCCAAGGAATTCACTGCCAAGAAGGTGAGCTTCAATGTCACACACGCCAGCGCTGGTGTCGTGAAGGCTATTGAAGCTCTGGGCGGCAAGGTCGATATGCCCAAGGCTGACGAACCCAAGGCAGACGCCTAAACGCGCCTGTCCTCTTAGCGTCGCGGGGAATAGCGGTTTTCGTTTTCCGATCGCCGGCGCGCAACACGGACTAAGCAATCATGGCGTCTGCAGCCGAGCAGCTTGCTAGAAACCTGAATTTCTCGACCTTCTCCAAGGCGAAGGTCCTCCAGCAGCGCATCCTGTTTACCCTGGGGGCGCTGCTTGTTTATCGGCTCGGGACCTACATCCCGGTGCCGGGGATCGATCCCCAGGCCTATGCCCAGACCTTCCAGCAGGCCCAGAGCGGCATTTTCGGCATGTTCGACCTGTTTGCCGGCGGTGCCGTCCACCGCATGGCGGTCTTCGCGCTCAACCTCATTCCCTACATCACCGCCTCGATCGTCGTGCAGGTCATCTCGACCGCGTCGCCGCGGCTCGAAGCCCTAAAGAAAGAGGGTGAGGCCGGCCGTCGCAAGATGAACCAGTACACCCGCTATCTGGCGGTCGTGTTCTGCGCCATCCAGGCCTACGGCATCGCCATCGGCCTGGAAGGCAGCCAGGGCGTCGTGCTCAACCCCGGCTGGTTCTTCCGCATCTCGACTATTGTGACGCTGGTCGGCGGCACCATGTTCCTCGTCTGGCTGGGCGACCAGATCACCTCGCGCGGCGTCGGTAACGGCACCTCGCTGATCATCTTTGCAGGCATCGTTGCCAACCTGCCGACCACGATCGTGCAGACCCTCGAGCTGCTGCGTCAGGGCGCGCTGTCCGGCTTCTGGGCGATCGGCCTGCCCCTGCTGGCTCTCGTCGTCATTGCCGTCATCGTTTTCTTCGAGCGCGCGCAAAGGCGTCTGTTGATCCAGTATCCAAAGCGACAAGTCGGGAACAAAATGTTCCAGGGCGACACGTCGCATCTGCCGCTCAAGCTCAACACCTCGGGCGTTATCCCGGTGATCTTCGGCTCCTCGCTCCTGCTGCTGCCCGCGACCATCGCCTCCTTCGCCGCCCGCGGCGATGCGCCCGCTTGGCTGAGCGTAACCGCTGCGCTGCTCGGCCGCGGCCAGCCGCTCTATCTGGTGCTCTTCGGCGCCTTCATCATTTTCTTCTCATTCTTCTACACTTCGATCGTCTTCAATCCGCAGGACACCGCCGACAACCTCAAGCGCTCGGGCGGATTCATCCCGGGCATCCGTCCCGGCGAGCGGACCGCACAGCACATCGACTACGTGCTGACCCGCATCACCGTCGTCGGCGCGATCTACCTGACCGTCGTGGCGCTCATCCCCGAGCTGATCCACAGCCAGCTCAACGTCAGCCAGTTCATCGGCGGCACGTCGCTCCTCATCATGGTGACGGTGACGCTCGATACCATCAGCCAGATCCAGAGCCATCTGATCGCCCAGCAATATGAGGGCCTGATCAAGCGCTCGCGCCTCGGAGGCAAGAAGCGGTGAGGCTGATCCTCCTCGGACCGCCGGGCGTCGGCAAGGGCACGCAGGCCAAGATTCTGGTCGAGCAGCTGGGGATTCCGCAGCTCTCGACGGGCGACATCCTGCGCCAGGCCATCGCCAACAAGACCCCGATGGGTCTGGCGGCCAAGGAGATCATGGACCGCGGCGACCTCGTTTCCGACGATATCGTCAACGGTATCGTCTCGGAACGGATCGACCAGGCCGACTGCAAGAACGGCTTCATCCTCGATGGCTTCCCGCGGACCATCCCGCAGGCCGAGGCGCTGGGCACGATGCTGACCCAGAAGGGCCTCAAGCTGAACGCCGTCATCGAAATCACCGCCGATGCCGACACGCTGGTCGCCCGGGTGGCCAAGCGTGCCGCCGAAACCGGCGGGGCGAGGGCGGATGACAACGCCGAAGTAGCCCGTAAGCGCCTGGAAGTGTATCGGGAATTGACCGAGCCGCTGGTCAAATACTACCGCGGCAACGGACTTCTGAAATCGGTGGACGGAATGGCCCCCGTGGAGGCCGTGACGGCCGCGATCCTGGGGGTCTTGGGCAAGTAGAAATCGGGCCCTTCCGCCAGTTGACTCTGACGGAATCGGCCAATAGAACCGCGCCAGTCTCAAAGATCGCTTGGGCTGGATTCGGTTCCTCGAATGGGTGAGGGGTCGGACTCCGGTCCCTTGTTGTTATGAAAACGGCTCCTATCTTAGGCGAGCCGGCACGAAGGAGAGCACGACGTGGCTCGTATCGCTGGCGTCAATATCCCGACGAACAAGCGTGTGGTTATTGCCCTGCAATACATCCACGGCATCGGCGACAAGTTCGCCGAGGACATCTGCAAGAAGGTGGGCATCCCGCCCGAGCGCCGCGTCAACCAGTTGACCGACGCTGAAGTCATCCAGATCCGCGAGACCATCGACCGCGACTACGTCGTGGAGGGTGACCTCCGCCGAAACGTGGCGATGAATATCAAGCGGCTCATGGACCTCGGCAATTATCGTGGCCTGCGCCACCGCCGTGGTCTGCCGGTTCGTGGCCAGCGCACGCACACCAATGCGCGCACCCGCAAGGGCCCGGCCAAGCCGATCGCCGGCAAGAAGAAGTAAGAACTAGCGAATAGCGAATAGCCAATAGCGAATAGAACCGGCGGCCGCCAAGCCTACTCGCTACGCACTACTCGCTACTCGCTTCTGATGTAGCTGCTGGAATTACGGCAGCGTCGATATCGAAGCAAAGGACCTCAATTGGCAAAACCCGAAGGCGCTCGCGTCAAACGCAAAGAGCGCAAGAACATCACCTCCGGCGTCGCTCACGTGAACGCCAGCTTCAACAACACCATGGTCACCATCACTGACGTTCAGGGGAACACCATCTCCTGGTCGTCGTCGGGCGTCATGGGGTTCAAGGGATCGCGCAAGTCGACTCCCTACGCCGCCCAGGTTGCGGCGGAAGACGCGGCCAAGAAGGCCCAGGAACACGGCATGAAGACCCTCGAGGTCGAAGTGCGCGGGCCGGGCTCGGGCCGTGAATCGGCGCTCCGCGCGCTCCAGGCCGCGGGGTTCAATGTCACGTCCATTCGCGACGTGACCTCCATTCCCCACAATGGCTGCCGCCCGCGCAAGCGTCGTCGCGTCTGATCTGGGGTTGGCGGGCGCCGGGCATGGGCGCGCCGCCTGTTTGGTACTTGCGGCCGAGCGGCGGGCGAGCGCCGCGAAATTTGAAAGGACGTCACCGTGACCATCCAGAGGAACTGGCAAGAGCTCATTAAGCCGACCAAGCTGGAGTTTGTTTCGGGCAGCGACAATCACCGTACGGCTTCGGTCGTCGCCGAGCCGCTCGAGCGCGGCTATGGCCTGACGCTGGGCAATGCGCTGCGCCGCGTGCTGCTGTCGTCGCTCCAGGGTGCGGCCGTGACCGCCATCCAGATCGACGGCATCCTGCACGAATTCTCGTCGCTGCCGGGCGTTCGCGAGGACATCACCGACCTCGTGCTCAACGTCAAGGAAATCGCCCTAAAGATGCAGTCCGAGGGCCCCAAGCGCCTGACGCTGCACAAGCAGGGTCCGGGCGCCGTGACCGCCGGAGACATCCGCGTCACCGGCGACATCGAAGTGCTCAACCCCGAGCTCGTGATCTGCCATCTCGACGACGGCGCCGAGATCAACATCGAGTTCACCGTGAACACCGGCAAGGGCTACGTTGCCGCCGACAAGAACCGGCCCGAGGACGCGCCGATCGGCTTCATCCCGGTCGACTCCTTGTTCTCTCCGGTCCGCCGCGTCTCCTACAAGGTCGATGCGACCCGCGCCGGCGAGAGCCTCGACAAGGACAAGCTGACCCTCACCATCGAGACCAACGGCGCCATCTCGCCCGAGGACGCCGTGGCTTACGCCGCCCGCATCCTGCAGGACCAGTTGGCCGTCTTCGTCAACTTCGAAGAGCCCACCAAGGAAAAGGCGCAGGACTCGGTTCCCGAGCTCGCGTTCAATCCGGCGCTGCTCAAGAAGGTCGACGAGCTCGAGCTCTCCGTCCGTTCGGCCAACTGCCTCAAGAACGACAACATCGTTTACATCGGCGACCTCATCCAGAAGACCGAGGCCGAGATGCTCCGCACCCCCAATTTCGGGCGCAAATCGCTCAACGAAATCAAGGAAGTCCTGGCGCAGATGGGTCTCCACCTGGGCATGGACGTCCCGAACTGGCCGCCAGAGAACATCGACGATCTGGCCAAACGCTACGAAGATCATTACTAGACGCCACCCGTCGCGAGACGCCGCCCCGGAGCGCTTTCAGGAAAAGTGCTCCGCGGTTTTCTGGTTCGAAAGCGCGACAAACAGGAAAGACTGAGGAGGGGTGCCGCAAACGGCACACCTCAGAAGTGGGAGTCAATGAATGCGCCACGGTAACACCAACCGGAAGCTCAACCGGACCGCGAGCCACCGCAAGGCGATGTTCGCCAATATGTCTGCCGCGCTGATCAAGCACGAGCAGATCGAGACGACGCTCCCCAAGGCCAAGGAGCTGCGTCCGATCGTCGAAAAGCTGATCACGCTGGGCAAGCGCGGTGACCTCCACGCCCGCCGCCAGGCGATCGCGCAGGTACGTGACGAGACCCAGGTTCAGAAGCTCTTCGCGACCCTCGGCCCGCGCTACAAGGACCGTCAGGGCGGCTATATCCGCATCCTCAAGGCCGGCTTCCGCTATGGCGACAATGCCGCCCGCGCCATCATCGAATTCGTCGACCGCGACACTTCCGCCAAAGGCCTCGACTCCGGCCCGGTCCAGGAGCGCCGCGAAGAGGAAGACGCCGCGGCGTAAGCGTCGAACGATCTTGGGAATTAGAGGGGCGGTCCATCGGGCCGCCCTTTTTCGTTCTAGACCAGCAGGGCTTCGATCTCGTCCGCGTAGGCGGGCATCAATAGGACAGCCTCGCCGAGCCGCTTGACGATCTCAGGTTCCGGCAAGCCGAAACGCCCCTGGAGAAACGTGCGCATCCTCTCGTCACCCGAGACGAAGAGATTTGGCGTCGTAGACATCGCCATCAGGTAGCTGCCGATCTGTGCAAGGCCCGCCCGCCTCAGGTCCGCATCATCTCCGCGCCATCCCTCGCGGCGGAGGCCATCGACGTAGCACTGCCATAGGTCGCTCTCCGCTCGGACCGTTGCAATGAACTCCGGGCCCCATGACAGGCTGGACCCCACGAGGCATCCACCATCAACTCCGATCGGATCGTCCGTCAGGCTGGCCCAGTCGATAGCCACCGTTTCATGTGGCAATGAAAAGACATTGCCCACCGAGCAATCGCCGAATGCAAATCCATGCGGCGCACCCAGAATGCGCTTCATCAGCCGGTCCACCACGTCGATAAGCCGGGTCAGGATCGCATGCGACCCGTCGGGATAGACTGCACGCACCGTTGGGTGATCGCGGTTCTGGCTGAGCTGAGCCAGATGCTTGGGATAGTTCCAGCCGCGCACGCGATGCACATACGCATCGCGGCCGAGTGGAAAGCTGAGCTGCGGCATGGCGGACGTGTGCCGCCCGTTCCATTCACCCAGATGGCCCGCCATTCTGGAGATCTCTTCGATCGAGAACGGCGCTCCACGATTGCCTGAAAGATCCTCGAGCCAAAACAGCTTGAGATCGCCCTCGGGGCGCGTCACCGCATAACAGCGGGCCGGCCTGAAGCTCATGCCCTCGTCGGCGAACAAATGCTGCTCGTAGACGAACTCCTCGTACTCCGGCCAGGTCATCCCCCCGACGCGATCAGACCCAGGGATACCCAGGTCAACAAGCTTCACCACGCTCGACCACGGGCAGCCACCAACCGTTCCGGCAACGCGTACGATGCCGATCGTACGCTCCTCGGCATGAGGCCGCTTGATCTCAGAAAAACTCGGCGGCGCCTCGAGTTTTGCGTTCGGTAGCGACAGCGCTCCGCTCGCTACGATTTCCAGGGTGGTCCGAGGTGTTTGCGCCAAAACCTGCGCGATACGCTGATCCATGGCATTCCCCAAAGTCCATGACGTATCCGGAAGCACATGCTAAGGCGCGGCGCACTTTTGGGAAAGACGCATGGCCAGCAATGAACTGATCCTTGTGACGGGAGTCTCCGGCTATGTCGGCAAATGGTGCGCCGTAAAGCTGCTGGAGAAGGGCTATCGCGTCCGCGGCACCGTGCGCAGTAAGTCAAAAGCGCAGCAGGTTAACGATACCATCGTCCGGTTGCTAGGTGCGGAGGCTGCCGCGCGGCTCGACCTCGTCGAGGCCGATCTTCTCTCCGACGCCGGCTGGCCGGCCGCGCTGAGCGGCGTCTCCGCGGTCATGCACACCGCCACCGTTGTCCGGGCTGACGAGCCCCGCGATCCGAACATCGTCGTTCGCCCGGCCATTGAAGGCACCGAACGCGTCCTGCGCATGGCGCACGCCGCCGGCATCACGCGGGTCATCATCACGTCGTCGATCGCCACGGTCGGCTACGGCCACGGCCACACCACCGGCCGCCGCACTTACGACGAGACCTATTTCACCAATCTCGAGGGCATGCGCTGGAAATGGGCCTATTGCATCGGCAAGACGAAAGCCGAGCAGGCAGCTTGGGCCTACGCCAAAGCCAACGGCATGGAGCTGACCACTATTCACCCCGGCGCCATCATCGGCCCCGCGCTCGACAGCGATGCGAGCGTCTCAGTGGGCATGGTGTCGGGCTTGCTCCAGAATGCCACTCCAGCGCTGCCTTCCAACGGCTACTCCATCATCGATGTGCGCGACGTCGCCGACATGCACGTCGCCGCGCTCGAGAAGCCTGAAGCGATCGGCCAGCGCTACCTCGCGACCGCCGAGTATGTCCCATTCCCAAAAGTCGCCGACATCCTCCGCGAGGCCTACCCGGATCGGAAGATCGCCAAAGCGAGCGTGCCGGATTGGATCATCCGCATCGTCGCGATGTTCGGCGGCCCCGCGCGCCAGATCATCAACGACATCGGCAACGAAAAGGTGTTCGACGGACGCAAGGGCGAGGCCCTCATGGGTCACCCTTACATCACCGCGAAGAAGACCATTCTAGACACGGCCGAGAGTGTCGACCGGCTGGGCCTCAAGTTCACGATGAGCTGAGGGCGGCTAGCGGCTGCGCTCTGCCACAGCACCCGCCAGATCGGACTTGCCCTCCGCGCCGAGCCCATCGGCGACGCCGTCCCGATCGGCTTCAGGGCGGTTCTGGCTGACCTTCCACTTGCCCTCGAGACGAGCGATCGGAATTTCGATCCCGAAAATGCCCTGAGCTGGCTGTCGACATAATCCGCTGGCGCATCGTCGACTGCCCACGGATGCGCGCGCCGCATTTCCTGGGTTTCCGTCAGTTCGTCGACCTGCTCACGAAGCCAGCCGGCGTCGTCGATCACCATCGGCCTTCCGCGCGCCTCGACGACGACGTAGTTCCAGGTCGGCACAACCTTGCCGTGCTCGGCCTTCGACGGATACCAGCTGGGCGTGATGTAGCTCTGCGGCCCTTGGAAAATTACAAGCGCGTCATCGCCGCGAAGCAGCGCCGCCCGCTGCTCGTCGGCCCGTGCAAGGTGCGCCGCAATGTTCCATTGGGCCCGCGGCTTCGATCGAGGGTGAACGGCACGAGATTGGCAACGAGGCCCTCTGCTCCTCCCGTCACCAGGAGTCCAAGCCGATGCGCCTCGATAAGCGAATGCAGCACCTCGACTCGGTCTTCGCGAAAAGCCGGCGGCCGGTACATCAGAGGGCCAGAGCGGCAGCCTTGGCCGGTCCGGTCTTGGCGCTCACCGGCTCCGCAAAGAGGTCGTACTCGTCCGATCCCGTGACGTTGACCATCACCTTGTCGCCCGGCTTGATGCCGACTGCGCGGTCAACGATCACCTGGCCATCGATGTCCGGCGCGTCCCATTTGCTGCGCGCAATCGCGCGACCCTCGGCAGGGCGCACGTCGTCGACCAGCACCTCGATCGTGCGTCCGACCTTCTTCCTGAGCTGTCCCGCCGATACGCCCTGCGCAACTTCCATCAGCCGCTCGAAGCGCTCTTCTTTCAGTTCGTCGGGCACGGCGCCGTCGAGCTCATTGGCCGGCGCGCCCTTCACGGGCTCGAACTTGAAGCACCCGGCGCGGTCGATCTCGGCCTCCTCGACCCAGTCGAGCAGGAACTCGAAATCCTCGTCGGTCTCGCCCGGGAACCCCACGATGAAGTTGGAGCGGATGGTGAGGTCGGGGCAGATCTCGCGCCACGCCTTGATCCGGTCCAGCGTCTTGACTTGGTTGGCCGGCCGCCGCATCGCCTTCAGCACTTGCGGCGAGGCATGCTGGAACGGGATGTCGAGATAGGGGAGGATCTTGCCTTCCGCCATCAGCGGGATCACCGCGTCGACGTGCGGGTAGGGATAGACGTAGTGGAGCCGCGTCCACACATCGAGCTTGCCCATCTCTTCGACCAGCGTCTGGAACTTCGCGCTGACATCGCGCCCGTGGAACTTGCTCGGCGCGTATTTGAGGTCGACGCCATAAGCCGACGTGTCCTGCGAGATCACCATGATCTCCTTGACCCCGCCCGCCACCAGCCGCTCCGCCTCATAGAGCACCGACGCCAGGGGCCGTGAACTCAGGTCGCCACGGATCTGGGGAATGATGCAGAACGAGCAGCGATTATTGCAGCCCTCGGAAATCTTGAGATACGCGTAGTGCCGCGGCGTCAGCCTCAGCCCGGTCTCGGGTACGAGGTCGACGAATTTGTTCGGCACCGGCGGCAGATGCTGATGCACCGCGCCGACCACCGCCTCGTATTGATGCGGTCCCGTCACCGCCAGCACATTCGGATGCGTCTCGCGGATCAGCGTCTCCTCGACCCCGAGGCAGCCAGTAACGATTACCTTGCCGTTCTCGTTGAGCGCCTCGCCGATCGCCTCGAGGCTTTCGGCCTTCGCAGAATCGAGGAATCCGCAGGTGTTGACGATCACCACGTCCGACCCTGCATAGTCGCGCGAGAATTCGTAACCCTGCGCGCGCAGCGTCGTCAGGATGCGTTCGGAGTCGACGAGGGCCTTCGGGCAGCCGAGACTGACCAGGCCGATTTTCGGGGCTTGTGTCATGGGCGCGCCGGTATAGCTGAAACCCGCCCAAAAGCAACAAATCCGGCCCGCAGGGCAGGGCTGCGCCCGCTCACGGCAATCTTACCTCGATTTTAGGTGGCAACCGGCCGGGAAGCGGCAATTGTGACGCTTCCGTCCCTGGCCGAGAGCACCCATCATGATCGCGACCCTCAACCGCTACGCCCCCTGGATGCTCGGCATTTTCCGCATCGTTGTGGCATTGGTTTACATGGAGCACGGCACCCAGAAGCTGTTCCACTTCCCCCCGCAGGAGCGCTTTGGTGGGGCCGGCCCTCGCGCCGCGGCCCAAGCGGCCAAAACCGCCGTTGACACTGCCGCGTCCACATTGAGCAGCGTCGCCGACGGCGCGGCGTCGGCCGTCAGTTCGATGCTCCAGACGATCGCGCCTTCGGCAGCCGCGCCCGCCGCGCAGGGCGGCCCGCCCTCGCTTGGAGGCCTCTTCCTCGTCGCCGCGATCCTCGAAACCTTCGGTGGTCTTGCGATGGTCCTCGGTATCCTGACCCGGCCTATCGCCTTCATTGCCGCCGGCGAGGTCGCTTACATCTTCTGGTTCATGGACGTCGCCCATTCGGGCTCGATCTTCCCGGCCAGCAATGGCGGCGAAGTCGCGGTGCTGTTCTGCTTCAGCTTCCTGTATCTGGTCTTTGCCGGCTCGGGCGCCTTCGCGCTCGACAACGTGCTCTGGCGCCGCAAGGCCGCCTGAGGCGCTACTTGCCCATCGGCGTTCGCCGCGGCGAGCGCCGGCCGCCCCGCGCCGGCAAATTCGCGTCCGGCGCCGGCACCGTGGCGGGAGTGATCATGTCCTCGTCATCTTCCTCGTCCGCGATGTCGTGGATCGCGTCCCTCACGTCTTCGAGCAGGCTCGAGGAAATCCGCGTCCGGCTGACCGAATCCGCCGCCGCTTCATTGGCCTTGAAATAGACCAGCAGGGCCTCGCACGCGGCCCGCAGCACCACCACCGCGAACCCGCCATAGACCGCGATTTCGAGCAGGCCCCAGAGGCCATCGCCAAAGGCCCTCCCGAAGCTTTCGAACAGATGGCTCACGGCCCAAAGCAGGATTGCGGCGAGGCCGCTCGCATAGAGCACGGGCACGAGGCGCGGCGACAGGACCGTGTCGAGCCGGAACAGCGTCGGCCCCAGAAAGATGCGTCGCAGATCGTCGCCGGTCATTGCTGGCTCCCCAAACGAGTCGCCGTAAAGATGATGATGTCAGGCCGCCGTGACAAGAGGCTTGGCCACAGCCTCGACCGGCCCGAACCGCCGCTCGAACGCCGATTTGAGCGCACTATCCACCTCCGGCAGCGACACGATCTGCCCCAGGTCCTCAAGGCTTGTGACCCCGCGGTCCGAAATCCCGCACGGCACGATCCCGCCAAAATGGCTGAGGTCCGGCGAGACGTTGAGCGCAATCCCATGCGTCGTCACCCACCGGCTTACCCGCACACCGATCGCCGCGATCTTGCTCTCGCCGCCCCGACGCCCCGGCGTCTTGACCCAAACCCCGATGCGCCCGTCGCGGATTTCCCCGTCGACGTTGAACGCCTCGAGCGTATCGATCAGCCAGCCCTCGAGCCCTTGTACCAAGCAGCGTACGTCGCGCCCGCGCTCCCGAAGGTCGAGCATGACATAGGCCACCCGTTGCCCCGGCCCGTGATATGTGTACTCACCCCCGCGCCCCGCCTCGAACACCGGAAACCGGTTCGCGTCGAGCAGGTCCTGCGGCACGGCCGAGGTGCCCGCCGTATACAGCGGCGGATGTTCCACCAGCCACACGAGCTCCCGCGCCTCGCCGCGCGCGATCGCTGCCGCCCGGTCCTTCATGAACGCCAGTGCCACCGGATACTCGACCAGCCCGTCCGCGATGAGCCACTCGACCGCGCGGCTATCGGCTCGCCGCAGCTTGTCAGGCCCCACGCAGGTTAACGCTTCGGTAATCATCCCGGTCCGATGCTCTGAGGGCGCGTCCGCCTGATTCAGCGGCGGAGCGTTGTGGACTATATATGAGCACTCTCGACGAGATTGAAGTTGACATCACGGTGGAGCTGGGCGCCGCCATCATGCCCATCCACCACCTGC
>Ga0068853_100000891_pt1 | contig 20797 bp, 15 predicted proteins | sample KBSCornC32_FD_65655 | JGI IMG/M metagenome (GOLD analysis project Ga0068853, IMG submission 65655) | Corn rhizosphere microbial communities from Kellogg Biological Station, Michigan, USA - KBS Corn C3-2 | ecosystem: Host-associated > Plants > Roots > Rhizosphere > Soil ...
CGCGCACGGGAGAGGAAGGCGGCCCATGACGATGAAGACCCGGGCCCTTTCCCGTCGCGCTTGCCTGCGCGGAGCCGGCGTGGCGCTTGGGCTGCCCCTGCTGGACGCGATGGTGCCCATTATTTTGCCGACGTCCCGACGCGCGCGCGCGCAGTCGGCGTCGCCCGCGGCAAAGCCCCTGCGCCTGCTGGTGTGGACTTTCCCCGACGGCGTTCGCATGAACGCCTGGAAGCCGACCGCGACCGGGGCCAGCTACACGACGACCCCGATCTTGAAGCCGCTCGACCCGTTCAAGTCGAAGATGAACGTGATCTCGGGGCTGGCCAACACGCCGGCGAGCGTGGTCAGCGGCGACGTCTTCGCGGGCTCGCACGCGCGCGCCACGGGCGCGATGCTGACCCAGGTGCCGCTGGTCTTCACCTCGGGGACCAACTTCAAGGCGGGCGTCTCGTTCGATCAGCTCATCGCGAACGACCTGAAGGTCCGCGTGCCATCGTTGCGCCTGCCGTCGCTGGAGCTGGGCGCCGTCTACGCGGGCGCGACGGGCAACTGCGAGGACGGCTTCTCCTGCGCCTATCTGACGAACCTGGCGTGGTCCAGCCCGACCACGTTCTTGCCGAAGGAGACCAACCCCAAGGCGGTCTTCGACAGGCTGGTCGCGGGAGGACTTCCCACCGCGGGCGGCACGAACAATCCCCCGCCGGCGGGCGATCCCAATTCGTCGGCGATCGCCAAGGCGCTGGCCTATCGCAAGAGCGTGCTGGATCTGGTCGCGGCCGACACCCGGAGCCTCTCGGCCAGGCTCGGCAAGTCGGACAAGGCCAAGCTCGGCGACTATCTCGACTCGGTCAACGAGCTCGAGCGCCGTGTGTCGGCGATGAGCACCGGCACGCCGGGTTCGACCACGCCGTCTCCGACCGCGCCGATGACCCCGGCGGCGGGGGCCACGTGCGCCGCCATCTCGCCTCCCAAGGACGGCACGTACCTCGGGCGCGACCGGACCAAGAACGTCTACGGCTATTCCGAGCTGCTCGCCACCATGAACGACCTCATCGCCATGGCCTTCGCTTGCGATCTCACGCGCGTCGTCACCTTCATGGCCGAGATCCCTCTCAACACCCAGACCAACTACTCGTTCCTGGGCGTCGACTCCTCGAACTATCACAACGACATCTCTCATCACGGCGGTGATCCCGCGAAGCTGGATGCCATCCAGACCGTGAACACCTTCTACGCGACCCAGTTCGCGTACCTGCTGGACAAGCTGGCGAAGGCCACCGACGTCGACGGCTCGCCGGTCCTGGACAACTGCGCGATCATCTTCACCAGCGAGTTCGGCGACGGCGACAACCACTATCACTACGACCTGCCGGTGGTGGTGGCGGGGCGCGCGGGTGGGGCGTTCGCGACCGGTCGCCACATCGCCTATGCCAGCACGCCGGACAAGGGCACCGGCGCGATCGAGACCGCCCGGCGCGCCGACAAGCCGCTCGCCAACCTCTACATCTCGATCATGCAGGCGTTCGGCCTAAACGTCACGACGTTCGGAACCGTCGACGGGACGACGCCCTACGGGACGGCGCCCCTCGCCGAGCTGCGCGGGTAGTGCCTCGTTCGCCCCGGTACTTGGGGCTAGAGCAGCCAGGTAGACGGCCCGTCGCCGCATCGGCGCAGGTCGATCAAGGGATGCAAGCAAGCGACTTCGGGACGCTCCCCCGCGGGCCCGGTCGACAGACGGGCCAGCCGTCGTTGGCGGGGGTCGACAGATCAGAGAGCTGCTCGCAGTACCAGCCCGAAGGGCATTCCTGGTCGCCTGTACAGCCCTCCGTCGTACCGCTGCGAATACAGCCAGCCTGAGCATCCGTGAAGACGAGGCAGGCGCCTCCACCGAGTCGGTTGGGCACCTCGCCGTCGCCGTCGCGAATCCGCGCGCTGCTGTCGCAGGGGTTCCCGAAGGCGGACGGCGACACGCCCGTGGTCTCCACACAAGCGTGCCGCTCGACATCACACCTGAGGGCGATTGTCGTCAGGGTGCCGTCAGGCTGGCTTTCGGCCCTGATCGGCAGACAGTCGCGGTTGTTCTGGCACGCGTCGCCGACGCGTTTGCCGGGCGTTTCGGCGCAGAAAACCGCCGAGTCATAGTCGGTCGAAACAGACGCCCCCTCGACCGCGCAACCCTGCGCACACGCGTAGGGCAGAGAGCTGGGACATGGTTCTGTGGTGCTGCACGACAGGGCAACTCCCGGATAACTCCTCACGAGCCCACCGGAGCAGGTCGTCCGAGGGAAGCAATCGCGGACACAGGTGGGGTAGTCATTCGTGCTGGCGTCGGTTTGCCCCTGGTGACCGTCATCGGACGCGCCGTCTGATCGGCATCCCCACAGGCCAACCAAGACCAGCACGAGCCCCTGCGCGCGACAGGATCCGGGCAACGATGTCATGGCTCGTCGCCTCGGCGAGGTGACAGCTCCAGCGCCAAGGCCGCGCGAGCCCGCGATTTCGCCCCTCGAATCAGCATGCGCGTCTTGGAAGCACAGGGTGTGCCCGCTTGCACGCGGGTCGACGATCTGCCGGTGGCTGTTCGGACGCGCGCGAAGGTGCCGTGAGGGCAGCCGCTCGCGCGGGCCGGTGACCGCGGTGTCACCGGTGTGATCGCGACCGCGACGCCCTCCATCGCCGACCGAGCACGACGGCCACAAGGGCCAGGGCCCACGGGGAGTTGGTGCCGCCCGGCGCGGTCGCGCACGAGCAGCCATCGCCCCCGCCGCCCGTCTTGGAGCCATCGGTGGGGGCGTCGGTCGCCGCGTCCGGTCGGGCAGCGCCCGCGTCGGGCGGAGAGCTGGCGCCGGCAGCGCCGCCCGCGCCTGCGGCGCCCCCACCGATGCCGCCGCGTCCGCCGATCACGCCGCCCCCGGCGCCCGCGGCGGCGCCGCCTCCCGCGCCCCCTGCCGCACCAGCAGCGCCTCCCGCGCCGGCCACGCCCGTCGCGCCGGCACTGCCCGCCACGCCGCCGCCGCCGAGACCACCGCCGCCGAGACCGCCGCCGCCGAGACCGCCGTCGCCGGCAGCGCCGCCCGCCGCGGCCAGGCCGCCGGCGCCCCCGCCTCCCGCGCCCCCCACGCCGCCAGCGCCCGTCGCGCCGCCGGCACCCGCAGTGCCCGCGGTGCCGCTCGTGCCCCCGGCGCTACCGGCACCGCCCGCGCCACCGGCGCCGCCGTTGCAGCCGTCCAGCGAGAACGTCGCCTGGCCCGACGCCGCCAGCTCGACGTAGGCGATCTTGTGTCCGCCGTACGTCTCGGAGGTCGGGGTGCAAAGACCCGTCACCGGAACCGTCGCGGCCTTGGTCGCGCGCACGGTGATCTGAGCCCCGGGGCCGATGACCGCGCTGGCGCCCGAAGCATCGAACTTCATGCGATCCGCGACTCGTCGTCCCAGGTCTTCCATGACCGGGCTGACCAGCGGCAAGGTCGATACGGCGGCGTACTTGTCGAGAAGGCGATCCAGCACATCCGACAGCAGGCTGTGGCCTCCGCCGAAGTCCCGGGCGTTTGCCTGGTGAAACATCCACGGATCGTCCTCGCCCCGCAGCATGTTCTGCAGCAAGAAGTCCGACTCGACGTCCATGATCTCGGCGTACGTCAGATCGCGACCCAGTTCGGCCCGGTAAAGGTCGTTGTATTCCTGGGTGAGCTCCGCCGGCGTCGACGTGTCGTAGAAGACGTTGGTTGGCCGGCGCGGGATCATCAGGATGGCCGGCTGAAACGGGTTGTAGAGGCCCGCGTTCGGCGACGGATTGTCCATGCCCGGCACGGACGTGTCCGTCACCAGGTAACGGATGCCGGCCTGCACGGCCGCGCGCATGACCTCGGGATTGTCGAGCCCCGAGATGGACGGGGTCACGACGTTCAATGAGCTGTAGGGCTTCAGGCCGAGGGTCTTCAGGAACTGGTCGTTGCGCGTGAATTGGACCAGCGCGGCGTCGTAGGTGCCGGCCCAGTTGTTCTCCTCACCGACCGGGGGCGTCAGGGTCAGGTACGGGTGGCTCCAGGTGTGGCTGATCCATTTGAAGCCCGCCCCGATGGCCACCGCCTTCGCCGTCAGCGGGTCGTTGGTCGCCGACCCGTCGCCGTTCACGGCCCAGTCCAGCCGCAGCCCGGCGGTGACGGCCTTTGCCCCTCGCGCCTGCTGCCAGTCATGAAGGGCCTGCAGATCGGCGGCGGTGATGCGATACGCCTGTCCAGCCTCGTACAGGTCGGTGTCCAGGAACAGGTCGTCGATCTGCGACGTCGCATAGACGTGGCGCTCGCCGAGGTGCACCCCCCGCGTGGCCCAGTCGATCGCCCCGGACAGCAAAGCCAGCGAATGCACCAGGGTCGGGCTCTGTGCGAACGTCATCACCAGGGATTCGCGTCCCTGCCCGTGCTGGCGGATCGCCGCGAACACTTTTCCTCCGGTGCCCACCAGCACCGGCTGCGTGCTCGCATCCACGGCTGTGGCCGCGTACGCCAGCGCGCCGCTGACCTGGAGCGCGCTCGCGCAGTTCAGGTCGGGGAATACCTGGGCGCCGAGGGCCGTGCACGTGAGCGCCAGCGGCGTCGCGGTGGTGTCCACCTGGTCGCCGGCCACCAACCCGTACGCGGCCTCTGGATAGGTGTAAAGAGCCACGCGGCGAACCTGGAACTGCGCTTCATAGTCCGCCAGCACCGTCCACTCCGCCGTCGAAAACGCGCTGGTGGCGCCGACGGAAAGGTTCCCGACATCGAGGATGATCCCCTGATAGCGGCCTTGCCCGCCCGTCGCCAGAAGGGCCGCCGTCAACTGTCCGCCGGTCGAAGCATTGAAGACGTCATAGGGCGTGCCCATGTACTTCAGCGCTTGCACGACCGCGTCGAAGGCGGGGTCGGAGCCGTTCGCGGTGATCACCAGCAGACGCGCGTCCACCGCGGCGGCGGAGCCCGCCTGGACGACCTCGGGATCCGCCCCCATCACGGCCCTGAGAGGGTGCGTCGCGTAACTCTGGAGGCGGACGGGGCCGCGCGCCGTCTCGTGTCCCGAAGGTCTCGGCCTGGCGGGACGTTCGCCCTGGCAAGACCACAGAGCGGACAGGCCGCAGGTCAGTGCAGCGATGAGAGAAGCTCGTTTGATAGTCGCGCGCGTAGGCATGGGCGAGGTCGCAAGTAAGCCAGCGCGACCTGACGATGGCAATGGGGCAGTTTTCTCACGCGCCGTCGCGGTGGCTGATCTCGGCCGTGCATCAGCCGGTCCGTCGCTCGGCCGACGCCTCGTCAAAACTGGGCGCGCAGGCTCAAGCCGGTTCCGCGGGGTGAGATCTCCGGCACCAGCCCGATGATCGTCAGGCCTCCTTCGGACCGGTGGCGCGCCGGCACGGATTCGCCCTTGATTCCGAGGACGAGCAACGTGCCGCCGACCAACTCGGCCGCACTCCAGAGGCCGACCAGAGTCCATTCGCGGGCGCTCAGGTGTTCGAACATTCTCGCGTAGAAAAACGGGCCAGCGACCGGAAGCAGGATCGGCAACGGGTTTCCGTGTCCGCCCTCGGAGCTCAGGCTGAGGAGCGTGATCATCCCCGCGAGGCTCCACGAGATGCCGAACGTGACCGCGCCGCTGGTCACGTAAGCACGTTTCATACGATGAACCGTCACCGGCCGCGAAGAATCGAAGGCCGTGGAGGCCGGCGCCGCGGCCGGCATCGGGACCGTCGATGTCGCAGCTCGCGTCTGCTCGGACGAAGCCGGCGACCCGCCCGCGGGAGGCAGGGGCGCGATCGGTGCGTTCGGTGGCGCGGGTGGTGCCAGTGATTCTTGCCCCCCAGCCGGCCGAATGGAGAGGACCAGAGCCGTGGCCGCCAGAGCCGCGCCCGCGCGTCGCGTGGCCGGACGGCGACTCGCCCGCGCCGAGGCGGCGCGCTCGTTGCGACCGCCGGTTTCCATCACGCCTTCGTCGGTGCGCCTCGCCGAGCTCACGTCGGGACTATCGCACGGAGCGCGAGGTCCGAGTCGCGCGCCGCCCGAGGTCGCGGCGCGCTCGCGAGCAAGATCCGGCCTCGGCCCACCTCCCTCAGCAGCCGCTGTGATCCTGGATGATGAACATCGAGCTGTGGGTCGCGCTGGTCTCGGTACCCCCGGGGCCGAAGCACCTCACGAGCCCGGTCGAGTCGGAGCGAACGCCCTGGATCGGAAAGTGGGAGAGGTTGCAGTAAGCCCCCGAGCCGGACATCCCGCTCACCAGGCTCATGAGGGGAACCTCACCCTGCGTCGCCGTGACGGCGTGGTAGGTCTCGACGTAGGTGAGGCCGGACGGCTGTTGCTGGAAGACCGCCGAATTTCCACCCACCGAACAGCTGTTGCGGCTGCGATTCGGATCGACACCTCCGGGGGAGTTGACGACGACCAGCGCGCCCTGGGTGCCGGCCGGCAGCGCGTTGCGGGGCTCGCCGCGCACGTTGTGGCCGTAGGAGACGGAGAATGGGACGCTGGCCGCCTGGCCCAGCGAATTGAAGCAGGTCACGTCGACCACCCCGCCGGACCATCCGTTCGCGGCCAGGGTGCAATAGGCAGGGCCCGAGGTGAGGGCCGTCACCTGGGCGTTGTCGCCGCCCGGCTGCTGCCCCGAGAAGGTCACACGGTAGCGTCCCAGCCCGAGGCTCTGCACCCCGATCGGGCCGCCCGACGAGTTCCAGGTGTTGCTGGTGGTGAACGGCGCGACGGCGCTGACGTTCGCGTAGCCGCCCAGCGAGCCGCCCACGTTGGTGTCGCGGTAGTACGAGACCATGAACTGCGAATCGACCGGCGCGCCGGAGCTCGGTGCTCTGCAGGCGATGTCCAGGCCGACCCCGGTGCCCGACGGGAATTGAGCCGCCAACCCGCAGTGGGCGTTGCTCGACGAGGCGGCGAGCTGCACATTGCCGTTCGCGGGCTGGTTCTCGAACATCACGCGGTACAGGCCGACGGCGCGCTTCAGAAAGGTGGGCTTGGCGCCCCTGGAGTTGAACGAATAACCTCCGTGACAATCGACCAGGCTGGTGGATCCGCAGAAGGCCCACGCTGGCGCCACCGTATAGAAGGCGCCCGGAGCGCCGAGCAGGGGCGCTCGCGTCGTCTCGGCGTCATCGGTGGTGACCGCGCCGGCGTCGCCTTCTGGTTCGCCGCAGCCGCCGGCCGCGACGCCGCCGATCATGAGGGCGCTCATCAAGAATGTCCTGGTCGTTCGCATCGATCTTCTCCTGCTCGTGGTCGATTGGCGGTCCCCGAAGGATCGGGGCGGGCGTGAGGTCGCGCACGAACATGGCGTTCGCCCACTGGTACAGGAACACCTGATGCTTGACGGTGGGCAAGCCAATCGTCGCGAGTTGCCGGTCGCCGTCCGGACGTGCGAGAAAGTTGCCAGTGACGATTCTGGCCAGCTCTCTTCGGACAGGCTTTTTCCCCTGCGCGCGTCTCGCGTGCGGGCGCGCGCTGGCGGCCCTGCTCGTCGTCACGACGACCTCCGTGCTCGCGCGGCCGGCGCGCGCGGGCGACGATGGCGCGGACACGGATGCCCGCATCAAGAGGGCCCTCGAGCTGCGCCGCGAGCGGAGAGATCGCGAGGCGCTGGACGAGCTCCACCGGGTGACCGAGAAGACCCCGCGCTTGATGGTCCAGATTGGCCTCGCCGAGCAGGCCCTCGGCCTGTGGCCGGCCGCCGAACGGGACGTGAAGGAGGGGCTAGCGCGCTCTTCCGATCCCTGGATCAAGAAGAACGCCAAGCAGCTCGAGGAGTCGCTGCAGATCATCTCGAGCCATCTGGCCACGCTCGACGTCTGGGGCGTTCCCGACGGCGCCGAGGTGCAGGTGAACGGCGAGGTGCTCGGCCGGCTGCCGCTGCCCAGCCCCCGCCGCGTCCCGGCGGGGTCGGTCCGGCTGACCGTGAGGGCCGGCGGCTACGAGTCCCTGACCAAGAGCCTCGAGATGAGGCCGGGCGACGACGTCCGCGAGCACGTGGTGTTGAGTCGCCTGGAGGTCTCGACGCCGCCCCCCGCCGTCCTCCGGGAGAGCGCTTCGGCGTCGCTCCTGGTGCAGCAGCCGGAGCCGGCCACCAAGGCCGAGGACCACGGATCGATCTTTGGCAAATGGTGGTTCTGGACCGCCGCGGGCGTGGTGGTGGCCGGCGCCTCCGTCGGTCTCTACCTCGCGCTCCGCAAAGGTGACACGAACATGTGCCTGCCCAGCGCGGCGACGACTTGCAGTCAATGGTGAGGTGAGGTTCATGCCCTTCTCGTTGTCCTTCTTGGGGCGTCGATCCCCCTCGCTCGGTCGGCTGGGGGCCGTCCTCGGGCTCGTGCTGACGGCGATCGGCGCAGGTGGCTGTGGCTCCTCCGCGGGCAGCGCCTCGGTCGCCGCCATCCGCGTCACGGTCGACCCCGTGCTGCTGCCTCCGGTGATGGACAGCTTGCACCTGGTGATCTCGGCGCCGTCGAAGGCCGACCTGACCCAGGATCTGCCCGCGCAGGCGGCGCAGCTTTGGGAGGTGTCGATCGCCAAGATCAACGGCCCGCTGGTGGCGGGCGTGGCGATCACCGGCCTCAAGCGCGTGGACGGCGGCCCGTCGCAGCCGGTGATCACCAGCGCGGCTTACTTCACGGTCAATCCTGGAAAGCGGACCGAGGTCCTGCTGCACCTGAGCGCCGCCTGCGTCGGCGCCGCCGCCCCCGTGTGCGGCGCGACCGAGACCTGCCAGGACGGCGTGTGCGTTCCCATCCCGGGGCTGACCCCCGACGCCGGCGGACCGGGCGGCGCCTCGGGTGGCGGGACCGACGCATCGACGGACACGGCCGCCGACGCGCCGCCCATCGACCTGGCGCCCGACCTCCCCGGGACCGACGCGCTTCCGGACGCCGATCCGGACGACGCGCCCCAGGACCAGACGACGACCGACGTCGGCGACCCGACCGACGGCAGCGCCGATACCGGCCCCGCGGTGGGCACCCGGGCGCCCGGCGATCCGTGCCAGGCCACCAGCGAATGTGCCGCCGGTGTCTGCTCCACCGCCGATCACGTCTGTTGCGACACCGCGTGCAGCGGGATCTGCGAGTCTTGTCTGGCGAGCAAGACGCAGAAGGCGGCCGGCGTGTGCAGCCCGCTGCCCAAAGGCTCGAACGCCGACAGCGACTGCACGCCCGGCACCACCACTTGCGGCGCCACCGGGTCGTGCGACGGAAGCCGGAAGTGCGGCCTCGGCGCCAAGGGCGTCGCCTGCGAGGGGGCCTCGGCCTGCAGCGGGGGCCAGCTCACGGTCACCCCGGCCACCTGTGACGGGGCCGGAGCCTGTGTCCTGGGGACGCCGGCGACGACCCCGTGCCCCGGGATGGTGAGCTGCAAGGACGCCGTCGCCTGCATGGCCACGACCTGCACCACCGACGCCAACTGCGCGGCTGGCAACTACTGCGATCAGGTCTCCAAGATGTGCGCGCCCAAGGTCGCGACCGGGAAGGCCTGTGCCATGAACGGCCAGTGCACCTCGGGCTTCTGCGCCGACGGCGTGTGCTGCAACGGCGCCTGCGCCGGCAAATGCGAGGCCTGCCTCAAGACCAAGACCGGCGTCGACGACGGCCGGTGCGCGGCGGTGGCCACCGACACCGATCCCGACAACGAGTGCGCGCCCGACGCCCCGCCGTGCGGTCACACGGGCCTGTGCGATCACAACGGAGGCAGCGGCCAGGGCGCGTGCGCCTGGGCCGCCAAGGGCGTGACCTGTCCCGGCGGCGTCACCTGCTCGGGCAGCACCCTCGGCACCACGACCGGCTCGTGCTCGGGAGCGGGCGCGTGCACGCAATCCAGCGCGACCCCCTCGGCCTGCGCGGGCGGATTCGCGTGCGCGTCGGCTACCGCGTGCGGCACGACCTGCACCGCCGGCACCAGCTCGGGCTGCGCGGCGGGCTTCGTTTGCGCGGGTGGCACCGCCTGCGTGGCGCCCGCCTTCGTGGCCGGTCCCTGCATCGTGACCACCGACTTCACCACGCTCGACGTCTTCGCGCGGGGCAAGGACCAGCACATCTACCGCAAGGTCCGCAGCGCGACCGCGTGGGCCAGCGCCTGGACCAACCTCGCCGATCTCGACGGCGCGCTCCTCGACAACCGCGCCGATCTCGACTGCGCCGCGAACGACGCGGGGACGCACATCGTGTCGAGCGGCATCAACCCCGCAGGCGCCTTCCTGCGGGCGCTCGGCTCGGGCACCACCTACAACAACTTCAAGCGCGACTACACCACCCTGACCTTCGATCTGAACGTCTCGGTGGCCGGGCGCCCGGCGGTCAGCGAGTACTACACCGCCTCGATCAAGTCGTTCCCGTACTTCTACTGGATCCAGGACTCCGGGACCACCGACCTCATGGCGGGGCCGGTGCTGACCAGCTCGTCGTTCACGTCGGCGGTGGACCTGGCTCTCATCTACGCGCCCTCGCAAACCCAGCGCTTCATCGCGGGCTTCGATACGCGCGGGGTGCTGGCGATCTATCCCAACACGTACGGGTCAGCCGGCGTCGCGTGGGCGAGCAGCGCGGCGATCTCGCCGCCGTCCGGAATGACCTTCAGCTACAGCCCCACCGTCTGCACCAACAACACCAACTCCGGCACCTCCTACGACTTCCACGCGGTGGCAGTGGCGGGGGGGAAGGTGTGGCACACCTCGACGCCGTCCTTCTTCTCGACGGTCTTCACCGGCTGGGAGCAGATCGCCGCCAGCACCGCCTCCGCGCCCGACTGCGCGGTGCTGAGCGACGGCAGCACCCACGTGGTCATCACGAACGCCAGCGGGCACGTGATCCAGATCGAGGGCAAGTCGGGTGGTCCCTGGACCAGCGTCGACCTCGGCACTTACTGAGGCGGCGCTTCGGGCGGCGGGGTTCACGCCGTCTGCGTTAACATCCTGCGGAGCGGCGCCTGGAAATGGGTGGGGTCCCGCTTCCCCAGCAGGAGAGGCCATGAAGAACTCGCGAGCTTTGCGCAGGAACCGAGCGCCGCGGCTCTTGGCCTTCGCGGCCCTGCTGGCCGTCACCGTGGCCATCGGCGGGTGCGACAGCGAGCCGCTCCGCAGCGCCGACGGCGGGAGCGCGTGCACCTACGACGGCAAGGAGGTCGCGAGCGGCTCGACCTTCGGAGCCGCGGACGGCTGCAACACATGTAGCTGCGGCGCCGATGGCGTCGTGGCTTGCACGCAGAGGGCTTGCTTGGATGCCGGGCCCGACGTCCCCGCCATCGACGCCGGCGGCGACGCAAGTCCGTTCGACGTCCCCCCGAGCTGCCTCGACGTCTCCGGCAACCCGATCCCCTGCTCGGCAGGCGACGGCGGGCCCCAGGTCGACGCCAGCGCGGACGTGGCGGCGACCTGCACCTACGGCGGCAAGACCTATGCGGACGGGGCCACCTTCCCGGCCGCCGACGGGTGCAACACCTGCTCGTGCTCGACGGCGGGGATGACCTGCACCACGACCGCGTGCCCTCTCACCGACGGAGGCGCCACCATGGGCGGCTGCAGGCCCGGCCAGGATCAGACCTGCAACGAGAATCCGGCCATCTCCAGCCTGCGGGGCAAGTGTCAGCCCGACGGCACGTGCGTCTGCGCGAGCGGCGCGCCCAACCCGACCACGGGGCGCTGTCCCGATCCCATCACCGGCTGCGAGATCCACCCCGGCGAGGTGCTGCCCTTCGGCACGACCTTCACCTGCGCCGACGGCTGCAACTACTGCCATTGCTCCATGGGAGGCACGGTCGACAAGACGGTCATTGGTTGCCCCGACGGCGGGGCGAATGCGTGCAACCTCGCGGACGCGCAATACGACTTTGGCTGGACCGGCGGCCTCTTCGCCTACAGCGACCGCGGCTGGCTGTTGCCCGGCGCCACCGGGGGCGACTACTTGCTGACCCGCGCGTACGCGAGCCGCGGCACCGGGACGACCGACGTCACCGCGACGTGCTGGGCGCCGCTGCCGAAGTGCGGGGACCCCGCGGCGATCGACATCGGCGACATCATCGCCGACCTGAGCGATCCGACTGTACAGAAGGTCGTCTCGAGCACGGACCCCTCGTCCCTCGTGTTCGGGGTCGACCCCCGCCCCATCGACGGCCGCATCTTCTCGCTCCGGCGCGGCAGCGGCCCCGAGTTGCTGATCGGGGCGCCCTGCAACGGCGCCAGCGGTTGCGTCGAGATCCCTCCGGCGCTCGCCAAGCTCGAGCAGGATCTTCTCGAGCTGAACCAGCAACAGCTCGTCTCGCCTCGATGCGCGGCGATCGTGACCGGCTCCTTTGCCTGCGGCTCGACCAAGTGCCGGACGGGCAGCGAGTACTGCGCGCGCGCGACGGTCGGCGGGGCCGAAAAGATCGCGACGTGCCGCCCGTACCCCGCCTGCAGCTCGTGCGACTGCGTCTCGCAGGACGCCGTCACGGTCCTGGGGCCGGTGAGCGACCCCGCCTGCGCGGCAACGTCCAGCTACAAGTGCTTCAGCGACCGCGGCAGCCCGCTGTCAGGCAGCTCGACCCTGGTGCCGCTGGCGATCCTTTGCGCGGCGCCGTGAGAGCGGTCGCCGCTCACCGCGACTGACCGGTCTCACGCCCAGACCTTCTCGGGCCGGGTGAGCGGCTCTCCCGCCTCACCGAGCCAGATGGCTCACGGACAGGGTGGCCCTTGGGGCGCCCCGTGCTCTGGTTCGTAGAAGAGGTAGGTGGCTCGGTAGTCGATCCGGGCGATGGTGCCGGCGGCGTCGCAGCCCGTCGTGGGCGCCAGGCCCCCCACCGTGTCGAAGCGCTGGATGAAGGACACCTTCGCCATGCGTCCGGATCCGTCGTGCGTCACGGCCGACAGCAACAGCCAGGGAATCGCCGAGGGATCGACGGTGGCGCCGGCGACGCGCGTACCGACCACGCTGCTCTCGTCGTTGGCCTGCCAGGTCGGTCCGACGAAGTGGCGTCCCGCCGTCTGTCCTCCCGGATTCAGGAGCGTCGCCTCGGGAGCCTGGAACGTCCAGGCGAGGCCGGCTCCCGACGCCAGACACTGGTAGATCTGGACGCCCTCGGCGTCCAGGCTGAACGCGAGCCGGTTGCCGCTCGGCACGGCGAGCGACGGTGCGGGCGGTGCAGGGGGGCATGCCCGCGCCCTGACCGCCCCGCTGACCGTCGACGCTTCCCCCGCCGGATCGCCTGCGCATCCGCCGGCCAAGATACCGACCACCACCGCCGCCATCACGGTCCACATCGATCTCGAACCATTCCTCATCATGTGCATCACCCGCCTCCCTTCCGGCCGCGTCTCATCGGCGTTCGAGCCCTGACCTGGAGTCGGAAACGCACAAGAACGCCGACGTGGGCGCAGGTGCTCGGCGCGCGAGCAGATGAGCCTTCTTTAGCTCACGTACCTGGATGATGGCCGGGCGCAGAAAGGCAGGTCAAGCCTGGCCCGGATCGTGCTGGGTCAGGTCCCCATGTACACGAACAAGAGAAGCTGGTCGCCCAGTGCCTCGGCCTGGGCACGCATATTCGTCAAATCGACCACGCCGGCGACGACGGAGGGCGCCGACATGGCGCGCTCGCCATCGGAGGCCGCGTCAGCGGGAAGCGGCGACAGCCGCCCGACGGACTCCGACTGGGAAGCCGTCATCGATCGCGCCACCGATTGAATGGGGAGGCGGGCCGGCCTGGTGGGCCAGGCCCAGCCACATCCCGCGAGGGGCTGCAGCAGATTGCAGTCGCCGCAAGCAGGTGCAGCGTGCGCCGGCACGGACTTGCAGCCGCCAGCGCCAGGGTGTGGCCGGCGAGGCCCCTCCTAGTAGCGGATGTCGACGAGGTTCTTCTTGCGCAGGTCGGCCAGGAAGGCCTTGGTCTGCTTGTCCATCTCGCGCTGGCGGAGCTGCATCCGGATCTCGTCCTCGACGTCGGTGAGGGGCTTGGCGGCCACGGTCTTGCGATCGACGAGCTTGATGACGTGGAACCCGCGGTCAGCGCGCACGGGCCCGGCCACCTGGCCCACGGTCATCGAGAACACCAGCTCCTCGATGGGCTTGGGGAGGATGTCCTTGCCGAAGTAGCCGAGGTCGCCGCCCTCCTTGCGCGTGGCCGCGTCGTCCGAGTACTCGCGCGCGAGCTTCGCGAAGTCCTCGTGCGCGGCGCGCTCGACCAGCTTCTTGCCGAAGGCCTGCCGCTCGGCGACCGTGCCCGCGTCGGCGTTGTCGGGGATCGTCAGGAAGATGTGGCTGGCCCGCACCTCCGTGTTGGAGCCGCCGCCCTTGTAGTGACGGTTGTAGTACGAGCGGACGTCCTCGTCGGTGATGGTCACCTTGGACCCGACCGCGACGTTGATGACGCGGAATCGCAGCAACTGGCGGCGCAGGTCCGCGCGGTAGGCGGTCATGGTCATGCCTTGCCCGCGCAGCGCATCGTCGAGCTGCTTGTCGTCGATGTTGTTCTGGCGCTTGATCTCGGCGATGGACGCGTCGACCTGCTCCGGGGTCACGCTGAGCCGCAGCTCGGTGGCCTGATCGTTGATGAGCTGGTCGTCGATCAGGCGGTCCAGCACCTCGCGGCGCAACGCCGACGCGCGCGCCGCGCGCTTGGTCGGATCCGTGATGCGCCCGAGATCCTGAAGCAGCGGCGCGGCCTTCTCCTCGACCTCGCTGGCCAGGATGACGTTCGAGCCGACGACGGCCGCGATCTTCTCGACGACGCGCGCGCCGGCGCTGGCGGGCGCCAACCAGATGGCGGCCAGAATGGCGCCGGAGACGGCGCACGAGAAGGCCGCGGTTCGGGGATGGGCGACGGTGCTTCTGGACGTCATGGGGTCTTCGGGGCGCCGGGCGGCGCGGGAATCGAGGGCGGTGCCATCTCGCCGGCGGGCGACGTCGGACGCACCGGCGGGGTGGACGGACCGGCTCCAGGCGCCGCCCCGTGCAGGACGGCGGGCGAGCCCGGCATCGGTCCTCCCGGCAAGCCGGGCAGAGCCCCAGGCGCCATACCCGGCACCCCCAGCGAGGCGCCCGGCCCGGCCGGACCGGGGCCCGAGGTGCTCATGCCGCTCTCGACGGTGACCTTGGCCAGGTTCGCCTCGTCGACGGTCACCGTATATTTCTTCCGCAGATCGGCCACGAACGCGTCCATCGATTTCGTTCGCAGATCGCGGAACAGGCGCTGCTGGATCTGTCGCTTCACCTCGGGCAGGGGGCGCGAGAAGCCCGCCTGCTTCTGCGTCAGCCGAAGCACCGCGTATCCCTGGTCAACCTTCACGGGCGGCGAGATGTCCCCGACCTCCTTCAACGCGAAGGCGGCCTCCACGATCGGTTTCGGCACCGCCGTGGTGGCACGGTCGAACGACGTGAGATCGCCGCCGCGCGCCTTCGAGTCCTCGTCCTCCGAATACTTCGTGACGAGGTCACGAAAGGGCTTCGGGTCGGTCTTGCCGAGCGCGCCGGCCTCGCGGGCGATCTTGTCGGCCTTGGCCTTGTCCTTGACGACGATCTGGCTGACCCGGACCTGGTCGGGGCGGTTGAACTCCGCCGGGTTCTCCTTGTAGTACTTCTCGACGTCGGCGTCGGGGACGTCCTCGACCTTCAGCTTGGATTCGAAGTCCTTGCGCAGGAACTTCGCGATCATCTGCTGCTTCATCACGCGCAGGACCTCGGGATCCTTGTCGTACCCGCGCTTCTCCGCCTCCTTGGCCATGACCTCGATGCGGATGAGGTTGTCCAGGAACTCCTTCTTCTTCTCGGGGGTCGAGTAGCGGGCCCGGACGAACGGCGCCTGCTTGTTGATCCCGTCCTGGACGTCCCCGAGCGTGATCACCGTGTCGTCAACCTTGGCCACGACCTGGGCCAGCTCGCCCGTCTGCTGCGGCCTGGCGTTGGCCGGCGCCTCTCCCTTGGCGCTCTTGTCGCAAGCCGACAGCCCGCCGGCGGCGGTCGCCACCACGATGATGACTGCCTCCAGGCTCACGAAAAGGCATGCCGAAGAGACCGCCGCGCGGCCGCTGCGGGTTGCCCGGGCTCCGCCGTCCTTCTTCATGGGCGGAGACATTACACGGCGCCCGTCGACTGGCAACGCCGGGCAGCCGGAGCCCGGGCGCGCCGGCTCTGGCCGGACCCTGCGGTTCACGGGCGCGAAAAGGTAACGTCGTCGCGGACGCGCGACCCACGATCGCGTTTTCCCGACCGCGCCTCGCGCGCGTGCTCAAGCTACGGAGCATGAGAGCCGTCGGATTCTTCTCCGAAGATCGAACGGTCCGGGTCGTCGAGCATCCGCCGCCGCCTCGGCCCGGCGAGACAGAGGTGCGGATCAGGATCCTCGAGGTGGGCGTGTGCGGGACCGATCGAGAGATCGCGCGCGGCGAGTACGGCGCGGGGCCGCCGGGGTCCCCTTACCTGGTGCTCGGACACGAGTCGCTGGGCGAGGTCGTCGAGGTCGGGGCCAAGGTGAAGGGCATTCGACCGGGTGACCTGGCGGTCACCATGGTCCGCCGCCCGTGCGAGGATCCGGCGTGCCCGGCCTGCGCCATGGGGCGTCCCGACTTCTGTGTGACCGGCAAGTTCACCGAGCGCGGCATCAACGGCCGGCACGGCTTCATGGCCGAGGAGATCGTCGACGACCAGCGCTACGTGGTCGTGTTGCCGCGGTCCTTGCGATCCGTCGGGGTGTTGCTCGAGCCGCTCACCATCGCCGAGAAGGCGCTGATCGAGCTGGGAGACGTCGTGGATCGACTCCCCTGGAGGCGCCCCGGGGGCGAGCGCCCGGCGGGGCACGGGTCCGGTACGGCCGTGGTCCTCGGCGCCGGTCCGGTGGGGTTGCTGGGAGCGATGGCCCTCCTTTTACGGGGCTATCGGACCTGCATCTATTCGCGCGAGCCCGCCGACAGCCCGGAGGGGACGTGGGCTCGGTCGGTCGGGGCCGAGTACGTCTCCGGACGCGAGGTGCCGCTCCCGGAGCTGCCGGGCCGGCTGGGCAACATCGACCTCGTCTACGAGGCGACCGGCTCGGCCGAGCTCGCGTTTCAGGCCCTGCCGGTCCTGGGCGTGAACGGGCTCTTCATCCTGACGGGTGTGCCGGCGCAAAAGCATCCGATCGAGGTCGACGCGGATGGGATCATGCGGGGCCTGGTGCTGAAGAACCAGCTCATCTACGGCACGGTGAACGCAGGACGTGACGCCTTCGAGACGGGCGTGGCCGATCTGATCGAGCTCCACCGGCGCTGGCCCGAGCCTCTGGCCGGGCTCGTGACCGGGCGGTCCCCGCCGGAGGCCTGTCACGACGTGCTACTCGGCGCTCGCTCGGGAATCAAGCAGGTCATCACCTTCGCTCGGTGAAGGGTGAGCCTCAGCGGCCCGCCAGGGCCCGGACCCAGGCCCCGACCACGGCCGCCGTCGCCGCCAGGGCGAGCGCGACGTTGGCGGCGCGGGCGGCCAGGTTCGGGGTGGACGGCGCGGGCGGGGCGCCCCCGTCGGCGGCCACCGGCGTCGCCGGGCGATCGAGGATCCCGGCCGCCGTCCCCAGCAAGGCCCCCACGCCCAGGCCGAACGCGTGCGCGAACACGTCGGCCTTGGCGCTCACGCCCAGCATGGCGAGCAACGCCAGGCCCGCGCCCGCTGCGATCCAGGCCCGCCGTCGGATGGCGCCGCCGCCCCGCCAGCGACGGACGATCTGAAGGCCGACCACCAGCCCCAGCGCCGCGAACGTGGCGGTCGAGGCCCCGGCCGACAGGTGCTCCGGGCGTTCGGTCCACGCCGTCAGCACGTTGGCGGCGGCGCCCGCCAGGACGATCAGCATCGCGGCCACGCCCGAGCCCAGCCACCGGCCGGCCGCGCCCATGAAGATCACGCTCGCCGCCACGTTGCCGAGCAGGTGCATCAGGTCGCCGTGCAGGGTCATGGCCGTCACGGCTCGCCACCAGTCGCCGGAGCGGATGCGGGCGGCGTCGGCCACGCCGACCTCGAACCAGCGTGAGGCGCCGCTCGTCTCCCAGAAGCCGGTCCGGTAGGCGAACGCGATGAGGCCGAGGCCCACCACGATCCCCAGCCCCACGCCGCCGCGCTCGGGCGCGTCCGGAGCACGGCGCGCCGCGAGCCGCGTCTCCTCGTCGTAGAGCGCGAGCGAGCGCGCAGCGCGTGACCGCTCCGGCTCCGGGACGAAGAGCAGGTAGTCGCCCTCGGTCGAGCGCGCGATCTGGTGATCGATGCCGGTCGCGGCCAGCACCAGGGCCCACTCCTCGACGCGATCGCGGCTCGGCGCGGCTCGCAGAGGGCGAACCGTGTCGTCGGCGGCGGTCGGGAGCGGAGCTGGCTCGGGGTTCCCGTCGTTCACTCGTCGAGGATAGACCGTGCGTCCTCGATGCGCCCGTCGGGCGCGATCTTCGTCACGAGCCACTGGGCGCTCGCCGAGCGCGGGGTCGCGAATGACGAAGCGCGCCCGCTCACGGTCCCGGGGCGGACACGCGACCGGCGATGCGACTATCCGGGGGTGAGCAGTTTGTGATTTACTTGGAGCATGCACGCTCGCCGCTTTATGACGTCGCTTTGCTTGCTGGGGTCATGTGTGCTCGTGTGGTCCGGGGGGCGCGCCCCGGCGCGCGCGACCGAGGCGGTGACCCCCGGCGCGTCGGAGGCCCCGCGCTCGCGCGCGATCGCCTGGGGCGCAACGTCCGCCAGCGACCCTCCGGCGGATCTGGGGACCCACGCGGCGCCGGCGGGCGCGAACGCGGAAGCGGTCGCCGCGGCGAGCCCGGCGCCGGCGTTGCGGGCCGTGCCGGCGGGCGACCTTCACGCGCTCGTCTCCCCGGCGGTGGTGGCCCTGGTGGTCTCGTCCGATTCGGCGCCGGCTCGCGTGGCGACGGGCGTGCTGATCTCCGCTTCGGGGTTGATCCTCACCAGTCGCCGGGCGGTGGCCGCCGCCATCGAAGGGCGGGGCAACATCACCCTGGTCAGGGGCGGGCCCAAGGGACGGGTGGGCGCTCGCGAGATCACCGAGTCGGTCCCCACGCGGCTCGTGGGTGTTGCGAACGATCTGGATCTGGCCCTGGTCGAGGCGCGGCCGGCCACGTCCATCTTCTATCCCCACCTTCCGATCGCGCGGCGCTCTGCCCGCGCCGGGGCGCCGCTCCTGGCGGTGGGGCACGACCGCGCGCGCGGTCTGTGGGCGGGGGCGGTCGTCTCTCTGGGCCAGGAGGCGGCGCCCGCCGGCGGCCCGGCGCGCTGGACGCGGCCCATCGTGAACATGGGCACGGGCGCGACCGGTGGCCCGGCCGCCGTGTCGCCGGGCACGCCCCTCATCGACGCCGCCGGGCGCGTGGTCGCGCTCGCGACGACGCCCGAGGGTGACGAGGTCCGAGCCATCGATGCTGACGGCCTGCTGCGATTTGCGCTGGCGGTGGACGCGCCGGCCCGGCGGTTTGCGGGCGTGCCTCCCTTCCGGCGCGCCGCGCCCGCGGCCGGGCGCGGTTCTTCCTCGACTCTTTCCGCGAGCGCGGGAGCGGGCGCAGGCGCGGCCGCACCGTCGGCCGCCCACCGAGGGGGCGCGGTCGATCCCGACGCGCGCGGCGCGCTGGAGATGCCGCGGATGATCAGCAAGGGCCACCTGGAGCGAAACTTCTCCAGCTCGAGGGGTGGGGCAGGGGACACGGCCGCCGCGGGTGGCGGCGCCGAGAAGGGGAGCGGGCCCGATCTCAAGCCCGAGGCCAAGAAAGGGCCGACCGATGTCTCGCACCTCGAGCCCGAGCTGGCAGTCACCGTCGCGGCGGCCGCGCTCGAGCGGCACACGGTGCCCGCCACGTTGAAGGTCGACCTCGCGGAGGTACCCGATCGCGGCCCGATGCACGCGTCCATCACGGTGGTCGAGCTCGGGGACTATCACGCGCCCCAGACCCGCGACGTGGAGCCGTTCATGCGGGCGTTGACCGACGGTCCGGACGCCCCCGTTCGTCTGTTCTGGAAGGACGCCGATCTCGGCGACGGCGGGGACTACCTGATCGCGGCCCGCGCCGCCCAGGCCGCGCGCGAGCAGAACGAGTTCTGGTCGCTGCACGATCGGTTCATCTCGATGAAGGATCCCGCCTCGCTCGGCGCCAAGGACGCCCACCAGGCGGCGCGCGCGGCGGGCCTCGATCTGGACGCGTTCGAGCAGGTCTTCGGCAGCGACGGCGTCCTGTCCATGGTCGAGAGCGAGGCCGAGAAGGCGCGTCGGCTGCCCGTGCTGGCGACCCCCGCGTTCGTCGTCAACGGTAAGCTGGTCGATGGCGGCACGGTCGCGGCCTTCGCGCTGCGGGCTGCTCTCGACGAGGAGCTCGCCCTCGCCGCCGCGAAGCTCGACAAGCAGGCCGTGGCCGAGCGCGAAGCGGTCCTGGCCAGCCGCCAGCGCCCCATCGAAAGCCGCCGTCCCCTGACCGGATCTTCCTACGACCCCGAAAAGCTCGCCCGCGCCGTCACCGAAGCCGCCCTCCGCCGCGCCGCCGCCGCCAAGACTCCCTGACGCGCCTCCGGCGCTCGCGGGAGGGGCAGGCCCCTCCCGCGGGCCACCCCGGAGCAGGCCGACGGAGCCGGCGCCGCGAAGCTGCGCCTTCCGGGTGCTTGGACCCGCTCGCTGCGCTCGCTCCGATGTCCGGGTCGCCTTCGTATGACACGAAGGCCGAGGTCCTTGGAAGGCGGCCGACTTGTCGGCCCGATGGTGAAGCCGCCCCGAGGACCGCACCGGAGCATAGTTGCTCCTATGTGAGGAGCGGACCGGAGGGGCGGTCCTGCCAGCGGGTCGGATCGTCGGCCATCGGTGGAACGAGA
>Ga0068853_100000892_pt1 | contig 20758 bp, 17 predicted proteins | sample KBSCornC32_FD_65655 | JGI IMG/M metagenome (GOLD analysis project Ga0068853, IMG submission 65655) | Corn rhizosphere microbial communities from Kellogg Biological Station, Michigan, USA - KBS Corn C3-2 | ecosystem: Host-associated > Plants > Roots > Rhizosphere > Soil ...
GCGCAAGCTGACCATCGGCTCGGACGCGGTCGCCGCGCTGGCCGAGTCGGCCGGGCCGGAGCTGGCGCGGCTGGCGATGGCGCTCGAGCAGCTCGGCCTCTACGTGGGCGCGCGCGCGTCGATCACGCTGGAGGACGTCGAGGCCCTGGTCCCCGAGACGCGCCAGCGCAGCGTCTTCGAGCTGACCCGCGCCATCGGCGAGGGCGACGTGGCCCGGGCGCTGCGCACGCTGGGCAACATGTTCCGCAACCGGGAGCCTCCCCTGCGCGTCCAGTTCATGCTCGCGCGCCAGCTGCGGCAGATCTGGCGCGCCAAGGAGCTGGCCGCGGCGGGCGCCGGCCGCGACGAGATCGCGTCGGCGGTGGGCGTCCCGCCCTTCTTCCTGGACGACGTGCTCACGCCCGCGCGGCGCATGTCCAACCGGACGCTGGCGCGCGGCTTCGAACGCCTCTATCAGGCGGACCGCGCGCTCAAGTCGTCACGAGTGGACGGCGAGCTGCTGCTCTCGCGGCTGGTGGAGCAGCTCTCCACCGACGCGCGCGGGCAAGCCCCCGCCCGTTGAGCGCGAGGGCGCCGCGGCGGCGAAGCCGCTTCAGCCCTTGAGGCGGCCGATGGCCAGCGACAGGCGAGAGACCGAGCGGGAGGCGGTGCCCCGCTTGATGGTGCCGCGCGAGGCCGCGCGATCGATCAAGGGGATCGCACCCTTCAGCGCCTCGGCGGCGCCGGCGGCGTCCTTCTTGCCGATGGCGGTCCGCACGCGCTTGACGGCGGTGCGCATGGCGCTCTTGCGGGCCTGGTTCCGGGCCTCGTGCTTGATGCGCTGGCGGTTTTTCTTCTGGGACGACTTGATGTTGGCCACTTGACGACTTTCTCCTTGGACCCTGAAAGGGCCCGCATCATGCGAGTTGACCCCACCCTTGTCAAATCGAGGGGGGCTATTGGGCGGCAGCTCCCGCACCGGCGTCTTCCTGCGCCATCACGCGGCGGCACCGGTGCAGGGCGTCGAATCGTGGATGATGCCGGCGAGGCGCCGAGTCCGGGTACTAGTGCGGTGCACTAGTACCCGTTGTTGATGAACTGATCCTCGTCGGCGAACCAGTTGGCGAAGCGGGCCGTCCACTCGGTCCAGGTGACCCGGTGCTGCAGGTCGCGCTCCAGGTTGACGCCGAACAGGCCGTGCGGTCCGTGGTAGTCGATGACCCAGCACTGGCCGTACGCGAGATCCTTGGCCGCGAACACGCTCTGGCTGCGCAGCAGATCGATCCGGGCCGCGCCGGTGTCGGCGCACGTGACGCCGCCCGTGCGATGAGAGTGCTTGTAGGCGTACGCACCGCCCGTCACCACCGCCGCGCAGAACGTGAAGTCGGCGCCCTGCACGTTGCAGAAGCTGTTGGTGAACCAGCCGGCGTCGATGCTGCTGGCCAGGGCCGAGGTCACCTGCTCCACCCTGCCGGACGCCGGTGCCACCTGGGTCGCGGCGGCGGGACCCAGGAAGGTCCTGGGCGCGGTGACCACCGGCCGCACCACCTCGCTGGCGACGGGTGCCTCCAGACGACCGATGGCCGCCCGGAGCCCCTCGGGAAGCGCGCGGTCCGGCGCGTACGCGCGGAAGATATCGGCGACGGTCATCGTGCTTTCACCGGGGACCGTCGTCAGCTTCGACCCCATGGCAAACTCGCGCGTCACCAGGATCTCTCCCGGGGCGGCCTCGATGAACTTCATCTTGCCCTCCGGAAGCTCGATCTCGGCCAAGGTCCCTTGGCGCATGTTCTCCACCGCCACCTGCTCCTCGGCGGTCAGCGGCGGCATGATCGCCCCAGCCGGCACCGGATCGGGGGGGACCTCGGTGCCACAGCCAATCCCTGCCAGACCCATCGACATGCCCAGCCATGCAACTCGCGACGAGATTCGCATCATGATCATCTCCTTTTCACGTGAGGCGTTACTGCCCGTGTAGATGACTGGCCCGTCCGCGCTCTGTCGCAGGAAAGTTCGGACGCGACTGCAGTCGTCCGCGAGATTCTCGAGATCCGCTAGTCGCTCTGGAGCAACGGCGAGAGCGCCAGCCCCTGCAGGACCGTGGTCGAGGTGTTGAACGCCTGCAGAGTGCCGTCGTCACCGGTGTAGAAGACGAACGCGCCGTAGCTGGTGGCGGGCCAGATCGACGTTTGACCGTCGATCGTGGGCGCGACGCCGGAGGCGACCGTGCCCGACTCCGCGTAAAACCCGCAGTCGCCGTACCCCCCGGGGTTGGCCTCGACGGACAGCAGGTTGCCGCCTTGCGAACCGTAGAGGTGATTGGTCGCGCCCGCCGCGGGGTTCCTCCGGTTGGTCGTGAAGCCATGGGGGCCGGCGCACCCGTAGAGCGACGCGTCTTCCCAGGATGAGCTGGTCGGATCGGAGTGGAACAACCAGCCTCCGCGGACCTGCACGACCCTGACCGACGGATCCCACTTGGTGGGCGAACTGCCCAGGCCGCCCCCCAGGCCGGGAACGCCGACGGTGTCCAGGGCGCCGGCCGGGACGACCGTGAAGTTGGTCGTCCACGACGAGCGCGTCGCCACCCAGCCCACGTCGGCGCTCCCGTCGGGCAGGTTCGCCCGGCCCGACAAGTAGGGCACCGACGTCTCGTAGTTCGAGTTCATGTAACTGCTGCTGCGGACCGGCGCGGCCCCCCACAGCACCGGGCGCGCATGCCAGGCGCCCGAGTACCAATCGAAGGTGTGCAGCTCCGCTCCTACCCGCGCGGCGACGCTGACGCGTCCCGTGCCGTCGGAGTCGGCGATGGCGGGCGAACCGACGATGTTGCCGTAGCCGAGCGAGCTCGAAACGTTCCCCCAGGAGCCCGTTCCGTCAGGGTTCGGGTACCACAGCTCCCACAGGTGGCCATCCGAGCGCGTGACGTACAGCAGGAGCATGTCGGAGGCGCCGTTCGACCACTTCCCGACGGTGGGCACCCCGAGACAGCCTGTGTCCAGCGTCTGCCACGAGCCCCACGTCAGGTGTCGCTTGATGACCCGCAGGCGGTTCTGCGAATCGCAGGCGAAGACCCACAGCTTCGTGACGCCGGACGGGTGTCGCACGCTGATGGCGGCCGCGGGCGGGTAGTTGTAGGGCACCCGCAGCGCGGACTGTCGCTGGTCGACGTCGCCCGAGTCGCCGCTGGTCGGCGACTCCCCGCACGACCAGGAAGGTGCGAGCGCGAGCGCCGCGAGCGCCACCCACGCGCGCATCCAAGCCGAAGCCGAAGCCGAGGCCGAAGCCGAGGGCAAGGATGGCTGTCCCGGTGTTCGCAGTGGTCCTTGTGGTCGCATGAGGTCCCCTCCCATGCCAATGACCGTCCATCCGGCCGCCCGTCGCATTCGTTACCTTCTTTTGACGGGCGGTCGTCGACGTCACCTCACCCTAGCCTGCTCACGTTCGGCACCACCACCACCACGGGGACCTGGGTCGCCCGGATCAGCCGCTCGTTGTCGTAGCCGAAGAACAGGCGGTGCTGGATGGCGCGGTTCTCGGCGCCGAGGACGACCAGGTCGTAGTTGCCTGTCTGGGCCTCCAGGCTCACCGCGCTGGACAGCGGATCGTAGGCCATCGACAGCACGGTCCGTTTCACCGTCGACGACCGGAACACCACCGAGATCCGGGCCAGCTCGCTCTCGGCGGCCTCGTTGGGCTCGGGCGGGGGGGATCGCACCCCGCTCACGTCCGCGTAGGCGATCGCCTGCGGGCGGCGCTCGGTCTGGACGGCCAGGGTCAGCTCGGCGCCCGAGGACTCGGCGTAGCGGTGGGCCAGCTCCACCGCCAGGCGCGACGCCACGCTGCCGTCGACCGGGACGAAGATCTTCAGGTAGGCGGCTCGCGGCTCGCTGCCGCGGACGATCGCCACGTGGCAGGGCGCGTGCTCCACCACCTGCTCGATGAGCGGACCGCCCACGTCCCCCTGGCGGTGCGAGCCCAGCACGATCAGGTCCGTCCCACGGATCCCCGCCTCCTCGCAGATGGCGCGCGCCACGTTTCCGGCCACGATCTTCTTGAGCTCCGGCACCATCGGTCCCGGGGACTGCTTCTTCAAGACCTGCAGCAGCGTCTCGGCGTCGCGATCGCGCTCGCGCGATCGCCCGAGCACCCGCCCGAGCCGGCCGCGCCACGTCGCCTGGGCATCCACCCACAGCAGCGCGACCGGCGTGCTCGAGCGGTGCGCCAGCCCGAACGCGAGGGGGCCGACCACCAGCGCGCACGGCCCGCCGCCCGTCGGGACCATCACCCGGACCGCCTCGGGATCGATGAGGCCCTTGGTCGCGGCGGCCGTGATGCGCTTGTGCTCGTCGTCGGTCATGCGGACCCGCGGCATGGTCAGCCGCAGCCCGATGGGCGCCATGAACGACGTCACGATCGCCATCATGACGATGATCGAGAACATCTCGGTCCCCAGGATCCCGAGCCCGAGCCCGATGGTGGCCGCGACGATGCCCATGGCACCCCGCGCGTTCATGGCGACCGCCAGCGAGGCCGCCTCCCAGAACCGCAGCCCCCCCCACACGGCGCCGAGCGCGCACCCGATCAGCTTGCCCAGGCACGCGACCGCCAGCACCAGCAGGAACATGCGCCCGCCGCCGAGCGCTCCGAGGTCCACCTTCAGGCCCACGATCCCGAAGAACACGGGCGCCAGCACCGTCATGACGAACGACTCGAGCCGCGCGACGGTCTCCTTCTTCAGGCGCGGCACCTGATGAAGGACCAACCCCGCCACGAACGCGCCGAACACCGCGTGGATGCCGATCCGCTCGGTCAGCGCCGCGCACAGCAAGGTGGTGACGACGATCAGGGCCAGATCGGAGTCGGCGACGCGGAACCGCTCGACCGTGACGCGCACCAGGAACCGCAGCGCCGGCCCCATCACGAAGACCGCGCCCGCCAGGAACACCAGCAGGTAGACGATGGTGAGGCCAAGATCGCCCACCCGGACGGAGCCGTGCGTGGCGGCGCCCGCGATCAGCGACAGGATCAGCCACCCCGCCGTGTCGTCGACCACGCCCGCCGACAGGATCACGAGGCCGATGTTCCGCTTCGTCAGGTCCAGGTCCACCAGGATCTTCGCGATGACGGGCATGGCGGAGATGGACATGGTGGTGGCCAGGAACAGGCTGAACAGCGTCCGGTGCTGGGGGTCCGCCAGGTACGCGTCGGGCATGAACGCCCCCAGGGCGAAGCCGAGCCCGAACGGCAGCACCATGCCGACCGCCGACGTCAACAACGCGGCCCGTCCCAGGTTGCGCACCAGCTTCACGTCGGTGTCGAGCCCGGTGAGGAGCAGCAGGAAGGTCATCCCCAGCGTGCCCACCACGTCCAGCAGGCGAAACTGATCGCCGGTGCGCGGGAAGACGGCGGCGAAGGTGTCCGGCCACAAGCGCCCGAACACCGACGGGCCGAGCGCGATCCCCGCCCCCAGCTCGCCCACCACCGCGGGCAGGCCGAGCCGCTTGAAGATCTCGGCGCCGATACGGGTCACGCCGATGAGCAAGGCCAGCTCGACGAGGAGGAGGAAGACGCTGTGACTGGAGGTGGCGTGGGACATCGGCGGGCGAGAGAGACTACGATGGGGTCGGATGCGTCTACAATGGCGCCCCGCCATGAGCACGCCCCCGCCCCCGGAACTTTCGATCGAGGAGCGCGTCCGCCGCCGCCTGCGCCGGCGGTTGCTTCCCTACCTGATGCTGCTCTACGTGATCGCGTTCCTCGATCGCGTGAACGTGAACTTCGCGGTCCTGGGCATGACGAGCGACCTGGGCTTCGGCCCGCGCGACTTCGGCGTGGGCGCCGGAATCTTCTTCCTCGGCTACTTCCTGTTCGAGATCCCGGGGACCTTGATCGTCGAACGTTTCGGCGCGCGGCGCTGGATCGCGCGCATCATGGTCACCTGGGGTCTGGTGGCCGTGTCGATGGCGGCCGTCCGCACGCCCTTTCAGTTTTACGGGTTGCGCTTCCTGCTGGGCCTGGCCGAGGCCGGCTTCTTTCCCGGGATCATCGTCTACCTGACGCACTGGTTCCCGGCGCGCGACCGCGCCAAGGCGCTGGGGCTGTTCACGGCCGCCATCCCGGTCTCCAACGTGCTGGGCGCGCCCCTGTCCGGCTTGATCCTCGAGCGGCACTGGGCGGGGCTGGCCGGGTGGCGGTGGCTCTTCATCATCGAGGGCGCGCCGGCCGTCCTGCTCGGCATCGTCACGTTGTTCGTCCTGACGGATCGGCCGTCGGCCGCGCGCTGGTTGCCGGAGGACGAGAAGGCCTGGCTGGTGGCGCGGCTCGACGAGGAGGGGCGCGCGCGGCGGCTGGCCGGACCGCATCGGTTCCGGGCGGCGCTCGGCGATTGGCGCGTGTGGCTGCTGGCGGTGGCCTTCTTCCTGATCGTGGTCCCCACCTACGGGATCCAGCTCTGGATTCCGCAGATCGTCAGGGAGGCATCCGGCCTGTCGGCGTGGGAGGTCTCCCGCGTGGTCGGCGCCGGCTACCTCCTGGGCCTGCCGTCGCTGCTGATCTTCGGATGGTCCTCCGATCGGACCGGCGAGCGGCGCTGGCACGCCATCCTGCCGATGTTGCTGCTCGCGGCGGGGTTGGTCGTGACGGCGGGCCTCGAGCACCGCTTCCCGGCGATCATCCTCGGGCTCGTCATCGCGGGAGCGGGCCTGAACGCGCACCTGCCCGCCTTCTGGGCCCTGCCGCCTCAGTTCCTGGCGGGCGAGGCCGCCGCGGGCTCGGTCGGCCTCATCAACTCGATCGGCAACCTGGGCGGCTTCGTCGGGCCGACGCTGGTCGGCGCCCTCAAGGAAGGCCGCTCGAGCTACGCGCCCGGGCTGCTGGCGCTGGCCGGCTTCGCCGTGGCTGCGGCGGCGATCATCCGACTGGTTCGCACGCCGCCCGCGGCCTTTACACCATCACAGGGCGCTGCCATGCTGCGCGCCCATCGCCAGCTCACGAAGATAGATGACGAAGATCTTTCTCAGCAGTGATCACGCCGGCCACGTCTTGCGCGCCCGGGTCGCGCGTCACCTGGCCGAGCGCCACCTTCCGTTCGAGGACTGCGGTCCCGCCGACCTGGCCGCTCGCGTGGACTATCCCGACGAAGCCAGCAAGGTGGCCCAGCTCGTTCGCCACAGCCCCGAAGGCCGCGGCATTCTGATCTGCGGCAGCGGCCTGGGCATGGCCATCGCCGCCAACAAGGTGCCCGGCATCCGCGCCGCCGACGCCTGGAACCGCGACGTCGCCCGCCTGTCGCGCGAGCACAACGACGCCAATGTCCTGTGCCTGGGCGCCCGCTTTCTGTCCGAGGAAGAGGCCCTCGGCATCATCGACGTGTGGCTGTCCACGGGCTTCGATGGCGGCCGGCATGCCACGCGCGTCGCCAAGATATCGGCCCTCGAGCCGAAAGGATCGTCATGACGGAGACCGAGAAGCTCGTTCTCGAGACGGCCGGCGTCGCGGCCGGCGACGTCGTGCTGGCCGGGGACATCGGCGGCACGAACACGCGCCTGGCGCTGTTCCAGGTCGGTGCGACCGATCCTCTGTTCGCCCGAACCTACTCGTCGCCCGCGCACAGCGGCCTGGACGTGATCGCCGAGAAGTTCCTGGCCGAGGTGGCCAAGGAGGTCCCGGCGCTCGCCGCCACGCCCGGGCGCGCCTGTTTCGGGATCGCCGGCCCGGTGGAGGGCAACGTCTGCCGCGCCACCAACCTGCCCTTCGTCGTGGACGGCCGCGCGCTGTCGCAGCGGCTCGGGATCGCGAAGGTCCGTCTGGTGAACGACTTCTATGCCGCGGCGCTGGGCAGCGTGGCCGTCCCCTCGCACAAGCTGGTGGCGCTCGGCGGCGGCCCGCGCGATCCCAGGGGTCCCGTCGCGGTGCTCGGCGCCGGGACTGGTCTGGGCGAGGCCTTCCTGCTGTGGTCGGCGGCCGAGGGACGTCACCATGTCGTGCCTTCCGAAGGAGGGCACTGCGACTTCGCTCCGCGCACGGGCCTCGAGGCCGATCTGCTCCGCTACCTGACGGCGAAGTACGGGCGCGTGTCCTACGAGCGCATCCTCTCGGGACACGGTCTGGTCGACGCCTACTCCTTCCTCAGCGAGGAGCCCGCCTTCCGCGCGCTCGGTCGTCCCGAGACGGTGACGGCGCTCGGGGCCGAAGATCCGGCGGCGGTGATCTCGCGGCACGCCCTGGACGGCAGCGATCCGGTCTGCGGCGCGGCGCTCGGGATCTTCTGCGGCGTCCTCGGGGCGCTGGCCGGAAATCTGGCGTTGACCGTCCTGGCCACGGGCGGGGTGTTCGTGGCGGGCGGCATCGCGCCGCGCGTGCTGCCGTTCCTGCAGAAGGGCCTGTTTCGCGACGCCTTCGAGCGGAAGGGGCGCCTGCAGCCGCTGGTCGCGCGCATTCCCGCCTACATCGTCACCCACGCCGAGCCGGGATTGCTGGGCGCCGCCGCCGTCGCGGCGCAGCTCTGACGGACGCTCGCCCGTCGTTTTCACGGGGCGGCCTCATGTAATGGGCCGGAACCGACGATGCATCCCTCGTGGTTACCGGCCATCGAGGCGGAAGTGCGGCTCTCGCGTTGGGGGACGATCAGTCGTTCCACGTCGACAGCGGCAACACCGCGCAGGAGCGCGAGCGATTCGGTCGCATGATCGGCCAGTCGGTGGTCATGCAGCGCGTGTTCGAGACGCTGGCGCGGGCGGCCACCCGCAACACGACGGTGTTGCTGGAGGGCGAGACGGGCACCGGCAAGGAGATCTCCGCGGAGGCCGTCCACCGGGCCAGCCGCCGCCGCGACAAGCCGTTCCTGGTCGTGGACTGCGGGGCCATCCCGCCCCAGCTCCTCGAGAGCGAGCTGTTCGGCCACGAGCGCGGCTCGTTCACGGGCGCGGTCAGCTCGCGCCAGGGGGTCTTCGAGGCCGCCGCCGGCGGCACCGTCTTCCTCGACGAGATCGGGGAGCTCGCGCTCGATCTGCAGCCGAAGCTGCTGCGCGTCCTCGAGCGGCGCGAGGTGCGGCGCATCGGCACGAACCACCACGTCCCCGTCGACGTGCGGGTCATCGCCGCCACCAACCGCAACATGCGCAGCGAGGTGGAGGCCCGGAAGTTCCGCGCCGATCTCTTCTACCGGCTGGCCGTGGTCGAGGTGCGCCTGCCCCCGCTGCGCGAGCGCACGGGCGATCTGCCGCTCCTCGTGGAGCACATCACCGAGACGATGCGTCCGCTCGACGACGAGTCCGAGCGGACGCTGAAGTCGCCGGAATTCCTGAACAGCCTCGTCGCCTACGAGTGGCCGGGGAACATCCGCGAGCTCCGCAACTTCCTGGAGCGGTGCGCGGCGCTGGGCGACTTCAAGGCGCCGCAGTCGTATCGCACGCCGAGCTCGATCACGCCGGAGGCCACCGTCCTCATCGGGCGCCCGCTGCGCGAAGCGCGCGAGGAGTGGACCAACACGTTCGAGAAGCGCTACCTCGAAGAGCTGCTGGTGGCGCACGGCAACCGGGTCAGCGCCGCGGCCCGGGCCGCCGGCGTCGATCGCATCTACTTCTATCGCCTGCTGTGGAAGCACGGCCTGCGCACCCGCGAGGCCAGCATGCGGGATCCCGAGGGCGGCGGCCGGACGCCCGAGCCCAAGGCCACCTGAGTCGACGTCATGGCGGCTCTGCCGTTTCGGTTACCCGAGGAGGAGGGCACCGCTGCGGCCGGAGCGGTCGCCGTGCCCGATCCGCGGGTCGAAGGCGCCGCCTCCCCGGCGGCCAGCGTGCTGCCGGTGCCAGCCCCCGAGCGTGAGCTCACGCCGCGGGCGATCGCGGCCGGGTGCGCCGTGGGGGTGGTGCTGGCCGCGGGCAACGTTTACACCGGGCTCAAGATTGGCTTCATCGACTCGGGCGCGCTGACCGCCACCCTGGTCACCTTCACGATGTTCGCGGCGTTCCGGCGCGTCGGCCCGCGATCTTTCACGGCGCTCGAGAACAACGTGGCGCAGACGGTGGCGGCGTCAGCGGCGGTGATGGGGCTCGTGCACGGCCTTTCGGGACCCATGCCCGCGCTCGCGCTCATGGGCGCGGCGGCGCCGCCTGCGCTCGCGCTGTGGGCGTGGGGGCTCGGGCTCGGGCTGCTCGGGGTGCTGGCGGGCCTGTGGGCCAGGCGCAGGCTGATCGTCGACGACGCCCTGCCCTTTCCCAGCGGCGGCGCGACCGCCCAGCTGATCCGCGTGCTGCACGACGATCGCCGGGCCGGTGTCCGTCCGATGCGCCTCATGATCGCCGCCGCGCTGCTGGCGGGAGCGCTGGCCTGGTGCCGAGACGGGCGGCCCGGCGGGCTGCCCCAGGCCGTGTACCTGCCGCTCACCCTGGGCGGTCTGGCCGCGTCGGGCCTCACCGTCGGCATCGCGGTCAGCCCGCTGATGGGCGCCACCGGCATCTTCATCGGCCTGCGCGGGGCCGCGACCCTGGCCGGCACCGGCGCCGTCGCCTGGATGATCGTCGGGCCTCTGCTGGCGCGGACGCACCTCGTGGCCGGGCCGACCTATGCCCCGATCGTCGCCTGGATGGTGTGGCCGGCGTTCGGGCTGATGCTGGGGGGAAGCCTCGGTCCCGTCTTCCTCGGCGCGCGCCAGAGCGCGCGGATCCTGGCGCGCACGGTGGGAGACGGCTTGAACCTCGTGTCCGGGCTGTGGCGGGCGGCGCGGCGGCCCAGGAGCGAGGGCCCGAGCCCAGCCGCGCGCCGCGATCGAAGGGCCGCGGGCGCCATGCTGGCCGGCGCCATCGTGGTCCTGGCCATCACGGGTGAGCGCGCGCTGGGGCTGTCGGTCGGTGCGGTGCTGCTGGGGATCGTCGTCGCGCTGGCGCTGGCTGGGGTGTGCGCGCGGGCGGCCGGTGAGACGGACATCGCGCCGACCGGCAACATGGGCACGTTCACGCAGCTCCTGTTCGGGCGAAGCGGCGCGGTCGGATCGATCCTGGTCGGCGCCGTGGCGTCGGGCACGGCGACGCAGACCGCGCAGACGCTGTGGAGCCTCAAGGCCGGGCAGGTCCTGCGCGCGTCGGTCCGCAGCCAGACGGTGGCCCAGCTTGTCGGCGTGCTCCTCGGCAGCGTCGTGGTGGTCCCGACCTACCTGGCGATCGTGCGCACGAGCCCGCTCGGGACCGAGGTCATGCCCGCCGTCGCCGCGCTGTCGTGGCGGGCCACGGCCGAGGCCGTGGGCGGCGGCTTGTCGAGGCTTCCGCCCTACGGCCTGCAAGCGGCCATCGGCACCTTCGCGCTGGCCGTGGCGCTCTCGGTGGCGGCGCGGGGGCGCGCGGGGCGCTTCCTCCCGTCGCCGGTGGTCATGGGCATCGCCCTCATCACGCCGCTGTCCCTGTCGGTCGCGGCGCTGGTCGGCGCGTCGGCCGTGGCCCTCGTGCGGCGCCGCTTCCCGTCCTTCAGCGATCCCGACGCCCACGCTCTGGGCGCCGGCGCGCTCGCGGGGGAGTCGCTGGTGGCGGTGATCCTGGCGATCCTCGCCAGCTTCTAGCGGCTCGGCGAGCGCCGCTCGTCATGGCGCCGGCGCGGCGCCTCCCGCGATGTCGGCCAGCATCACGACGGCGGTGACCGGAAAGTGATCGGAGGGGTACAGGTCTCCTTGGTGGGTGTGCACGATGTCGGCCTGCAGGACCCGCCATTCCTGGCGAGCGCCCGGAGGCGGCGCTGCCAGAGAGCGCTCGCGCAGGGGCCATACCAGCACGAAATCGATCTTCGCGCCTCCGCGGCTCCCCTTGAACCCGTGGAACGTGCCACTGCCCCCGACTCCCTTTGGAAACAGGGCCGCGAAGGTGTCGGCCAGGCCGACGCCCACGTTGTCGTCCAGACCTGGGTCACGCTCGAGCAGCAGCCGGAACGCGGGATTGTCGGCCGAGCAGTTGAGATCGCCCATGACCAGCAGAGGTTCGCCGTCGTTCCCGTAGGTCGGGAGCAAGCGATGGCGCATCAGACGGGCGCTCTTTTCGCGCGCCTCCTGCGATTCGTGGTCCCAGTGGGTGTCGACGGCCAGGAAGGTCGTGCCCGCGACACGATCTCGGAAGCGCGCCCAGGTGACGATGCGCGGATAACGATTCCCCCAGGTCATCGAACCGGGGAGCTCGGGGCTGTCCGACAGCCAGAAGTGTCCGTCGCCCAGGAGGTCCAGCCGCCGCCGATCGTAAAGGATCGCCGCGTACTCGCCGGCCTGAGCGCCGTCGTCGCGGCCGACCCCGACCTCGCCATAGATGGGCAGCTCGCGCCCGAGCTCGTCCAGCTGAAACCGCAGCGCTTCCTGTAGCCCGAGCACGACCGGCCCGAAGTCGCGGATCACACGAATGGCGAGCCCCCGCCGGTTCGGCCAGGAATCGTCTCCGTCGGCCGCCGTTCCATAGCGGATGTTGAAGGTCATGACCCGCAGCGCCGCCGCCGGTTCGGTCGGCAGCGTCGGGATCGCAGGCGCCACGCGCCCCGCTGCCGTTCCCGCACCACTGACGCCGGTGCACCCGGTCGCCAGCGCCAGCGTCCACAGGCCAAAAAGACGCGTCCGCACCGCACGATTGTCGCACCGGTTCGAAGCGACGTACCGATGGAATCGCTGGGGACCTGGAACTCTGCTTTTGGGCTATTGCGCCAGAGCGACCGGAGGGAGCGGGTCCAGCGACGGGAGGCCCGGCTTCGCCGCGCCGGCTCGCTTCAGAAAGATCCCGGGGGTCACGTAGGGGGGCAACACCCCCCCTACGGCTGGCAACGCCCCCCTGCGCTCATCCTGCGCGCGCGGCGATGAACGACGGGCTGACGGAGAGCCCGTCCCTGGCTTCTTGCGGCGCCCACTCGTTGACGGCCACGATGCTGCCCCCCACGATCTCGGCGCCGGTGGAGGGGTCCCCCTTCAGCGTGGCCTCCGCCGCGTGCAGGGTCAGGTTGACGTGGACCTCGGGCGCCGGGCGGGTGCGATCGCCGAGGGCCGAGGTCAGCTCGTCGGCCTCGATCAGCGCCGCAGCGCAGACCGCGTCGGCCTTCGGTCCCAGCGGGACCGGCTTGGCGCCGAGCAGCACGTTCCCCGTCTGCAAGAGCACCTGCCAGCCGCCATCTCGAAGCGCCTGCTCGGCTCGGTCCAGGATGGCGGACACGTCGTCGAGGATCTCGTCGCTGTCGGCGTCGTCGGCGACGCGGACATCGACATAGAGGGCCACCGCCCGCGCCCTCACCTCCCGATTGGCGGCGCTGCGCGCGTCGGGGGCCACGGCGTCCCGCAACGCCGCCACGAAGGCCTCGGTGTCGGGGAAGCGGCGCTCGGGGATCTTGTCCATCGCGCGCACCACGACCGCGTCCACCGCCGGCGGCACCGCCACGATCTGGCTGGGACGGGGCGGCGGCGACTCGAGGTGCATGCGCTCGATGTCGGTCATGAACTCGCCGCGAAACGGATACTGGCCGGTCAGCAGATGGAACAGCACGACGCCCAGCGCGTAGATGTCCGTGCGCGGATCGATGGTGTCGCCGCGGATCTGCTCGGGCGCCATGGTGTACGACGTCCCCAGGCGCGCCCCCGCCACCGTCAGGCCGGCGTCCTCGCCTTCGGGCCGCACCAGCTTGGCGATGCCGAAGTCGAGCAGCTTCACGATCTGCTGGCCGTCGCGCATCTCGACGTGGATGTTGCTCGCCTTCAGATCGCGGTGGACGATACCCTGCGCGTGCGCCGCGCTCAGCGCCGAGCAGACCGGCGCCAGGAGGTCCAGCACCTCGCGCGGGCTGAACCGGCCGCGCTTGGTCAGCAACGATCGGAGATCGGTGCCGCCCAGCAGCTCCATGACGTAGTAGGGCCGCCCGTCGGGCAGCTCTCCGAACTCGTAGATGTCGACGATGTTGGGGTGCTTGATCAGGTTGACGGCCAGCGCCTCGCGCAGGAAGCGCGCCACCATGCGTGGCGACGAGGCCAGCTCGCGCCGCAAGACCTTGACCGCCGCCTGACGTCCCAGCAGGCGGTGACGGGCCTCGTACACCGTCCCGCCGCCGCCCGAGGCCAGCGGCTTCTCGAGGAGATAGCCGCCCGCCAGCGTGCCGGGTCGGAGCTCGTCGGGATCGGAGTCCGCCGCCAGCGCGGTGGCCTGTTGAGGCGCGAGCGCTCGCGTCTTCTCGTAATCGTCGTCAGGGGGTGGCGTTACCTTGGGCAGCACGGATCTCCTCGCCAAAAAAGCGGTACCGAGAACGGTACGGATTTCCAACTTCAGACATCGGTGGAACTCTGCACGAGGTTTAGACTCTCTCGCACGATGATCGACTCGCATTGCCACCTCGACGAGGACCGCTACGGCGCCGACCTCCCGGGCGTCATGGAGCGGGCCCGCTCCGCCGGCGTAACAGCCATGATTTGCATCGGTTCCGGCCACGATCTGACCTCCGCTCGAGCCGCAGTGAGCCTGGCCGCCCGCGAGGCCGACGTGTACGCCACCGTGGGCATTCACCCGCACGACGTGGCGCGCATGACGGAGGCCGATTGGGCCGAGCTGGGCGACCTGGTGACGCGACCGCGCGTGGTCGGGGTCGGCGAGACCGGGCTCGACTACTTCTACGACCACTCGCCGCGCGAGACGCAGCAGGCCGCTTATCGCCGCTTCGTGGCGCTGGCCCGCCAGCACGGAAGGCCCCTCAGCTCTCACATCCGCGACGCTCACGAGGACGCCGCCGCCATCCTGCGCGACGAGCGGGCGGCCGAGGTCGGCGGCGTGATCCACTGCTTCACGGGCGGCGTCGACGACGCTCGCCGGTACCTGGACCTAGGACACCACCTGTCCTTCTCGGGGATCATGACCTTCAAGAACGCGCAGCCGATCCGGGAGGCCGCCGTCTTTGCGCCCCTCGATCGCATCCTGGTCGAGACCGACGCCCCGTTTCTGGCCCCCATTCCGCACCGGGGAAAGCGCAACGAGCCGGCCTTCATCGCCCACACGGTGGCGGCTCTGGCCGAGCTGCGCGGCATCTCGGTCGAGGAGGCGGCGACCGCCACGGCGGGGAACGCCCGCCGCTTGTTTGCGCTGCAATAGAACAAACTGCCATACTCGATCCTCGCGCCCGTGGGCCCACCCAACCTCGTTCGAATTCGCCTCCGCTATGCGGACCTCGACGTCTTCGTCGAGAAGTTTGCGCCCAACGTGACCCGCGGCGGTCTGTTCCTCGCCAGCCGCAACGTCCATCCGGTCGGGGCGCTGATCGACTTCGAGATCCAGCTCGTCGACGGCCGGGTCGCGCTGGCCGGACGAGGGAAGGTCACCTGGGTCAAGGAGTTCGACGCCAGCCAACCCAGCCGTCCCTACGGCATGGGCGTCCAGTTCGTCAGCGTCGGCTCGGCCAGCCGGGGAATCCTGGCGCGGTTGCTCCGGACGAAGTCCGGGGCCGTGCCGACGACGCGGGGCCTCACGGGGCCGCACGCGATCTTGGGCGCGACCGGGGGCGGGGGCGCACCGGCGGGCGGTGGGGCGGCGGTCGCGGCGAATGGTCGAGCCTTCGTGCCTCCCATCGATACGTCGGTGGACCTGGCCGCCGAGCTCGGCGTCGACGACGCGGCCGTCCGGTTCGCGCTGGACCGGCGCCGCTCGATCGGCGCGCGCCCCGACGACGATCTGGCCGATCTGCTGCGGCGAGAGCCCCTGGAGCCGGCCACCGTCGCCCAGGCCGTGGCCGATCTCCCTCGCCTGCTGGACCCGCTGAACAGCCGGCGCCGGGGCACCGCGGGATTTCGCATCCCCGACGCCACCACCTTGGCCGGCCAGGCGACCCCGCCCCCGGTCGGTGCACGTCCGGTCGAGCCGCAGGCGGCCGCCACCAGCGACCCCGCCGAGCGCACGAACCTGACCGAGCCGCCGCCGCCCATCGATGACGAGGGCAGCGGCTCGGGACCCGAGTATTAGATCCCGAGGTTGCGGCGGATGCGCGCGACCGGCTCGTCGGGGTTCGCGGCGAACGGGCGGCCGGTGATCAGCTCGCACACCTCGATGTAGCGGCGCGCGGCCTCGACCCGGACGTCGTCGGTGAGCGCCGGCGGCGGGCCCTCGCCCTTGTAGCCCTGCTCGGCCAGCGTGCGGCGCACGTACTCCTTGTCCAGCCCGCGCGGCTCCTGACCCGCGTCGAAGCGCGCCTGGTAGTCGTCGGCGTACCAGTAGCGGGAAGAATCCGGCGTGTGGATCTCGTCGATGAAGCACAGCTTGCCGTCGGGGCGCCGCCCGATCTCGTACTTCGTGTCGACCAGGATCAACCCGCGGCGGGCCGCCTCCTCCTGTCCGAACGAGAACAGCCGCGCGCACAACGCGGCCGCCTCGTCGAACTCGGCCGCGCCCAGGAGCCCCATCTCTAGGATCTCGGCGCGCGAGACCGACTTGTCGTGATCGCCCTTCTCGGCCTTGGTCGACGGGGTCAAGAGCGCCTTCGCGAGGGGCTGGTTCTTCTTCATGCCGTCGGGGAGATCGTGGCCGCAGAACTGGCGGGCGCCGGCCTTGTAGTGCGACCAGATCGACGTCGAGGTGACGCCGGTCAGATAGGACCGCATCACGAACTCGACCGGCAGCAGCTGGCACTCGCGCGCCACCATGACCTGCGGATCGGGCACCTCGAGCACGTGGTTCGGGACCAGATCCCGCGTCACCTCGAACCAGTGGGCCGCCATCTGATTCAAGACCTGGCCCTTGAACGGGATGGTGCCGAGGACCACGTCGAACGCCGACAGGCGATCGGTGACGACGATGGTCCTTCGGTCGCCCTTGGTGTAGCAGTCGCGCACCTTGCCTTCGTACTTCGTGCCGAGCACGCCGAAGTCGGTCGCGTTCAGGGTCTTGCCGAGCTGGGCCCGGATGGTGTCTACGCCGATCGCCGCCATGAGGTTGCTCCTGGTTGTTCTCTGTTGTTTCTGGCCGGGGCCTGGGCCTGGTCAGCCCGCGAGCGCGCGATCGATGATCGCGCTGGCGTGCCGGAGGTGGTGCTCGAGATTGAAGGCGCGGGCGAGATCGGCGCTCGACAGGCGCGCGCCGATCTCCGCGTCGGCGGCCAGCAGCGAGCGGAAGTCCCCTCCCCCGCCGGCCGCGGCCAGCGCGTGGCGCTGCACCATCTCGTACGCCGTCTGGCGCGCCAGCCCCTTGCGCACGAGCTCCAGCAGCACCGCCTCGCTGAAGAACAGACCGCCCGTCAAATCCAGGTTCTGGCGCATGCGGGCCACGTTGACCACCAGCCCGTCGACCAGCGAGGCCGCCCGGCGCACGATGAAGTCGGCCAGCGCGGTCGCGTCGGGGCCGATCATCCGCTCGACCGACGAGTGCGAGATGTCGCGCTCGTGCCACAGCGCCACGTTCTCCAGCGCCGGCTGCTGGTACGAGCGCAGCAGGCGCGCCAGACCGCACAGGTTCTCGGAGAGGATCGGGTTCTTCTTGTGGGGCATCGCGGACGAGCCCTTCTGCCCCTTGCCGAACGCCTCGGTCGCTTCGCCGACCTCCGTCCGCTGCCAGTGGCGGACCGTGAGCCCGATGCGCTCCACGGCCGCGGCGAGCCGCGCCAGAGCCTGGAAAAAGCCCGCGTGGCGATCGCGCGCGACGATCTGGGTGGGGACCGTCTCCGGGACCAGGCCCAGCGACGCCAGCGCCTTGGCCTCGATGGCGGGATCGAGGTTGGCGTAGGTGCCCACCGCGCCCGCGATCTTGCCGACCGCGATCTCGTCGCGCGCATGCACCAGCGCGGCACGCGCCCGGCCCAGCTCCGCGTAGAAGCCGGCGAAGACCAGGCCGGCCGTGATCGGCTCGGCGTGGATGCCGTGCGAGCGCCCGATCATCGGCGTCGCGCGGTGCTCGAGGGCGCGGCGGCGGCACGCCCCGCGGAGCTGATCGAGCCCCGCCAGGATCTGCCCGGCGGCTTCGGAGAGCTGGATGGCGAACGCGGCGTCCAGGACGTCCGAGGACGTCATGCCGAGATGCAGCCAGCGCGCCGGCTCACCGGCCAGCTCCTCGACGTGGCTCAGGAAGGCGATGACGTCGTGGCGCGTGCGCTCCTCGTGCTCGAGGATGCGTGCCGGCGACAGGCGGCCCTCGGCGCGCGAGCGCACGGCGTCCGCCGTCCCCTGAGGCACGCTGCCGGCGGCCTCCATCGCCTCGCAGGCGGCCAGCTCGATGCGCAACCAGATGTCATAACGGTGACCGTCCGACCACAGCGCGGCCAGTTCCGATCGGGTGTAACGAGATATCATGAAGGCCGCTCGTTCTAGCGAAACGCCCGCGTCGATTCAAGCGAGGCGAGGCGTCTTGGCCGCCTCGCCGACCCGCCTTCAGCCGGCGTCGGTGACCAGGATCGAGGAGCCGCTGGTTCGCCGCCCCTCGAGGTCGGCGTGGGCCCGCGCCGCGTCGGCCAGCGGATAGCGGCGCTGTACGTCGATCTTCACCGCTCCGTCGGCCACCACCTGGAACAGATCCTTCGCCATCGCGACGAACCGGTCGCGGTCAGCCAGGAACGTGGCGAGCGTCGGCCGCGTTACGTACAGGGAACCTCTCGTGCTGAGATTGATGATGTCGAACGGCGGCACGGCCCCCGAAGACTGTCCGTACGCCACGAGCGTGCCGAGGGGCCGCAGGCAGTCGAGCGAGCGCATGAACGTATCCCGGCCCACGCCATCGATGACCGCCTTCACGCCTCGGCCGTTCGTGATCTCCTTGACGCGGGCGACGAAGTCTTCCTTTTGGTAGTCGATGACGTGGGTCGCGCCGGCCGCGAGAGCGCGGGCACACTTTTCAGCGCCGCCGGCCGTCCCGATGAGCTCGAGGCCGAGGTGGCGCGCCCACTGGCAGGCGATGTGCCCGACCCCGCCGCTCGCCGCGTGGAGCAGCACCGTGTCGCCGCCATCGAGCGGCACCATTTGCCGCAGGAGGTAGTGGGCCGTCAGGCCCTTCAGCATCATCCCCGCTGCCGTTTCGAACGAGATCCCGTCGGGCAGGACCGCGGCCTTCGCGGCCGGCAACGTCCGCACCTCGCTGTACGCGCCGATCGTGAACGGATAGGCCACGCGCTGCCCGACCTTCAGATCGGTGACGTTCGGACCGACCGCCTCGACGATCCCCGCCCCTTCCATACCCGGAACGAACGGCAGCCCGCCGGGCGCCTTGTACACGCCCGTTCGATAGTAGACGTCGACGAAGTTGACGCCCGCGGCGTGCTGGCGGACGCGGATCTCGCCGGGCCCCGGCTCGGCCGCCGGCACGTCGGTCCAGCGCATCACCTCGGGGCCCCCCGTCTGCTCGATCACAATGGCCTTGGGCATGCCCCCCCTTTACCAGATCACCGACCCACGGCCAGCCAGGCCAAGTCCGGTCCTCGTCCGGCCCCCGCCGTCAAAGCCCGAACAGACGCCTCAACCGCCGCGCCGCCGCCTCGACCGCCCCCGCTCCCCCGCGGGCCGGCGCCACGAAGATCGTGTCGTCGCCGGCGATGGTCCCCATCACCTCGGCGAGGCGGGCGTCGTCGATCGCGCGCGCCACCGTGGAGGCCGCCCCCGCCTTCGTGCGCACGACGACCAGCGTGCCGTTGCTGGCGATCGACTCCGCCAACCCACGGACCGGGTCGATGGGCAGCGCCGCGTCGCCGCCCGGAATGGCGTAACGCGGGCCACCCGCCGCCGGGAGCCGCGTCGCGCCCAGCGCCACGAGGTCGCGCGAGATGGTGGGCTGCGCGGCGTGGATCCCGCGCTCGGCCAGCGCCCGCTGCAGCTCCTCCTGCGAGGCGGCCGAGCCGCGCGACAGGATCTCGCGCACGGCGTTCCGGCGCGCGAGGGCGCCGCCGCGGGCCCCTGTCGCGCGAGGCCCCCTGTTCGAGCGCGCGTTCACGTTCAGGGGGTCACCAGGGTCCCGACGCCCTTGTCGGTGAACAGCTCGGCCACGATGCTGTGCGCGGCGCGGCCGTCGACGATGTGGACCGCCTCGACCCCGCCGCGCAGCGCGCGCAGCACCCCCTGGGTCTTGACCATCATGCCGCCTTTGATCCCGCTGCCCTCGGCCGCCATGCGCGCCTCGAGGTCGGCGGCCTTCAGCTCGCTGATGAGCTTGCCGTCGGCGTCCAGCACGCCGGCCACGTCGGTCAGGAAGATCAGCTTGAAGGCGCGCGCGGCCACCGCGATCTCGGCGGCCGCCACGTCGGCGTTGATGTTGTAGCTTTCGCCAGCGGCGCCCGAGCCGACCGGCGAGACGACCGGGATGAACCCCTTGTCGAGGAGCAGCTCGAGCACCTCGGGGTTCACCGACTCGATCTCGCCGACGAAGCCCAGGTCGGGCTTCCCCGGACGGGGCGGCATCTTGTGCGCCCCCAGCAGGCGCCCGTCCTTTCCGGAGAGCCCGACGGCCTTGCCCCCGAGCGACGTGAGCAGCCCCACGATCTCGGTGTTGACCTTGCCCGTGAGGACCATCTCCACCACGTGCATGTCGTCGGCGCTGGTGACGCGCTGGCCGTCCGCGAAGGTCGTCTTGTGGCCCAGGCGATCCAGCGTCTTCGTGATCTCGGGGCCGCCGCCGTGAACGACGATGGGGCGCAGCCCGGCAGCCTGCAGCAGCACGACCTCCTCGGCGAAGCTCTTCTTCAGCGCCGGATCGACCATGGCCGCCCCACCGTACTTGATGACGGCGCGCCGCCCGGCGAACTTGCGGATGTACGAGAGCGCGCCCACCACCAGGCCCCGGTTGATGGCGCTGACGCCGGCGACGCCGTCCGCGGTGGCGCCGGCGGG
>Ga0068853_100000895_pt1 | contig 20735 bp, 17 predicted proteins | sample KBSCornC32_FD_65655 | JGI IMG/M metagenome (GOLD analysis project Ga0068853, IMG submission 65655) | Corn rhizosphere microbial communities from Kellogg Biological Station, Michigan, USA - KBS Corn C3-2 | ecosystem: Host-associated > Plants > Roots > Rhizosphere > Soil ...
CCGATAGCTGCGACGTATACACCTGCGCCTCCACCCAAACGGAGGAGAGGTCCGCCAGCCGTACCAGCACCGTCCCCGACGACAAATAATCCCCTTCATGGCTCCCGATCTCCGAAATATATCCACCCGCCGGGCTATGGAAAGAAGTCACGGTCCCCGCCTGCCGTGTCCTGGCCAGCTCCGCCACCTGGCCCTCGCTCATACCCCACAACAGCAGCTTGTTCCGTGCCACCTCCGCCAGCTGCTTCAGGTCCACAAGCCCCCCCTTCAAATTGTCCACCCTATCCAGAGCCAGCAGATATTCCTGCTTGGCATTGTTCAACTCTTCGCTGTAGAGGTCGTACAACTTATCCCCCTTATGGAGGTATTCCCCCGTCGCTTTGAAATACAACCGCTCGATCCGCCCGCCGATCCGGGCGCTCACCGCGGCATTGCGCGTCTCATCCACCACCAGCGTCCCCGACAACACCATCCGGTCGCCTACGGCTGCTGATCCTACGGTATCTACCCTGATACCGCCCAGCTGTATCTGCTGATCACTGAGCACCACCGTTTCCTCCATTTCCATCCCCCGCTTCACCGGTATCAGCTCCATCCCGCAGATGGGGCACTTGCCCGGCCGGTCCTGCATCACTTGCGGGTGCATCGAACAGGTATACACAGTGTCCGACTTTTCCACCGCTGCCGTCGCCGCTGTCTTTTTGCCCTGACAAGCTCCGAGCAACAAGGCGCCCAACAATGCTATCAAAAAATATCGCATAACCATTAGCTTTTTATTTTTATAAAATCCTCGCTGTCCACCAAAAACTGCGCATTCGCGGCCACCGCATCGTTGTCCGAAAGCCCCGATAGCACCTGCACCCGGCCACCGCTCTCCAACCCCATCGCAATCTTGTGCGCCCTAAATCCCCCGTCCGACCGCAGGAACACCACCCGGTCCATGCCCAGGGACAATACCGCCGCCTTCGGCAACCACCTCCCCGTCACCACCGCCGGCCGGATCGTCGCCTTCACCGCACTGCCGATAGGAATATCCCGGCCGCCGTTATCAAAATATACCCGCACCGTCAGGGACTGATCCCCCGCCCTATATAAGGGCTCCACCAGGTCCACCCGCCCGGCAAAGGCCTTATCCGGCGCCGTTTCCGGCACCACCTCCACTGGGTCACCCTTGCGCACCAGCGCCCCCTGCCCCGGAAACAGCCGCAGCAGCGCCCAACCGCGATCCATATTAAAGACCTGGAAGACTGTCTGCCCCCTGTCCACATACATACCCTCCTTCACCGGCAGCTCCTCCGACATTCCACCCACCTCCGATACCGCCGACCCCGGCATCGTATTTCCCGCCTCGTGAATGTGCCCCGTATAGGGACTATACACCCCCAACGTCGGCGACGCCTTCCCCGTCTTCTCCACCTCCGCCAGCTGCCCCTCGTTCACCCCCAGGAGCAACAACCGCTGACGCGCAGCCGTAACCAGGGCCGTATTGCCGGGGTCGTTCTTCAACAAGTACAAATATTCCTGTTCCCCCGTCGCCAGCTCCGGGCTGTATAGGTCCATGATCCGCTCCCCCTGATGCACGTGCTGATAACGGTACCGCACATACAATTTTTCAATCCTCCCCGAAACCCTGGCCGCGATCGTATGCTGCAACCGGGTATCATACCCTATGGTCCCCAATACCGTTAGTTCCGGCTGCACCGTATCCCTGCTTACCGACGTCACACCCACGGAGGAGAGCACAAACCCACCAGTCGGTCGCAGCAGGTCCTCCAGGCCGATCCCCTTTATCCTCTGGGCAGCCGCCACCTTCTTTACCAGATCCATCCCGCAGATCGGACACGTCCCCGGTTTATCCCTGACCACCTCCGGATGCATCGGGCAGGTCCAAACCTCCTTTACCGCCGAAGTAGCGACCATCCCGGAATCACCCATCGCCATCCCCCGCATATCCGAATCCCCCATCTTATCCATCGAATCCTTCCCGTCATTCTTCCCCGACGCACCACCACCACAACCCGCGAGCAGCAAAGCCGCGGCCACGGCTATAACTGCACCATATAACCGAATACTTTTCATACACTATTATTTAATTTCCAACACCCTTTTTAGTTCCACCTGCATCAGCAGCAGGTTCTCCACCGCATCCCAATACTCCATCTGCGTGCTGTCCAGCGTCTCCCAGGCATCATACAAAGCAAACATTTCTTCCGTATTCTGCTCATACGCCAATTCCGTCGTCTGGAAATTCTTCCGCAGCGCCGGCAGCACCTCCTCAGCCAATACCCGCACCTGCCGCTGCTTCGACAAGATCGCCCGCTTCAATCCATACGCCGAACCCGTCGCCTCGTTCACCATCGCATCCCGCTCCGCTGCCAGGGACAGCGCCTTCCATTTCAGGCTCTCGACATTCGCCTTTGATGCCCGCGACGACCAACCCGCCATCGGCAGCCGAACTGTCGCCATCAGCGAATACTGCAACGGCGTTCCGCCAAAGCCAAACATATGGTCATACCGCACCCCGAACTCCGGTTTCAACTTCGCCCGTTCCGCATCCTGCTCCAATCCCGCCACCCGGATGCTTTCACTCACCGCCCGGATGTCGCTGCGTCTGTCCAGCAGACCCGCGCTATCCGCGCCAACCTCCGCAATGTTCATCAGCGCGTAGGCCGTATCAATATCAAAGGCCACAGCCCCGTCCCGGTCCATCAGGGTATTGATAGCGATCCGCTGCTGCTCGATCACGTTGTCCAGCGCGATCCGCCGGTTCTCCAGGCTTCCCATCGCCGCCTTCGCCTTATAATAAGCGCCGATCTTCCCCAGGTTATTCTTATACTTCAATTCCGCATCTCTGATCATAAAGTCCAGCAATTGGCCATCTTCCTCCAGCACCGATTGCCGGTGCCTGGCGATCAGCCATTGGAAATACGCCCGACCCGCGGCGGCATACAGATCGTTCACCGCCGCGCCTTTTTTTGCACGCTCCACCGCCGACAATCCACCCAGGTATTTTTCCTGCGCCTCCTGGCTCCGCCGGTTGGGAAACATCTGCTCCGCCGATACCATATACTGTCCCATACCCGGCGCCCCGCCGGCCTGCCGCTTCCACAACGAAGGACCATATGGCGTCATCCACCAGCCCGTACTCACCGTAGGTGCCTCCCAATTGCGCGCGCCCTTTGCCGCCTCGTCCATGCTCCGCGCCGCCGCATCCGAAGAACGCAGCGCCGGGTGACTTCGGCTAATGACCGAAAAAATGCTGTCCAGCCCCATCGTCGTCTGCGCCTGCACAGAAAGCACCCCTAGCAGGCCCATCAAACAAAAAATCGTCCTCATGGTATTAATGTTTTACCTCCATTATTTCAATTCTTCCATACTTGCGCAGCTCATACTCCTTTGTCATCAAAAAGATCAGAGGCGTCACCAGCAGGATATGCGTAGCCGAGGTCAGCATCCCGCCGATCATCGGCAGCACGATCGGCTTCATCACGTCACTGCCCGCCCCATTGCTCCACGTGATCGGGATCAGCGCAAAGAGCGACACCGACACCGTCATCAGCTTGGGCCTAAGCCGCTTTGCGGCCCCCGCGATCACCGCCTCCCGCAAATCCGCCCGCGAAATCGATGCAGCACTATTACCCTTCGCCGCAACCAGCTGCGCCATCGCATCATTCAGGTAGATCACCATCACGATCCCCGTCTCCACGGCGAGGCCAAACAACGCGATAAAACCCACGGCCACGGCTACGGACAAGTGAACATGCCAGAAATAGATCGCCAGAGCGCCCCCGATGAGCGCGAAGGGAATCGAGATCAAAGAGAAGAACGCCTCGCGCGCCGACCTAAACGCGAAATACATCGCCCCGAAAATGATCAACAGCACTACCGGCAGTATCCACGTCAGTGTCTGCTCACTACGGATCAGGTTCTCATACTCCCCGCTCCATTCGATATAATACCCCTTCGGCAGTCCCGTCAGCGATTTATCCAGCCGGTCCTGCGCCTCCTTCACCGTTCCCGCCAGGTCCCGGTCCCGTACATTGAACAGCACCGTACCCCGCAAAGCCGCGTTCTCCGAATTGATCATCGGCGGCCCTTCCGTCAGCCGGATGTCCGCCACCGCCTCCAGTGGGATCGGTCCCATGTTCACCGTAGGCACCTGCAACCGTCGCAGTGCCGTAAGGTTATCCCTGAAATCCTGCCCATAGCGCGCATTAACCGAAAACCGCTGCCGGCCTTCCACCGTCGTCGTCAGCTTCATTCCCCCCAGGGCGCTCTCCACGATACTATTCACATCATCCACACTCAACCCATACCGGCCAATCTCCTCGCGCTTCACCGTCATGTCCAGATATTTCCCCCCAGTGATTGGGTCCACATAGAGGTCCTTCACCCCGGGCACGCCATTTAAAGCTGTCCGTATCCGTTGCGCCAGAACATTGATCGTATCCAGGTTCTGTCCGTAGACCTTCACTCCCACATCCGTCCGTATCCCCGTCGTCAGCATATTGATCCTATTGATGATCGGCTGCGTCCACCCATTCGTCACCCCCGGGATCTGTAATTTGCTGTTCAGCTCCCTGATTATACTGTCCTTGCTTACACCGGGCCGCCATTCATTTCGCGGTTTCAACAGCACGATCGTCTCCACCATGCTGATCGGGGAATTATCCGTCGCCGTGTTTGCCCGGCCTGCTTTCCCTAACACATTCGCTACTTCCGGCTCCGACGCGATGATCTTATCCTGCACCTGCAACAAGCGTTTTATCTCCGCGTTGGACACATCCGGCATCGTCACCGGCATAAACAAGATCGTCCCTTCGTCCAACGGCGGCATAAACTCCCGGCCCAGGCCCAACACAAGCGGCACGCAGACCGCCAGCGCCAGCACGTTCAGCCCCAGCGTTACCCAGCGAACCCGCATACAGGCACGAACCACCCGCTCGTACACCCGCTCCAGAAACCGATTCACAGGATTGGCACCCTCCCGCGGGAAACGCCCCCGCATAAAAAACGAGATCAGCACCGGCGCCAGCGTCACCACCAGCACCGCATCCACCAGCAGGATAAACGTCTTCGTGTAGGCCAGCGGGTGAAACAGCTTGCCCTCCTGCCCCGTCAGCAGGAACACCGGCAAAAAGGACGCAATGATAATCACCGTCGAAAAGAACACCCCCCTGGACACCTGGATACACGCCCGCCGGATCACCTCCATCCGCGCGGCGCTTGTCAGCCGACCCCCATCTGGCAAGCGATGCTGTTCCTCCGCCAGGTGCCGGTAGGCATTTTCCGACATAATAATCCCATTGTCTACGATCACCCCGATTGCCAGGGCGATCCCCGTCAGCGACATGATACTGGAAGACAATCCAAAACCATTCAGCAGAATAAAACTCGTCGCAATCGTGATCGGTATCTGGATCAGGATACTTAGCGCGCTTCGCACATCCAGCAGGAATAGCAGCACGATCACCGACACGATGATCATTTCCTCCACCAGCTTCCCCTTTATATTACCCACCGCCGCCCTGATCAACTCGCTCCGGTCATAAGCCACCCGGAAAGTCACCCCCGCCGGCAGACCCCGCTGCACGTCCGCCATCTTCTTCTTCACCGCCTCAATGACCTTGTCTGCATTTTCCCCGTAGCGCATAACCACGATACCACCGACCACCTCCCCCTGACCATTCTGGTCAAAGATGCCCAGCCGCAGGTCACCACCCATCTGCACCGACCCAATATCCTTAACCCTCACAGGAATCCCCTTGTTATTACCCACCCCAATGTTCTCCAGGTCTTCCTGACTCTTCACATACCCAAGCCCCCGGATGATATAGGACATATCGCCCCGGTCAAACTTCCTACCCCCCACATCATTGTTGTTCGCCTTCACCGCCCGTGCAACATCCATCATCGACAACTGATAATACTGTAGCTTCACCGGGTCCACCACCACCTGGTACTGCTTCTCAAAACCGCCGAAAGAAGCCACCTCCGCCACCCCCGGCACCGTCTGCAACGCCAGCTTCACATACCAGTCCTGCAAGGCCCGCTGATCACCCAGGTCCATTCCCTTCGCGTCCAGCGTGTACCAAAACACATGCCCCACCCCCGTCCCATCCGGCCCCAGTGTCGGCACCACCTCCGCAGGCAGCAGCTGCTGCGCATAGCTCAGCCGTTCCAGCACCCGGCTCCGCGCCCAGTACACATCCACATCGTCGTCAAAAATGATATACACGAAACTCATCCCAAACATCGACGTGCCCCGCACATTCTTCACCCTGGGGATCCCCTGCAGGTTACTCACCAGCGGATACGTCACCTGGTCCTCCATGATCTGCGGACTCCGGCCCGACCACTCCGTAAACACGATCACCTGGTTCTCCGATAAGTCCGGGATCGCGTCGATAGGGTTCTGCCGGACCGAGTAAAAACCCCAGCCCAGCAGACCCGCCGCCACCACCAGCACTATCAGCCGATTGCGCAGCGACCATTCGATTAACTTTCGTACCATAAGGGAAGAATTACATTTTCATTGCCTTCATCGACGAATCCTTTTTCGCGCCACTACCGGCCGGCTTGCCGCCCGCCGGCTGTTTTTTCTCCACCAGCGTCATCCCGCACTTCGGGCATTTACCCGGCTTGTCGCTCACCACCTCCGCGTGCATAGGGCAGGTGTACACCTTTTTAACAGCCTGCGTCTTCACGGCAGGCGCCGTGTCCTTATTTGTTTTCGTCTGCGCAAATAAAACCGTACCGGCCATAAGAAAGGCCATAGTAATACTGATCATCTTTTTCATAAAAGACTAGTTTAACATCCATGACGAGCTTGCCCTTCCGCTACAGGAAAAAGCACGCTTAAATAGAACCATTAAAGAAATAGAGATAACAACATCCCGGATCACCGGAAACGCCAATAGCCCGACAGGACGTCAGGCAATACACAGTCAGTAAATCAAACACGGAAAGTACAATGGCGCACAAACAACGGCACCACGGCCACCAGCGGCGGCCCGTGAGAAACCGGCTGCGACAACACGGACGAAGGTACCAACGCATTCACCCAAACCGGCAGCGGCAGGTCGGCCACAACGGGCGCGAACTTCATCATCTGGAAAAACTCCTGAGCCGCTTTTTGGTCCTTGTCGTTTTTGATCTGTTTGCTCTCTTCGCGGCAGCAGTTCTTCATCCCAATGACACATTCCCCGGAAGGCCCCATCTTCTGCATCCCGCAGAAATCGCAGCTTTGTCCCGAGCGATCCGCCAATCCCCAGGAAACCAGGCGGCCCATGCAATAGTGCAAATGAACCGTCGCCCCCATCGAAGTGGAGAGGTAGATGACCGCTAATATGGAAACGAGGACCTTTTTCATGAGATCTGATTGCAAAGCTATAAACTTTCCCCAAATCTCTGATATATAATTCGAAAACGGCGAACAGTTTTTACACCCATCCCGCCTTAATGGTCCCGGCCAGGCATTTTGTTTGTCAGATCGAGCCAGGGATAGTTTTCACTATACAACTGACCTCAATTACATCTGAATGTCAACAAGGAGGATCTTGTCATCTGGATCATGATCTTTTTATCGAGCATAAACTTTCTAACGAGCAGATCGCCATTTAGTACATTAAAGAGGTCTTTGCCCATTGGGGAAACGCCAAGGCCGCTTTCGACTTTTCCATTCGAGATCTCTAAATTGAAGGAGAAGTTTACATTCTTTCTATTATCGACGGATTGTAGCTCTATTTTACTCAGGGTAAACTGCTGCTCTTCATTCACTGCCTTTTTCAGCAAGATCCTAATAGCTGGTAAATATTTCGTCCAAAGAGCAACCGACTTTCCTTCATTCATAAATATTCGCGTTTTAAATTTTATTGGGCTTTCCTTAAGTGTTAAACAGGCGAAGATACGCATATGCCGTTGTAAAGGCCTATTTTAACGTATATTTTGAAATGATAGTATCCGGCTTTCGATGGCTCCGGGAACATAAATGATCATTTCTGCGGTTGGCTCTCCTAAACAATAGAATGGCAGTCACTTAGCTCAGAAATCACTCTTAAATCTCCCAAAGACCGGGAAGTATCCAATCCGGGTCACAGGATCAAAAGTAAAAGCCCGGCAAAGTAATTATTGCCGGGCTTGTTTGGTGCCCGCCCGTCGACCGGCGGCTTTTTCTAGTTCAGTGAAGGATCGTTAAATGTATCGCCCTGTTTCATATCGCCTGTCTCGAATCCCTTTTTAAACCAGTATACGCGTTGGGCCGAAGTGCCGTGCGTGAACGCATCCGGAACAACCGTGCCTGTAGCCTCCTTCTGCAGCCTGTCGTCGCCGATGGCATTGGCTGCTTTCAGCGCCTCTTCGATATCCCCGGGCTCCAGGATATTTTTCATCTTGTTTGCATGATTCGCCCAGACCCCGGCCAGGAAGTCGGCTTGCAGCTCTAATTTCACGGAGTATTTATTGTATTCCGTCTTACTGGTCTGCGAGCGTAGTTGCTCCATCTTTGCTGATATGCCATTAAGGTTTTGAATATGATGTCCTACCTCATGAGCGATCACGTAGGCAACGGCAAAATCGCCCGGAGCTTTGAAGCGGTCCCGCAATTCTTTGACGAATGAAAGATCCAGGTATAGTTTTCGGTCGCCGGGACAATAAAAGGGTCCTACTGCCGAGCTCGCTGAACCGCATGCGGACTCCACCTGATCGCTGAATAGAACCAGAGTGGGATCCTCGTAAGTCTTCCCCTGATCGGCAAACAACTTTGTCCAGACGTCCTCCGTATCGGCCAGCACCACTTTGGCAAACTTTGCCTGCTCATCCTCCGCAGCTTTTTCTTCCGATGTCTGCGGCGCCGTCCGGGCCTGGTCAGGCTGTTGCGGTGTGCCGGTCCCTCCCAGGAAAGAATATATAAGGTAAATTATAAGTCCTACGACGCCTCCGCCGGCGGCTATATGCCCACCTGTGATGCCGCGGCGGTCTTCGACATTGGAGCTTTCCCTGTCGCCGAGCCATTTCATAGTTGATGTTTTTAAGGTTTCCTTTAGGCCGCCCGGTCGCGCAATGCCTTGATCTCGTCGTGTACGCCCTTCAACTCCTGTTTTTCTTCGAGGACGATGGTAGACAGATATTCCGGCAGGTGTTCGCTTGAAAGAGCAGATTCGTAGGCTTTTTGGATCGCGTCTTCCCCAAATTCACAACTGGCCAGGACGGCGTGCCGGCTATGCCCGGTAAAGGTCGCCTTCAGTTCGAGCCACGCCCGGTGAATAGACCCGCTGGCTGATGTCCCGGTCGGAATGTCCGCGCCCAGGGTTTGCAGTTCCGTACCCAGAGCAGTGCGGATCTTTCTGCTTTGATCGATTGCTTTTAGAAAAAGGATACGCAGGTCGGCGTCTTCCGGTTTCAGGTCCTTTAGCGCTTTTTCGTACCCTTCGATCCGGTCGTTGTTAATTTTTATTAGGTCTTCCAGTACGCTTGCGGTTTGTTTCGCTGTTATGGTTTCCATGTCTTAAGTTTTCACGTGTACCGAAAAAAATTATGCCAGGAGGGACTGACAAGCAAGGGAGCGCCGGGCGGGGAAAACTATCCCCGAATACCTGCGTCAATTGCCTGCCTATTGCCCCCGGCTCTTATATTGCTCCCGGGCCTTGTCCTTCATCTCTTCCATCATCTGCTCATATTTTTTGTACTGATCGCTCGTGAGAACGGCCTTCATCTCTTTGCTTTTGTCTTTCTGGGAGGACTTCAGCGATCTTAATTTGGCGAAGCGGCCTCCGGTGCCCTGAAAGAGGGCCTGATTCTTCTCGGCATACTTGAGGTTGATGGCCTGCACCTTTGGGTATTGTTCGTCGGTCAGGGTCAATTCCGTCTTCATCTTGTCAGTAAGGGTCTTGGCCCGGCTCTCTGCCGTGCGCGTGCTGTCGGGAGTCTGCGCGCTGGCCGTGGCGGCTCCCACCAGGAGGGACGCAGAAAGGAATACGGTTGAAAATTTGATCTTCATTTCTTGTTTTTTGGGATGAATAATGCTAATAAACGACTACGCGGCGCACGGGAGCCACGACTATGGGCCTGGGTCGAACGACGACGACAGGTGCGGGCCTGACAATGACCGCGGCCGGACGGCGAACGACTACAGGTGCGGGCCTGACAATGACGGCGGCCGGACGGCGAACGACTACCGCAGCAGGCCGAACGACTACCGCAGGCCGAACGACCAATGCCGGGCGAACGACTACTTGCGCCTCCGCCGATACGGCTGCAAGGCTGAGAATGGTCATAATTGCGGGTAAGATTAGTTTTTTCATAACGTGTTTTACTTTGCAAATATGACCATGGGCGGACGATCGGGTCGTCCGGACCACATCGAAACGGGCAAAAAGTCCGGCGAAGCGGGCGGAACGGCCGCCGCCAGGAGGCCTATCGTCCCTGTTCCACCCAATTCAGGAAATCGCTGGCCTTCGCCTTGCTGACCACCAGCGTCTCGGGAGTCTCCAGGGACAGCCTGACCACCAATTTTCTGGCGAAGAACTTTTCGATCGTCCGGACGGCTTCCCGATTGATCAGGAATTGGCGGTTCGCCCTGTAGAAGAGAAGAGGATCTGCAGCTGCCTCAATTTCGTCGATGCCCTGGCCGATATGATAAGCCGTACCACTCATAAGCCGGACGGTCACGATCCCCCTGGTGTAGTAGAAAAAGGCGATATCGGTATAGGCGACGGGGACGATCTTGTCCTTGAGATTAATGAGGATCGTCTTTTTATATGGAGCCGACAACTGGCTGATCAGCCTGTTGATATCGGCGACTGAGGCGGTGGTATTGCGCTGCAACAGCTCAAGCTTTGCCAACGAACGCTCCAGCCTGGTCGTATCCACCGGCTTGAGGAGATAGTCGATGCCGTTGGTCTCGAAGGCTTGTATGGCATATTCGTCATAGGCCGTACAGAAGATGATGGGACAGTCGGTTCTCACCGTTTGGAAGATGCGGAAACTGACCGTATCCGCCAGTTGTATGTCACTAAAAATGAGATCGGGGGTTTTGTTCTCCGTCAGCCATTCGATGGCTTCTTCCGCGGAAGGGAGGATATCCGCGATGAGCCAGTCCGGCCGGAGGCTCAGGATCATGGACCGCAATTCTATGGCGGCTTTTCTTTCGTCTTCGATGATCAGTACTTTCATGACAAAAAAGGGATTTCGACTTTGAATCGGGATGCGTCGCGGCTGATGCGGATGTCTTTACCGGCCGTCAGCAGGTAGCGCTGCGACAAATTATGCAGGCCCGTACCGGAAGCGGTCTCCATCGTAGTACGCGGCCGGAGGTCGTTCTCGACGACGAGTCTTTCGTCCTGGTCGTAGATGAACAGGGACAGCGGGGTTCTATAGGAAATGACATTGTGCTTGACCGCATTCTCTACCAGCAGCTGCAGGGCGAAGGGCAGTATCTTCCGTCCCAGGGCGCCGGGGCCCACCTGTATCCGGATATTCAATCCCTCCTCAAATCTTGTTTCGAGAATATAGATATAGCTGCGGATGAAGGCCAGTTCCGCCTCTACGGTTGTCACTTTCTGGTCCTGGTAGTGCAGGACATATCTGTAGACTTCGCTCATCTTCAGGACATATTCTTTCACCGGCGCCTCATTGGAAAGGCTGGACAGCGCATTCAGCGAATTGAAAAGGAAGTGAGGACTTATCTGCTGGCGCAGCGACGCCAGCTGCGCCTGCAGGTTCCCCTGCTTGAGGTATTCGTTCTCCAGACGGGACTGCTGGAACAACACGATGAGCCGGAAGTAATAGACGGCGATCCAGGCGATCGTGCTGATGATGAACGCGCGGAAAAACCTGATGAAAGACACCTGACCGCGTTTCAGTTCGTGGTCGGAAAATCGGTTCAGCGGTGAAAGATTTGTAATATTCAAACCCCATGTAAGAATGGCGATCACCGCGACGCAGCAACAAATGCTCAGCAGTGGGGTCAGCCTGTGCCGCGTGTTTAGCAAAAAGAAATGATGGATCAGCCAGCAGAGGAAAAAGGCGCAGGAGAGGTAGACGAAACTCAACAGGGTGAGAAATAGTCTGTCCGTATCGAGACGGACAAGCCGCGGCAACAGTACAGCTATCGTTGCGATCGAAACGGAAAAGACCAGGCCAGCCTTGCTATTATACTCCTTCGGCATGGTGCAAAAATCTCTTTTTTTTCTATCCCATCCGGAAATTGCCGGTGAAACGGCCCAAAAACCCGATGAAACGGGCAGCCTGCTTCCTTTGAACTTTTGCCCGTCTCGTAGCGATTCCCAGCATAGAGCCGATCGCCGTTCTCCATTTTTACAGAAAAAACGCTATGACACGCTTCTTTTACATCGGGCTATTGCTTTTCTGCCCGATCGTTTTCGCGAACTGCCAGAAGGGCGACCCTGGCAAAACCTATCGATTCAATGGCCATATGACCGTAGATGGTCTGTCCCGTACCTGGTTACTGAACCTGCCCCCCAATTATTATGACACCTCCAACCTGCCGCTGGTGATCGCCCTGCACGGCTTTGGCGGAACGTCCGCGGAGATGGAAAAAGACTACGGCATAACCGACAAGGGAAATGCCGCGGGTTTCGTGGTCGCCTATCCTGATGGTGTCCCCAGTAACGGGCCGTTCAGGCTGAGAAGCTGGAATGCCGGCAGGTGCTGCTTCGTCGCCGAAAGCGACAATATCGACGACGTACATTTTATAAGTACGCTTATCGATCAGCTGGTCGCCAACTACAAGATCGATCCAAAAAAGGTCTATGTCGCCGGCATGTCCAACGGCGCCATGATGACCTACACGCTGGCCTGTGCTTTATCTGACAAGATCGCCGCCATCACGTCGGTGAGCGGTACGCTGATGGCTTCTTCTCCCTGCCAGCCGTCACGGGCGGTTCCTATCCTGCATATCCATTCGGCGCTGGATACGAAGGTACCATACAATGGCGGGTATGGGATGGACAATGTCTACTTTTCACCCGTGGATTCCGGACTGAACGTCTGGGCCATCAACGATTCCTGCGACACGCCGCCGTCGGTCACCGAGGCTGCGGGCTACACACTGACGGAGTGGAAGGACCTGCACGGTCGTGTTGCGATCGATAGCTATCTCACCGCCGACGGCGGACATTCCTGGCCGGGAGGACAAAAGCCGAGGGATAAGGCTGATCCCCCGTCTACGGCGCTGAACGCGACCGATCTCCTATGGAATTTTTTCCAGCGGTATTCCTTACCCTGAAATCACAGCGGAGCCGGCGGGGCTATGCCCCGCCTTTTTCTATTGTCGGCCGGACTTTCATTTCAAGAAGCAGCATATCGCAAAGTCTTTGTCCGTTTTCAAAGATCGGATCCGGATAATTGTCGAGAAAAAAGTTCCTGCGAAGACCACAGGGTGAAAATCCATTCTTTAAATAAAAGTCGATCTGTCTTCCTACCGTAGCAGTTCCAACAAGTATTTTGCCATAGCCTCCCAGGACTGCAATCCGATGAATCTCTCCGAGCATAAAACCACCCAGTCCCCTGCCCTGAAAAGTTTCGTTAACAGCCATATTCTTTAGTTCAATCTCCTCCGGGTTATTGTGATGGATTGCAAAAACGCCAACCGGACCGACATGGTCCAGAACAAGTATATACACTTCGCAGCGGAAAATATATCTTTCGATCGCCTCAACAGTCTCATCGGCGAGTAACAATAGGGACATAGGAAGCGGGTCCTCCCTGAGCAATTTCACTATACGCGGGAACATGGCGCAATATACTTTAACCTAAACCAGCGAATACCGCCCAATCCTCCCGAACAGTTGTCAATTTCGGAAATTCAAAACGCCCCGGTCGGGAAAAATTACACTCCGCAGGGAAAAGGCTGTCGATATATAAATTTCTGCAATTTAATTTTCGGGCCATCAATCGCGTTTAAACAACCTTACCAGCACTATGAGAAATTTATTATCAGGGCTGATATTGCTGCTCCTTGTTGAGCAGCTGCCGGCGCAGACCAGCACAGAAAAAAACACCGGCAAACAGCCTGTGATAGACACCATAAAAATACAGGACCTGGAAGGGGTCGTCATTCTTGGCTCGAGGGCAGGCGTGAGATCAAAACTATCTACGACGGTTCCGGTGGATGTCGTCAGTACAAAAGAGATCAAGCCATTTGCACAGACGGATGTATCGCAGATGCTCACTTATGCGGTACCGTCCTTTCAATCGGCCCGCCAGACCATATCGGACGGCACGGACCATATCGATCCCGCGGGTCTGCGTGGTTTGGGGCCTGACCAAACACTCGTGCTGTTGAATGGGCGGCGTCTGCATACATCTGCGCTGGTAAATATCAACAACACCGTAGGAAGAGGGTCTGTAGGTACGGACCTGAATGCCATTCCTGCCGCGGCGATCGAGCGGATCGAAATATTGCGCGACGGAGCGGCCGCTCAGTATGGATCGGATGCCATCGCGGGGGTCATCAACCTGGTAATGAAGAAGAATTATAATGGTTTTACCGTTTCCAGCATGCTTGGGCAGAACATAACCACCCTACCCTATAAAGACGGCATACATATGTATGATGGTGTCAACCAGCAAATAGACTTCAGCGGTGGCTTTGCCAAAAATAACGGTACATACCTGAATGTCAGCGGTCAGTTCTCGCGCAGGTATAGCACCAATCGCAGCGGAGATGACAACATCCCGCTGATCTACGTGGGAAACAATGGCGCCTTCCCCAACAATCCCTATGGCGCCGCCGTCGCGGACGCCAATTACAGAAGATACCTTATTGATCTGGATGCGGATATTGTGAAAAAACAGGGATACAGCAGGCATAATATCGTCGCCGGTAATTCTTACGAACAAAACCTCTCCACTTATCTCAACGGCGGTGTCCGGCTCGGCGCCAATATCGACTTTTACCTTACGGCAGGCATCAACAAACGGGATGGGGTCGCCAGCGGCTTTAGCAGAAATCCGAACGCCATTAGTCAGGAGCCGGTGCTGGCAAATGGTGAACGTTTTTACTACAATGGCTTTTTGCCACAGATAGCTCCCAGGATCGTCGACTGGAACCTGCTGACGGGTTTTACGGTCCGGGCAGGCGGCTGGAATGTCGATATAAGTAATATGGCCGGCCGCAATACCGTGCGCTATGAAGTGCAGCACTCCGGCAATGCGTCCCTGCCAGCAAGCGATCAGGTCCAGACACAGTTCTTTGCCGGTGAGTTGTCCTTTTTGCAAAATACGGTAAACCTGGATGTCAGTCGCCGATACGATTATAAAGCAGGGACATCCCTGAATGTGGCATTTGGAGGAGAGCTTCGCCATGAAGTTTTTCAGATATCCCCGGGCGAGCCCAATTCCTATATCAATGGGAATAGGATCGCTGCAGTGGATTCGATCCCTCCCTACCCCGGCACTACCAAATGGACCAGCTTCGGCGCGGTAGCGGCGGCCTCCGGATCACAGGTCTTCCCGGGCTTCAAGGACGTCGATGCGGTTAAAGCAAGCCGAAACATTTACGCGGCATACGGCGACCTTGAGTTTACCCTGGGCAAGTTGCTGGTAGATGGCGCCGGACGTTTTGAAGACTATGCCGAAAGGGGTTTCAGCTATCACAACCTCAGCGGAAAGCTCAGCGCCCGCTATGAATTGTCGTCCCAATTCACGCTCAGAGCCTCGGTGAGCAATGGGTTCCGCGCCCCGTCGCTGCATCAGCGTTATTTTCAGAATACATCGACACAGTTTGTCGGAGGGCAACCCCAGAACTCCCTTACCGCAAATAATCAAAATCCGATCGTACGAAATGCTTTTGGCATCAGGGAGTTGAAACCCGAGACCTCTGTCAGCTATACCGTGGGCGTCGTCGGAAAGATCAGTCCCGGTCTGACAGTGACGATAGACGGCTATTTCATCTCGATCAGGGATAGGATCGTATTGTCCACTGCCTTTAACAGGAGCAACCCCCTGGTGGATACTATTCTGAAGGCGAATAACGTCGACCCCTCTACCTCGTCCCTTCAGTTCTGGACAAACGCCATCAATACGGAAACAAAGGGCATCGACGCGGTGATAACGGAGAAGTTCCGGTTGGGCAGCGGCGCTGCCATTATCCTGCTGGCGGCCAATTTCAATAAGAATTCCGTGGTAGGCCGGCTGCATACCAACTCTGTCATCGACGATCCAAAATATAATCCCAGCCTTGGCAATAAGGCCGCCAATCCTGCGAATGACCTTGTGGCTACCTTATTCGACCGCCAGCAAAAAGGACGTATCGAAACAGGCCAGCCGCAGAACAAGATCAATCTTACGGCTTCCTATACTATTCACGGGTGGGATTTTCTCGTCCGCGCCGTTCGATTCGGCAAGGTGCAGTTCCTCAACAATATCGATCCGGGGCTGGTCAACCCTACCAACGGCGCATACTTTAATGATATCGGCCCCGGTACGGACCAGGTGTTCAGGGCAAAACTGACTACCGATGTGGTCATATCCTATAAGACAGGTCCCGGCGTAACCTTGTCCATAGGTGGGAATAACATCTTCGACGTCTATCCCGACAGGGTGTTCGTCGACCCCCGCAATGCCCTGCCAACGGTGCATGACAACCCGATCGCCGGAGCAAACAAGGCGCCGGGCGGATACAACTCAGCCCGGGATGCCTCCAACAGGGGTCGCTTACTATTTGGTACTAATCAGTTCGGTTTTAACGGTCGATTTTTATTTTCCCGCATTGTTCTCGACATCAGCCGGTTTGAAAGGAAGCCAGCCGTACAGCGATAAGGAGTAGTTACGACACACCCTACCGTTCTGTCCAAATCGCCCCTGCATAAAGTCCATTGGGCACCCAGCAAAACTGATAATTAAGGGCGAGTTTTGTTATACGAATTATCAAATAACAAAACCAAAGTCGTGGCAGAGATCATACACAAACTCGTAATAAAAGTCAGCCCGGAAAAAGTATACGAAGCAATTATCACACAGGAAGGACTTGAGTCCTGGTGGTGCAAAAATACGGTCGCCAAACCGGAAGTTGGATTCACCAACATATTCACGTTCGGAAAGGATATCAGCGAATTTAAAGTATCCAATCTCACCCCTAACAAAAAGGTCGAATGGCAGGGCATCAGGTCCGTTGACGAATGGGTTGGCACCAGTATCTCTTTTGATCTGTCGGAAAGGAACGGGAATACCGTGCTACGGTTTACCCACGGCGGCTGGAGAGCCGTTACGGATCTTTACGCGGAATGCAATTATCACTGGGCGCTATTTATGAAAAGCCTGAAATCTCTTTGCGAGACGGGGACGGGGAGCCCTTCGTGACGTATATCCACTAAATAATTCGGCGGGGTCCAGGAAAATCCATATATTGCTAATCAGGTTCTAACCAATCGATTCTGTAGCATGAGGCCCCAGTTGCACAAACTTCCGCTGTCACCCGATTCTTCCTTTATTTATATTAATTGGGAATGTAACTATTTTGACAAGGCCTGGCATTTTCATAAGGAATACGAACTCGTACTGATCGACAAAACGGAGGGTACCCGCTTTATCGGAGACAAGGTCAATTTCATCAAGGAGAGCGACCTTATGCTCATCGGCCCCAATATCCCCCATCTCTACCGGAACACGGAGGAATACTACCAGAACAAAGGCCTCGTGGCCCGCTCGAGCTTTATCCATTTCACGGACGATTTTTTGGGGGATGGCTTTTTCCAGCTGCCCGAGATGAAACTCGTCCGCCGCCTGCTCGACAGGTCTTCCCTCGGCCTCGAGATCCTCGGCAAAGCCAATAAATACGTAAAAGGGAAATTAAGAGAGATGGAGTCGATCCCGCCGGCCAACCGGCTGATCAGGTTGATGGAGATCCTCGTCTTCCTGTCGACCAGCAAAGACCTCGAACCCATCCTGTCCCGCACCTTTACCGCGAACAACGCCAACGATACGGACAAGATCGATACGGTCTTCCAGTTCATCCTGAAGAACTATAAGAACGAAATATATATAGAAGAGATAGCGGAAAAACTGAACATGAGCATCGCCTCCTTCTCCCGCTATTTTAAACACCACACCCGCAAGACATTCTCCAACTACGTCACCGAGATCCGCATCAGCAATGCGTGCCGCCTCCTCATGGAAGGGAATCATAACATCTCCGAAGTATGTTATCAGAGCGGGTTTGAGAACCTGTCAAATTTCTATCGTCACTTCAAGAAGCACACGGGTCTGATCCCGAAAGAATACAAGGGACGATTCCTCACGGGCAGCCAGGTCTAACCGGCGGTAATCCCGGCCGGGAAATCTAACCTGCGCTGACCTCATCCAACAAATACAATATCGACCGGTATTCCTTCCCCGAAACAGCCGACAACGCCATCTCGCAGGTCTTGCCCGTCGAATAATACCCGCACGCATCCACCGCCGCGGCCTCCGCTGCCTCCGCCTTACCCGCCGCCGCCGTCAGTCCCGGATAATAGAAACCCCGATCCCCCGCCATCCCGCAGCAACCCGCAGAAAAAGGGATCACCGGTTCTGCCACGGTCATCGCGCCCAGTTGCTCCAGTTTCTTATAAGTACCCATTTTGTGCAGCGAACACACCGGATGGAAAACGGCCTTGCCCGCCTTCTTTTGTATCTTCAATCGGGGCGCCAGGACATCTACCGCAAATTCCAGACTGTCCATTATCCGTAGTTTGTCAAACCGCGCCTGATTCTTCACCGTCAGGTAAGGCCGGCAGGTATGCAGTGAATGACTGCACGAGCTGATATCGAGCACCACCGGAATACTCCCTTGCCGGGTCCATTCCCATATTTTCTCTACCGTCTCATTCACTTTCCATTTATACGCATCGGCAAATCCTTTCGACGAGAACGCCTGGCCGCAACAGACACCCGTCAACGAAGAAGGCACGAACAACTCCACCCCTGCCCGATGAGCCACCCTCAAAAATACTTCCACGATGGTGTCGCTTTCGGACACATCCTTGCCCATCATCCGCGTGATACAGGTCGGGAAATACACAGCTTCCGCCGCGACCGCTGAAACCCCACGCACGGCAACCGGCCCCGTCAGCTCGCGCGTCCACAGCGGAAAAGATGGCACCACCCTTCGCACGCCGGCAGTCAGCCTGTGCATCGCGGCAGGCCCGAACACGTTCCCTACCCGCAACCCAGCCTTCACCATCCGCTCGACAAATGCAAACGACTTCGCCACGCGCAACGCCGTCCGATTCGCCGAAGCCGAATGATTCTCCCGCCGCAGCCGCTTGATCAGCTCCCCCGTATTAATATCTACCGGGCAATTGGTCGCACACATCCCATCGACCGCACAGGTATCCATCCCGTCAAACTTATAGTCCTTCAAAATCTCCGAAAAAGCGTCCTTCTCCCCTGCTGCCTTCAGTCTCGCCAGCGAGCGCCTCAACACGATGCGCTGTCTCGGCGTAAGCGTGAAATCGCGGCTCGGACAGCTGCCCTCGCAGTACCCGCACTCCACGCATTTGTCGACCTCTTCCTCCACCACGGGCAGCGACTTCAGGTGCTGCAGGTGGCTGTCCTTGCCCGCACTCAGGATTACCCCGGGGTTCACAACCCCTCCGGGATCAACCAGCGCCTTCAGGTCCTTCATCACCGCATACGCCGCAGGGCCCCACTCGGCCTCCACGTAGGGCGCGATCTGTCTTCCCGTTCCATGCTCGGCCTTCAGTGCTCCACCAAAGCGAACGATCACGAGTTCTGCCAGCGCGTCATTGAACTCTCCAAAGAACCGGATCTCCTCCGGCGTCGTCACCGCCTGAGAAACGACAAAGTGCAGATTCCCGTCCTTCGCGTGTCCAAACACGATCGCATTATGATAGGAGAAACGTTGAAACAACTCCTGCAGCGCCACGATCGCTTCGCCAAGCCGATCCAGCGGCACCGCCACGTCCTCGAGCATGACCGAGGTCCCCTTGTCCCGCACAGCCGCCACGGAGGGATACATCCCCTTCCGCAGCTTCCAGTAGTCGCCGCGTACCTTTTCGTCGGACGTGAACACCGCCTCTGAAACCAGCGGCAATCCAGGAACGCAACCACGGGCGAGGGCCAACTTCTCCTCCAAAGAAACCATATCTTCCGCCTGATACTCACAAAGCAAACAGGATGCTCCCTCGGGCAATTCCCGGAGGAACGGGGGAGCGATAGCCAGATGCTCTATCGAACGCAACGCCGCCCAGTCCATGAATTCCAGTGCTTCCGCCCCCGTATCCCGCAAGGCGGGCACCGCGTCGCAGGCACTGCGGGGCGAGTCGAAGAACAACAGCGCCGCGCTCTTCAGCGGCTTGTCCGGAATGGTCCGCAGCACCGCCTCCGCGATAAAACCGAGCGTCCCTTCGGCTCCTATCAGCAGGTGCGCCAGGATATCCAGAGGGTGCTCATAGTCCACGAACGCATTGATCCCATATCCGACCGTATTCTTGATCTTATATTTCTCCCTGATACGCACCACCAGCGATGCGTCCTCTATCACCCTCCGCCGCAGGGCCAGGAGACCTGCAAAAAGATCAGGCCGCGACTGCTCGAATCGCTGATAGTCGGAAGAGACCTCCGTGTCGAACTGAGACCCGTCCGCCAGCACAAAGCGCACGTGCAATAAAGTATGATAGGAATTGTCCACTACCCCGCAACACATCCCGCTGGAGTTATTGGAAAGGATGCCGCCGATCATCGCGGCATTGATACTTGCAGGGTCGGGACCG
>Ga0068853_100000897_pt1 | contig 20716 bp, 18 predicted proteins | sample KBSCornC32_FD_65655 | JGI IMG/M metagenome (GOLD analysis project Ga0068853, IMG submission 65655) | Corn rhizosphere microbial communities from Kellogg Biological Station, Michigan, USA - KBS Corn C3-2 | ecosystem: Host-associated > Plants > Roots > Rhizosphere > Soil ...
CGCAACCCTTGTCGTTCACGTTCGGCGCGAGCGGCGCGGCGAGCGTGAGCGCGTCGCCGTCGAAGCCTTCGACGGCGAGACCCATCGCGCGGGTGAGCGGGATGCGGTCGATCTCGGCGCGCAGGGTGGCGAGGGCGGTGGGCGGTGCGTGCATCGGCGTGTCCGGCAAAGTCGCACAGTGTGCGTATCCGGTGCGCGGGCCTCAAGCGGCGCCGTATGATCAGGGTCATGCCGAGCCCCGCCCGCCCGTCGCACACCGACGCACGCCACGCAGCGCTCGCGGGCGCGAGCGTCATCGTGACGCGCCCCGGCGGCGCCTCGCTGCTGCGCAGCGCTCGGCGGCTCGGTGCGCGCGCGTTCCCGCTGCCCGGCCTGTCGCTGCGCGCGATCGCGCAGCCGCGTCCGCGTGCCGCGTTCGATGCCTGGCTCTTCACGAGCCCGGCGGCGGTGCGCTTCGCGCTGCGCCACGCTCCGCGCCTGCGCGTGCCGAAACGCGCGCTCGTCTTCGCGATCGGCGGCGGTACGCGCGCGGCGCTCGCGCGGCACGGCATCGCCGCGACCGCGCCCGAGCGAAGCGACAGCGAAGGCCTGCTCGCCGTGCCGGGGCTCGCCGAGGTGCGCGGCCGTCGCATCGCCCTCGTCGGCGCGCCCGGCGGGCGCGACCTGATCGCGCCGGCGCTGCGCGCGCGCGGTGCGGTGGTCGAAGCGATCCATGTCTACCGGCGCGAACCGCCGCGCCTGACCCGCCGCCATTTCGACGCGCTCGCTGCCGCGGACGATCCGCTGATCACCCTGCTGTCGAGCGGCGAAGCGCTGGCGAACCTCGTCGCCGCGCTGCCGCCGCCGCTGCTCGCGCGCCTGCGTGCGCAGACGATCGTCGTGAGCAGCGCGCGGCTCGCCGCCGCCGCGCGTGCGGCCGGGTTCGGCGCGATCGTGCCGGCGGCGTCCGCGGCCCCGCGCGACCTGCTCGCCGGGGCCGCCCACGCGCTCGCCCGACACCGCTTGTGACGATGCGTCGCGCTGCCGGCGCGGGCGCTTTCGGCTAGCATGCAGGCATGAGCGAAGACATCGGAAGTACCTCGCCCGCGGGCGCCGGCGAACTCGCGCCGCGCACCCTGCCGCGTACCGTCGAACGCCGTGGTGGCAGCGTCGCCTGGCTCGTCGCCGCCGCCGCGCTCGTGATCGCGCTCGTCGCGCTGTGGCGCGTGTACGCGCTCGAGCACGGCAGCGCCGCGGCGCAGGCCGCCGCGGTGGACGACCTCGGCGCGCGGCTCGAGGCGCTCTCGCGCAACGTCGAGCAGCGCAAGCGCGATCTCGACGGCGTGCGCGCGCGCGTCGCCGACGCCGACGAGGTGAACAAGAGCGTGCGCGAGGAACTGCTCGCGCTCGGCGAGCGCTCGCGCCATCTCGAGGATGCGGTCGCGAACCTGTCCGAGCAGCGCCTCAGCGGGCGCGACGCGCTCGCGCTCAACGAAGCCGAATTCCTGCTGCAGCAGGCGCAGGAACGACTCGCGCTGTTCCAGGACGCGCCCGCGGCGATCTCCGCCTACCGGCTCGCCGACTCGGCGCTCGCCGCGGCGGAGGACCCGGTGTTCGCATCGGTGCGGCAGACGATCGGCGCGGAACGCCAGGCGCTCGAGGCGAGCCGGCCGGCCGACGCGCCGGTGACGCTCGCCGCACTCGCGCACCTGCGCGAGGCGGTCGCCGCGTTGCCCGCGCGCCGCGCCGCGACCGCGGAGGCGGCCGCAGCGCCGTCGCGCTGGTCCGGCTTCATCGAGCAGTTCGTGAAGATCAGCCACGACGACGGCCGCGGCGTGCCGACGCATGATCCGGGCCTCGCGCGCGCGCTCGTCGTGCTCGACCTGCGCGGTGCCGAGGCGGCGCTGCTCGTGCGCGATGCCGAGGGTTACACGGCCGCGCTCGCGAACGCGCGCGCGGGCATCGCGGCGACGTTCGACGACGGTGCCGCAGCGCCGCGCGCCGCGCTCGCCGAGATCGACCGCCTCGCGGCCGAACCGCTCGCGCCGAAGCTGCCCGAACTCGGCAGTGCGCTCAAGGAATTGCGCAACCTGCGTGCGACGCGCGCGCTCGCGCATCCGCCGGGAACCGCCGTGCCGATCACGCCCGTGGCGAAGCCGGACGGGGCAGGCACATGAGGCTCTGGCGCACCGTACTGATGTTCCTCGTCGTCGCGTTCGTCGCGGCGCTCGCCTGGCACTGGCTCGCGGCCGATCCCGGCTACGTGCAGGTGCGCCTTCGCGGCACGACGATCGAATCGAGCCTCGTCGTCGCGATCGCGCTGCTGCTGCTGGCATGGGCCGCGCTCACGCTCGCCTGGGGCCTCGCGCGCTGGCCGTTCCGCGCCTGGGGCCGCTCGGTCAAGCGGCGCGGGCGCGAGCGCCTCGCCGCCGGCCTCACCGCGTTCGCCGAAGGCGAATACGCGCAGGCCGAGCGCGATCTCGCGCGCGCGGCGCAGAACGCGGCCTTCCGTACGCCGGCGCTGCTCGTGTCGGCGCGCGCCGCCTACGAGCGCGGTGCGCCGGAGCGCGCGTCGCAGGCACTCGACGAGGTCGGCGCGAGCGGCGCGCGCGCCGCCGACGCGACGCGTGCACGCTTCCTCGTCGAAAGCGGCCGCCACGCCGATGCGCTCGCGCTGCTCAAGCCGAAGGCCACGACGGGGGAGCTCTCGCTGCGCGGATGGCGCCTGCTCGCCGAGGCCGCGCTCGCGCAGGGCGACGTGCAGGCCGCGCTCGACGCGTTGCCCGCGCTCGCGCGCAGCCAGTCGCTGACCGCCGACGCCCAGGCCGCGCTCGAGACGCGCGTGCTCGCCGCCGCGCTCGCCGCCGCACCCGATGCGGCGCACCTCAACGCGGCGTGGAGCGGCGCGACGCGCGCGCAGCGGCGCCGTGCCGAACTCGTCGCCGCGTTCGCGCGCCGTTCCGCCGCGCTCGGCCAGGTCCTCGCGGCGATGGACGAAATCGAATCGGCGCAGCGGCGCGAATGGAGCGACCTGCTCGCGACCGTCTACGGTGAGCTCGGTGGCGCCGAGGCCGGCGCGCGCCTGCGCAAGGCCGAAACCTGGCTCGCGCTCGCGCCGAACAGCGCGCCGCTGCTGACCGCGCTCGGTCGCCTGTACGTGTTGCAGGGCCAGTACGGCAAGGCCGAGGAGTCGCTCGAGCGTGCGCTCGCGCTGACGCCGTCGGTGTCCGCGTGGGAAGCGCTCGGCGATTGCCGCAAGGGCGAGAACGACCTCGCGGGCGCGAACACCGCTTACGCGAACGCGTTGCGCTGCGCGCGCGGCGAGCCGACCGTCGCGCTCGCGCCGCTGCTTGCGCGCGGCCCGCTCGACACGCGGCCGATCGCGTTCGAGGAACGCAGCGAGCACGGCGTGCCGCGTCTGCCGCTGGCGAAGTGAAGCGCCGCCGCGCGCGTCATTCGCGGTTGCCGCCGCCGCGCCATTCGATGTCGCGCGCGGCCTGCTTGAGCGACGCGTCGAGCGCGCGCAGGCGCGGCGAGACGCCGTCGGCGACGTCGAGCGATTCGAGCCCGTCGGCCGTCTCGATCTCCACGCGGTCGTAGACGATGTCGACTCCGTGGCGCGCGGCGCTCGCGTCGTAACGCAACAGTCCGGCATCGGCGGCGAACTCGGCGACTGCGACGAATGCGCGGCGCCCTTGGTCGGAGTCGTACGTGCCTGGCGCGGTACCGGCGAACGCGCGGTCGGCGCAGGCGACGATCCAGCGTGCGTGGCCGTCGTCGTGCAGGTCGAGCCGGCTTTCGCCGCAGTCCAGGCGTTCGGGGCGGATCAGGCTGATGCGACGGATCGTGCCCCACTCGCGGATCGTCCCGATCGGTGCGAACGCGTGGCCGTCGCGGTCGAAGTAGCCGGTTTCGTCGGCGAGGCTCACGCGCGTCACGCCGCCCGCGAGCAGCGTGGCCTGGTCGTAGAGCGCATCGACGACGACCCTGCCGGCGTAGTCGAGCACGCCCCAGTGCCCGCCGCGCATGAACAGCACGCGCCCGTCGCGGTGCTCGCCGATGAATTCGAGGGAAGGTGCGAGCACGAACGCCCCGCTCGCGTCGATCATGCCCCAGAGCTTGCCGTCCTCGCTCGCCGGCGCGCGCCCGTCGCGGAAGTCCCAGCCCGAGCGGAACGTGCGCGCGAACGCGCGCGTGCCGTCGCGACGCAGGTAGGCCACCGTTTCGCGGTCCGGCATCACGCGCGCGAACCCGTCCGCGTACGCGCCCGTGCGCCACCACGTCGGCGCGACCACCCAGTGGCCGTCGCGATCGATGTAGCCGCACCGATTCGCATCCGTGCATGCGGCGAGCAGCCCTTCGCTGTATTCCGACTCGCCGTCGACGTGGAGCGCCGGCGGGACGACGATCCGACCGTCGAGGTCGGCGACACCGCGGCTGCGATCACCCTCCCCCTTCCAGCCGACCACGCGGCCGTCGTGCGGCAGGTAGACGCCGTCGAGGGCGGGCATCGGCACGAAGCGGCCGCGCCGGTCGACCAGTTCGAAGCGGAAGTTGCGCCCTCGCGTGACGCGGCAGTATCCGTCGCGGCACTCCTGCGCCGATGTGAAGCGCGGCTCGATCACCCATTTGCCGGCGCAGTCGATGTAGCCCCAGCGCTCGCCGGCGGCCGCGGGCGCAAGCCCGTCGGCGAAGTCGCCGGCTGCATCGAACAGCGTCGCGATCGCCACCTTGCCGGCACGATCGATGTAGTGCACGCCGCCCTTGGCGTGTATCGGATAGCGCGCGCAAGTGTCCGCAGCGAACACGGGCAGTGCGCCGGACAGGCCGATCGCCAGGAGCAGCGCGCGCGCGCGCATCGCCATCGCTTCAGCGCGCGAGCGAATCGACCGCGTCGACGCGACCGTCGACGAGGCGCACGATGCGGACGTAGCGGCGGTCGCCGAAATCGTAGACCCAGTCCTCGCGGCGTTCGTCGCGCCAGCGCTCGATGCCCGGCGCGGGCCGGCGCACGATCGTGTCGTTGCGGCTGCGTCGCGACGCGGGTTCGCCGCAGCGCGCGACGAGTTCGCCCGCGCTGAGCCCGCCGAGCAGGCGGTTCGGGTCGCAATCCTCGCCGATGCGGTCGACGCCGTAGCCGAGCGTGTCCTCCTGCGCGAGCAGGCCGTCGCGGAACACGAGCCGGCGCATGAGATGGCGCGGGCCGAAGTTGTAGTACCAGACGTCGTACTGCACTTCGCGCTGGCGCTCGACCGGCCCGTCGCGCCCGATCACCACGACGTCCGTGTAGCGGTCGGTCCAGAACGGATCGCCGCAGCGCTCGCGCACCTGGAAGTCCTGCGCGCCGTCGGTGACGAGGCGGTTGCCGCAGCGCATCGCCGCGGCGGGGGCGCTCGCGAACAGGGCGAGCAGGGCGAGCGGGAGCAGGATCAGGCGATGCATGGAGGTTCTCGCGGGTCGGGTCGCGGCATCGACCGCGAAGTGTCGGACAAGTTTCTCAGAGGCCGTCGATGCCCGCGCGGCCGCGCAGGATCTGTGCGATGACGTCGGGCGCGTAGTCGAACGAATCGTAGTACAGCCGTTCCTCGGGCAGGCCGGCGTCGGCGAACGCGCGGCGGCCGGCGTCGATCATCGCCGGCGGTCCGCTCATGTAGACGTCGAACATGGACAGGTCCGGCTCGTCCTCGAGCAGCACCTCGTGCACGAGGCCGCCGCGCGTCGCGTCGCCGCGCTTGGCGTCGCCCACCACCGGGACGAAGCGGAACGCCGCGACGTCGCGCGCCCAGCGTTCGGGCAGTTCGCGCAGGTACAGGTCGGCCACGTCGCGCGCGCCCCAGTACAACGCGATCGGTCGCCGCGTGCCGAGCGCGAGGAAGTGCTCGATCAGCGCCTTGATCGGCGCGAAGCCGGTGCCGCCGGCCATGAACAGCATCGGCCGCTCGCTGTCCTCGCGCGGCACGAAGGTGCCGAGCGGCCCCTCGACGTCGAGCGTGGCGCCGGGCTGCAACACGTCGAACACCGTGTTGGTGAAGCCGCCGCCGGCGACGCGGCGCACGTGCAGCTCGATCGCGTCGTCGTCGCGCGTGGGCGCGTTGGCGATCGAGAACGCGCGCCGGCGGCCGCCGTCGAGCAGCACGTCGAGGTACTGTCCGGCCAGCCGGCGCAGCGGCTCGCCCGGCGCGGTCGCGAGGTGCAGGCGCGCGACGTCGTGGCCGAGCAGGGTCTTTTCGGCGACGCGCACGCGGAAGCGGCGACGCGGGATGTCGGCGACCGAGGCGACCTCGCGCGCGGCGATCGTGATGTCGCCGGTCGGCACCGCCTGGCACAGCAGCACCTGGTGGCGCATCTGTTCGGCCGCGTTCAGTGCGCTGGGCGGATTGCGCGGATAGATGCAGGCGCCGTCGATGAGGGTCGCCTTGCAGCTGCCGCAGACGCCGGCGAGGCATGAATACGGCAGCGCCAGGCCGGCGCGGCGCGCGGCCTCGAGCACGGTCTCGCCGGGCAGGACCTCGAAGCGCTTGCCGCTGGCTTGCAGGGTGACGGTGTGGGACACGCGATCGGCGATCGTGGAATGGGGCGATTGTCGCCGAATTCGACTCGCGCAGGCGAAAAGCCAGCCGCGTGCCCGCATTCGGCCATCCGTTGCGGCGATGCTCGCAGCGGGCGAAACGGCGGAGGCGCGACATGGGCGACGAGCGGATCGACACGGCGGCCGACGTCGGTGCGGACGGGTTCGATGCGTCGCGTCGCCGCTTCCTGCAGGGCGCCGCCGCGGGCGCCGTGCTGCTCGCCGCGCTCGCGGGCTCGCGCGCATGGGCGCGGGGTCGGCCCGAACCGCTCGCGCGCTGGACGCGCGAGCTCGTCGACCTCAACGAACGCGTCGCCCGCGGCGAGCTCGCGGTCGCCGACTGGCAGGCGCGCATCGAGCGGCTCAACACGTCGGTCGCCGTCGACGACCTCGTCGCCTGGCTCGACATCGACCGCCTCGTGCGCGCGTTCCGCTATCCGACGCGCCTCGCCGACGTCGCCGATCCGCTGCTGCCGGCCGACCTCGTCTCACCCGGCGCGCACCGTGCCTGGTTCGTGCGAGTGTTCGGCATGCGTCGCGATGGCGCGATCATCCCGCACGTGCACAACCACATGGTGTCGGCGCACCTCGTCGTGTCGGGCGCGTTCCATGCGCGCACGCACGATCGCCTGCGCGACCTCGACGACGCGGTCGTTCTCAGGCCGTCGATCGACCGCCGCCTCGCGCGCGGCGACATCATCAGCATGTCCGACCGGCGCGACAACCAGCACTGGCTGGTCGCGCTCGAGGATCGCTCGCTCACGTTCGACGTCGGCGTGGTCGACCTCGCGGCGTCGTGGCCGTACCGGCTCGCGGCGAACCGCTACAACATGATCTTCGTCGACGCCGACGCGAAGCCGCAGGCGGACGGCCTCGTCGTCGCGCCGGTGATGAGCTTCGAGGCGTGCGCGGCGAAGTACGCCGGTGTCGGAGGCGCGCAGGTATAGTCGTCGTCCCCGGCAGGAGACGGCGATGGCGATCTGGAAGCAGACGACCGACCTCGAACGCATCAATGCGTGGAATCGCGGCTGCCTGGTCGAGCACCTCGGCATGCGCGTGACCGCGATCGGCGACGACTGGGTGCAAGGCACGATGCCGGTCGACGCGCGCACGAAGCAGCCGTTCGGCCTGCTCCACGGCGGTGCGTCGGTCGCGCTCGCCGAATCGCTCGGCAGCCTCGCCGGCAACCTGTGCATCGAGTCGAGCGAGATGGCGGTCGGGCTCGACATCAACGCCAACCACGTGCGCGCGGCGACCGAAGGCGAGGTCACCGGCACCGCTCGCGCGGTGCACGTCGGCCGCACGACGCAGGTGTGGGAGATCCGCATCGTCGACGCGCACGCGCGCCTCGTCTGCATCTCGCGCCTCACGCTCGCGGTGGTGCCGCGGCCGACACCGAAGGCGCTCTGACGATGATGACGGCGGCCGCGCCGTACGACGCGCTCACGCCCGACACCGTGCTCGACGCGATCGAGGCGGCCGGTTACGCGACCGACGGCCGCCTGCTCGCGCTGCCGAGCTACGAGAACCGCGTCTACCAGGTCGGCATCGAGGACGGCACGCCGCTCGTCGCGAAGTTCTACCGGCCCGCGCGCTGGAGCGACGCGGCGATCGCCGAGGAGCACGCGTTCGCGCTCGAACTCGCCGCAGCGGAGCTACCGGTGGTCGCGCCGCTGGTGATCGACGGCGCGACCCTGCTCGTGCACGGCGGCTTCCGCTACGCGCTGTATCCGCGCCGCGGTGGCCGCGCGCCCGAACTCGAATCGGCCGACCATCTCGCCTGGATGGGGCGCCTGCTCGCACGCCTGCACGCGGTCGGCGCGCGCGCGCGCTTTCGTGCACGCGGCGCGATCGATGCCGACACGTTCGTGCGCGAAGGCGCACGCGCGGTGCTCGCCTCGGGCCTGCTGCCGGACAACCTCGAGGAACGTTACCGCGCGCGCACGGCGGCGATCGCCGACCTCGTCGACCAGCGTTTCGCGAGCGTCGCGCCGGCGGTCCTGCGCCTGCACGGCGACTGCCACGGCGGCAACGTGCTGTGGACCGACGGCGGCCCGCACTTCGTCGACCTCGACGATGCGCGCACGGGGCCGGCAGTGCAGGACCTGTGGATGCTCGCACCGTCGCCGCGCGCGCTCGACGCGCTGCTCGAAGGCTATGCCGAGTTCCGCGATTTCGACCCGCGCGAACTCGACCTCGTCGAGCCGCTGCGCCTCATGCGGCAGATCCACTGGGGCGGCTGGGTCGCTGCGCGCTGGCACGATCCGGCGTTCCCGCGCGGATTCCCGCAGGTCGGCGAGCCGCGCTGGTGGGAGCAGCACCTGAACGACCTCGCCGAAGCGATCCTGCAGCTGCAGGACGACTGAACGTCGCCCGCCCGCCGGCGTGCGGCGGCGCACCAAACTCCGCTACTATCGCGCCCATACCGTCACGCCACGATGAACCGACTCGTCGAATCTCCCGTCGCCGCCGCATCGCCGAGCGATCGCCTGCGTTCCTGGCGCTACGCCTGGCGCGTGCCGCAGCTGCTGCTGCATGCGATCATCGCGGTGCCGCTCGCGCTGCTGGCGCTCAATCCGCTCGCGGCGCGCATCCGCGTCGGCCGCGCGACGTTCGAGAAGGCGATGATCCGCTGGTGGTCGAGCCGCCTCGTGCGCATCTTCGGCCTGCGCATCCGCCGCTTCGGCGAGCCGCTGCCGGGCGCGGTGCTGTACGTCGCCAACCACATCTCGTGGCTCGACATCGAACTCATGCACAGCCAGCGGCCGGTCAGTTTCGTCGCCAAGAGCGAGATCGCCGGCTGGCCGTTCGTCGGCTGGCTCGCTTCGCGCGCGGGCACGATCTTCCATCGCCGCGGCAACACCGATTCGCTCAACGTCGTCATGGGACGCGTGGTCGAACGCCTGCGCGCGGGCGAACCGGTCGGCGTGTTCCCGGAAGGCGGCAGCGGCCACGGCGATCGCGTCGGCACGTTCCATGCGCGCATCTTCCAGACCGCGCTCGACGCCGACGTCGCGGTGCAGCCGGTCGCCCTGCGCTACGGCCGCGACGGCCGCCAGGACGCGCGCGTGCCGTTCGGCCGCAAGGAAAGTTTCTTCACCAATTTCCTGCGCGTGCTCGGCAACCCGGCGATGGACGCGGAGATCCACTTCCTCGAGCCGGTGCCGGCGACGCCCGAGGCACGCCGGCGCATGGCCGAAACCAGCCGCGCGCGCATCGTGCAGACGCTCGGCTATGGCGACGAGTGAAGGCGTACTGATCGGCGTCGCGGCGGACGCACCCGATCGGCGCGACGAACTGTTGCGCGGCGCCGATTTCACGCCGTCGCGCTGGCTCGCCAATCCGCACCTGCAATCGATCCTCGCCTCGAGCGCGCTGCGCCGCTTCGCCCTGCGGCGCGCACGGCAGGCGATCGACCGGCGCAGCGTCGAACACGTGCTCGAGTGCGGTCCCGGCGTGCGCCTGCAGGGCTTCCTCGCGCGCCAGGACCGGCGCGAGCACGCGCTGGGCCTCGTCGTGCTGCTGCATGGCTGGGAAGGCAGCGCGCAGTCGTCCTACGTCGTCGGCACCGGCGCGCGCCTGCTCGACGACGGCTTCGACGTGTTCCGCCTCAACTTCCGCGACCACGGCGACACCCATCACCTCAATCGCGAGCTGTTCCATTCGTGCCGCATCGACGAGGTCGTCGGCGCGGTGCGGGCGGTGCGCAGCGCGTTCGCCGCGGCGCCGGTCGCCGTCGCGGGCTTCTCGCTCGGCGGCAACTTCGCGCTGCGCGTGGCGCTGCGCGCGCCCGACGCGGTGCGCTACGCGCTCGCGGTGTGCCCGGTCGTGAGCCCCGCGGCGGGCCTGTTCGGCCTCGAAGAGGGGCCGTGGATCTACCAGCGCTACTTCCTGCACAAGTGGCGCGAATCGCTGCGGCGCAAGCGCGCGCTGTTTCCCGAGGTCGACTGGTTCAGCGCGGATGATCTTTCCGCGGACCTGCGCGGCCTCACGCGTGCGCTCGTGCTGCGCCACACGGATTTCGGTTCGCTCGAGGCCTACCTCGACGGCTACTCGATCGCGGGCGACCGCCTGCGCCCGCTCGCGATGCCGGCGACGATCCTCACCGCGGCCGACGACCCGGTCATCCCGGTCGCCGACTTCCGCGCGCTGCAGTTGCCGCCGCAGGTCGAACTCGACATCGCCGCGCACGGCGGCCATTGCGGCTTCATCCTCGACGCGAGCCTGCGCAGTTTCACCGCCGACTACATCGCGCAGCGCATGCAGCGGCATCTCGCGCCCGCCGCGTCGAGCGCATAGCCCCTTTCTTGCGCCGCTCCAACGGGAGGCCGTGACGCGGCTCAGTCGCGCAGCCAGCGCAGCATGTGCGGATACGGCTCGACGCCGCGGCGGCGAGCGTCGTCGCCGGCTGCGCAGAGGCCGAGCGCGACGAGGCCGGCGACGCCGACGTAGACGCCGAGCGAGAACGACAGCGCGAGGCCGGGCGACTGGCCGCGGTAGCCGCCGTCGTGGAACAGGTCGGTGGCCGGCAGCGCGAGTCGCACGCTCGCCGCGTACGACCACGCGATCGACTCGACTTCGCCGCCGTGCTCGAAGTGCTGCTCGGACGTCAGCGCGTCGTCGAGCGCGGCGCGATGCGCGGCCGGCACGAGCGCGATGTGGCCGGCCTCGTGCAGCAGGTCGGCGGGCCAGGCGATGCGTGCCGGGTCGTAGAGGAGCTCGCCGCGCGTGATGCGGATGCCGGGCAGGAACGTGTCGCCGCCCAGCGTCGCCGCGCGCGGTGGCAGGCCGATGCCGGCGAGGAACGCGACGATGCGATCGAGCGTGTCGTGCATCGTCGTGTCGGCGCGCTCAGTCCGCCGACACCGTGCGGCCGCGCGCCCACGCGCGCAACGCGGCGACCTTCTCCGCCATGAGCACCGACAGCGGTCGCGTCGCCGCGCATTCGGCGAGCAGCTGCGCCTGCGTCGGCGCGTCCTGCTTCGCCGCGGCCGCCGCGTACAGCGCGGCGACGACGATCTGCTCGATCTCGGCGCCCGAGTAGCCGTCGCTCGCGCCGGCGAGCGCGGCGAGGTCGTAAGTGGCCGGGTCGAGGCCGCGCTGCACCAGGTGCAGGCGGAAGACCTCCGCGCGCGTGGGCCCATCGGGCAGGTCGACGAAGAACGTCTCGTCGAAGCGGCCCTTGCGCAACAACTCGGCCGGCAGCTGTTGCACCTCGTTCGCGGTCGCGACGAGGAACACCGGCGCCTTGCGTTCGGCCATCCAGGTGAGCAGGTAGCCGAGCACGCGGCGCGACACGCCGTCGTCGTCGCCCGAGGTCGACAGCGCCTTCTCGATCTCGTCGATCCACAGCACGCACGGCGCGAGCAGCTCGGCGCTCTTCAGCGCCTCGCGCAGGTTGCGCTCCGTCTCGCCGTGGTACTTGTTGTAGAGCGAACCGAAATCGAGGCGCACGAGCGGCACGCCGAAACCGCCCGCCGTCGCCTTCGCCGCGAGGCTCTTGCCGCAGCCCTGCACGCCGAGCAGCAGCACGCCCTTCGGCGGGTCGAGCTTGACCGTCTGCTTCTCGCCGAGGAACGCCGCTCGCCGCTGGGTGATCCACTGCTTGAGGCGCGCGAGCCCGCCGATGCGCGCGAACTGCGCGGTGTCGTATTCGAAGTGCAGCAGGCCGTCGCGGTCGAGCAGCGCATGCTTCGCGCGCGCGAGTTCCGGCAGGTCGGCAGCGGTGATCGCGCCGTCGTCGTAGATGAGCTTGCGCGCGATGCGCCGCGCGTCGTCGAGCGCGAGGCCGACGAGGTTGCGCACGATCGCGCGCGCGGCGTCGGCGTCGACCGTGACGCGGCGACCGTCGTGGTCGCGCGAATAGCGGAACGCTTCCTCGCGCAGCATCGCGGCGAGCGCCTCCTTGTCCGGCAAGGCGAACTCGAAGCGCGTCGCCACCGCGGCGAGTTCCTCGGGCAGTTCGATGCCGGCGCCGACGAGCACGAGCGTGTGCTCGGCCGAGTCCTGCCGTTGCAGGATCTCGCGCAGCAGGCGCAGGGTCATCGGGTAGCGCAGATACGGCTGGAAATCGAGCAGCAGGTAGACGCCGGCGACGGGCGTGCGCTTGATCGCCTGCAGGCTCAGGCTCGCGTCCGGCGCCTCGCGCGTCGCATCGTCGTCGTCCTCGTCGAGGTCGAGATCGAGCCGCTCCAGGCCGCCGGTGATGCTCCAGCGCCAGAACGGGCGCAACGACTGCGCGATCGCATGGCGGAAGCCCTCGATCACGCCGTTTTCATCGGCGGAATCGACCAGCAGCAACGGGGTGCGTGCCCTGAGCAGGGTGGTGAGGTCCTGGTTGCGGCTCACGATCGGCGGCGTGCGAGGCTCGAAACGCGAAAGCCTAGCATGGCCGGATGCGGCATAATCGGCGGTCCGGCGCGCCCGCAGGCGCGCCTTCCGCAACTGCACGACGACGCACGCATGCTCAAAGACGCCATCGACCAGCATCGCCAGGGCCGTTTCGACGAGGCCGAGAAGGGGTATCGCGCCCGGCTCGCCGAGCAACCCGACGACGTCGAGGCGTTGCACCTGCTCGGCATGCTGCGCTACCAGCTCGGTGACACGCCCGAAGGCAGCACGCTGCTGCGGCGTGCGCACGAACTCGCCCCCGAGGATGCCGGCATCGAGCTCACGCTCGCCTCGCTGAACTTCCGCGAGGGCGACCACGAGGCGGCGCGTCGCGGCTTCCACGCGGCGCTCGCGCTCGATCCGAACCTCGCCGGCGCGCACGCGGGCCTCGGCCAGCTCGCGCTCATGCGCGGCGAGCAGGCGGTCGCCGAGCAGCACTTCCGCACCGCGCTGCGCAACGGCGAAGAGCCGCACGCGCTGGCCGGCCTCGGTGGGCTGCTGCTCGAACGCGGCGACCTCGAGGCGGCGCTGCGCCACCTCGGTCGCGCCGCCGACCTCGCGCCGAACGACGCGATGATCCAGTTCATGCTCGGCCAGGCGTTCGCGCGGCGCGACACGCCCGCGTTCGCCGAACAGGCGTTCCGCAACGCGCTGCGCATCAAGCCGGACCTGCACCAGGCGCGGCCGTGGCTCGGCGCGCTGCTGCTCAAGGCCGGTCGCCGCGCCGATGCCGATGCGCAGTACCGCGAACTGCTCGGCGTCCCCGGCTTCGAGATCGCTGCGCAGGTCGGCATGGCCGACGTCGCGCGTGCGGACGGCCGCTACGACGAAGCCGTCGCCTCGTACCGCGCCGCGCTCGCTGTGGATCCGGCGCAGCCGATGCCCGCGCGAGCGCTCGCCTGGTCGCTCGCGCGGCTCGGCCGCGTCGACGAGGCGATCGCCGCCTACGACGCCTGCCTGGCGATCTCGCCCGACGACGACGTGCGTGCCGCGCGCGCCGACCTGCTCAGCCTCGCCGGGCGCCTGCCGCAGGCGGCGGCGGTGTGGAAGGAACGGCTCGACCGCAACCCGGCCGACCTGCTCGCGCGCAACCGCCTCGCGCTGCTCGCCGAATACCTCGGCGAACTCGAAGCCGCCGAGGCGCACGCGGGCATCGTGCTCGCCGCGCGCGAGGATGCCGAGATGCGCCTCGTGCGCGCCCGCGCACGCCTGCGCGAAGGCGACCCGGACGGCGCGCGCGCGATGCTCGACGCGCTCGACCGGCAGGACCTCACCGAAGGGCAGGCGCGCCTGCGCTGGAACTATCTCGGCCGCCTGCACGATCGCGCCGGCGAAGCCGCCGAAGCGGTGCGCTGCTTCGCCGAGGCGCAGCGCGGCGCACCGCTCGCGGTGCCCGCGCTCGCCGATCCGCACCCGCAGCTCGACGTCGCCCTCGCCGAACCGGCGCAGGCGCCGTGGGCGCACGCGCCCGTGCTGCTGCTCGGCGCGCCCGGCAGTGGCGTCGAGCGCGTCGCCGCGCTGCTCGCCGACCAGCCCGGCCTCACCGTGCTGCGCGATCGCATCGGTCCGGCCACCCGCGCCGACGACTTCAGCCAGCCGCGCTTCCAGCACTATTGCGGCGATCTCGACGCCGCCGCGCGCGAAGCCTTGCGGGAACGTTGGCTCGCGCCGTTGCGCGCCGCCGACATCGCCCTCGATCGGCCGATCGTCGACTGGCTGCCGCGCTGGGACGCGCACCTGCTCGCGCTCGTTCATCGCGCGATGCCCGGTGCGCGCATCGTCGTGGTCGAGCGCGATCCGCGCGACGCGCTGCTCAACTGGCTCGCATTCGGCTGGGCGCGCGGCTTCCCGTGCAGCGACGTCGACGGCGCCGCCGAATGGCTCGTGCGCGCGCGCCGCCACCTGCATTACGGTGCGGCGCTCGCCGCGCCGCGTCGCCTCGTCGTCGCCGCGGATGCGTTGCTCGAGGATCCGGCCGGCGCGGGTGACGCACTCGCGCGCTTCCTCGGCCTCGACGTGCTCGAGCCGGGCGCGCAGTTCGCCGCGATGACGCGCAGCCTCGGTGGCTTGCCGGTGCGTTTCGCCGCAGGGCACTGGCAGGGTTACCGCGACGCGCTCGCCGGACCGTTCGGCAAGCTCGTCGCCAGCTGAACGCCGCGTCCATACGTGCGCGCACGACTGTCGCGAGCGCGCCGGCGTGCGCGATACTGCGGGCAGGAGGTGCCGCCCGTGCGTATCCACAGCGACGATTTCCGCGACATGCAGCCGATTCCCGACGATTGCGCGTTCGGGCGCCCCGGTTCCGCCGACACGCCGTGCGTACCGTCGGCGAACCGCAATCCGCACCTCGCGTGGGACCAGGTCCCCGAAGGCACGCGATCGTTCGCGATCACCTGCATCGACAGCGACGTGCCCACGCGTGGCGACGACGTCAACCAGCCCGGACGCCGCGTGCCGGCGTCGCTGCCGCGCACGGACTTCGTGCACTGGCTCATCGCCGACATCCCGGCCGATTGCCGCGAACTTGCGCGGGCGAGCTGCGGCGACGGAGTCGTCGCGCACGGCAAGCGCACGCCGCCGGGTCCGGCCGGCGCGTGCCAGGGGCTCAACGACTACACCGGCTGGTTCGCCGGCGACGCCACGATGGCCGGCGACTATCTCGGCTACGACGGGCCGTGCCCGCCGTGGAACGACGAGCGCATGCACCACTACCATTTCCGCGTCCACGCGCTCGACGTCGCCGGGCTCGGCCTGCGCAGCGGCTACTCGCTCGCGCAACTGCGCGAGGCGATGGCCGGCCACGTGCTCGCCGAAGCGGAGCTGACCGGCACGTACACGCTGAGCATCGCCCTGCGGCGCTGATCGGCGGCATGCGGCGACGTGCGCTGCTAGCATGTGCGGTTTCCGCGCAGGGCCCACGACATGACCACGACTTCGGGAATCACGGCCGCCGACGAGCGGCGCGCCACCGCGCTCGCGTTCGTCGCGCAGGGGCGCGTCGCCGAGGCGGAGCGCGCGTTCGGCGAGTTGCTGCGCGAACACGCCGACGACGTCGATGCGCTGAACTTCCTCGCGATCTGCGCGCACGGCCGCGGCCAGGCCGACGCCGCGCTCGAACTGCTCGGCCGCGCGCACGCGGCGCATCCCGGCGACACGACCACGCTGACCAACCTCGGCGTGCTGCAGCGCGAACTCGGCCACCTCGACGAAGCGCACGCCGCGCTCGCCGAGGCCGTGCGCCTCGCGCCGGCGCTGTACGTCGCGCGCCTGCGCCTCGGCGAAGTGCTCGAGGCACGCGGTCGGTTGGGCCAGGCGCTGCCGGCGTACTTCGGCGCGATCCTGCACGCGCAGGAACACGGCCTGTGGCTCAGCGACGCGACCACCGACGCGCCCCTGCGTCCGCTCGTCAAGCACGCGATGCGCGCGGTCGCGTCCGGGCGGCGCATGCTGTTCGCCTCGCTGCTGACGCCGCTGCGCGAGAAGCACGGCGATGCCGCGCTCGCGCGCGTCGGGCGCGGCCTCGCGATCTACCTTGGTGAACTCGAGCCCGACTATCCTGATCCGCGCCAGCGCCCGAAGTTCTTCTACGTGCCCGGGCTGCCGGCGACGCCGGTGTTCGCGCGCGAGTTGTTCCCGTGGTTCGAGACGCTCGAGACGCACACCGCGACGATCCGCGAGGAAATGCGCGCGGTGCTCGCCGCGGACAGCGGCTTCGAGCCGTTCCTCGGCCATTTCGACGACACCGCGCCGCTCGCCTCGCACCTGCGCAACGAACGCGACACGCCGGTGTGGGACGCGTTCTTCTTCTTCCGCCACGGCGTGCGCAACGACACCAACGCGGCGCGCTGCCCGCGCACGTCGGCAGTGCTCGACACGCTGCCGTTGTGCCGCATCCGCGAGCATTCGCCGGAGGTGTGCTTCTCGGTGCTCACGCCGGGCTCGCACATCCTGCCGCACCACGGCGTGACCAACACGCGCGTCGTCACGCACCTGCCGCTGGTCGTGCCGGACGGCGACCTCGCGCTCGCCGTCGGCGGCCAGTCGCTGCGCTGGCAGGAAGGCCGCTGCTTCAGCTTCGACGACACGTTCGAGCACGAAGCCTGGAACCGCAGCGGCGAGACGCGCGTCGTGATGCTGCTCGACGCGTGGAACCCGCACCTGACCGAGATCGAGCGCGAGGCGGTCACTTCGCTGATCAGCGGCATCGGCGACTTCAACCGCGCGGCGGGGCTCTGACGATGGCGTACGGCCGCGCTTGCTGCGCGCTGCTGCTGGCCTTCCTCGGTCGCTTCGCCTACGGCGTCGAGGTGGATGCGCTGCTCGCGCGCCCGGAACTGGAACAACGCGAGGCGATCAGCGGCAGCGTCACCCGCTGGTTCTCGGCCGGGGATTTCGCCTCGATCGAAAGCCTCGCCAATGCGGCGCGCGAACGCCGCCTGCGTACCCGCAGCGGCTTGTGGGTGAACGGCCTGGTGCTCGGTGGCGTCCAGGACGCGGCGAATCCGCGCGTCGCGAAAGACGATGCCGCGTGGGACGCGCTCGAAGCCGCCGCGAGGCAGTGGATCGAGCGGTATCCGCACTCCGTCACCGCGAAGATCGCGCTCGCGGACATCATGTACGAGCGTGCGTGGCTCTATCGCGGCGGCGGCTACGCGTCGACGGTCTCGGAGGCGCGGTTCGAGGCGTTCTACAAGCAGATCGCCAAGGCGAAGCGGTACGCGCTGGAGATACGCGCGGAGGCGGAGGGCGATCCGAACTGGCACCTGAGGATGCTGGCGATCCTGCGCGTGGAGCGCGGTGGTCAGCCGGAAGAGTTCGAGCGCATGTTCCAGCGCGCGATCAAGGCGTTCCCCGACTACTACCCGATCTACTTCGAGGCGGTCACCTACTACCTGCCGAAATGGCATGGCGACCTGTTCGAGATCGAGCGCTTCGTCCGCGGCGTCATGCAGGGGCGCGACGAGCGCACCGGCAAGATGCTCTACGCGCGCATCTACTGGTACGTCAGCCAGCACGATTTCAAGGCGGACCTGTTCCGCCGCTCGGCAGTGAACTGGGCGGACATGCGCGACGGCTTCGAGGCGATCGTCGCCGAGTTCCCCGATGCCTGGAACTACAACAACTACGCGCGCTTCGCGTGTCTGCAGCACGACCGGACGACGATGCACAGGGTGTTCGGGCGTGCCGACTTCACGGTGGTCGCCGCGGCATGGGACAAGCCCGACCAGTTCGCGCGATGCCGCGAGCAGGCGGGAGACGCCGAGCGCTAGGCGGCGCCTCGCCGGGCGCGCGCGCCGATCCGGCGGGCCCGCCGCGTCGCCGACTCAGGCCGCGAACGCGAGCAGTGCGAGTCCGAGCGCGATGCGGTAGACCGCGAACGGCGTGAAGCGGTGCGTGCGGATGTAGCCGAGCAGCCAGCGCACGGCGACGAACGCGGTGACCGCGGAGACGACGAACGCGAGTGCGAGCGCGCTCCAGTCCTCGTGCACCTCGCCGCCGCCCTTGAGCGTCTTCAGCAGCTCGTAGCCGCTCGCCGCGAACATCGTCGGGATGCCGACGAGGAACGCGAACTCGGTCGCCGCGGCGCGGTTGCCGGTGCCGGCGAGCATCGCGACGAAGATCGTCGCGGCCGAACGCGACGTGCCCGGGAACACGCCGGCGGCGACCTGGGCGAGCCCGACGAGGATCGCGACGGTCCAGGTGATCGTGCTGCGCTCCGGGCGGCGCGCGGCGACTGCTTCCGCGCCGAGCATCCAGACGCCGCCGAGCACGAGCGCCCATGCGACCGGCGTGATCGATTCGGGCAGCTTGAAGCCGAGCCGCGTCGCGGCGAAGCCGAGCACCGCGGTGACGAGGAACGCGGCGGCGAGCTTGAACGCGTAGTCGCGCTGCAGCGGATCGCCGAGACCGCAGGCGAGGCGCCAGAGGCGTTCGCGGTAGATGAGCACGACCGCGAGGATCGCGCCGGCCTGGATCACGACGTTGAACAGGTCCGATCGCGCACCGAGCCAGTGCTCGGCGACGAGCAGGTGGCCGGTGCTGGAGACGGGCAGGAATTCGGTGATGCCTTCGATGAGGCCGAGCAGGACGGGGCTGGCGAGGTCGCTCACGGGACAGGGCGGGCGGGGAAGGGAGCGTGGATTGTACGGGCTGGGCGCTGCGCCATCATGGGGCAATGGGTGTCGGATTTGGCACCATCGTGGTGCATTCGGCGATGCCATGCCCCCGGGATTGGCGCCGGGGCGGCCCCTCGGGAACTGGCACGACCGTTGCTATAACTCGTCGTCCATTCCTTGCCGAGGCTTCGCCATGCCCGCCCAGAACGTGTTCAAGATGATCAAGGACCACGAGGTCGAGTTCGTCGACCTGCGCTTCGCCGACATGCTCGGCAAGCAGCACCACGTGACCTTCCCCGCGCACGCGGTCGACGAATCGCTGTTCGAGGACGGCAAGATGTTCGACGGCTCGTCGATCGCCGGCTGGAAGGGCATCAACGAGTCGGACATGGTGCTGCTGCCCGACGCCGACGCCGCGTTCATCGATCCGTTCATGGCCGACAAGACGCTCGTCCTGCAGTGCGACGTGCTCGAGCCGAGCACGATGCAGGCGTACTCGCGCGACCCGCGCTCGGTCGCCAAGCGCGCCGAGGCGTTCCTCAAGTCGACCGGCATCGCCGACACGGCGTTCTTCGGCCCCGAGCCCGAGTTCTTCATCTTCGACGGCGTGCGCTGGCAGAACGACATGCAGAAGACCTTCTTCGAGATCGAATCGGAGGAAGGCCACTGGTCGTCTTCGGCGAAGTTCGAAGGCGGCAATTCCGGCTACCGCCCGGGCGTCAAGGGCGGCTACTTCCCGGTGCCCCCGGGCGACTCGTTCCAGGACCTGCGCAGCGAGATGTGCAAGGTGCTCGAGCAGGTCGGCATGACCGTCGAGGTGCACCACCACGAAGTCGCCACCGCGGGCCAGTGCGAGATCGGCACGCGCTTCAACACGCTCGTGCGCAAGGCCGACGAGCTGATGGCGATGAAGTACGTGATCAAGAACGTCGCGCACCAGAACGGCAAGACGGTGACGTTCATGCCGAAGCCGATCGTCGGCGACAACGGCTCGGGCATGCACGTGCACCAGTCGCTGTCGAAGGGCGGCCAGAACCTGTTCGCCGGCGACCTCTACGGCGGCCTGTCGCAGACCGCGCTGTACTACATCGGCGGCATCTTCAAGCACGCGCGCGCGATCAACGCGTTCGCCAACGCGACCACCAACAGCTACAAGCGCCTCGTGCCGCACTTCGAGGCGCCGGTCATGCTCGCGTACTCCGCGCGCAACCGTTCGGCGAGCTGCCGCATCCCGTTCGTGCACAGCCCGAAGGCGCGCCGCATCGAGGTGCGCTTCCCGGATCCGATGCAGTCGGGCTACCTCACGTTCACCGCGCTGATGATGGCCGGCCTCGACGGCATCATCAACAAGATCGATCCGGGCGCGCCGGCCGACAAGGACCTGTACGACCTGCCGCCGGAAGAAGAGAAGAACATCCCGACCGTGTGCCATTCGCTCGACATGGCGCTCGAGGCGCTCGACAAGGATCGCGGCTTCCTCAAGGCCGGCGGCGTGTTCAGCGACGACCTCATCGACGCCTACATCGACCTCAAGATGCAGGAAGTCACGCGCTTCCGCGCGGCGACGCATCCGCTCGAGTACCAGATGTACTACGCGATCTGAGGCTCCGCGCCGGCGGTGCGATGCCGCCGGCGCATCGCTCGAACGCCGTGGGCGCCGGCC
>Ga0068853_100000899_pt1 | contig 20694 bp, 18 predicted proteins | sample KBSCornC32_FD_65655 | JGI IMG/M metagenome (GOLD analysis project Ga0068853, IMG submission 65655) | Corn rhizosphere microbial communities from Kellogg Biological Station, Michigan, USA - KBS Corn C3-2 | ecosystem: Host-associated > Plants > Roots > Rhizosphere > Soil ...
TCGGCGATCACCGGGGTCAGGCCGAGCATGGCGATCTGCTTGTTGCTGCGCTGGGCCATCACCAGCGCGGCCGCCTCCAGCTCGGCGTAGCTCGTCGGCGGGTGCTCGGCGTCCAGGCCGACCTGCCGGAACAGCGCCTTGTTGTAGAAGGTGGGGCCGGTGTTGAGGTACCAGGGGAAGCCGAAGCTGCCGGGCTGGCCGGGCAGCGCGTAGGCGGCCCAGCCGCCGTCGACGTAGTCCTTCTTGGCGTCCGGCACGGCCGTCTCGATGTTGAGCAGCAGCTTCTTGCGGGCCAGCGGATAGGACAGGTCCGGCGGCACGTTGATCACGTCGGGCAGGTTGCCGGCGGCCGCGTCGGCGGTGACCTTCTGGAGATAGCCGTCGGCCGGCTGGTCGATCCAGGTGATCTTGACGCCGTTGTGCTGCTGCTGGAACGCGGTGATCATGCCGTTGATGTAGTCGGTGTACTTCGGCTTGAGCGCCCAGGTCTGGAACTTGATCTCACCGGTGACGTCGCCGGTGACCGGGCCGGTGTCAGCGTTGTCGTCCGTGCCGCCGCCCAGGCCGCAGCCGGTGACACCGAGCGCGGTCGTCGCCGCGGCGGCCAGCAGGAAACCGCGCCTCGACAGGGGATTCGTCGGCATGACAACCGTCCAAGGGGTGTGTGCGGCGCTCGGTGACGCGCACGAATTTGCCAAAGGCCCGCCATCGTTGTCAATAGCCGAATTTGTCCTGGTAGCGGCCTTGACAGGTCATCGTGCGGGCCCGATGCTACCGGAGAGGTAAACCGGTTTAGCGACGAGGCTGAACCGGTTTAGCTGCTGCGCTCTCGCCGTTTGGGGTGACCGTGAAACGACCGACGATCATGGACATCGCCCGCCGCGCGGGCGTGTCCAAGGGTGCGGTGTCGATGGCCCTGAACGGCCTGCCCGGCGTGTCCGAGGCGACCCGCACCCGCATCCTGGCGGTGGCCCGGGAGCTGGACTGGCATCCCAACAACGCCGCACGGGCGCTGTCCGCGGCGCGTGCCGACGCGATCGGCCTGGTGCTGGCGCGGCCGGCCCGCACGCTCGGCGCGGAGCCGTTCTTCTTCCAGCTCATCTCGGGCCTGCAGGCCGAGCTGTCCGGGCGGCGGATCGCCCTGCTGCTCCAGGTCGTCGAGGACCTGGACGCGGAGATCGCCGTCTACCGGCAGTGGTGGTCGGAGCGGCGGGTGGACGCGGTCATCCTGATCGACCTGCGCGTGGCGGACCCGCGGGTGGCGCTGCTGGAGGAGCTGGACCTGCCGGCGCTGGTGATAGGCGGTCCCGGGCACCACGGGCGGCTGCCCAGCGTGTGGGCCGACGACGCCAAGGCGATGACCCGGATCGTCGACCACCTGGCCGGGCTGGGCCATCGGCGGATCGCGCGCGTCGCCGGGCTGCCGGACCTGCTGCACACCGAGCGCCGCACCGAGGCGTTCCGCGCGGCCGTGGCCTCGCACGGCATCGACGCCGCCCCGATCCTGATGACCGACTACTCCGGCGAGCAGGGCGCGGCCGCCACCCGACAGCTGCTCGCGTCCCCGCGGCCGCCGACCGCGATCGTCTACGACAACGACGTGATGGCGGTGGCCGGCGTGGCCGTGGCGACCGAGCTCGGCGTCGCGGTGCCGGCGTCACTGTCCATTGTGGCCTGGGACGATTCCCCGCTGTGCCAGCTGCTGCACCCGCCGCTGACCGCGCTCACCCGCGACACGTTCGCGTTCGGCGCCACCGCGGCGAAAGCGCTGCTCTCGGTACTGGACGGCGCGGAGGGCGCCGACGTCGAGGACCAGGTGCCGATACTGGTTCCCCGGGAAAGCACGTCGACGCCCTCTGATGAATAGTCCGTTCCTGACCATTGGTTGTCCGATCAGCGGATCATTGCGCCGCCGGCTGCGGCACCGCGTTGATCCGGATCTCGGCGGTGCGACGGAACAACCGGTCGACCGACAACGCGCCCGCGCCGAGGAAGGCGACCAACAGGAAGGCCCAGCAGAACTGGATCGCCGCCTCGCCGCCGTTGATCATCGGAATGAACGACTTGGGCATGTGCACGGTGAAGTAGGCGTAGGCCATCGAGCCGGAGCACAGCAGCGCCGCGACCCGGGTGAACAGGCCGACCAGCACCAGCGCGCCGGCCACCAGCTGGATCGCCGCGGCCCACCAGCTCGGCCAGACGCCGAACTCGACGGCCTTCTTGGCCCCGAACAGGCCGAAGATGCTGGCCGCCCCGTGTGAGACGAACAGCAGCCCGATGACGATGCGATACAAAGAGATCACATAATCTTTTCCTTGTTCCATAAATCGCATGGTCGCTCCAAGCAAGGATTGGAAGGGCGGCTGTGGAGATTCTGGACAGTCGACCGGATGCGCGGACACCCTTAACGGTTAACGTTGACAGTCGTTCACTTTGTTAAATTAACCGTGTCGTCCCACTTCAGCGGGCTGAACGCGATCCCACTCGGATCTTCCTCGGAGCTCTTTCAAAGGCAATTCTGAGCAAGCCGGGGAGAATACCTCACCTATTCAGAGCAGTGACCTGACGTCGGCACTAGGCCAACCGGCAACGATCTCGGGCCGTGAGCACCTCTCGCGTTGCGGGGCGGCAGCCCCGGCAGGACCATGTGCGCGTGATCGAACTGATGACGCGAAACTGGTGGCTGGTGGCGCTGCGCGGCGCGCTGGCCGTGATCTTCGGCATCCTCACGCTGGCCTGGCCCGGCCTGACGCTGCTCGCCCTGATCTTCCTGTGGGGCTTCTACGCACTGGTCGACGGCATCAGCTCGATCGCGCTGGGCGCGGCGGTCCGCGGGCACCGCTGGTCCAACGTGCTGATCGGCGTCGTCGGCATCCTGGCCGGCCTGGTCGCCATCATGCTGCCGGGCGAGACGGCGGTGGTGCTGCTGGTGATCATCGCGATCTGGGCGATCATCGCCGGCCTGGTGCAGATCGCCGGCGGCATCGCGCTGCGGCGGGCCATCGCGCACGCCTGGTTCCTGATCCTGACCGGCGGCCTGACCCTGGTGCTGGGCGTGGTGCTGCTGCTCAACCCGGGCGCGGGCGCGCTTGCCCTGGTCACCACGATCGCGATCTTCGCCCTGATCTGGGGGATCTCGCTGATCCTGCTGGGTTTCCGGCTACGAGGCCTGCGCGCCGACAGCACCGTCGACGCGGTCTGAGACCGGCCGCAGCCGCCGCGACCAGACCGCCATCACGATCAGCACGGCGATGGCCAGCCAGACATAGGCGTTGCCGATCACGTTGTCGTGCAGGTCCCAGTACTGCCCGGGGTCCCGCAGCTCGGGCGCCTGGTGGTACGGGGCCTGCCAGAACAGGTAGATCGCGAACAGGGTGAGCGCGCCCGGCAGCCAGGCCCGGGCGCGGATCGCCACGGCCGCGCCCCAGAGCATGGCCAGCACCGCCCAGACCCAGTGGTGGGCCCAGGACACCGGCGACACCAGCAGCGACAGCAGGCCGACGGCCAGCATCGCCGGCAGGTCCTGGCCGGCCAGCCGGGCCCGGCGCACGACCAGCCAGGCCAGCGCCAGCACGCCGAGGCACAGCAGCACCCAGAGCGGCCCCTCCAGGTTCGAGGGGATGCCGAGCCGGGCGACCATGCCGCGCAGCGACTGGTTGTAGCTGAAGCCGAGGTTGCCGACCCGGTTGGTGTCGAAGAAGTCCTGGAACCAGTAGCTGACCGAGTCGCCGGCGGCCAGCGCGAAGCCGACAAGGCCGAACCCGACGAAGCCGCCGACCATGGTCAGCGCGGCCTTCCAGTCCTTCCTGGCCAGGAAGTAGAGCACGAACGCGGCCGGCGTGAGCTTGATCGCGGCGGCCAGCCCGATCAGCAGGCCGCGCGGCCACCACGGCTTGGCCACCAGGCAGTCGGCCACGATCAGGCCCAGCAGCAGGACGTTGACCTGCCCGAACGAGATCGTCTCGCGGACCGGCTCCAGCCAGGCGGCGCCGAGCGTGAGGACCAGCGCGGCGATCGGCACCGGGAAGCGGGCCAGCAGCCGGGCCGGCGCGACCCGCACCAGCACGGCGCGGATGCACAGGAACAGGATCACCAGGGTGGCCGTGGTGAACAGGCCGATGGCCACGGCCAGCGGCAGCACGGCCAGGCCGGCGAACAGCACCGCGGCCAGCGGCGGATAGGTGAACTTGAGCAGGAAGCCGGCGAACGGCGTGGCCATCTCGGTCTGGTAGAGGTCCTGGCCGTGTCGCCAGGCGTCGCCGCCGCCGAGATAGACGTACAGGTCGGTGAAGTGGTGCTGGTTGTACGTGCCGATGTAGACGGTGCTGAGCACGATCAGCGCCAGCAGCGCGGCCGCGACCAGCGACCACAAGATCAACTCGACCGGAGACCGGTGCGTGGACGGGGGCTGCTGCTGGTCGTCCACCGGTTCCCTTACGCGTCGGGCTGTCGCTGCGCAGCCAGCGTATCGGGTCTCGACGGCGCCGATCGCCCACCCCGATCCGGCTACGCGCAGTGGACGGACGGGTGCGGTCGGTCGAATTTGCCGGTGATTCGGGTGACAGCTATCGCACGAATGCGCACGCGCAGGCTACCCTGTGCGTATGACCATGGCGTTGGAGACTGTGCTGGCCAAGGCGGGCCTACGGGTCACCGCGGACGAGTTCCTCACCCTGGTCGAGGACGTGGCCAAGCGGCTGGCCCCACCGCACCCCGAGCCGGCCGCCTACTTCACCCCCGAGCAGCAGGTCGCGCTGACCGACGTCGGCCTCGACCTCGGCGGACTGCGTGAGGACGACTTCGACCCGCGGGCGCGGGCGTTGGCCGCGCAGACCGTGCTGCTCGACACCGCGCTGACCGTCACCGACGCGGCGCGGGTGCTCGACGTCGACACCAGCCGCATCCGGCACCGCCTGGCCGCCGGCCGCCTCGCCGGGTGGAAGGACCGCGGCAGCTGGCGGCTGCCGGCGTGGCAGTTCACCGACTCCGGCGTGCTCCCCGGCCTGGAGGTCGTGCTGGCCGCCATGCCCGACGACCAGCCGCCGCTGGTGCTGGCCGGCTTCATGACCACGGCCCAGCCCGACTTCCCGGTCGGCGAGTCCGCCGGCACGCCGCGGGAATGGCTGCTCGCGGGCGGTGATCCCCGCCGCGTCGCCGCCGTCGCCGCGATGCTGGGCACCCCTGCTTGATCGACTCGCGGTGCGGCCCGGCACGATCAGTGGTCGGACCCGGCACCATCCCCGAACGGAAACGACGTATCTGAATGGCTCGGCTTCCCCCACCGCCGGCACCCGCTGTGCTGCAGGCGCTCCTGCGCCGCGCCGAGGATGTGGTGGCGGTGCACCGCGCGACCCGGCTCGTCCGCATCTTCACCGCGGGCGGCAGCCACCCGCAGCGATGGAACTCGTTCCGGTACACCGGCCCGCTGCCGCACGCCCGCTTCGACCCGCATCCCGAGGGCCGGCCGGCCGACGACCCCGGCAACGGCGTGCTGTACTTCGGCCTCTCGGTCCGGACCAGCGTCGCCGAGGTCTACCAGGCCACCTCCACCGTCGACCGCCGGACCCGGCGGCCGCACCTGGTGGTGTTCCGGCCCCAGCGCACCCTGCGGCTGCTCGACCTGGCCGGCCTGTGGCCGACCAGGGCCGGCGCGTCCCAGGAGATCAGCAGCGGGCCGAAGGACCTGACCCAGGCCTGGGCGCGGACCATCCGCGCCGCCTATCCCGAGCTGGACGGCCTCTGGTACCGGTCGTCGATGGACGCCGGCGACCCGGCCATCTGCCTGTGGGACCCGCCCGGCGGCAACGCCATGCCGGATGCTCCCGATGTGCTGCTTCCACTGGAGCATCCGGGCCTCGACCTGCCGCTGAGTCGGATCTGCGATGAGCTGAACTACATCATGTTGGGCTGAGCCTCAGCCGAAGGCGGGTCGGCGGAAGCCTGCTGGGGGGCGGTTGCGTCGGCTGCGAGGCAGAAACCTCCCGTAGCGGACCAGGGTGAGCCGATGCTCCCCCACGACGTGGTGCTTGGCCCCACCGTCGTGCCGCCAGCCGTGATGGGCGTAGAAGGAACGGGTGTCCCAGTCGTCCTGGAGCACCCACAGCACCGCGTAGCGGAAGCCCTGCGCCGCCAGGTGGTCCAGCGCGGCGTCGTGCACCGTCCGACCCGCGCCGGTGCCTTGACACTCGGGGTCGGTGTGCACCGATATCAGCTCGCCGGTGCGTAGGTCGTCGTGCAGGTCGTCGTCGTCGCGGGCCTCCGCGACGACACAGTAGGAGCCGATTCGGCCCTGGTCGTCCTCGGCGACGAAAACCCCGTCGGGGTCGGGCAGGCACACCCATCGTCGCCAGCCGTTGAGGTGGCTCTCCGGCAGCATCCGGTCGAGCAACACGTCCGGCACCGCGCCGCGAGCGGCCTTGAGCCAGGATTCGCGATTGATCCTGGCCAGCTCGCGAACGTCACCGGGATCGGCTCGTCGCACCGTCCATGTCATGACGGGAGCGTGCCAAATCAGCGGGGCCCGGTGCCAACGGATTCCCCGAGATGCCGTCGCCACCAGTCCAGCACGGCGTCGAACCGCTGCCGCCGGTGCACCGGCCGGCCGGACCGGGTCAGCTCGTGCCCCTCGCCGGGGAAAAGCAGCAGCTCAGTCTCGGTGCCGTTGGCCTTGAGCGCGACGAACAGCCGCTGCGCCTGCTCGATCGGACAGCGCCAGTCCTGCTCCGAGTGCACCACCGCGAACGGGATGGTGATCTTGTCGGCGTAGGTGAGCGGACTCACGGCCCGCTGGATGTCGGGATCGGTGCCGCAATAAGTCTGCGCGAACCACCACCCGATGTCGGACGATCCGACGAACGAGTCCCAGGCGTTGACCGCCCGCTCGCTCCACGCGGCCTTGAACCGGTGCCCGTGGTGGGCGGCCAGCCAGCTGGTCATGAAGCCGCCGTAGGAGCCGCCCATCACCCCCACCCGCTCGGCGTCGCATTCCGGCAGCTGGAGGGCGGCGTCGAGCAGCGCGAGCACGTCGTCGGCGTCGACCGTGCCGAGCTTGTGCACGATGGCCGTGCCGTGGTCCCGGCCGTAGCCGGCGGAGCCGCGCGGGTTGGGCAGCACGACCGCGTAGCCGGCGGAGGCGTAGACCTGGGCCTCGTCGAACAGGCCCCAGCCGTAGTACATGTACGGGCCGCCGTGGACGCTCAAGACCGTCGGATGCGGGCCTTCGCCCTCGGGCAACACGACCCAGCCGTGCACGGGGTAGCCGTCCGGGGCGGTGCCGTGGATCTCGCGCAGCGGCCGGATCCCGGCGGCCCGCAGGTCGGCGCCGAAGTCGGTCTTGACGTCCGTGCCGACCAGCACGACCTCGCCGGCGCTCTCCGGCGTCGCCGCGACCACGGCCACCCGGCCGGCGTCCTCGGCGAACGCCTTCACGACCACCTGGCCGCCGAAGACGACCGGGAGGTCGTCCAGCGAAGCCTGGTCGGCGTCGAAGGGGATCCGGCGGAGCTCCACCGCGCCGCGGTTGCGGACCAGGGCCAGCACGCCGTCCTCGGTGACGGTCAAGGCACCGGGAAGGCCTTCGCAGTCGACCGACGCGGGGTCGGTCAGCAGCCGCGGCGGCTGCGGGTCCCCGGCCGGGTCGAAGACCGCGACCCATAGGGCGTCGGGCAGCGGCCGCGCGGCCAGCCCTTCGAACTCGGAGCCGAGGAAGTAGACCCGACCCTCGGCGGCGGCGATCAGGCTGATCATGCCCACGCCGCGCACGGCGACGACCGGCTCGCCGCCGGCCGCGGGCACGGCGTACACGTCGTCGTGCAGGTTCTGCGGGCCGGCGTCCTGGCGTGCGCCCACGGCCAGCACGTGCCGGCCGTCCGGCGTCCAGACGGGGTTGTCGAGGTCGTACGAGCCGTCGGTGAGCTGCGTGGCCTCGTCCTCGGCCGTCACGTCGACGACGAACAACTGCTGGACCCGGTCGCGGAGGAAGCCGACGCCGTCGATGCGGTAGTTCAGGTCGGTGATGCGCCGCGGGGCCTCGGCCTCGGCTGCCGGCGCGTCCTTGACCCCGTAGCGGCCGTCCTCGGGCACCCGGGCCACGAAGGCCACCCGCCGCGAGTCCGGGGCCCACACCGGCGTGCCGGCGCCGCCGGGCAGGTCGGTGACCTTGCGGGCCTCGCCACCGTCGGCCGGGATCACGTGCAGCTGGCGGTCACGGAGGAAGACGACCAGCCGCCCGTCCGGCGAGATCCGCGGCGCGGTGTCCCGCTCGCCCCTGGTCCACTCCTGCGACTCCCCGTCGGTCGGCACCCGGACGAGCCCGCCCCGGTAGCTGTCGGACTCCAGGTCGGGGCGGGCAACGTCGGTCAGCAGCAGATCGCCGCGGAGGGTGACGGAACCGGGCACGCGCAGCAGCGCGACGTCTTCAGGGCGCACCCGGCGACGGTACCTCCTAGGCGGCTTCGGGCTTGGCCTTCCCGGCGGTCTTGCCGGCATCGCGGTCCGTCTTGCCGGTCACATGGGTCTTGATCAGGCTGGCCACCGTGGTGATGGCCAGCACGCCGCCGATCACCGCCAGCGAGGTGCCGGTGCTGATCTCCCACACCGGCAGGCCCTCGCCGCCGTTGATGAACGGCAGCTCGTTGTCGTGCAAGGCCTCCATGATCAGCTTGAAGCCGATGAAGCCCAGCAGCACCGAGAGGCCGACCGGCAGGTACACCAGCCGGTCCAGCAGGCCGCCGATCAGGAAGTACAGCTGCCGCAGGCCCATCAGCGCGAACGCGTTGGCCGCGAAGACCAGGTAGGGCTCCTTGGTCAGGCCGAAGATGGCCGGAATGGAGTCCAGCGCGAACAGCAGGTCGGTGGTGCCGATGGCGATCATCACGATCAGCATCGGGGTGACCATGGTGCGGCCCTTGTGCTTCACGAACGACTTGACGCCGTGGTAGTCGTCGGTGACCGGCAGGACCTTGCGGGAGAGCCTGATCATCAGGTTCTCCTTGTACTCGTCACCGTCGTGCGACTGGCCCTGCGAGCGGGCCATCTGCACCGCCGTGTAGACCAGGAACGCGCCGAACAGGTAGAAGACGGCGCTGAAGTGGCTGATCACCACCGCGCCGACGCCGATGAACAGGCCGCGCATGATCAGCGCCAGCACCACGCCGATCAGCAGCACCCGGTGCTGGTGGATCCGTGGCACGGCGAACGTGGTCATGATGATCACGAAGACGAACAGGTTGTCCACCGACAGCGAGTACTCGGTGAGATAACCGGCGATGAACTCGCCGGCCGGGGCCGAGCCGGCGAAGTACCAGAGGCCGCCGGCGAACAGCAGGGCACAGGCGATGTAGAAGACCACCCACCGGGCCGCCTCGCCCACCTTCACCACGTGCGGGTGCCGGTCGACGATCACCAGGTCGAGCGCGAGCAGGACGGCCAGTCCACCCAGGGTCGCGATCCACAACCACAGTGGGACAATCATGATCAACCTCCGGTCCAAGGGCATACGCCACCGACCGGAGGTCTCTTCCGTCGACACTGCCGTGCCGACCGACGGAACCGGGTGCTCGCCCTTGAACACCGTGCTGACGACGCCGCCGCGAAGGAATACTCCCCTCCAACGTCACTCATTCTCCCAGATGACCACGGTGAGAAGCCAGTCAGGGGGTGAACATCACTCAATGCAGCCACACCGCCGCTCGGCCCCGCCCCCGCTTCGCCCGGTTGCCGGATTTTCGACGTCCGCCACTCAGCGAGCCCACCGCTGAGCCGCCCTGCCGAAGGCGGGGCCACAAGCACTGACACAACCCGTGACCAAACCCGACCGGGCTCGTGCAACGATTCACCGGTGATCCTCACGATCGCCGAGATCCGGGTACGGACCGGGTTCGGGGATGCCTTCGTCGCCGCCTCGCGCGGCGCGATCGAGCACATCCTGGCCAGCCCGGGCTGCCGGTCGGCCAAGCTGACCCGCAGCGTCGAGGACCCGTGCCGGTATCTGGTGATCACCGAGTGGGACTCGCTCGAGTCGCACACCCAGCAGTTCTACTACTCCGAGCACCTCGTCAACTGGCGTGACGCCGTCAGCGAGTTCTTCGACGACCCGCCGATGGTCGAACACGTCAGCGAGGTGCTTGACGCCCGGGGAGAGTTTTGACCAGCCGCACCTGGCCCGCGGTGGGTCTTGTCGTCCTGTTGCTGCTCGCCGTCACGGGGGTGCTGTGGGTCAACCGCGCCGCGCCGCCGCCCGCGGTCAGCACTCGTGACGTGCTGATCGACGTGGTCGACGGCCCGGACGGCGCCAAGCAGCCCATCCAGCTCGACGCCACCTTCTACGTGCCGGAGGCGACACCGGCGCCGTCGGTGATCGTGTCGCCCGGCTTCGGCCAGACCAAGGCCGACCTGGCCGACGACGCGACCGACCTGGCCCGGCGCGGTTTCGCGGTGCTGGCCTACTCGGCCCGCGGTTTCGGCCGCAGCACCGGCCAGATCGAGCTGAACTCGCCGGACTACGAGGTGCAGGACGCCGACCAGCTGGTCAGCTGGCTGTCGCGGCAGCCGGAGGTGCAGCAGGACAAGCAGGACGACCCACGGGTCGGCGTGATGGGCGGCTCGTACGGCGGCGCGCTGGCGCTGATGTTGGCCGGCCTTGACAAGAACAAGCGGATCGACGCCGTCGCGTCCCTGATCACGTACAACGACCTGTCGAACGCCTTGCTGCCCAACGCGGCCAGCCCGGTCGCGATCGACGGCGCGACGCCGGCGGCCGGGGTGGGCGACGGCAACGGCGTGTTCAAGAAGACCTGGGCCGGCAACCTGTTCGGCTCGGCGATGACCGGCATCCGCACCGGGGCGCCGAGTTCGTGCGGACGTTTCGCGCCGGACGTGTGCGCGGCCTACACGCAGGTCGCCACCACCGGCCGGGCCGACCAGGCCACCGTGGACCTGTTGCGGCGCAACTCCCCGGTCAGCGTGGCCGGCGGGATCGCCGCGCCGACGCTGCTGGTGCAGGGCGAGCAGGACACGCTGTTCGGCCTGGACCAGGCCGACGCGACGGCCCGGCAGCTGGCCAAGAACAACGTGCCGGTGAAGGTCTCCTGGTATCCGGGCGGCCACGACGGCGGCGCGCCCGGCGACAGCGTGCGGGCCGAGGTCGCCGACTGGTTCTCCTTCCACCTCAAGCACACCACGCCCGATCCCGGCACCGGCTTCTCGTACGACGTGCAGGGCACCGTCCGGGCCCGCGGCGCGCCGACACTGCGGACCATCGCCGCACCGGCCTATCCCGGCCTGCGCGACAACCCGACGACCCGGCAGAAGATCACGCTGGCCGGCCCGCAGCAGCCGGTGATCAACCCGCCCGGCGGCAGCCCCGCGTCGGTGAGCAGCCTGCCCGGCGTGGGCAGCGCGCTGCTCGGTGGCTCGGCGTCCAGCCTGGCCGGCAGCCTGGCCATCGACCTGCCCGGACAGTCGGCCGTGTTCACCAGCGAGCCGCTGGGCGCGCCGCTGACCATCGCCGGCTCGGCCCTCACGACGTTGCGCATCGGCCGCGTGCCCGGGGCCACGGACTCCGGCGACACGGTGCTGTTCGCCAAGCTCTACGACGTCGGCCCGGACGGCCGTCGCACGCTGCCCGGAGCCACGGTCGCGCCGATCCGGGTGCAGCTGCCGGCCGATCGCCCATCGGTCGACGTGACCGTCAGCCTGGCCGGCATCGTCCGGCCGGTCGCCGCCGGGCACCGGTTGCAGCTGGTCGTCACCACGACCGACCAGGCGTACGCCAACCAGACCACGCCGTCGGTGCGCACGGTCGCGCTGGCCGGCCCGCTCCAGGTGCCGGTGGTCGACGGCACCAGCGCCACCGGCAGCGGCATCCCGGCCGGCCCGGTGATCGGCATCGCCGTGATCCTCGGCCTCGGCCTGGTCGCGGCCCTGGTGTCGCTGCTGCGCCGTCGCGGTGGCCGGGACTTCGATCCCGAGCTGGCCGACGTGCCGATGGTGATCACCGGCCTGACCAAGTCCTATCCGGGCCGGCTGACCGCCGTGAAGGACCTGTCGTTCCGGGTCGAGCACGGCCAGGTGCTCGGCCTGCTCGGGCCCAACGGGGCCGGCAAGACGACCACGCTGCGCATGCTGATGGGCCTGGTCCGGCCGACCGCGGGCGAGATACGGGTGTTCGGCCACAAGGTGCGGGCCGGCGCGCCGGTGCTGTCCCGGATCGGCTCGTTCGTGGAGGGCGCGGGCTTCCTGCCGCACCTGTCCGGCACGGCCAACCTGAGCCTGTACTGGGCGGCGACCGGCCGTCCGATCGAGGAAGCCCACCTGGCGCAGGCCCTGGAGATCGCCGGCCTCGGCGACGCCGTTCGACGCCGCGTCGGCACGTACAGCCAGGGCATGCGGCAGCGATTGGCCATCGCCCAGGCCATGCTCGGCCTACCCGACCTGCTGGTGCTCGACGAGCCGACCAACGGGCTCGACCCGCCCCAGATCCACCAGATGCGGGACGTGCTCAAGCGCTACGCGGCGACCGGTCGGACCGTGGTCGTCTCCAGCCACCTGTTGTCCGAGGTGGAGCAGTCCTGCAGCCACGTCGTCGTGATGCACCGCGGCCGGCTGGTCGCCGCCGGCGACGTGGACGACATCGTGGCCGGCGGCGGCGAGGCGACGTTCCGGGTCGATCGGGTCACCGACGCCGCCCGGGTGCTGCGTGGCCTCAACGGCACATCCGCCGTCACGGCCGAAGGCCCGCTGGTGCACGCCGATCTGGGCACCACGGCCCGGTCGGCGGCGGTGGACGCGCTGGTCCGTGCCGGTATCGCGGTCGAGCAGGCGGGGCCGCGGCGTCGGCTGGAGGACGCGTTCCTCAAGCTGGTCGAGAGTGGCGAACAGGAGGGGTCATGACCGACGAGCACGGTGTGCACACCGATCCGTCGGCGATCGCCGACCTGGTCGCCGTGGCCGAGCACGAGCACTCCGCGGTGGCCGGGGACGGTTCCGTCGCCGGCTACCGCGGCTCGCGGACGCTGCGGCTTGGCGTGGAACTGCGCCGCCAGCTGCGACGCCGGCGCACTCAGTTCGCGCTGGTCTTTCTCGCCGTCCTGCCGTTCCTGCTGCTGATCGCGTTCAAGGCCGCCCCAACCCAGAACGGCCCGCGGACGGCGTCGTCGGCCTTCGTCGACCTGGCCACCTCCAGCGGCCTCAACTTCGCGATCTTCGCGCTGTTCGCCTCGGCCAGCTTCCTGTTGGTGGTGGTGATCGCCCTGTTCTTCGGCGACACCGTGGCCAGCGAGGCCTCCTGGTCGAGCCTGAAGTACCTGCTGGCCATCCCGGTGCCGCGCGGGCGGCTGCTGCGGCAGAAGGCGATCGTGTCCGGGCTGCTGTCGGTGCTGGGGCTGATCGTGCTGCCCGCGGTCGCGCTGGTCGTCGGCCTGATCTGGTACGGCGACGGCGACCTGATCAGCACCACCGGCGAGTCGCTGGCCTTCGGCACCGGCATCGTCCGGCTGGCGCTGGCCGTGGCGTATCTGATCGTCTACCTGACCTGGATCGCCGGACTGGCCCTGCTGCTGTCGGTCTCCACCGACGCCCCGCTGGGCGCGGTCGGCGGCGCGGTGCTGGTGTCGATCGTGTCGCAGATCCTGGACTCCATCACCGCGCTCGGCGACCTGCGCGACTACCTGCCCACGCACTACGCCACGGCCTGGTCCGACCTGCTCAGCGCGGACGTGGACTGGGGCGACATGGTCCGCGGCTCGTTCTCGTCGCTGGCCTACTGCGCGGTGTTCCTGGTGCTGGCCGCCCGCCGCTTCGCCCGTAAGGACATCACGTCCTAGCGCTTGCGAGCGAGGTAGGTCGCGCCGGCCGAGGCGACGACCACGCACATGATGGCCAGCCACTGCACCGGCCGGAGGTTCTCGCCGAGCACCAGCATGCCGGCCAGCGCGGCCACCGCCGGCTCGACGCTCATCAGCACGCCGAACAGGCGCGGCGGGATCTTGCGCAGCGCCTCCAGCTCCAGCGAGTACGGGATCACCGAGGACAGCAGGGCCACCCCGGCCCCGATCACCAGGGTCGTCGGGTCGAGCAGCGCCGAGCCGGCCTCGGTCACGCCGAACGGGGCGATGACCAGGGCGCCGACGGCCATCGCGATGGCCAGGCCGGAGCCGCCGGCGGTGGCCTCGCCGAGCTTGGCGCCGAGCAGGATGTAGGCCGCCCAGCAGACCGCGGCGGCCAGCGCGAACAGGATGCCCAGCAGCGAGGTGTCGCCGCCGAGGTCGGCCAGCAGCACCACACCGACGGCGGCCAGCAGCGCCCACAGCACGTCCAGCAGACGGCGGGAACCGGCCAGCGCGATGGCCAGCGGGCCGAGGAACTCGATCGTCACGGCGATGCCCAGCGGCAGCCGCTGCAGCGACTCGTAGATCGACAGGTTCATCAGGCCGAGCACGGTCCCGTAGGCCAGCACCAGCAGCCAGGCCCGGCCGGACAGGCGTAACCGCGGCCGCCAGAAGGCCAACAGCATGACCGCCGCGAACAGCAGCCGCAGTCCGGCCGTGCCGGCCGGTCCGACCAGCGGGAACAGGCCCTTGGCCAGGGTCGCGCCGAACTGCACGCTGATGATGCCGCCGAGCAGCAGCCCGGTCGGCGGCACCGAGCCCAGCATCCGGCCGGCGACCTCGCTCAGCCCGCGCCGCGGCAGCCGGCCCGACGTGCCGTCCACGTAAACCATGACCATGCCCCACAAAATAGGTGCTGGCACCGACAGTCCCGCTCACCGGAGCCTCACCGGGGCCGTGCGAGGCTGACCACGACCGAGACGAGAGCGAGGAGCAGCGTGCCGCGCCATTCCCAGCCTGGCCGGTCGCTCGGCGTGCTGGTCCCCGTCCTGATGCTGGCGGCCAGCGCCTGCGCGGTCGGCCCGTCCGTGCGCCCGGTGATCGCGGTCAACGACGGCGGGCAGAGCACCGGCACGAGCGCTCCCGTCCCGACCGGGCAGCTGCCGCCGCTGGACAAGCCGCAGAACCCCTCGGTGTCCTGGTCGGACTGCACGGCCGCGACCAAGGGCCGGCTGACCGAGACCGCCACCTCGCTGTCGTTCCAGTGCGGCCGGATCACCTCCCCGCTCGACGCCCCCGGCCAGCCCGGCGTCGGCGACGTCTCACTGTCCCTGCTCAAGGCCGGCGACGGCGCGATCCCGCTGGTCGTGGTGAACGACGCCACCGGCGCGCCGGGCACGCTGTACGCGGCGCAGCTGGCCGCGAAGCTGCCGGCCGAGCTGCTCAAGACGTTCTCGGTGATCGGCATGGACCGCCGCGGCACCGGCGCCTCCGACCCGGCCCAGTGCATCCCCGGCGGGGCGCGGGCCGAGATCGCCGAGTTCGACCCCAACAGCACCCAGCTCGACGACCTGTCGGCCGCGGCCAAGCAGGCCAGCCAGGCGTGCGTGCTGGAGCTGGACGACCGACTGCAGGCGTTGGACAGCTGGCGCACCGCCGGCGACCTGGAGCAGCTGCGTCAGGCGCTGGGCGTCAACCGGCTCAACGCGGTCGGCCACGGCGAGGGATCCCGGGTGCTGACCCTGTACGCCGACCGCTTCGGCGGCCACACCGGACGGCTGGTGCTGGACGGCTCGCCCGACCCCATCCTGGACCCGCCGGGTGCGGCGCAGGCCGGCGCGCTCGGCGCCGAGGCCACGTTCGACGCGTTCGCCGCCAACTGCCGCGCCCGCGGCTGCGCACTCGGCTCGGACCCCAAGACGTCCACGCTGGCGCTGCTCGACCAGCTCCGTCAGCACCCGAAGACCGCACGGCTGTCGGTCGGCGAGGCGGTGCACGCCGTCCTCATGGGGCTGGCCGACCGGGCCGCCTGGACGGCGTTGGCCGACGCGATCAACACGGCACTGCAGGGCAATGTCGAGCCGCTGGCCCGGTTCGCGGCCCCGCTGTCCACCGTGGTGGACGGCGCCCCGCCGCTGCTGGACACGCAGTTGATCACCGGCTGCAACGACATGCAGATGCGGCTGCCGCCGGAGCAGATCAGCGGCATGGTGACGGACTGGAAGGCCAAGGCCCCGCTGTTCGGCGGCCTGTTCGCGCAGCAGCTGCTGCTGTGCAGCTCATGGCCGGTGCCGGCGCAGCAGCTGCCGGCGCCCGGCGGGCACAACGCGCCGCCGATCCTGGTGCTGAGCACGGCCGACGACCCGATCACGCCGGAGGCCGGCACGCAGCGCACCGCCCGTCAGCTCGCCTCGGGCGTGCTGGTCAGCTGGGAGGGCGGTGGGCACGGCGCGCTCGTGCAGTCGCCATGCGCCACCGCCGCGGTGCGGCATTTCCTGGTCGACGCTCAGATTCCGACGGACGGCACCGCCTGCCCGCCGTGAGTGTCGTTCCCTAGCGGTGTCAGCTGCAGCTGGAGCAGCAGCCGCAGCCGGGGCCCGTGCAGCTTCCGCAACAGCTGCAGCCACCGAGCTCAGGTGTCTTGTCGTCCATGAGGACCTCCCCGGAAATCGAACGGACCAGCCGAGTTGACGGTATTTCCGTACGACGGCCCGGGGACACCGCTACGTGAGCGACCCCCGACCTCACCCGAACGCGGGCCCGATCGATTCACGGATCGCCATACGTGACCGAAAAAAGAGTGGGGACCCCCCGAAAGGAATCCCCACTCTGTGCTATTGCCGGCGAATCAGCCGGCCAACTCCTCGAGCGCCTTCTGGGCCGCCTCCAGCTCGGCCCGCAGCTGCTCGACCTTGGCCGTCTGCTGCTCGCGGGCCTGCTCCAGGATCGCCTCGATGGACTCGGCGACCTCCGGGTGCAGCGCCTTGGCGGCCTGGCCGACGAGCGCCGGCGTGACCGGCAGCGCCCGCAGGGCCTTCTTCTTGGCCGCGACCACGTCCACGGTCCAGTCGCCGTCGACGCTGCCGCTGATGGTGATCACCACGTCGGCGACGCGGGTCTTCTTGGCGGTGCTGGCGGCCGGCCGCGGCTTCTTGGCGGCGGGGGCCTCCTCCACGACGGCGGTGTCGCCCGCAGCGACCTCCTCGGGCGCTTCGGTGGTGGTGTTCTCGATCTCCGACATTCTCTGCTCCATGGAGGGACGGGATACCGCTGGTAGCTCTGCTGGCGAACGCTTGCGTCCCGGCCGTTCGAGCGTCAGCTCGCTCGGCGAGAAGGACAGCTCATCGTGCGAACCGGCCGGTCGGACCTGGATGTAGTCGCCTTCGTCCGGGTCGTTGAGCGCGGTGACCCGGGCCGAGCGGCCCGCCTCGACCCCGACCGCGTCGGCCGTGAACCAGACGGTGGGCTCGCGGCCCCGGACCAGCTCGTCACGAAGGTGCTCGACGTCCTCGTCGGACAGCGAGCCTGGTTGCGCCATCTCAATTCTCCTCGATGCGTGCAGGGCTGGGCACCGGGGTGGCACACACCGTGACGAGGTCGGCCCGATGTGCTGCCGCTCGGCAACCTAGCAGTAGGGGCGGACGCCCCTCACCGGCTCCGTCCGGAAGGCGACGCAGAGATTAGCACACGTGTTCGAACCACCCCACCCCGCCACCAGCCACCCCGCCGCCGCCAACCACCGTCACATGCGGACCGGACATGCCTCATGAAGGCAACAACGACGCTCATGTGACATTTGCGTTCGCGATGACGGTCTCACGACTCGCGGAGGCGGTACTCCCAGCCGAACTGGTCGCTGTGGTGCAGGTCGTAGTGGTGCTCGATCTTGGGCCCGTCGTGCAGGTGCACGTGGGTGATGGTCTGCCGCGGCTCGTCGAGCGGCTTGCTCCAGATCTCCTCGCGGCCGTCGAGCGGGCCGCCGACGAAGCGTGCCACATAGGGAATCGTCATGGCCGGCCCTCCTCCAGGCGCCTCGGGGTTTCCGCTCGCTCCATGATAAACGGCCGACAGCGGGATGCGTCAGAGCGATCACACTGACGTCTCAGTACATTTTCCCCGCAGGTCACCGGGTGGAACGGTGATGTTCCCGACTGTCAAGAGTCGAGCCGGACATGATACGCCTTCGTGCGGGATTGCTGTCCACAATGGAATTGCATGGCCACGATTCAGTCCCGGCGGGCCTTGCTCGGCTGCACCCGCTTCGGTTCCCCGGCCATCTTCGGATAATCGGGCGGATAGGGCATCTCACCCCGTTCGTCGGCCGCGTACCAGTCCAGCAGCCGCTCGATCCCGTACGCCTGGTCGTCGATGCCGTCGAGCGCGTCGCCGTGCTCGGCCAGCCAGCCCGGGGCGGTCAGCACGTCGAAGTCGTTCGGGTCGACCGTGGGCAGTTTCTCCCAGGTCAGCGGCATCGACACGGTCGCCCTCGGGGTGCCGCGGACCGACCACGCCGAGGCGATCGTGCGGTCCCGGGCCGCCTGGTTGTAGTCCAGGAAGACCCGCTCGCCCCGTTCTTCCTTCCACCACGCCGTCGTCGCCTTGTCCGGCAGCCGGCGCTCCACCTCGCGGCCCAGCGCGATCACCGCGTGCCGGACGTCGATGAAGTCCCACTCCGGCCGGATCCTGACCAGCACGTGGATGCCACGGCCGCCCGAGGTCTTGGGGAAGGCCGTCATGCCCAGCTCGTCCAACACTTCCCGGAGCGTCAGCGCCACCCGCACCGCGTCCGCGAAGTCCGTGCCCGGCTGCGGATCCAGGTCGATACGCAGCTCGTCCGGCCGGTCCACGTCCGCACGCCGCACCGGCCACGGGTGGAAGTCGAACGTGCCCAGGTTCGCCGCCCAGGCCAGCACCGCGGGCTCCGTCGGACACACCTCGTCCGCCGTCCGCCCCGACGGAAACGTGATCCGCGCCGTCTGCACCCATTCCGGCGCGCCCTTGGGGATCCGCTTGGCGTAGAACGCCTCCCCCGTCACCCCGTCCACATACCGCTTCAGCGTCGTCGGCCGGTCCCCCACCGCCCGCAGCAACGGCTCCGCGACCTGGACGTAGTACTCCACCACCTGCCGCTTGGTGATGCCGCGGTCCGGGAAGTAGACCTTGCTCGGGCTCGACACCCGCACAGTGCGCTCGCCCACCTGCAACTCGATCGCCTCGGCCACGGCTTGCACCCTACGACGCCCCGCCCCTTCCCACGACCGAAACGCCCCGCTCCCTCACTCCTTGCCCGCCGCCGCATGCTTCGCGTCCACTGTGGCCAGCAACGCTTCCAGCGCCAGCTCGAAGCTGTCGTCGTCCACTTCTTCCGCGTGCTGCCGCAACAGATGCGCTTGGTTCAGGTGCGGATACCGCTCCACGTACAGCTGCGCGTCGTCGGAGAAGCCGGCCGCGAACGAGCTCGTCGCCGCGCCGATCACGATGTACTTCACCGCCGCGCCGATCATGGTCGCCTCCCGAGGCGGCCAACCGGCGCCGACCAAGCCGCCGTGCACTGCGTCGGCCATGCGTAGCGACGCGTCGCGGCGGGCGGGGCCGCGGGCGACGAACGGCACCATGTTCGGGTGCTCGGCCAGCGCGGCCCGGTAGGACCGGGCCCAGCCGATCAACCCCGGCCGCCAGCCCTCGTCGAAACCGCTCACGTCGACCCGGCCGATGATCTCGTTGGCCACGTCGTTGAGCAGGTCGTCCTTGGTCGCCACGTGGCTGTACAGGGACGCCGCTCGCACCCCGAGCTCGGCCGCCAGCTTGCGCATGGACAGCGCCTCGAGGCCGTCGCGGTCGACGAGCGCCAGCGCCGTGGTGCGGATGCGGGTCGGGCTGAGGATCGGGGTGTGTGGTCTTGGCATGGCCACCTCCTGCGCGTACATTAAAACTAACAGTGTTCGGTTTAGTCGGGAAGGGACGCGCGGTGGACTTCTCACTCAGCGACGAGCAGCGGGAGATCAGGGACTGGGTGCGCACCTTCGTGCGCAAGGAGGTCATGCCGCTGGAACCCGAGGTGCTGCGGCGCGAGCGCGCCGGCCAGCGCGGGTTCACCGCAGAGGAGTCGCGCGCCCTGCAGCTCAAGGCCAAACAGGCCGGCTTCTGGGGCGTGCTCACCCCGCAGGAGCACGGCGGCATGGGCCTTGACGCGGTCACCGCCGCCCTGATCGAGGCCGAGCTCGGCCGCTCCTTCGTGCCGTTCTACCTCGGCGGCAAGGCCGACAACATCCTGTTCCACGCCAACGCGGAGCAGCAGGCCCGCTACCTCGTGCCGACCATCGCCGGCGACCGCAAGTCGTGCTTCGCGATCACCGAGCCCGGGGCCGGCTCCGACGCCCGCAACATCCGCACCACCGCCCGTAAGGACGGCAACGAGTGGGTGATCAACGGCGAGAAGACGTTCATCACCGGCGGCAACGAGGCCGACTTCGTGATGGTCTTCGCCGTGACGGACAAGGAAAAAGGCGCGGACGGCGGCGTCACCTGCTTCCTGGCCGACCGTGACATGGGCTGGAAGTCCGAGTACATCGACACCATGGGCGAGTGGGGCCCGGCGTCGCTGATCTTCGAGGACGTGCGGGTGCCCGAGGAGAACATCCTCGGCGAGGTCGGGCAGGGCTTCCGGCTGGCCATGCAATGGATCGGCCAGGGCCGCTACCTGTTGCCGGCGCGGGCCATCGGGGCCACCGAGCGGTTGGTCGAGATGGCCATCGAGCAGAGCAAGGCCCGCGTCACCTTCGGCCAGCCCATCGCCGAGCGGCAGGCCATCCAGTGGATGATCGCCGACTCCGCCGTGGAGATCGAGGCGCTGCGCTGGCTGGTGCTG
>Ga0068853_100000900_pt1 | contig 20685 bp, 10 predicted proteins | sample KBSCornC32_FD_65655 | JGI IMG/M metagenome (GOLD analysis project Ga0068853, IMG submission 65655) | Corn rhizosphere microbial communities from Kellogg Biological Station, Michigan, USA - KBS Corn C3-2 | ecosystem: Host-associated > Plants > Roots > Rhizosphere > Soil ...
ATTGCCCCCGTTTCGATTGCTGCGGTTACGCCATTCGGCTCTGCTCGCAGCCATTGTCGTCCTCTGTCAAAGCTCAGCCTGGGCTCAGTTTGGGGCTCAACTTTCCGGTATCGGCCCGATCAACCGGTCGATGGCGGGAGCCTCGACCGCAGCCCCGCTGGATACGCTGGGGGCGTTTCAGTGGAATCCGGCAACAATCACGGCGCTGCCGTCGTCGGCCGATATGGCGCTGGAAATCCTTGTGCCGCAGACCAGGCTGTCGTCCACCGTGAACGCCGGAGCGCTGGGAGGTGGCTTCCCGCCTGTGACTCTGACGGGTTCGAACACAAGCAACAGCGGGGCATTTCCTCTGCCGGCGTTCGGATTCGTGTATCAGCCCGAGGAATCGCCATTTTCGTTTGGAATCGGCGCGATGGCAACCAGCGGTTTTGGCGTCAACTATCCCGGCAGCACGACGAACCCAGTACTTACGGCGCCCCCTCCATTCGGATTAGGTGTCGGACCGCTCTACACTCTGTATCAGGTTGTGCAGATCATTCCGACGGTCGCGTATCAAGTCACCGAAAAACTCTCGATCGGGTTCTCGCCGATGATCGACATGGCGTCGCTGTCGGTCAATCCAGGGCTGGTGGCGGCGCCCGATGCCGCCGGCGGCAGCGGCTTCGCCACGTATCCGCCGATGACAAACGGCCCGTATACGTGGGGGGGCGGGTTTCAGGTCGGCGCCTATTATGTGACAGATGCCAATTGGAATTTCGGGACGTCATTCAAGAGCCCACAATGGTTTCAGAGCTTTGATTACAATTCGCACGATCAGACCGGGGCGCCGCGCGAAGTGAAATTCGGCGTCGACGTGCCCATGATCGTTTCGATCGGAACGGCCTACACCGGGTTCCAGCGGACTTTGATCGCACTCGACGCCCGTTATCTGGACTACAGCAATACGAAGCCCTTCGCTCAATCCGGCTTCGCGCCGACGGGCGCCGTGGCCGGTCTCGGTTGGGACAGCATCTTCGCTCTCTCGCTGGGTGCGCAATATAAGGTGACCGATGCCCTGGCGGTGCGCGGCGGCTACTCGTACAACACTAACCCGATCAGCAATAACAACACGTTTTTCAACATCGGGTCACCGCTGACGATCCAGCACACGCTGTACGTGGGTGCGTCTTACAATCTGACGGCCTGCTGGAAAGTATCGCTCGCCTATACCCATGCGTTCGAGAATTCGAGCACCGGACCGATCGTCAGCCCGACGTTCGGCCCGCTGGCCGGCACGAGCGTCACCAGCCAGACTGCCGCCGACGCGGTCAGCGTCGGGGCCAGCTTCGCGTATTGAAACGTGAGGGTTGGATACCGAGTACATAGTACTGAGTACCCAGTACTCCGGCACTGCCCCGACGTCTACAACCGGTCTCGTCGCGCCAATCGGAATGTCCGCCCGCTTCCGGCAGGAAAATGCCCGCCGCCGAAACCTGTACTCCCCAATGCTCCCGCGGCTTGCCGATTCGATGAAGTGACGTTTCGTCAAACGAAATTCGTCGCAAGGGATGGTGGCGTCATCCGTCGTCTGAGCACGCAATTTGTGGTACGGCAACCGCATTCGTGTCGTTTGCGGAGCCGCCGTTCGTGTCGAATCCAGCCGCGACATTCCAGCGGGCTGTCGAGTCGTTTCAGGCAGGACGAATCCACCAGGCCCTGGATTTTTGCCGTGCTATCCTGGTGCGGGAGCCCAGTCAGGCTTGCGTCCATCGCCTGCTCGGGCTGATTGCGCTGCGGATGGAAAATCTGGCTGTCGGCGTCGAATGCCTGTCGCGCGCGGTCGCATTGCAACCCGAGGAACCGGGCAATCTGATCGACCTCAGCATTGCCCTCGAGATGCACGGAAAACTCGATTCGGCGGTGCCGCTGTTGGCCGCGGCAACCGCCCGGTATCCCCGGCAGCGGCAGATCTGGGAACGGTATGGCGAACTGCTCCAAGCCAGCGGACGGCGGAGCGACGCATTGCAGGTTTACGCGCAGACTTGTCGCACTTTTCCCGATTCGTATACCGCGCACAATAACGCGGCTAATCTGTTGAACGCCGAAGGCCGCCATGCCGAAGCCGAGCGGCATGCCCGCCGGGCGCTGGAACTTTCTCCGCGATCGTCGGCCGCGGCGAATAATCTGGGAAATGCCCTGCATGGGCTCGGTCAGTCGCTGCCAGCCGGCGAGGCGTACCGTCGTGCGCTCGAATTCGATCCCTCCAATGCCGGCGCGGCGTATAACCTGGGGCTGCTCTGGGAATCAAAGTCGAATACACAGCGCGCCATCCAGTGCTATCGACAGGCCCTGACTAGCGACCCCGGCCTGGTCGCGGCTCGAAATAATCTGGGAGTCATGCTGCTGGCCAGCGGCGATAGCGAACACGCGCGCCGCGAACTGGCCTTGGCCCTCAAGTTGAATCGCGACGACGATGCCGTTCGCAGCAATTTCCTGCTGGCCCACCAATATGCCGCCGATGTCGAACCGGACGCATTGCGGCGACTGCACGAGGAATGGGCGCCACCTGATCGAAGTGGTCTCACTCGAATTCCGCCGGCTGCAAGCACATGGCACCGTGAACGCGAATTGCGAGTCGGCTTCGTTTCGGGAGACTTCGGGCGCCATCCGGTCGGCTACCTCTTGGCTCCAGTGCTCGAACGGCTGCGGCGTCGCGACATTGTCACCGTCTGTTATTCGAACTGCCAGGATCGCGACATCGTCACGCAGAGGATCTCGGCTGCGGCGAATCTCTGGCGTGACATCTTTCGTTTATCCGATGATTCGGTGCTGGCGCAAATCAAAGCCGACGAAATCGACGTCTTGATTGACTTGAGCGGACACACCGGGCGAAATCGCCTGCCGCTGTTCGCCAGGCGGGCGGCTCCGGTGCAGGCCACCTGGTTCGGATACGTCGGCACGACGGGCCTGGCGAACATGGATTACCTGATTTGCGACCGGTACCACGTGCCGCCGGAATCAGAACGCTTTCACACGGAACAACCGCTGCGCCTGGCCGCCGGCTATGTCTGCTTTGAGCCGCCTGTCGATTCGCCAGACGTTTCGGCACCTCCGGCCGCCGGATCGGGAAGCATCACTTTCGGCTGCTTTAATAATCCGGTGAAGATCAATTCGAGGCTGGCGGCCCTGTGGAGCCGGGTTATGGCCGCGGTTCCCGGTTCGCGGCTAGTGCTGAAGTACCGCGGGCTTGATGAGCCGTCGATTCAGGCCCATCTGGCGCGGATCCTGTCTGATCAGGGGATCGCTGCCGATCGCGTATCCTATCTTGGTGGCGGCAGCCGCTACGAAATGCTGGCGGGATACGAATTCGTCGACTTGGCGCTCGACACGTCTCCCTATTCCGGCGGGATTTCCACGTTAGAGGCGCTGTGGATGGGTGTTCCGGTGCTGACGTGCCCCGGAACGACTTTTGCAAGCCGACATTCCGTCAGCCATTTAACGAATGCTGGATTCAGCAACACGATCGCCGTCGACAGCGACGACTTCGTGCGTCTGGCAGTCTCCTGGGCCGGCGACCTGAAACGTCTGGCTGACGTGCGGGCAACGCTGCGCGAGCGCATGCTCACCTCGCCGCTGTGCAATGTCGAAGCATTCGCGGACGACCTGACGCAGCGCTTGCAAAACGTGGTGCATGCTGGATTCGAGCGATCAACCGGGTAATATGATCTGCGTCGTATCTCTAATCAGTATTCAGTGTGCCGCCGTGTTTCTCCAAGGAGCTTCCCGTGAGTGAGCCTGCGCCGATCGATCCTGCCAGTCCGGCTGTTCCCGCTAAACCGGCGGTTGTCACATACGACCTGTTTGCGCAGCTCGATCTGCGGGTCGCCCATGTGCTGGAAGCCCGGGAGCACCCTAATGCCAACAAGTTGCTGCTCTTGAAGATTCGGGTCGGGGAGACCGTGAAGCAGATCGTGGCGGGAATCAAGGGGCATTACGAACCCGCCGCCCTTGTCGGCCGTTCGATCGTCGTCGTCAATAACCTGGCGCCAGCCATGATCCGTGGTGAAGAGAGCAACGGCATGTTGCTGGCCGCTTCCGACGGGCAATCGGTCGTCTTATTGCAACCGGATCAACAAATCGCTGACGGGTCAAAAGTGAAATAGACAATCTGGCATGTCGTTTGCCTTATGTCATTTCGCCACACTTTGAGTGGCAGCTAACAGGACAGACGGATGGCGAATGGAATGTGCCAACGACCACCAGAGAATGTCGCGGTAGATTACGAAAAACCCCAGAAAACACTCAGAAACACAAGAAAACCCCATGATTTCGCGTGGGTACAAATCTATCTGGCAGCTCTTGGGAAGTGACGGGTTTTCGATCAATGCAAACCGAAGCGCCGCAAATTGCAACACCCAGTGCGTTTTGATACAGTTTAGTTGATGCGATGCGATTTTTGCGTGGATTCAGCCGGGCGACAAACAGCAAGCAAAAAAATACAGCGTCCCAATAAAAGCCGTCCAAAAACAGATAAGAACCGAGAAGCATCCAGCCCACAAACGGGGAAATCAACATGAATCGACGCCAGTTACGACAAGACCAGTCACGACAAGTACGACGCGGAAGTTTGCTGAATTCTGTTGCGTCGGTGGGGATTTGGGGCCTGCCTGTCCTGGTTCTGGCCGTCGTCGGCTTGTCGAGCGTGGATGTTCAGAGTGCCCCAAAGGACGGGGCACAGAAGAGCGGTACAGCGAAATCGGGTGCTGCCAAGAGTCCCTCCAAGAAGGCTGCTGGCAAGGCCGGTGATGCCGATTCCGGCGACGCGAAGTCGGATGAATCGCCAGGTGCTGACGCTGCTGCGACAATCAAGCTGGCGGAACAGATGTTCTCGACCGGATATAGCGGCTCCTATGTCGACTTGATCAAGTTCATCAATACGCAGGTTCGCCAGGGGTGGATTGACAACGGCATTCGTCCTTCCGACCCGGCCGACGACGCCGAGTGGATCCGCCGCGTGCATCTGGATATCGTCGGGCATATTCCCGATCTGGAGACGGTACAGAAGTTTCTCGCCGACAAAGACAAGGCGAAGCGGGCGAAGCTGATCGACAAGCTGCTCGACGAAGACGAAGGCTACGTTCGCAATTTCACGACGATCTGGACGAACCTGCTGATCGGCCGGGCGCCTCCGCCGAACATGAGCGGCATTCTCCGCGCTCCGTTGCAGAAGTTCCTGCGGGAATCGTTTGGCAAGAACCGCGGCTGGAACGAGATCGTCACCGATCTGTTGACGGCCGAAGGCAATAACGAGACGAACGGAGCGGCGAACTTTCTGCTGTCGCACCTGAATGAAGGGGCCGTGCCAGCCACGGCGATCAGCGCCAAGCTGTTCATGGGCATGCAGGTGCAGTGCACGCAGTGTCACAACCACCCCTTCAACGAGTGGAAGCAGAACGCCTTCTGGGAATTCAACAGCTTTTTCAAGCAGGCACAGGGCCGGCGGAACCAGAAATACAACGAGAAGACGGGACGGATGGACGTCGTCAGCGTCGATCTGGTCCGGTCCGATTTCGGCGGCGGGATTTACTTCGAACGCCGCAACGGGCTGATGGAAGTGGCGTTTCCCAAGGTTAACGGCACCGACGTCAATCCCGATGGCAGCACCAATCGCCGCAAAGAGCTGGCTGCGATCATTACCACCGGCGAGCGGACGCAAGTTTCGGACGCGATGGTGAACCGCATGTGGGGCCATTTCTTCGGGTACGGTTTCACCAAGCCGGTCGACGACATGGGCCCGCACAACCTGCCGTCGAACCCCGCCTTGATCGAACGCCTGTCGCACGAGTTCGTGACGGCCAATTACGACTTGCGTCAATTGGTCCGCTGGATCTGCAACTCGGAGGCCTACAATCTGACCAGCCGCGTGAATGCCAAGAACCCGAAAACGAAACAAGACAACCCGGCCGGTGGCGACATTCCCGTATTCAGCCACGTGTACCTCAAGTCGATGTCGGCCGAGCAACTGTACGATTCGCTGATCGTCGCCACGAATGCCCATAAGTCGGGCAGCGGCAGTTGGGAAAAGGCCGAAGGAACCCGGCAGCGCTGGATGCAGCAGTTCGTGCAGGCGTTCGGGACCGACGAGAATGACGAATCGACGTCGTTCGACGGCACGATTCCCCAGGCCCTGATGATGATGAACGGCGAGCTCGTTCAGAACGCCTTGAGCGACGCCAAGGGAACTCTCCTCTACGATGTGCTCAACGAGAAGGGTAACCCCACTGAGAAAGTCAAGCATCTGTACATGGCGACCCTGTCGCGAGCGCCGTCGCCTCGCGAGATCAAAGCGGCCGAGCGCATTTTGCACGGCGCAGCCAGCCCCCTCGAAGCGTTCCAGGATTTGTACTGGGCGCTGATGAACTCGAACGAGTTCATTATGAATCACTAAACTGGTTCCCAGGCTCTGCCTGGGAACCCACGGCCCTCGGGGCTCCGCCTCGATAATGACTGCGATTCTGAGACTGATCAACTTCTGAAATTACAAACCTCCTGAAACTAGAAAATGGGTGCCCACGATGATTAATCCGTCGCTTCAACTTCCCTCGGGAATGTCTCGTCGTCATTTCATGCAGCACATGGCGATGAGCGCCGCGACGATTCCAGGGTTGCAGTTCCTGAATCATCTCTCTGCCAACGCCGCCGAAGTGCGGAAGAACCAGAAGGCGTGCATTCTGTTGTGGATGAGCGGCGGCCCGCCGACGATCGACATCTGGGACCTCAAGCCCGAATCGAAGAACGGGGGCGAGTTCAAGCCCGTGAGCACCTCGGGTGATTTGCAGATTTCCGAGCACATGCCCAAGACCGCCCAGGTGATGAAGCACCTGTCGGTCGTCCGCTCGATGAGCACCCGCGAGGCCGACCACGGCCGCGGCCGGTATTACATGCATACCGGATACATTCCGAATCCGACCGTCGTGCATCCCACATTCGGCTCGGTCGTCAGCTACGAACTGGGAACGAAGCGCAGAGAGCTCGAAATCCCCTCGTTCGTGTCGATCGGCGGCGCCAGCATGGGCCCGGGCTTCATGGGCATGATGCACTCGCCGTTCCAGGTCGAGAGCAACGGCGATATCCGCAACGCCGGCATGCGCGACAAATTGAGCGATGCCCGCTTCGATCAGCGGCAGAAGATGCTGGCTGAAATCGAGAACGACTTCATCAAGTCGGATCGCGGTCAGATGCCTCAGGACCATAAGGACGTCTACAAGAAGGCCACCAACCTGATGACCTCCAAGCAGATGCAGGCCTTCAAGGTCAGCGAAGAGAAACCCGAGACGGTCGAAATGTACTGCGGCAGCGGAGCCAATGCCGCCGGCGCCGGCCGCATGGGCATGGGCGCCCGCAACCCGTTCGGGATGGGCTGCCTGATGGCCCGCCGTCTCGTCGAAGCGGGAGTCCCGTTCATCGAAATCGACCTGGGCGGGTGGGACTTGCACACTCAGGTTCACGCGACGCTCAAGAACCAGCGCTTGCCGGTTCTCGACCAGGCGATCGCCGGTTTGACGACCGACCTCGAACAGCGCGGTTTGCTCAAAGACACGACGATCGTATGGATGGGTGAATTCGGTCGTACGCCGCGCATCAATCAGGATGCGGGCCGCGATCACTGGGCCACGAGCTGGTCGGTGATGGTTGGCGGCGGTGGACTGCGTGGCGGCGTGGCCGTCGGAGCGACCGACAAAGACGGCACCAGCGTCGACAGCCAGGCCTACCTGCCGGGCGACATCTGGGCCACGGTTTCGCACGCGATGGGCATTCCGCTCGACACCGTGCACACCTCGAAGAACGGCCGTCCGATGAAGATCGCCAACGGCGGTACTCCGATCAAGGAGTTGATTGGTTAAGTCGCCAGAGGACGTTGCAGCGTTCAATTCCCTTCCAGCAAAAGGTGCCACAATGGTGAATCCGTCGTATCAGGTCCCTTCGGGAATGTCACGTCGCCATTTCATCCAGCACATGGCAATGAGCGCTGCAACGATTCCGGGCTTGCAGTTTTTGAATCATCTCAATGCCCATGCCGCGGAGGTTCGTAAGAACCAGAAGGCGTGCATTCTGATGTGGATGGGGGGCGGTCCGCCCACGATCGACATCTGGGACCTGAAGCCCGAATCGAAGAACGGGGGCGAGTTCAAACCGATCAGCACCGCGGGTGACTTGCAGATCTCGGAGCACATGCCCGAGACAGCCAAGATGATGAAGCACCTGTCGGTCGTCCGCTCGATGAGTACGCGCGAGGCCGACCACGGCCGCGGCCGGTATTACATGCACACCGGTTACATTCCCAATCCGACCGTCGTGCATCCCACGTTCGGCTCGGTCGTGAGTTACGAGCTGGGGACGAAGCGTAAGGACCTGGAAATCCCTTCGTTCGTGTCGATCGGTGGCGCCAGCATGGGGCCGGGCTTCATGGGCATGATGCACTCGCCGTTCCAGGTCGACAGCAACGGCGTGATCCGCAACGTGGGGATGAAAGACAAATTGAGCGATGCCCGCTTCGATCAGCGCCAGAAGATGCTGGCCGAGATCGAGAACGATTTCATCAAGTCGGATCGCGGCCAGATGCCCCAGGACCATAAGGACGTGTATCAGAAGGCCACCCATCTGATGACGTCCAAGCAGATGCAGGCTTTCAAGATCAGCGAAGAGAAGCCCGAGACGATTGCCATGTACTGTCCACCGGCCGCGGGGAACGCCGGCGGCGGCCGCATGGGCATGGGCGTCAACAACCAGTTCGGAATGGCCTGCCTGATGGCCCGCCGGCTGGTCGAAGCGGGGGTGCCGTTCATCGAAGTCGACTTCCCCGGAAGTTGGGACCTGCACCAGCGGGTGCACGACACGCTCAAGAACCAGCGCCTGCCGATGCTCGACCGGGCAATTGCCGGCCTGACGGCCGACCTCGAACAGCGGGGCTTGCTCAAAGACACGACGATCGTGTGGATGGGCGAATTCGGTCGCACTCCGCGCATCAACCAGGATGCCGGCCGCGATCACTGGGCTACGAGCTGGGCGAACATGATTGGCGGCGGCGGCCTGCGTGGCGGTATCGCCGTCGGAGCGACCGACAAAGACGGCACCAGCGTCGAGACCCAGGCTTACCAGCCCGGCGACATCTGGGCCACGGTCGCGCACGCGATGGGCATTCCGCTCGACACCGTGCACACCTCGAAGAACGGCCGTCCCATGAAAATCGCCAACGGCGGCACCCCCATCAAGGAACTGATCGGTTGACTATGGAGTGCGGGAAATCTTTCCCGCTTTGCGTTCATCCGCAGAAATGCACCCCGGTACGAAACCGGCTCGCGCCGTGCTCTTTTGTTCGTAGGGGTGCATTAATTCGGATGAAAGAAAAGCGGTGATGAATCCCCGCACTCCAAATCAGGGTCATTTCGCTCGGGCCGGCAAAGCGACCAATGATCGTCCTTCCGTCAATTGCAGCTCGCTCGAGGCGGGGATGTCCGTAAACTGCTGGACGATTCCAGACGGCCATTGGACGATCATTTCGTCGACCTGTTGCGCCTCTCCCAATCCGAAGATCAGGCGCCGTTCGTTGCCGGCTTGATAACCATCGCCGGCGGTGAGCTGGCGGAAGATGTTCCGTTCGCCGATACGAATTTGGACCGTCGTGCCGATCGCATCACGATTCGATTGCACGCCGACCAGCCGGAGAGAGAGAGAGCCTCCGGTGGCCGGCGTCGTATTGGTCAAAAGGGCTGTTTCATCGAAGAGATGACCGACGATCAGGTCATCGCGGCCATCCCGGTTCCAATCGATGCGCGCGACCGAACGCCCCAGCCACGTTTTACGAAAATAGGGGCCCAACCCGCGCGGGTCGACTTCGACGAAACGCTGGGAATTCCATCGGAAGAGCTTTGCGGGCATTTTGTAGGGCTTGCCCTCGTTGCGAAAGTCGTCGATATGGCCGCTCGTCATGAACAATTCGAGACGCCCGTCGAGATCGGCGTCCAGGAACTGTGTGCCGAAACCCACGAGGTCGATCGTCGACGATTGCAATCCCGCTTCGCGCGTGCGGTCGTCGAACGTGCCGTCCGGCCGGCTTTGATAGAACGTGCTCGATTCGTTCAGAAAGTTCGTGATATGGACGTCGAGCCGGCCGTCGTCATTCACGTCAGCCAGGGCGATGCCCATGCAACCTTTGGCCTTTCCCTCGCCGTCGACCGCGAGGCCGGTTTCAAATCCACGGTCGCGCCAGCGGGGCTGGCCAGTTTCGGCCTTCTCGGAGCCAGCCTCGGAGCCAGTGTCCGAGACGAGGAAAAAATTGGGCGTGGTGTCGTTCGCCACCAGCAGGCTCAGTCGTCCTGACGCGCCTGGGTCCCAGGCGGCAAGGCCCAGTCCTTTGCCCCCCTCGGCCAGGCCCAGGACCTGCGGTCCGGCTTCGACAAAGCCGCCTTTCCCGTCGTTGATCCATAAGTGGTCGGGCTGGGCCTCGAAATCAAACGGCATGCAGATCTTGGGCGCGCCGTCCGGGCGCCGGCAGATGCGCTCGAACACGTCGGGCGCGGTCACGTAATTGGCAACATAGATGTCGGGCAGGCCGTCGCCGCTGAGGTCCGCCATGATGCAACTGGTCGTCCAGTCATCGGCTTTCCCACGGACCCCGGCAGAGGGGGTCACGTCGTTCAATGTGCCGTCGCCGTTGTTCTGCCACAATTCGTTGGCACCGATGTGCGCCGCGTAAAGGTCGGGAAACCCATCGGCGTTGACATCCCCCACGGCGACGCCCTGCCCGAATCCAGTTCCCCGAAAGCCGGCGCGACCGGTGACGTCGACGAAACGCGTGCCGCCCTGATTCCAGAACAACCGGTCGCCGCCGGTATTGGCCGGCTGCTCAGGGGGCCCCTGATCAAATGGGTAGGGGCGGCCCTGCGTGAAGAAAACATCCGGGTACCCGTCGAGGTCGAAGTCCAGAACGGCGATACCGCCGCCTGTGAACTCGAACATCCTGTGCCCGGTCTGGCCGTCAGTGCCGTTGTCGAACCGGAACACCAGGCCCGCAGACGCGGCGTCATCGCGGAACGACAGTGCCGACGACGGCGCCGGAGCCGCGGGCGAAGGCGCGGCCGGCACCTTCCGAAAGCGAGGCAACGGGAATGTCGAGAGATCGATCGCGAGCGCGGGGTTCTGTGCATTTGCCGTCAGCTTCAAAGGGCTGCCTGCCACCTGCCGCCGCAGGGCTTGCAGCTTGTGTTGCGCGGATTCATCCTGCGGATCGAGCCGAACGGCCTCCTGGCACCAGCCGTAAGCTTCCCAGAACCGGCCCGCAGCTTCGTAGCGATTGACCAGTTCCAGGAATTGGCCGGTGCCGCCGTCATTGGAAAACAGGGCCCGGTTCTGCGCCGCCTCGAGTGCCTGAAGGCGGCGAACGTGTCCCGCGAACCGTGCGCAATCGGCTGCCCGCCCGACCTGGGCCAGGAGACGGGCCAGATGCGCGTTGGCTGATTTCGATTCTGGTTCGCGGCGCAGAGATTCCCAATAACAGCGGATTGCAGCCGGAACGTCGCCGTCGTTCTCGGCCATTCGCGCGCGAATGACCCAGGTTTGCGAAGCTTCGTCTGCGGCGGAAGGGACCTGCTCGGCCCAGCGGACGAGCTCGTCGAAGCGGCGCGCTTCGAGCAATTGTCGTCCGAGTGCGACCTGTGCGGCGACATGGCTGGGCGCTCGGCTCACTGCATCGCGCAACAGGCCGATCGCCCCGTCGGTCTCGTCGGCCGCAGCGGCGTGCCAGGCCCGCCCCAGGAGTGTATTCGGGTCGGCCGGATCGGCCGCAGCGGCGGCTTCGAGTGCGCCGGGCTCGTTGGCGACCCCGTCGATCCGGGCCAGGAGCACGAGCAAGTCGGTCGGTTGCTCGTGCCGGACGATCACGAGCGCATGCGGAATCGCCTCACGCCCCCGCCCGCACAGTCCCAGCAATCGGGCCAGCCCGTCGTTGACCGCGACATTGTCGGGTTCCAGGGCGAGCGCGGCGCGGTACGCCTGTTCGGCGTCGCCCAAGCGATGCCGTTGATGATGTTCTAGCTGCGCCGTCAAGACGAGCGCGCGAAAATGGCTTTGAGGCTCGTCCGGCGCAACTTTGTGCAGGTACTCGACGGCTCTTTGGAACTGTCCCTTCGCTGCCGCACATTCAGCCGCGAGCAGCGCGGCATCGCCCAGCGCCGGATCGAGATTGAGCCCGGCGCTGGCCAGCTCTTCGGCTCGGGAATAATCCCTGGCGGAACTGGCACGACGCGCCTGTGCGAGCAAGTGAGCGGCCCGAACTTCCGGACGACTCCAGAAATGCCAACCGAGCGACGCGCCCGCGGCCAGCAGCAGTACGGCAGCCAGTGCGCCAATCCAATGCCGGACGGAGCTGTTTATCATGAAAGTTATTTTGCAGATTGTATCGAGCCGACCTCGAGCCTCTCCGATTCCAAGCCGCGCCGCACCGTCACGTACCGCGCGCCTTCGACCGCCTCGATCGTCACATCGACCGGGATGTCCGCGAGCGTCGTGATTTGACCGGAAGGCCAGTTGATCCGGATTTCGGCAACGGAATGGGCGTCTGCGAGACCAAATTGGATGACGCGTTCGTTGCTGGCCATAAACCCATCGCCGGCTGTCAGTTGCTTCGTCCAGCGCCGCTCTGCGGCGGCGACTTCGACCACACTGCCGATCGCATCGCGGGCCGTCAACGTTGCGTGCAGACGGACGTTCAGAAAGTGCCCGGGATCGGCCGTCTGGTTGGTGACGAGAGATGCGTGAGCGTTGAGGTTGCAGACCACGAAATCCGTCAGTCCATCGCGGTTCCAGTCGATTCGTGCCAGTCCGCGCGCTACGTATTTCCGTTCAAAGTAGGTACCGGCCTGGCCTGCGAGCTCGACGAACTGGCCGCCACCGGTATTCCGAAAGCATTGCGGCCGCATGTGGTATTCGCCGCGTGCTGTGGTGTAGTCGTCGACGTGCCCATTGGCCACGACGAGGTCCGGTTCTCCATCGCGGTCAGCGTCCAGAAACTGCGTTCCCCACCCGACGAAAGGCAGGCCTGCCGCATGCAGCCCTGCGGCGTGCGTTGAGTCAACAAAGACCCCCGGCGACTCCTGAAGAAACAGGACTTTGGGCTCGTTCTTGAACGTCGTGACATAGAAGTCGAGCAAGCCGTCTCCGTTCACGTCGTCCGCTGCGATTCCCATGCCCGCGACCGAGAGTCCGTCTCCGTTAAAGGCCAGCCCGCTGGCGAAGCTCTCATCGGCCAGGCGCACATGGTTGCGGTCATCTGTAGCGAAATTATGGAGAAAAAATCCGGGGACCTGATCATTGGCGATGAACAGGCAGGGACGGCCACGGTCGTAGAGATCGAAAGCGACAGCTCCCAGACTCTTGGAATTCAATTCGGGAGTCGCGTGGGGGATGAGCTCGAATGTTCCGTCTCCGCGGGAAAGACGCAGGCGATCCGGAATTCCAATGAAGCCATTGGGAGAACAGGCATGACCGTCGCAAATCTCCTCGTAGATGTGCTCACCTGTCAGGTAGGTGACGTCGAACAGGTCGGGATAACCGTCGGCATTGAGGTCGACGATGATGCAACTGGCCGTCCATTCGTTTCCCGCGATTCCGCTCCCATCCGTCACGTCGGCAAAGGTGCCGTCGCCGTTGTTGCGCTGAAGCTGGTTGCGGCCGATGTTCGCCACGTAGAGGTCGGGAAAACCGTCATTGTCGAAATCGCCCACAGCGCAGCCTTGTCCGTATCCGCCATCCCGCAAGTCTGCTACGGGCGTGACGTCGACGAATGTTCGGCCGCCGACGTTGCGAAACAAACGGTCGGTCAGCTTTCCCGACGGCACCGGCTGGAGGGAACCAACCGGCCATTCGACCCCCTGAGCACAATAGAGATCGGGCCATCCGTCGGCATCGAAATCGAGGACCGCCATGCCTCCACCGTTCTGTTCGAACATTCGCGCCCCCTGCTGGGCCGAATCATGGCCGTTGACGTAGACGAAATCAACCCCGGCTTCGGGCGCATCCTCAAACCGAATCGACGATCGGGCGAGAGAGTGAGGGATGGCGCTCTTGCCAGTCTGCCTTGCGCCGAACAATTCTTCATGCGTTGGGAAGCGGGAAAGATTGTGTTTGAGCGCGAGGTTGGCCGCCTTGAGCGTCTGGTCTGCACCGGCCGACAGCAGCGGCGCAAGCCGCTGGAACGTGCTCTCGGGCCACGCCGACTCAGGAAACGCCTGGACCGCGATGACGGCCCAGGCACATGCTTCCAGCGATCGACCGGTCGCGTCGAGCATTTCCGTAACCCGCTGGACCGGCGCTTCGGCCCGGCATTTCGACCCGGCGACTTGATCAAGAGCCTTAATCAGATCGAGCATCCGGGCAGCTCGTTCGGCGAATTCATCAGCGCCTGGCGCACCGAGGGCAGCCAGCACTTGCGCCAATTGGTAATTGCCTCGGCGATGTTCCGGTGCCCGGCGCACGGTTTCCCAGAAGCAACGGGCCGCGACGGGCAGGTTTCCCCGGCGGCGGGCCGCCTTCCCGCGGATGAACCAGATGTCGGGATCGTCATCGGCAGTCGCAGGCAGGCCGGAATGCCATTCGATGAAGGTGGCATCGTCAGCATCAATCAACAGCTCTCCCAGGATGGATTGCGCAGCCATCAGGTGCGGTGCCCGCTTGACGATTTCTCGTGACCGATCACGGGCTTCCTGCGATCGTCCGTCCGTCATCGCCGTTGCCGCCAGCCCCAATTGAACAATAATATCTTCAGGGGCCTGCCGGGCACTTTCTTGAAGAAAATCCCCCGCGTCCACAGGCCGCTCCAGGTCGCCCAAAATCACAAGTTGCTCCCAGGTAGCTAAGCCGCTGCGCAGAATTGACAAGAGATGGGGCAGAGACTGCCAGCGGCGCCTCGTCACACCGAGGAGAAATGCCATTCTCTCGTGTGCGAGCGCGTTGTGCGGGTCGTGCTCGATTACATACGTGTAATCGCGCTCCGCATCTGAGAGCCGGCCGCTATTGCGAGCCAGCTCTCCGCGCGACAATGCGGCGAGCACATCGGTCGGCGAACCGTCGCGGGGAATTGACGAATAGTACTCGATAGCGGCGACGGTGCGCCCGGCTCGAGAGGCCGCTTCGCCCGCCACGAGCCGGGCGCTGGGCCACAATTCATCGTGAGGATCGATTCGTGCGACCAGTTTCTCTGCCCGCGCGAATTCTTCATGCTGCAATGCGTTGCGGGCAAGTGCGATTTGTCGTTCGGCCGCGACGCCCCGTAGCGGTACAGACTGCCGCCATAAGTAGAATAAAGCTGTTGGCAACACGACCACAACCAGTGCTGCCAGGGCCATCGTGCTCGGTTTGCGCAGCAGCCTTACCACTTGAGCCTGACAAACTGAGGACAGCGAATGGCGGCCGGCATGCCTACGGCTTGAGATCAAAATCGAAGACGTTCTCGCCGCTGGATTTCACGGTTGCTTTGAGGTCCGACTCATTGGGGCGACCGTATCTTTCGGGAAGCGCAGAACCTGCATCGCCCCCTCCGCCCGCCGCGCTTTGCGCGGCATGCATGGTATCCCCACTGGGCGCGCTCTTGGCGCTGGCGTCGTGCGGACCAAGCGGCGCCGCCGATGTCGGCGCGGCCACAATCTTGGTCACGAGCACCACATAGTCGCCGGCTGCGGCGCCGTCGCCAGTGTCGTATGTCGTCAACGTGTAAGTTCCGTCATTTCCCGTCCGACCGGTAGCCACCGGGTACTTCCCTTTGGGAGAAAACGAGACCATCGCATTGGGGACTCCCCCCCCGCTCATGGTGATCTTACCTTTGACCTTGAAGACGGGCGTGCGTGATTCACCCCCGGTAGTACCGTCCTTGCAGCCTGGCAGAGTGAGAGCGATGATTAAAATGGCTGAATGTTGGACCCGCAGGAAAGGCATACCGACTCCGGAAACGAGTAATTGTTGAACAAGAATAAACAGGGGGGCTGCATGCCGGCAGCCCCCCCAACAAATGTGTGCCGGCGAATTCGTCGCTGGCGTCCAGGGCCGAAGTTTAGAAGTCCGATCCGGGGCTGTCGCCGCCAGCCCTCGAACCGAGTGCTCCCCAGACTCCGTAGGGACTGGGCCCGTTAGCTGCGCCTGGAACATCGGCGGGCGGAAGCGTGACGTTTCCCGTATTGATGGAGTTGCTGATGAACCGCACGGCGCCGTCAGCAAACAGGCACTGCACGCCGCCGGAATGCATGCTCATCGGCTCATAGATGCCGTCCTCTCCATCCCAGCCACCCTGCGTGCAATTGGCTTTGTTGGGGCCGAGGACGCAGGTCATGCCGGTGAACCCCGGCGCGCCATCGGGCCAGCGCGTCCCGCTGATGGCTTGAACGGCGGTCGACGTGTATGTTCCATTGACGGCGTACGCCAGACAGAGTGACGGATTCGTACGAAAACCAGACCCAATATTCGACAGCACGCCGCCATGCGATACTAAGGGGTCGTTCCAGGCTTTCGCCTGAATGCGTTCGCCCATCATGATGGTGGTACTCAGCCCATCGAGGACGTCGCGAAAATTACGGCACGATCCCTGTCCCCCAAACATCCCGCGGTATCCGCGCATCGGGTTTCCGTTGTTGGTCCACTCGTTATGGTCCCAGGTTGTGTCGCCACGGCAAAACATATAATTGCACTTGCCGATCGTCCCTCCTTGTGCCGATTTCGTATCCGACGGACAGACAAACACGGGAATCGACGTCAGGAACGGCGAATACCCCGTATCCCACGGCGCCGACGAGAATCGAGCGTAAGTGTTCCCATTCGTCAACGATTTATAACTCGACGAGATTGCATTATAGGTGGGCTGCTGATCCATATACGGCAGCAGGGCCACGTTCGGGCTGTATCGCGGGGAGCCTCCCTGAACGCCTGTATTGCAGCAATTCGGCTGCATCTCACCCGACGGCAAAAGGTTGTACGTTTCGTGGTAACTGTGCAGCGCCAATCCATACTGCTTCAAGTTGTTCTTGCACTGCGACCGCCGCGCCGCTTCCCGCGCTTGTTGTACGGCGGGCAAGAGTAATGCCACCAAGACGGCAATGATGGCGATGACAACCAGCAACTCAATCAACGTGAACGCGCGATGTCTTAACCGACTAGCCATATCGTTCTCCACAAACAAGAAAAAAGGCGGAATGATGCGGCGGAAAACGCCCAACGGACGCAACCTGAAAAGAAAACTGCCTATCGTGGCAGGAAATCACGAAGCCTAACTTCGCATCGGGCAAAAAATCACTGGCACCGAAGCGCAACTTGCGTACTAATCAATGGTTACGATCGATTCCGCGTGAAGGAAGAGAAGGCACAAAATCCAGCGGACCGCTAATAATGACGTTGGGGTGAGCTCTATCACGCGTTGTACGACGGATTTGCAAGACCCGTTTGGTCCTAATTTTCATTTCCGACGAACAATGGACGAAGCGATGGCTCGCAACATGACTTTTTCGCAACCTTCATATTATTCAAACATTCGCAAACATGCAACGCAATACATCGAATTTGCGACGTTTTTTCGCCAGAATTCGCGACGCCTTGAGTGATCGACAGGGCGGGAATGTCTGCGACAATCAGCGAAGTGTCTGCGTCGAATGAGATTCGGAAAAGTCGCATTGACGGCGTAATCCGCCCCCCTCGACGGCTGTCCAGACGCCTGGAACCAAATCGGCATGGGTCTCGACTTTGCCGGAAGGCCAACGAATTCGAATCGCTGCCCGCCGAATAGTCCCCAGCCCGATATGGATTTCCGGCGCTGAGGCGGACTGAAAGCTGCCGCCGCCGATCAGCTCTCTGACTGCGCTTGTGCCTGCTTCAGGCGTTTCTTCGTCAAGGACGGTGACTCGGGTTCCGTAACCATTGCGGTTGGACGCCACTCCGACCAGGCAAAGCACCAGCGCTGCATGATCCGTCGGCGTTTCGTTCTTGAGGCCCACCGACGGAGCCAATTGGTGAGATACGACGGCGTCTATCTTCCCATCCCGGTCCAGATCACCTGTCGCCACTCCGCGGCCCAGCCATTCCCGCCGGAAATAGTCGCCGCTCCAGTCCGAAACATCGGCGAATGTACCGTCGCCGGCGTTGCGATAGATCTGCGGACGCATGCGATAGGGCTCGCCGTGCGCCATCCAGGTGCGATCGTCCACGTGTCCGTTCGCAACGATCAGATCCAGCCAGCCGTCGTTGTCGGCATCCAGGAAGGCAGTTCCGAAACCGAGCTTGTTGCGCGTCGTGGCGGCAAGTTTTGCATTGCGCGTGACGTCCTCGAAGACGAGCCCCCCGCGGTTAGAGTATAGCGTGTTGGTGTCGCCGAAAAACGTGGTGATGAACAAGTCCAGAGTGCCATTGGCGTCATAATCGCCTGCCGCAATTCCCATGTTGGCCTGTGCATATCCGGACTCATTGAGCCCGACACCGCTGGACAGCGCCTGATCGCGGAATTTCAGTTTTGGCGGGCTGCCTGGATCTGAGGAGGCTCGATCTGCGGAAAGTGGCACGAACAGGAAATTCGCCTCGCCGTCGTTCGCGACGAAGATCTCGGGACGGCCGTCGCCGTCAAAATCGCTGATGACCACGCCCAGTCCTTTGCCGCGCAAACCTGCAATTCCAGCCGAGTCGGTCGCATCGACGAAATGTCCCGCCCCGTCGGAAAGAAACAGGACGTCGTCGGCCCCGTCGAACATCGCCGGCGGACATTGCATGTAGCCGTCGGGGCTGCCCGGATTGGGACACAGTTTGGGAGACTCGTCGGACTCGGCCAGGTAATTCACCACGTACAGATCGAGATGGCCGTCTCCATTGATGTCCGCAAATGCAGCGCTCGAGCCCCATTGCGGCGCGTGCGTCCCGGCTGGTGCCGTGACGTCGGCGAACGTGCCGTCACCTTGATTGCGCCAGAGTGTGTCTGGACCGAGCGCTGCCACATACAGATCGTCAAATCCATCCGCGTCGTAATCGCCGACAGCACAGCCGGTGGCGTAACCGAATTGCGCCAGGGCGGCCAGGCCCGCGACAGCCTGGAACTGCATGCCTCCCAGATTGCGAAAGAGCTCGCTGGGAGAGCGGCGATCGTCGAGTTTCAGCGGGAGACGACAGCCATTGGTCAGGAAGACGTCGAGTCGGCCGTCGCGATCGAAGTCGAATAGAGCCACCCCGCCGCCGTTTGCCTCCAGAATTCGCCGCAAGCCCCGGATGTCGTCGTTACGCTCGAACGCCAGGCCCGATTCGCGGCCGATCATTCGGAACGATGGTATTGTACCCGCCGGGCGGGCCCTGGATTGGGGCAATGAGCTCGGGGACGAGCCGGGATTGGATGCGGCAGTGGCCTTTCCTGTTGCAGTATCCGTCTGGACAGTTTTTCTCTTTCCGCCGCCCACTGTGCCGGTGGTTACGGGGCCGGTAGTTGCGGGCGCGCCGGCCTGGTTCCCGCATCCGGCACCAGCCGCGACACAAAAACATAAAAGCAACGCGATAGCGATTCTGCGGTTTACGTTCATGGCGTGAGTCTGCAACTCAGGGCGACGGTCCGGCGGCCAACTCACGCTCGATTCTCTTGGCGTGCCACCGAAAGGTCTCAGCGGCGGCATGGAATCCGATGTCTTCACACTGCGAGGCGAGCGCCAGCGCCGCACTGTAGTCGTCATCTTTCACGTTCACAAGCCCCACGCGAATGCGCGACAGCACGAGCGAACGTCGCTGCTCTTCTTCGCGGTCCAGCGGACGATTTAACCGGGCATACGCGCGGGCCAGGAGCATATGGCACCAGGGGTTGGCGGGATCGTCGGCGATCACCCGCCGGCTATGTTCTATGGCCGCCTCCCATTGTTGTGCGTGCACGGCAGATTCCGCCCGCATTCGCGTCATCAGCCAGGGCTCGCTGGAATGGTACTCGGGCAATGACGATACAACCGCCTGAAATTTTTCCCAGTCGGCGGCCTCGAACAACAATTCGAGCAGCGCCGCAGTGCAGGCCAGATCGCCGGGGCGCTCATCGTGAAGCTTCTCGAGCCACGCCCGGGCTTCTACAAGCCGTCCCTCCAGCGTCAGGTACCGCCCCTCGGCAATACTTAACTGCAGATTTTCCGGATCCTGCGCGAGAAACTCGGGCAGGCGGCGCCGGCCCGTCGATGAATGCCACAGCAGCAGATGCGGGAAATAGTACTGTTTCGATTCGAACAGGCTCGCCTGCTCGTCGGCATGCAAGTCGGCGAGAACCGCTTTGCGCTCGTCCAGGCGGAGCTCCACCGAGAGAATGAAGCACAGCAATTTCCTGGCGGCAGAAACTTGCTCACCTGGCACGGAGGGGTGGCCCGAGGCCAGGGACAGGAATTCCCGAAGGTTCTGTTCTGCCTCGCGGACCCGATCGAGCCGCAGCAACACCTGGCCTGCCTGCAGTCGCGCCGACGGGCCGTACTTGCGATCGTCGCCGGGGATCGCGGCGAAACACGCGGCCGCGGTTGCCAACCGGCCGTCGCCGACGGCCATCTCACCTGCGAGAGACAGAATCTCGGTGCGATTCGGTCGACGCCGATAAAGTGCGCGAAACTTTTTCCGGGCGCTATCGTATTCCACCTGCGACACACCATCCGGCAATGTCTCGCGGGTCGTCAGAAA
>Ga0068853_100000901_pt1 | contig 20680 bp, 18 predicted proteins | sample KBSCornC32_FD_65655 | JGI IMG/M metagenome (GOLD analysis project Ga0068853, IMG submission 65655) | Corn rhizosphere microbial communities from Kellogg Biological Station, Michigan, USA - KBS Corn C3-2 | ecosystem: Host-associated > Plants > Roots > Rhizosphere > Soil ...
CAGGGCGCGCTTCCCATGCCCCTCGTGCCGGAGGGCGTGACCGCGCAATGGCTGACCCAGGCGCTGCGCCAACGGCGGCAGGCCGTGACCGTCACCCGTGCGGACATCGTCGACATATTGACCGGCACGTCGACCAAGATCCGCGTGGCGGCGACCTATGAGGGGCCGGGGTCGGAGGATTTGCCGCCGACGCTGATCGTCAAGGGCGGGTTCGAGGCGCACAGCCACGACATGGGACCGATGTACGCGAACGAGACGCGCTTCTACGCCGACATCCTGCCCTATATCTCGATGCCGTCCCCGATCTGCTATTTCGCGGGCAGTGATCCGGGATCGCACCAGTCCATCGTCATCATGGAGGATCTGAAGCGCGACGGTGTCATATTCTGCGACGCGCTGCGTCCGCAGAGTTTCGAGCAGGTGGCGCGGCGCATGGACGCGATGGCGCTCTATCACGCCGAGACGTGGGAATCGCCGGAGTTCGAACCGGGTGGCCGCTGGGCCGACATCGGCAGCCGGTTCGAAGACTGGGGGCTGGAGTTCCAGAACCGCTTCTTCGTGCCGGACGTGTGGGCGCATTACATGGCCTCCCCGCGCGGCGCGGCGGCGTCCGCGCTGTGGCATGACGCGGCGTGGATGCGGCGCGCGCTGGATCAGGTGGGCGAAATCCAGTTCGCCCAGCCCCGCTGCATGATCCATGGCGACACGCATCTGGGCAATCTGTTCGTTTATGAGGATGGCCGCCCCGGCTTCTTCGACGCGCAGGTGGCGCGCACCGCCTGGCATCATGAAGTGTCCTATCATATCGTCTGCGCCCTCGACGTTGCCGACCGGGCGCGCTGGGAAGGGGCGCTGCTGGAACGCTATCTGGTCGCGCTGCGCAGCCATGGCGTGGATGCGCCAGATTTCGAGAGCGCCTGGCTGGACTATCGCCGGTCCATCGTCTGGGGCCTCTTCATCTTCCTGACCAACCCGACCAAATATCAGACCGAATCGATCAACACCGCCTACGCCGCCCGCTTCTCGCAAGCGGCGCTCGACCATGACCTTCGGCGCCTGCTGCCCTGAACTGGAGTATCCCGTGAAAGCCACCCGAATCCACGCCCATGGCGGCCCCGAGGCGCTGCTGTACGAAGACGCCGACAAGCCTGCGCCGGGACCGGGCGAGGTACTGATCCGCGTCGCGGTGGCGGGCGTGAATCCCGCCGACCACAAGCATCGCGACGGCATGTTCAAGGATTTCATCCCCTATGTCTTTCCCAAGACGCTGGGCTATGATGTCGCCGGAACGGTGGAGGCCGTGGGCGAGGGCGTCACCGCGCCCACGCCGGGCACGCGGGTCTTCGCGATGCTCGATCCGATGGTCGGCGGCGGCTATGCGGAATATGTAACGACGGCGGCGAGCGGCTGCGGCGCGATCCCGGACGGGATGGACTTCGCGACCGCCGCCGGCATGCCCTGCCCGGCGCTGACCGGCACGCAGATGATCGAGGAGCAGCTGAAGCCGGGGCCGGGCCAGACCATTCTCGTCACCGGGGCGACCGGCATGGTGGGACGCTTCGCGGTACTGGCCGCCAAGGCCGCTGGCGCGCGCGTCGTCGCCGCCGTGCGTCCCGCCTATGCCGAGGAAGCGCGAGCACTGGGCGCGGACGAAGTGGTGGCGCTGGACGGGAGCGCATGGACCGGCGCGCCCTTCGACGGGGTGATCGACACGGTCGGCGGCGCGGCCTCCACCGCGCTGGCCGCGAGCACGCGGGCCGGCGCGCGCATCCTGACCGCCGCGACCGACCCGCTCGACGCGAGCAAGCTGCCGTCCGCGCCGGAGTTCGTCGCGGTGCATCCCGACGGCGCGAGGCTGGAGCGGCTGGGCGCGGACGTGGTGGCCGGGACCATCGCCGTACCGATCACCGCCCGCTTCCCCCTCGCCGATGCGGCCAGGGCGCAGGCGATGATCGAGGCGGGCGGCGTGCGCGGCAAGGTGGTGCTGCTGGTGGACGCCTGATCCGCCGCGATCAGGCTACCCGCCCGTAATCCCATAAAGGCGCGCCGCATTGCCCCCGAAGACCGCCGCCGTGGCGGCGGCGTCCAGGCCCGACAGCGCGCCGCGATACGCCTGCCATAGCGTCGCATAGTCGCAGGCGTCCCGGTCGACCGGAAAATTGCTCTCGAACAGGCACCGCTCGGGACCGAAGCAGGCGAGCAGATGATCGAGGAACGGCGACAGCGCCTCCGCCAGCGCCGGAGCCGTCCACCGCTCCAGCCCACGCGCCACGCGAACGGCGTCGACCGCCGTGCCGAGGGTGGCGAAGCCGCCGATCTTCACATGCAGGCTGGGCACCTCCGCAGCACGCGCGATCTCCTCGCGCCACAGGGCGATGGTGGCCGGGATATCGGCATGGCGGCCGACCGCCATCGGCGTTCCCGCATGATCGAGGATCACCGGGCAGTCGGGCACCGCGCGGGCGAGTGCCGCGACCTCGCGGACCTGCGGATGATAGACCCATGTCTCGAACGCGAGGCCCCGCTCTGCCAGCGCATGCAGCGCGGCGACGAAGCGGGGGTCGTCCAGCATGCCCCCGGACGTGGCGAGCGTCGGATAGACGAGCGCAGGGTCGCTGTCCCATGCGGCGCAACGTCGAATGGCGCGCAACCGGCCGCCGCCCGCCGCGAGATGCGCGTCGAGGATCGTCGCGAACGGCATGTCGGCGAGCGGGTCGGCATAGGCGACGATGGCGGCGCACAGCCGCACGGGTCCATCGGCGAACCGCGCACCCACCTCCGCCGCGAAGCGGGTTTCGCCGGTCGAGCGGAGGGGCGGGGGCAGGTTCTCGTCATAATGGGTCAGGCACTCGACAAACACCGACGCCGACAGGCCGACCCCCGCCACATCGGCAAGATATTCTCCGGCCATATAGACGGGATCATGGGACAGAAGTCCTTGCGACCAGAGATGATGATGGGCGTCGATCAGCATGGGCGCACGCCCTCCTTTTCATCAGCTTGCCGGACGTCGCGGGGCGGTGCCACCCTCGATCGCGCACCGGGACGCACATCAGTCTTGCCGTCCCGACGTCGGAGGCCCATCGGGGGACGGAGACGGGTCGGCGCCGATCCCAATAAGCGCGGAGGCGGATTTTCATGGTGGACACCCCCCTTCGGGCCGTGGCGGCGGGCATGGCTTTCTATGGCCAGCGGATGCCCGACCTCGATATTCCGAAGCTCGCGCCGATGTGGCACATCTTCACGCTCGGCCATATGGTCGCGGTCGATCTGGACCGGATCGCGCATCGCCATGGCCTCAGCATTGCGGACATCCACCTGCTGGGCACGGTGCGGATCGACCGGCCGGAACCGATCCGGGCGACCGACCTTGCCTCCACCCTAGACGTTTCGCAGGCGGCCCTGTCGATCCGCATCGACCGGCTCGTGCGCGCAGGGCTGCTCGTCAAGGCGCGGCTCGCCAGCGACCGGCGTGCCTTCGGCCTTAGCCTGACGGCGCGGGGGCTGGAGATCGCCGATGCGTCGGTGGAGGCCTTTGCGCGGGACGCCAAGCTGGTCCGCGCGCTTGGCAAGATTTCAGCGGAGGATCTGGCGTCGCTCACCCGCATCGTCGGCACCTTGCACGAGGCGATGGACCGCATGATCGTCGCTGGCCTTCCCGGCGATACTTAATAGCTTTAATAAAATCCGGTTCCCAGGCGGCAGCGGCTGGCGGTATTATAGGACGCGCAGCAAAAGCGCGGCACTGGAGAGGATCGGCAGTCATGGCATCGAATATCCGCGAGATAGCAAGGGCCGATGTGGCCGAGGAGCGGATCGTCGATGTCAACATCTTCGAGTTGCCGCAGGGCGAGGTGGATGCGCATGTGGCCTGGACCGAATTGCGCAAGCGCGGCTCGCTCCTGTGGACCCCGCACAACGGCGGTCACTGGATCGCGACAAAGGGCGAATTGATCGAGAGCATTTATCGCTCGCCCGACATCTTCTCCAACCGGGAAGTCGGCATCCCGGCCAAGAAATTTCCGCTGCAATTGCTGCCCATCCAGCTCGACGGCGTGGATCACAAGGCGTTTCGGGCGCTGATCGACCCCGCCTTCCGGCCCGCCGCCGTGCAGCGCTATGGCGTGTCCGCGCGGGCGCTGGCGCGGGATCTGGTCCAGACGCTGCGGCCGCAGGGACATTGCGAGTTCGTGGCCGATTTCTCGCTGGTGATGCCGCTCGCCATCTTCCTGTCGATCGTCGACCTGCCGGTCGAGGACCGGGTGGCGCTGCACACGCTGGCGCGGCGATCCTCGCGCTCCCCCACCCAGGAACAGAGGGGCGCCGCGTTTCAGGAGATCATCGACTATCTGAACCTGTGGATCGACAAGCGTCGCGCCCAGCCGGGCACGGACCTTCTTTCCCGGATCATCCATGCAGAGGTCGACGGCCAGCCGCTGACCCATGATCAGGTGTTGGGAACGGCGATCCTGCTGTTGTTCGCGGGGCTGGACACGGTGGCGTCGATGATGGCGTTCGTGATGCGCTATCTTGCGGAGCATCCGCAGCATCGCCGCTGGGTCCGCGATAATCCCACGAAAGTGTCCTTCGCGGTGGAGGAACTGATGCGTCGTCATGGCGTCGCCAACAATGTCCGCACCGCGACGCGCGACGTCGAACTGGACGGCATCACGATCCGCCAGGACGAGATCGTCGTCATCCCCAACTGCCTCCACGGCCTGGACGAGCAGCAGTTCGATCATGCCGCCGACGTGGATTTCGACCGCGCGATGGGCCAGACGGCGACGTTCGGCTGGGGTCCGCACCGCTGTGCAGGGGCCAATCTTGCGCGGATGGAGATGCGCATCCTGCTGGAGGAATGGCTGGCCGCCATCCCGGATTTCGAGATCGACCCGGATCAGCCGATGGTCCAGCAGACCGGCACGGTGAACGGCATGCTGCAATTGCCGCTGCGCTGGACAGTCGATTGACGTTTAGCGCGGGGGTGCTGACCGATGCGGCAGCGCCCCCGCCCGGGGTTACGCAACCGTTCAGAACCGGACGGTCATCGTGCCGCCATAGGTGCGCGGCGTTCCGGGAATATAGCTGATGAACCCCAGCGTATCATAACCCGAAGCGCCCAGCGCCTTATACTGTTTGTTCGTCAGGTTGCGGACATAGGCGGCAAGGTCGATGGACCGGCCAAGCACTCCGTTCCACTCCAGCCGCAGGTCGAGCAGGCCGTACGGATCGCTCGTCGCCCGGCGCTCGCCATTGTCGGACCAGAAGATGCGGTCCTGATGATAATATTGGGCGGATAAGGCGATCCGGCCCGCGTCGCCGGTCAGGTCGAACTCATAGCGCCCATTGGCGCCGAACTGCCATTTGGGCGTCCCGGCGAAGGGGAAAGCGGCGCCGTCCACCGTGCGGCGGCCCGTGCCGTCCGCATTGGCGGCAACGACATAGCTGAACGCCTTGTACTTCGGATCGATGTGCGCGGCATAGCCCGACAGGCTGAGGCCACGCACCGGCTGGACCGACACTTCAAGCTCGCCGCCATCCACCGTCGCGGAGGCCGCGTTCAGGATATACGCCTGCGCCGTCACCTCGCCGGGGAACTGGGCGAAGATGGTGCGCTGGATATTCTTGTAGTCCTGCCGGTACATAGAGAGATTGGCGCGGACGGGCATGCTGCCCAGGTGGAAGTCGAGCTTCGCGCCGCCCTCATAATTGGTGACGATTTCCGGGTTGAACGGACCGAAGCTGCCCTGCGCGCCGACGCCCGCGAGGCTGCCGCGCAGATTATAGCCGCCGGAGCGATAGCCGCGCGAGACGGTGGCGTAGACGAGTGCGCCCCGCACCGGCTTCCACGACAGGCCCAGCGTCCAGGTCGGCCGCCGGTCGGTATAGGCGGGCAACGCCGCGCGGCAATCGGGCAATGCGGCGCCATTGTTGCAGGCGACCGGCGGCGGCAGGCCATCATAGTCCAGGCGCGGCGTCACCAGCCCGGATATGCCCGACAGATAGGTTCGGCCATCCAGCGTCCGCCGGTCCCAGCTGTAGCGGATGCCGCCGGTCGCCGTCAGCGTACCGGTCAGCTTGACGTCCGCCTGTCCGAAGACCGAGGTGGAGCGGTTGGTGGCATAGCCGCCGCCAGCCTGCGAGATGCCGTAGCCGCCAATGATCGTCTGCTGGAAATCGCTGCCCTGTTCGCGGAAATAATAGCCGCCCACCACGAAGGACAGGCGCTCGTCGAACAGCTTGCCCTGCAATTGCAGTTCCTCGCTGATCTGATGCTCCTTCGCGTCGTTGAGCGCGTTGAAAAAGGCATCTCCGTTCCGTGTCCTGAGCGCGGAGCCGTCATATTCCAGACCGATCTTCGCGCTCATGTCACGATAGCCGAACACATTCTTGAGCGTCATCCCGCTTCCAAGGTCGAACGTGGTGATATTGGTGACGCCGAAGGTGCGCACCCGCTGCGGATTGGGCAGGAGATCACCCGTCATTTCATAGAAGCCCAGTCGCGCCTGCTGTGCGTTGGCGGCGGCCACCGCGGCCGGATCGACAGCAGGGAAGGCCGCAGCCGCCGGCCCGAGACCCTGCGAGATCAGGGGCACGCCCGTGCCCGTGGACCGCGTATGCTGCACCGTCAGATAATTCTCGAACCGACCCGAAGTGAACAGCGCGCCCAGCCGGACGATGAAGTTGCGCTCGTCACCCAATCGCTGGCCGCTGGTGACGTTGCGCACATAGCCGTCCCTTCCGTCCGCCTTCATCGCGACACGAAAGCGCAGCGCGTCGGACGCGGGCAGGTTGAGGATGGCGCTGATCTCCCGCTGTCCATAATTGCCAAGACCAAAGGAGAACTGCCCTTCGAACCTGTCAGTGGGGCGGTGCGACTGGACGAGCAGCGCGCCGCCAGTGGTGTTGCGCCCGAACAATGTGCCCTGCGGCCCCTTCAGCACCTGAACATTTTCGAGATCGAGGAGCGACTGGTTCACGCCATGAACACGGGCCTGATAGACCTCGTCCACATAGACGCCGACGGAGGGATCCTGCGTAATCAACGCCTCCTGCTGGCGCTGTCCGCGAATCTGGAAGGCAGGGACGGCCGAGCCATAGGGTCCAGGCTGCACCTGGAAACCCGGCGCCTGATAGCGGATGTCCTCCAGCTTCACCACGCCGCGCTGGGCAAGTTGCTCGCCCGAAAGCGCGGTGACGGCGACGGGCACGTCTTGCAACCTCTCCTCGCGGCGGCGGGCGGTCACGACGATGTCGGCCATGCCGGGCGCGTCGGCCGCCGCCGCCGCTTCGCCGGGCTGGGCGAAGGCGGGCTGGGCGGTCGCCAGCGCTGCGAGCGATGCCGCACCCAGCAGCATGGTTCTACGGATGGAATATATCATGGTCTGTCCCCTTCCCATGGCTGCCGGGGGTTCACGGTCAGCCGTTTTATCGTTGTCATGTTGTCATGTGGTCATGCGTCCGGCGGTCCGTCACCGGCCCGCCCGGTTCATTGTCGCGGCAGGAATTTCCATTCGCGATCCGGCTCGAAACCCGGCTTCGCCGCGATATGCTGCACGTCGAACCACAGCGGCAGCAGGTAGCGGACATAGATGGCGCGGGTGGTCGTCGCCTCCAGGTCGAGCATCCCCATGTCCCGCACCTCGACACGCGCGTCGCGTGCCTGCCACGCCAGACTGCGCGCCAGTACGGTCTCCACCGCGGCCTCGTCATCCAACTGGAAGCCGAGATGATCCTCCGACGCCATCGGCAGGGGCCGGTCATTTTCGGCGATGAAGAGGAACTGGCTCGCGTCCGGGTCCGTCTTGACCACGAGGCTGGGGAAGTCGAGGCCCGGAAAGATCGACCGCTCGAAACCCAGAACATCGTGGAGGAAGGCGTAGAGCGCCTCGCCATGCGCCGCGACGAAGCCCGGCGGAACCGTGATCTCCATATGATTGAAGCGCAGCATGGTTCAGCGATCCCCCCTCTGATCCGGGGGCGGGACGTCGGTGAACGTCGGGGCCGTGGTCATTGTCACTCTCCCAAGGGGCAGTCCCGCATCCTTGTGTGGGCGGACATCTCGTTGCGGCGGGAGAATAGACGAGCCGTCGTCGCCGACCAATGTGGCAGGCTGGAAAACAGAATTACGCCAGTGGCAAAATTCAGGCGGCGTAGGCGTAGGGGTCGAAATCCGGGATGGTCATCATCCGCCGCCCGATATCGGCGATGAAATCCATGAAAACGCGCGCCTTGAGCGGCACATGGTCGCGATGGGGATACAGCATCACCACGCCGCCGCCCTCCACCACGCGATAATCGGGCAGGACGATGCGCAGGTCGCCGCTCACCAGATAGCGCTGGACCGCGCGCAGGTCAGACGGGGCGATGCCGACACCGCACAAGGCGCCATGAATGATGGCGTCGAGCTGGCTGTTGACGAAACATTGCCCGACCGGCCGGTGCACCACCCTTTGCCCACCGCTCACGGGTTGCAGATGCCAGTGATAGGTCGCCCCGCCGGTCGGCCCGCGCAGCTGGATGCGCCGGTGCGCGTCGAGATCCTCGACGCTGCGCGGCACGCCATGCCGTTCGAGATAGGCGGGGCTGGCGACCAGCACGATCTCCATCGTACCCAGATGACGACTGATATAGCCATTGGCGGGGACGGGCGCATATTGGACCGCCACCTCGAACCCGCCCGCCAACAGGTCGGTGCCGAAATCCTCGACATACATGTCCAGGTCCAGGCTGGGATGTCGTTCCAGGAAAGCGGGCAGTTCCGGCATCATATAATGTTTGGAAAAAGCGTTGGGCAGCAGCACCTTGAGCGTGCCCGACACGCTCTGCCGCTGTTCGTGCAGCAGATTGCGCGCATTGCGCAACCGGTCCATCCCCGCCGTCACCTCGGTCAGCGCCAACTGTCCCTCTGCGGTGAGATTCAGCCGCCGCGTGGTGCGGTTGAACAGGCGGCAGTCCATGTGCAACTCCAGCCGCGCGATGGCGCGTGACACCGCCGCCACCGACACGCGCATGCTGGTCGCCGCCTCGGTAAAGCTGCCGCAGCGGGCAGCCGCCAGGAAGATTTCCAGATCATGCAATTCCGACATCGCCCCGTCCTCATCCCGTCATTATTGCGCTTCGCGAAAAGCAGAGTTGTTTTCGCAGTCGTACCGCCTTTCGCAAAACCCGCCTAGTCTCCACCAGCAGATCGTGACGATGAGGTGTCCTGACCCCGGACCCCGTCGCGCGACGGGCGGGAGGATGTTTTGGCGGACGGGGACTATGACTATATCATCGTGGGCGGCGGCTCGGCAGGCTGCGTGATGGCCTATCGGCTGAGCGCGGACCCGGACACCCGCGTCCTGCTGCTGGAAGCGGGCGGCGAGAACAAGAGCGCGCTCATCGACATGCCGATGGGCATCGGTCGCACGCTGACCAACCCCGACCTGTGCTGGTATTATGCCACCGAGCCCGACCCGCGCAACGACGACAAGGGCTATGTCTGGATTCGCGGCAAGGTGCTGGGCGGGTCCAGTTCGGTCAACGGCATGCTCTACTTCCATGGCCAGCCCGAAGATTACGACCATTGGGTCAGCGATCATGGCTGCACCGGCTGGGGGTGGGACGAGATCGGCCGATGCTTTCGCGAGATGGAGGATCATCAGCTTGGCGCGGGGCAGTGGCGCGGCGTCGGCGGTCCCTTGCATGTCTCCGTGGACAGACCCCGCTCGCCGCTGACAGAAGCGGTGATCGCGGCCGGGCAGGGGCTGGGCCTGCCTCGCAAGCAGGATTTGAACGAGCCGGAGCAGGAGGGCATCGGCTACAGCCCCGCGACGATGCGCAAGGGCCGCCGGGTCAGCGCCGCCAACGCCTTTCTGGAACCGGCGCGGCGCCGTCCCAATCTCGATGTCGTCACCCACGCGCCGGTCGAGCGATTACTGGTCGAGGACGGCGTGGTCACCGGCGTCGCGGTGATCGGCGGTCGCCGCTACCAGGCGCGGCGCGAGGTCGTGCTGTGCGCGGGCGCGCTCCAGTCGCCGGTCATCCTCCAGCAGTCGGGGATCGGCGACGCCGGCCTGCTCGGCTCGCTCGGCATCCCCGTAGTGGCCGACCGGCCGGAAGTCGGCCGCAACCTGCGCGAGCACAAGAGCATCTCCATGAACGTGGCACTCACCCGCGATTACAGCCATAATCTCAAACTGCGCGGCCCTGCGCTGGCCTGGAGCGCGCTCCGCTATGGCCTGGGGATGGGCGGCCCGCTAAGTTCAACCTATGAGGTGACCGCGTTTCTGAAAAGCGACCCGGCGCTCGCTCAGCCCGATGCCGAACTGATGATGTGGGCGGTGACGACCGACCCGTCGGCGCAGGGGATCGAGTCGGAACGCCATCCCGCGATGCTGATGATGGGGTATCCGCTGCGCACCCAGAGCGCGGGCACGCTGGAGATCCGCTCGACCGATCCGCTCGAACCGCCGCGCATCACCGCCAACTTCATGGCGACCGAGCATGATCGCCGCGTCACCATCGCCCTGTTCCGCTTCATGCGCGAGATGCTGCGCCGGCCGGAACTGGCGCCGCTGGTGAAGGAGGAGACGGTGCCCGGACCCTCCATACAGACCGATGCGGAGATCATCGACTATTGCCTGCGCATACCCACCTGCCTCCACGCCATCGGCACCTGCCGCATGGGCGGGGACGCCGATTCCGTGGTCGATCCGCAGATGCGGGTGCGCGGGGTGTCCGGCCTGCGCGTGGTCGACTGCTCGATCATGCCGACGCAGGTATCGGGCAATACCAACGGCCCGGTGATGGCGACCGCCTGGCGCGCCGCCGACATCATGCTGAGAGAGAAGAACCAACCGGTGGCGACAATGGAGACAATCGCATGAGCAGGATATTCGGACCCATCCGGCAGGTCGGCCATGTCGTTCGCGACGTTGACCGGGCCATGGCTTACTGGACCGGGACGCTGGGCATCGGCCCCTTCCATGTCATCCGGCAGGCGCCGATGACCAATTTTCATTATCGGGGGCGGCGGGTCGCGGACATCGTCCTGACCCTTGCCTTCGCCCAGTCGGGCGACGTCCAGATCGAGTTGATCCAGCAGCATTGCGACACGCCCAGCGCCTATCGCGAGTTCCTGTCCGCCGGGCGCGAAGGGGTGCAGCATCTGTCGCCCTGGTTCGACGATCCGGCCGCCTATGACGCGGCCCGCGCCGCGCTGATCGCGCAGGGGCTGCAACTGGTGCACGAGACGATCCACGACGATGGCTCGCCGCGCTTCGTCTATTTCGAGACGGGGACACCCGAAGCACCACTCATCGAACTGTCGGAGGCGCTGTTGCCGTCAGCGCGGTTCGTGCCCGATCTGGTCGCGTCCTCGTCGCGCGACTGGGACGGCAGCGATCCGGTGCGGGAGATGCGGTTCGGCTGATCCCTTTGCGATCCAATCAGTCCACAGCAAACATATAATAGGGGGGATTATCTTATGAAAACAATCTTGTTCCGTTCGTCCGCCGGCCTCGCCATCGCATTCTGCCTCTCCGTTCCGGCACAGGCGCAGGACACGCCCGCCGCCGACGCGCAGGCCGGGCTGGAGGACATCGTCGTCACCGCCCGCCGCACCGAGGAGCGGTTGCAGGACGTGCCGGTCGCCGTAACGGCGTTCAACGCGGAGGCGCTGGCGACGCGCAATGTCGGTGACGTGCAGTCGCTCGCCAATGTCGCGCCGGGCCTGACCATCACCCCCGCCAACTCGCCGACGACCCTGATCGTCACCATTCGCGGCCTGGGCAACACCAATCCCAACACCGGCGCGGATGCCGCCGTCGGCCTCTACCTCAACGACGTGCCCATCAACCTCCAGAACGGCACCAACATCGGCATGTTCGACCTGGAAGGCGTTCAGGTGCTGAAGGGGCCGCAGGGCACATTGTTCGGACGCAACACGACGGGCGGCGCCATCCTGCTGAATTCGGCCAAGCCGACCGACAGGCTGGAGGGCCATGTGCAGGGGGGCGGCACCTTCTTTCGCGCCGGCAACGGCTGGCAGGGCGAGGCGGTGGTGAACATCCCGCTGGGCGAGACGCTGGCCGTGCGCGCGGGGATCAGCCTGGTCGACCGCGACGGCTATGTGCGCAATATCGCACCGCGCAACACGCCGCAAAGCGCCTATGGATCGGTGCCGTTGCCGCAGGGCCGCACCGACTTCTCCAACGAACTGGGCCAGACGTCGCAGGCGTGGCGTTTCGCCGCGCGCTGGACGCCGCTCGCGGGCGTGGAGAATCTCTTCTTCTATGACGGGGCGTTCCTGCGCAGCACCGGCCTGCCCACCTATGCGACCGCGCTGAACCCGGCCGGGCCGATCGTGGGCTTCGCGCCCTTCCTCGGCTATCCCGACCCGACGGCGGCCTATGCGGCGCTCAACGCCGCCAAGCAGGATTATTGGTGGTCGACGATGAGCGTCGGCGCCAACCCGCTGACGCTGCGCACCCACACAATCTCCAACACGACCACGGTCGACCTGTCGGACACGATCACACTCAAGAATATCCTGGGCTATCGGCGGGTGCGCGAAACCTATTCGCAGGACATCGTCGGGCTGGGAGCAGCTTATTTCAACTATCGCCAGCGTACCGGCGGCTATAATTTCTCGGAGGAACTCCAGCTTCAGGGACGGTCGCTGGAGAACAGGCTGAACTGGGTCGCCGGCCTGTTCTATTTCGAGGAATCGCGCTTCAACAAGTCCGACAATTTCTCCCAATTCGGCGGGCCGGGCGCATCGACCACCGACTATAATTCCCGGTCGCGCAGCTACTCGGGGTTCGCGCAGGCGACCTTCAAGCTCACCGACGCCCTCTCCCTGACGGCGGGCGGCCGCTACACCATCGACAAACGGGCGGCCAGCCTCTCGCGACCCTTTCCGAACGCCAGCGGTGCTCTGGTGGGATGCAGCTTCCCCGGCCGGACCCTCGCCAACTGCCTGCTGACCGGCGACGACACCTTCCGCGCCTTTACCTATACGCTGAGCGCCGACTATAAGATCGACCGGGACACGCTGGTCTATCTCGCCTCCCGGCGCGGCTATCGCTCCGGCGGATTCAGCGCGACGCAGAGCACGGCGACCAGCAACAACCTCATACCCTTCCGCCCGGAAAAGCTCACCGACTATGAGTTCGGCCTGAAGCGGGACTGGCATCTGGGCGGCGACGCCGAACTGCGCACCAACCTCGCGGTGTTCCACCAGGATTATTCCGACATCCAGCGGCTGGCGGTCGACCCCGCCAATTTCTCCAACCAACTCATCATCAACGTGCCCAAGGCGAAAGTGGACGGCGGCGAGGTCGAGGCGACGCTGGTGCCGGTTCGCGGCATCACGCTCACCTATGGCTATTCCTATGTGAAACCGCGCTACAGCAGCTTCGTCGTCGCGGGCGTGGACAACAGCGGCAACACGTTCAGCTACGCCCCGCGCCATACGCATACCGTGTCCGGTTCCGCCGACCTGCCGATCCCGGAAACAGCGGGCAAGCTCAGCCTGACCGCCAACTGGTCCCGCCGCAGCACCGCATTCCACGACGATCAGGTCCAGACGACGCGCGGCGGCGTCTATCCCGCGCAAACACTGACCGTTCCGCTCTATGACATGGTGGGCGCGAACCTGCGCTGGACCGGGATCATGAACAGTACATTCGACGCGGAGCTGTTCGTGACCAACCTGACCAATGCGAAGGTGCTGCCCAACGGGTCGCCCAGCACCTATCCCACGCTGGGCGCGGCGGTCGGCTTCTACGGCGTTGCGCCGCGCATGATCGGATTCAACCTGCGCTATAATTTCGGGGAGTGACGGCAATGCACCCGCTGGAAAGGCCGATCGACGAAAAGGGCGCGCTGGAGATGCTCGCGATTCAGCAATGCCTGGGCCGCGCCGTGCTGGGCAACGACCTGCTGGATGCGGCGATGTGGAAATCCGCCTATTGGCCCGACGCGACTGAGGATCATGGCTGGTATGTCGGCAACGCCCACCGCTTCATCGACGAGACGATGGGGATGCTGGAGCGGGACATGGACACGACCTGGCACGCGCTGGGCGTGCCGGTCATCGCGGTGGATGGGGACGAGGCGCGGTCCATCGCCTGTTTCACCGCCTATGTGCGGATGAAGGGGGCGCAGGGCGCGGTGCCGGACGACCTGATCAGCGGGGGCCGCTATATCGACCGGCTGGAGAAGCGCGACGGCATCTGGCGGATCGCCCACCGGATCAGCAAGGGCGACTGGATCCGCGTCGACCCCGCCAGCTATGAATGGGGCAAGCCGGGGCTGGGCGGGCATGTCCCGCAAATGGGCCTCCGCGCGGCGGACGATCCCGGTCGCCTGCTGCTTAACGAAATGGAGTGAGGGGAAGGGGCGCGGAACGAGGGTTCGCGCCCCGATCCGTCAGTTCAACCGGTCGAGCTGGATCAAGGTGACGTCGATCCCCGCGACCGGCGGCAGCGGTCCCTCGATCGCGCGGGAGAACAGCGCCTTCCACGCCGGATTGGCATGGAGGCAGTCGATCCGGCCGCGCGGCGGATGACCCGCTCGGGTCGCCCGTGCCTCCGCCTCGATCAGATCGGGCACTTCATAGACGATGCCGAACACGCCCTCGCCCTTCCGCGCCAGATGCGCGCGCATGTTGTCGGCGTAGCCCTCCGCGCCATGGGGGGCGATCAGTTCGATGCCGGTCTGCCAGGACACGGTGACGCGCAGCCCCATGTCGGGCGGGGTGAACGGCTCGTCAAAATCGGTGATGCCCAGCGTCTCGCGGAACGTCGCCAGCGCCGTATCGAAATTCTCCTCCGCATATAGCAGCACGACACGGCTGAGCCCGGTCCTGTCCTCGCGTGTCATGATGTCATGTCTCCTTCAATTCGACTGGCAAGGGGCGGGCAGGTAGGGCGCGACCGCCATCCTTCACCAGTGCCGGCGGCGCCAGGTCCCAGGCGGTCAGATGGTCGAGCACGACCATCACACACTCCACAGATCGAAAAAGCCGAAATCATCCGCCGCCATGCCCAGCCGATAGGTCAGCGCGCGAATATTCTCCTCCGACTGGTGCGTGACATGGTTGGTGGGCCAGATCAGCATCGGATAGGCGATATGGCGGCGATAAAGATCCCATGCGCCGTCCCGGTCGGGCGGCACTGCCACGCCATGGGCGCGCAGCCGGTCGCGATAGCCGTCGAGCAGCGCCCGCTCATGCAGGCGGCGGTCCTCCACGGACAAAGCGGTGACGATTATATAGGCGACGTCATAAGCCCAGGGACCGCGCGCGACCGTCTGCCAGTCATAGAGGCCCGCGCCGCCGTCGGCGTCGGAAAAGCAATTGCCCGGATGCGGGTCGCCATGGAGCAGGCATCCCCCGGCGGGCGTGTCTAGGCTCTCCACCATCCGCCAGAAGGCGCGCTCGATCCGTTGCCCGTCGCGGACATGCGCCGGCAAACCTTCGCCGCGCGGCCCCGACAGCACCGCGTTCAAACGCTCCGCGCCATTGGCGCGTGGCCATTCGGCGAGCGACCCGGTGGCGCGCATCGGCACATCGACCAGCGGCATGGCGAGCGTGGCTGGATCCTCCCACCATGCCGCATGGAACCGCGCCAGCGTGTCGAGCATCGCCACGACGTCCGCGACGGGACGCGCCACCCGGCAATTCCACAGGTCGGCGCCACGATCATGCAGATCCTCCAGCACGACAAAGGCCCGGCCGTCTCCGTCCCAGCCCGCCGCAAAGCAACGCGGCGCGCGTGCCCCGGACGGCTCCGCCAGCCGGGCGTAGAAATGCGCCTCCTTGGCGTAGCTGCCGACCCGTTCGAGCGCGGGGCTGTGCGGCTCCCACCCGGCCTTGATCCACAATCGTTCGGGCAAGGCGGCCGGATTGTGGCGATAACGGAGGTCGACGCGCAATTTGGTGCCTGCGCCATGGATGAGCGGGCCGTGGGTCACATGGTCGATCACCGGCCGGTCGTCGCCTATAGCCAAAACCCGAGACAGCCAGGCCGCATCGATCGCGTCGGGGCCGAGAGGCATGGGGCCACCGCCGCCCGGATCGGCAAAACGTCTGGTCACGCTCGCGCCCCATGAACCCCGACCGCGACGAAACCCGTTTGCATGAACCCTCTCTTTCTTGACGTCGCCCGCGCACAGCGATCCTTTTTCCATGGTCGACCTGTCATATTTGCCGGAACGCGATAAGGGGCCAGCCGCGCAAGACAGTCTTTCCATCGAAGCAACAAGGAGGACACTGCACGATCCCCTTGACGCTATGGTAAACCTGGGACAGTATCGTCTAGAGAAATCATAGACAAACCCAGATATTTAAGAACAATCGTTCTTTTAAAGAGCGGTAGAGGCCCATGGATTTCAGGAGAGCGATGCGATGCCCCTCGATACCGATGACTATTATCTGTCGTCCACCAATCCCATCGCCAATGTCGATCAGCGCGACCTGGAAAAGCTGGCGATCCGCCTGTTCGAACGGCCGGACGTGCGCGCCGCGCGGACCAAGGCGCGGGTGATGTGGGAGCGGGTGACGGACCGGCTGATGCCCGCCGAGCAGATGGCGTTGTTCGACGATCACGTCTCCGACTATTGTTTTCGCTGCACCACCGTCGCGGCAAACACGGATGGTAATTATCCGCGCGTCCTGCGGGTCTATTCGGAGGGCGCGGAATGGTTCGGGCATCGCGTGCCCGGCTCCAAATGGGGTGGCGACAATCCCGACAACGCCTATCGCATCATCCCCATCGCGGCGGGTGGCCGCTATGAGGTACGGGGTCAGCGGCAGGTCGAGCCGTCGACCTATGTGACGTTCCAACTGGTCGGCAACAGCACGACCTCCGCGACGCTCGCCTCCCTCGAACAGCTCGACATGGAGATTGCGGCGGATGGCAGCTATCTGCTGACGCTCGACGGCACGCCCGCCGACGGACGGCCCAACCATCTCACCATAGCGGAGGGCACGCTCTATCTCTTCATCCGCGATTCAATGGGGGATTGGGAGACGCAGGCGCCCGACGCCCTGCGCGTGCGTCGCCTCGACCCGCCGACGCGCGGGCCGCTGACCGAGGACGAGCTGGCCGTGACGGCGATCCGCAACATCCTGTCCGACGTCTTCTACGCTTATTATGCGCAGCGCCTGTTCTTCAACGGCCCGCAGATGATGACGAAGCCGGAGGGCGCGGGATCGGTCGGCGGACTGGTGACGCAGCAGGGCAGCCTCGGTCATTTCACGCTGGCCGATGACGAGGCGGTGATCCTGACCGTCAATGGCGGCGGCGCGACCTATCGCGACGTGGTGCTGCACGACCTGTGGCTGCGCAGCCTGCCCAACCGCGACAATCTGATAAGCCTGACCAATGCGCAGATGGCGGTCGATGCCGATGGCCGCTACACCTATGTCATCGCCATCGCCGATCCCGGCGTCCATAACTGGCTCGACACGCGCGGCCTGCATGATGTGCTGGTGCTGCACCGCTGGCAGGGCTTTCCCGATCCGCATGCCGAGGCCCCTTCCATCGAGAGCCGCAAGGTCCGGCTGGCGGAGCTGGACGCGGCGCTGCCCGGCGGCGTGGTGCGCGTCACGCCCGAGCAGCGACGGGAACAGATTGCACGGCGGCAGGCGTCCTACGACCGGCGCTTCGCGGTGGATGAGGGCAGGGCGTGAACCCTCCTCACGCCCCTTCGCTATAAGGCCCGCCGAAGAACTCGCGGTCGAACCGCTGGTGAAGGTCGCCCAGCCTGCGCGCGATGGCATCGAGGTCAGTGGCAGGCTTGCCTCATGCAGCGTTCGCTGCATAACGGGCATTCGATACAATCGCGAGAGGACATCCATGGCGACGACGTTCGAGACGATAGAGATCAAGCGGGACAGCGGCATCGTGGAACTGCGCATCCACCATCGCGGCGGATCGGCGGTCTGGGCGATCTGGGGCGGATTGCATCGCGAACTGGGCATCGCCTTTGCCGAAGTCGCCGCCGACCCCGACGTGCGCATCGTCATCATCACGGGCACGGGCGACAGTTTCTGCGCCGAGTTCGGCCTGGATGTCGATATGCCGCCCATGTCCGCCGCGACATGGGACATCATCCTGAACGAGGGGCGGGCGCTCCTCCAGAACCTCCTCGCCATTCCCGTGCCGGTGATCGCGGCGGTCAATGGACCCGCCTTCATCCATGCGGAAATCCCGCTGCTCGCCGACATCGTGCTGGCGTCAGGGACGGCCACGTTCGCGGACAAGGCGCATGCCATCGCCGGCGTCGTGCCGGGCGACGGCGTGCAGACGGTCTGGCCGATGCTGCTCGGTCCCAATCGCGGCCGCTATTTCCTGATGACCGGTCAGGAAATCGGCGCGCAGGAGGCGCTGGCGCTGGGCATCATCGGCGAGATCGTGCCCGCTGAATCGCTGAGCGAGCGCGCATGGGAGCATGCCCGGACCATCGCCGCCCGACCGGCGATCGCCAACCGCCACACCCGCACGGTACTGACCCGTTATCTGCGCGAGCGCATGGCGGCGGAACTGGAACCGGGGCTTGCGCTGGAAGGGCTGGCCATTCTCGCCGCCCAGACCGCCTGAGCCAGCCCGGCGCCTGAGCCGAAGCCCTGTGGGTCAGGACGCTCGCGGCGCGGTTTCGGACAGGCGGCGCAGCAGGTCGTGCAATTGCGTCATCTCGGTCAGCGTCAGGCTGTTCTCGAAATGCAATTGCGTCGACTGGGCGACCGCCATCAGCTCGGTCAGTGTCCTGCGTCCATCGGCGGTCAGGTGCAGGCGGTCGCCATCGGTCCGGATCAGGCCGCGATCGACCAGATGGTCGATGGGTTCCAGCGGCAGGTCGACGCCGCCATTGGCCGCGCGCTGGACCAGGCCTTCCCGCGTGCAACCATCGCCGAGGCCGAGCGAGACGATCACCGTATATTCGGCGGAGCGCAGGCCGCGCTTGCGATATTCGCGGCGCAGTTCGGCAAAGGCGGCATGATGCGCGCGGCTGAGCATATGGCCGACGAAATAGCGGCCGAACTCCCCGTCATTTTCGAAATGATCGGGGCGAGCCGCCAGCTTGTCGGAGGTGACGCGACCATATTTGCCGCTGTGGAAGATGAGCGGCGGACGGTCGCGGTGAATGAAATCGACGACTTCCCCGACGAAGATCGCATGGTCGCCCCCTTCATATTCGAACGTCGCGTTGCATCCGAAACGCGCCGCGCAGCCGGGAATCACCGGCGCGCCTTCCAACCCGTCCTCCACCTCCAGACCGGCGAATTTATCGATGCCGCGCGTCGCGAAGCGGTTCGACAGATCCTCCTGGTCGGCCGACAGGATATGCACCGCCCATCCCTTCGCCTGCCGGAATGCCGCCATGTTGGGACTGTCCAGCGCGAGGCTCCACAACACCATGGGCGGATCGAGCGAAACGCTGTTGAAGCTGCTGGCGGTCAAACCCACCGCCCGTCCTTCCGCATCGCGCGTGGTGACGATGGTCACGCCCGTCGCGAAATTGCCCAGGGCGTTGCGAAAGGCCTTTTTCTTGTCGTCCTGCATGATGGCGTCCTGTCATGGCGTCGGGCGGGCAGGGAAGGCGGTCGTCCACCAACGCAGCCGGTCAATCCCCCTCCCTCTCTTTAGCAACAGGAATCCGGCGGGATAAGGCAAAGTTGGCCCCATCCGCCGCGACGGACTATGTATCGCATGTCCGATCAGTCCCGGGCGATCGGCGCGCCAAGGTAGAAATGCACGCCATAGCCGAAACTCAGATGCCGCTTCGACTGGTTGAGAGGAGGGTCCATCACGAAATTGTCCGGGTCGGAAAAGATGTTCGGATCGCGGTTGGCGCCCATCATCGAGAACATCAGCTTGCTGCGTTCCGGCATTGCCTCGCCATGCATCTGCGCCGGGCACAGGCTGGTGCGGAAATGCGAGTTGATCGGCGGATCAAAGCGCAGGCTCTCCTCGATCACATTCTCGACCAGATTGGGCTCCGCCTTCAGCCGCGCTTCTACGCGGCGAGGGTAGGCAAAGGCGGGGGCGGGTTAAACCGCCAAGCATTTAGGATCCTAACCATTCCTGTTCCCGACGCCGATGCCGTCGAGGAACAATCGCACCACCTGCCGCGACCAGTCATGGCGAAATCCCGCGTCGCTGAAATCGTCGGTCAGCAGGAAGCGCAGGCCACCGTTCGCCATGTTGATGAAATGGGCTGCCATCTGTGCCGGATCGTCAAGGCGGCATGCCCCCGCCGCTTTCAGGTCGGCGAGATAGCGGGACAGTGGCGCGATGGTGTCGGCGATATGATCGTGGAGGCGACGGGCGATGTCGGGAAATCGGTCGCGCCCGGCGATCGCCAGGCGCAAAAGCGCCAGCCGGTCCATGTCCGCCACCTCATTGGCGATGCGCAAGGCGAAGTCATGCAGGACAGCTTCCGGAGCCCTGCCCTTGGTCGGGATATCGTGCAAATCCCCCCGCATCGCCGCGATGGAATGGAGCGCCACCGCCTCGAACAAGGCCGCCTTCCCGCCGAACCGGGCATAGATTGTCGCCTTGCTCACGCGTGCGGCCGCCGCGATCATGTCGACGCTGGCCGATTCATAGCCGTGCGTCATGAACATCGCGGCCGCCACGTCGATCAACGCCGCCCGGCGATGCTCGACATCGGCGGCGGCGGGTCG
>Ga0068853_100000903_pt1 | contig 20672 bp, 10 predicted proteins | sample KBSCornC32_FD_65655 | JGI IMG/M metagenome (GOLD analysis project Ga0068853, IMG submission 65655) | Corn rhizosphere microbial communities from Kellogg Biological Station, Michigan, USA - KBS Corn C3-2 | ecosystem: Host-associated > Plants > Roots > Rhizosphere > Soil ...
GCGGCGACGGTCAACGTGACGGGCTCGGCCGCCACGAAGACGGTCATCGACGCCATCGCGGGGACGAACACCACCGCGACGGTGGGTATCGTCGTCGGTTCCGGCCTCGAGTACACCGGCACTGGCACGGTGCCGACCACGCTGGCGGCGCTGAACATCAACGACAACACGACCGTCACCGGCTACACCGACGGTCTGATCGTCAACAACGGTCACGTCCTCTCGGCGGGGACTGGCGTCTCGTTCACGGCCAATGGCCGCGACGGCATCCAGCTCCTGTCCGACCTGAACATCCCCGGCACGAACCCGATGGATCCGCTCAGCCGCGTTTCCATCACGGGCGCCTCCATCACCGGCAACGGCCGCGGTGGTGTGCTCGCGCGTGGCATCGCTCCGGTGGTCCTCGACACCGTCAAGATCACGGGCAACGGTACGCCGCTTCCGGCGGCCGCGACCACCCCGAACGCCGCGTTCGCGGCGGCCGGGAACGTGGCCTCGGGTGGTGTGGACGTGCAGCGCAGCCAGATGACCAGCGGCACCGCCTTCCTCTTCACGCTGAAGAACAGCGTGGTGAGCGCAAACGCGGGGTGCGGTGTGACCCTGTCGGGTGGCTCTGACAACCTCGTCAACCGAACGTCGGCTATGGGCACGGGCATCCGCGTCTGTGGCTTCGGCGGAACCGGGACGACGGTCGCTGGTGTCGCTGATCCGGGTGTTACCGCGGGTGCGGTTCAGACGGGCGCCGTGGCTTCGGCCGTGGCTCCGGTCGGCTCCGTCTTCGGTGGCCGTACGGACACGGGTGGCAAGGTGTCTGCGACGTTGCAGAACAACACCATCCAGAACAACACGGGTGTCGGCATCTACGTCACGGAAGCTCGTGACAGCGATCCGGCCTTCGGGACCGACGACGTGACCGAGGCGACCGTCCAGGGCAACAAGGTCACGGGCAACCTGACCGCGGTGCCTGCGACGGGGACCGAGCCGACCGCCGGTGGTATCTACGTGGCGCAGTCGAACTGGACCTCCGTGCCCGGTACGGCGGCCGCGCCGAACACGATCGGCTGCGAGGCGACCGGCGCCTGCACGCGGGTCCGTATGGAGACGTTCCTCGGGAACACGATCGCGTGCAACGGTCGCGCGCAGCTGTCCTTCGCCGTCCCGCAGCGGGTGAGCAACACCGCCACGGGCTCGGCGTGGGACATCAGCAGCAACCCGTCGCTGGTTGGTGTGACCTTGGCTGACCGGTGCACCGCGCCGGCCACGCCGAACACCCTGGCCGGCTACTCGCCGACCGTTCAGTCGCTCGGCCTGGCGATCCCGGGCAGCGCGACGGACGCGACGCTGTTGACCAGCCTCGTCCACGTCAACGCGTACGGCGTGTTCTGGAACAGCAGCACGCTGGCCTCGGGCAACGACTACTCGTCGGCGCTCGCGTCCGCTCCGCAGGGGAACAACGACGCCGCGTCGTGGGGCGTCTGCCCCGGCGCGACGGCCGTCACCTGCCCGGTCGCTCTGGTTCCGTAACCAGGGCCTCTAGGCAGAACAAGCAGTAAAGACGAAAGGCCCGGAGCGGCGACGCTCCGGGCCTTTTTCTATTTGGGGGCGCTTGCTTGCGAGGCCCGAGGCCGGGCCGATCGCCGTTGACACCATGGGAACGCCCGGTGAAACTAACGGTTGGAGCTCACCTCGTTTCGTAGTGCGAGGTTGTCCCACTTATGCAGCACCTAGGTTCGATTATTAGGACTTCTATTATTCTGTCCGCAGTCGTCCTCACGGCTGTGAGCGCGGGCTGCGGGGGCTCAGGAGGGGCAGGGGGTTCAGGCGGGGGAGCCGCTGGTCGGGCCGGAGGGACGGGATCGGCTGGCAAGGGAATGGGTGGCCAGATCGCCACCTCGGGTGGCTCGGCGGGAATCTCGTTCAGCGGAAGCGGCGGCAACTCTGGCTCGGCGGGCCGTGCCGCAGGCGGCACAGCCGGCGGAGCAGGCCCCGGGAACGGCGGAGCTGCGGGGGCGAACGCGAATCCCTGCGGATCGTCACCCTCCGTGTGCACAGCGGGCGCCAAGACTTGCTCCGATGGAGGTGTGCCGCGAGTCTGCGTCGCCGACGTGGACGGATGCACCAGCTGGCGTCTGCAGCCCGCGTGCTCCGCGGCCCAGCTTTGTAACGCAAAGAGCGGCAACTGCGAATGTCAGGACGATCCCGCCTGCGGAAGCCCTCCGATGGTCGGAGATTTCTGCCCGACGCCAGGGGGGGCGACTCATTCCACCTGCCTGAAGGGGACGGACGGTTGCTACACGGTGACGGAGGGCGTTCCGTGCTCGTCTCCTTCCGGGCAGACCTGCAACACCCCGGCGACGAGCATCGTGCCGCAAGGGACCGCATGCGGCTGCCCGCCCCCCGGTTTGACCGAGACGAACACTCAGGCCCCGCTCGACAAGGTCACGAAGTTGCTTGGCACCGGATGCTCGATGGCGCAAGCCATGGCGCAGGCGCGCCTCGGCTCTTCCGCCGACGATGCGGTCCTCGTTTGCCAGAACACGAACGGATGTCCCATCTGGCAGGTGGTGACGAATTGCGGTGAGCAGCAGCTCACGGGCGGAATCGATCCGATCACGACGCTGCCGGCCTGCGTGTGCCGGAAGCCGGCCAAGGACGGACAATACTTCGTCGACCCCGATCCGGGCATGTCCACCTTCATGACGGGCCCGCCCACCGGCGCCCAGTTCCCGGCCGCGTGCCGACTCCGGACCCTCACGTCGGCGCTGAGGCAGCAGAGCCCTCCCGCCGTCGAGGTCATCGCCGAGCACGAGAGCTCGAGCAACGTGCATTTCCGTACGAGGACCGGGACGGCGGGAACGGCCGACTGCGTGGCGAACAACGCCTGCGAGGTCTTCCCCATGGAGATCCCGGCGGGCGTTCGGGTGTACACGGCGGACGTGGGCAGCTTCAATCCGAACCACTACGTGCTGGACGTCGACCAGCTCTCGACCGCCGCGGGGTACGCCGTCCTCTTGAACGATCGCTCGAGCCTGGAGGGCATCACGATCGACGCGAGCGCTACCAATGCGTCGGGTGTGAACGCGGGGGCAGGGGTCACGAGCGTCGTCACCAGCCCGGCGCAGGGCGCCTGGGCGACGACGCCCGCGGTCGCGCCGGTGACGGCGACGCTGAACCAGGTGCGGATCTTGTGCAGCGCCGCCGCGGTGAGCGCGCCGGCCCCCGGCGGGGGCCTGGCCGCGGTTCCGTCCGCGCTCCCGGTGCAGACCTGTCTCACGGTTCGAGGCCAGGCGCGCTGGACCGCGACGTATCTCTCGATCGTGGGCGGGGCGGGGACCGGGCGCGGAATCCTCGTGGATCACGCCACCGACCCGGTCGCCGGATCGACCGCCTCCCTCGTGGCCAACCACCTCAACCTGGTGTTGTCGGGGGCTCCCGCCATCGGCGTCGCGATCGGAAGCGGCGTGGCCGCCGATCCTGGCAACGTCGTCACGGTCACCAACGACGCCGTCGACCACGGCACCAACGCCATCAAGGTCGGCAACATGGGGACCGCCGTGCAGATCGCGGGCGGAACGGCGACGTTCACCGGGGTCGACGTGGGCAGCACCGGCGGCAACCTTCGCGGGTACGAAATCTGGGGCTCGAATAGTCCGGCCAGCATGGGCGTCACCATCAATCAGGGCTCGATCGTGGCGGCCTCCGGCGTGGACGGCGGCGTGGGCGTTCGGGCTCTCGGTGGCTTCACGATCCTCAACGGAGTTCACATCACCGGTCCGCAGGCCGCCTCTGCGTCCGTGGCAGGTCCGGGCCTTCCTTGGACAGGCGTGCAGGTGGACCAGACGCCGGGCTCGACCAGCGCAGCCGGGGACGTGACGGTGACGGGCACCGGCGCGCTGAAGACGATCATCGACACCGCGCCCGTGGCCCAGGCCAACGCGACCGCCATCGCCGGGATCGTGGTGGGCAGTGGGATGGAGGCGCCCACGTCCACGCAATTGGCCCGCTTGTCGATCTCGAACGACACCATCGTGACCGGGCACCTCGACGGGGTGGTGGTGAACAACGGCCGGCTGGTGTCGACCGGGACCGACGTCGCGTTCAGCGGCAACTGGCGCGACGGCTTGCAGATCTTCTCGACCTTGAACATCGTGGGCGTGGAGCCGTCCGATCCGACCAGTCGGGTCGCCGTGACGGGGGCGTCGGTTTCGGCGAACGGGCGCCTGGGGGTCCTCGTCCGGGACGTCGCGCCGGTGGCGCTCGACGGGGTGAACGTCGTCGGCAACGGCGTCGGGGCGATGGCGGGGAACGGTCTGAAGTTTCCGAACGGAACGGGTGGGATCGACGTGCAGCGCAGCCAGATCACCGGGGGCACGGCCTTCCTGTTCAACCTGCTCGACAGCACGGTCAGCGGCAACACGGGCTGCGGGATCACGCTCTCGGGCGGTGACGACACGGGGGTGAACCGGGCCAGGGCGAACGATCCTGGCGTGCGTATCTGCGGGGTGGGCGTGTCCTCGACGAACGTACCCGGTCCGGTGGTCGCCTCGGTCTCGTCGAATCCGCCGATGGTCTCCGCGCCTGGCGCCACCGCGACGAATATCGGGGGCAAGGTGTCGGCGGTGTTGCGCGGAAACCGGGTCCAGAACAACACCGGCGTCGGCATCTACGTCACGGAGGCGCGCGACTTCGACCCGTCGTCTGCGGTGGACGACGTCACGGAAGCGACCATCCAGAACAACCTCGTGAGCGGCAATCTCACGGTCGTTCCGCCGGCCGGGACCGAGCCGTGGGCAGGCGGGATCTACGTCGCCTCGTCGAACTTCACCAACACCATCTGTCCTGCTGCCAGCGCGGGCTGCACCTCCAGCGCGCTCGGCGGAGTGCTCACCTCCGAAGACCTGGGCTGCGAGGACAACGTCACCTCGGTGGACACGAGCGGCGCGGCCCCGCGCAAGAACCACGCGGCCTGCACCCGGGTTCGCATGGAGACCTTCCTCGGGAACACGCTCGCATGCAATGGCCGAGCGCAGCTCGGCTACGCCGTCCCCCAGCGAGTCACGAGCTCGGCTGCCGCCTCCCCCTGGGACATCAGCAGCAACGCCTCGTTGGTGGGCGTGACGTTGGCGGACCGGTGCAGCTCGGCGGCGACGCCCAACCGGTTGGCTGGGTATCTGGCCTCCTCGGCGTCGTTCGGCCTGGTCATCCCGTTGAGCGCGATCGACCCGGTCAAGCAGCAAAGCCTGGTGCACGTCAGCGCCTATGGCGTGTCGTGGAACAGCTCGACGCTCGCGGCCGGAAGCGACTATTCGTCGTCGCTGTCGGCCGCGCCGCTGGGCAACAACGACGCCGCTTCGTGGGGCATCTGCCCCGGTGCCGCCGCCGTGACCTGTCCGGTGGCGCTCGCTCCATGAGTGGGGCGGGCCGGCGTGGCCCGCTCCCGGGAGCGGCCGGGCCCCGCCGAGGGTCTCGAGGGTCCGACGAGCTGACAGGTTGAAACAATTCGGGAGGGCCGAGATGTGGAGAGCGAGCCAGGCTTCGAGGGTCATCGTCGCGCTCTGTCTGGTCGCCACGGCGACGTTGGGATGCGGCGACGACGCGGGCGGCTCCGCTGATACCGGCGGCAAGGGCGGCGGCAGCGCCGGCCGAAGCGGCGGCTTCGCGGGTATGGGCGGAGGCGGCGGCGGCGCGGCTGGTCGGGCAGGGGGCGTGGCGGGTGCGGGAGGCGGGGGCGCCACCGGCACCGGAGGCACCGTGGGCGCAGGCGGTGGCGGCGCGATGGGCACCGGAGGCGCGGCAGGCGCGGGCGGCAGGAGCCCCTGTGGTCCGGGCGCGCCCGTCTGTACGGCGGGCGCTCGCGTGTGCGCCATGGGCGTGCCACAGCTGTGCGTCGCGGACACGAACGGCTGCACCAACTGGCAACCGCAGCCGACCTGTTCGACGAACCAGGCCTGCGACGCCGCCTCGGGGCTCTGCGAATGCAAGAACGATCCGGCGTGCGGCGCGACCGCGATGGCGGGCGACTTCTGTCCGACGCCGGGCGCGGCCACGCACTCGACCTGCATGAAGGGCGCGGACGGTTGCTTCACGGTCGCGAGCGGCGTCGCGTGCGGCGCCGGCCAGACGTGCAACATCACGCCGGCCACCACGGTGGTGGCGGTGAACACGGCCTGCGGATGTCCGCCGCCCGCTGCCGACCAGACCGGGGCCACGGTCAAGCTGCTCGGCACCGGCTGCGGCATGGCGGATGCCACGGCGGCGAGGCGCGTGGGCTCGGCCGCTGACGACGCGGTGCTGGTGTGCGCGCTGTCCAACGCGTGTCCGACCTGGCAGCTGAGCGTGAGCTGCGCGACTCAGCAGCTGACCGGTGGCACGGATCCGGTGACCAGCCTCCCGGCCTGTGTGTGCAGGGCGCCCGCGAAGGCGGGGCAATACTTCGTGGATCCCGACCCGACCATGTCGACCTTCATGACCGGCCCGCCCACCGGCGCCCAGTTCCCGGCCGCCTGTCGCCTTCGCACCCTGACGACCGCGCTGGCGCAGACCGACCCGCCGCCGACCGAGGTCATCGCGCAGCACGAGTCCTCGAGCAACGTTCACTTCCGCTCGCGGCTCAGCGTCCCGGGAGCCTCGAGCTGCGACGCCCCCAACTCGTGCGAGTCGTTCCCGATGAAGGTGCCGGCGGGCGTTCACGTGTACACGAGCGACGTCGGCAGCTTCAACCCGGCCCACTACGTGATCGACGTGGACCAGACGACTCCGGCCGACGGCTACGCCCTTCTGTTGAACGACAAGGCCATCCTCGAGGGCTACACCATCGACGCCAGCGGGTCGAAGACCAGCAACGTCAACGCCGGCGTGAACGTGGCGGCCGTGATCGTCAGTCCGACGACCGGAGCCTGGATGACCACCCCGTCGGCCGCGCCGGTCACGGCGACCTTGAACCAGGTGCTGGTGTTGATGAACAACCGGGCGTTCGCGGTCAGTCCGCCCAGCTCGCAGGAGCAGCTACTCGCGGCGCCGGGAAACGCGGGCCAGGTGGGCGTCGCCGTCCGCGGTCAGGCGCGCTGGACCGCCAACTACCTGACTATCGTCGGCGGGCGGCGCGCCCTGAGCGGGCTGCAGCTGGATCACTCGTCGGACGCGACGGTGGCTGGAACGACGGCCACGATGACCGCCAACCACCTCGACATCTCCCTGCCCGATTCGGACGCGGACACCACGGTGGGCGTCGCGGTCGGCAACGCGGTGGGTGCACCCGGCAACGTGCTGGTCGTGACCAATGACGCGATCGATTCGGCCACCGGACGCGGGATACGGGTCGGGAGCGGGGCGATCGCCGTGCTCGTCGCGGGCGGCACCGCCACCTTCAACAACGTCGACGTCGGGAGCACCCTGGGCACCCGCTCCGGGACCCTTCACGGCTACGTGGTCTACGGCTCGGGCTCACCCGCCGCGCTGGGGGTGACCCTGAACAAAGGCACCATCCTGGGGGGGAAGGCCATCGGCGGAGCCGGCATCGAGGCCTACGGCGGTCTGGTGACCGTCAACGGGACCCACATCACCGGCGGCGCGGACTGGACCGGCGTCACCGTGCAGAGGGCATCGTCGGCCTGGAGCGCCCCGGCGGGGACGGTGACCCTCACGGGGACGGCGGCGGCCAGGACCGTGATCGACGCTGTCGCCCTGGTGAACGCCACGGCGACCGTCGGCGTGGTCGTCGGCAACGGGAGCTACGAGGCCGAGTCGGTCATCGTGGACGGCATCGCGCCGTCCTCGTTGCCATCGCTGGCTGTCGCGGACCACACCACCATCACCGGGTTCCTCGACGGCGTCACCGTCAACAATGGCCGGGTGATCTCGCACGGGACGGACGTCAGCGTCACCCAGAACCTGCGCGACGGCGTTCAGGTCTTCTCGTCGGTCAACGTGCCGGGGACCGATCCGACCGACCCGCTGAGCCGCGTGCTCATCGACGGGGCCTCGATCACCAACAACGGGCGGCTGGGGGTGCTGGTGCGCGACGTCGTGCCCGTCACGATCAACAACGCCAGGATCACGGGCAACGGCACGCCGATCATCCCCGTCATGGGCAGCGGCCTCGGGTTCCCCGACGGGACCGGCGGCGTCGACGTTCAGCGGAGCCAGATCACGGGCAGCACGGCGTTCCTGTTCACGCTGTCGAACAGCCGGATCAGCAACAACAGCGGCTGTGGCGTGACCCTGTCCGGCGGCGACGACGATCTCGTCAACCGGACCAGCGCCGACGGCGGCGGGGTGCGGTTGTGTGGCGTGGGCATCTCCGGCGGTCAGGGCCTGCAAGGCATGGTGCCTGGTCCGCTTCCGTCGAGCCCGGGCCGCGAGCCGACAGGGGTGTTCGGCGGACCGACCGACAGGGGCGGCAAGGTGTCGGCGACCATCGTGAACAACTACATCCAGAACAACTCGGGGGTCGGCATCTATGTGACGGAGGCCCGCGATCCCGATCCGACGGCCGGGGGCGCCGACGACGTCACGGAGGCGACCATCCAGGGCAACAGGGTCACGGGGAATCTGAGCTCCGTGCCGGCGGCCGGGACCGAGCCGACCGCGGGCGGCATCTACGTCGCCGCCTCGGATTTCACCGAGATCCGGTGCACGGGCGAGGGTTGTACGACGGAGCTCGACACGACCCTGACGACCAACGACGTCGGCTGCGACGACGTCGCGACCGTGGCCAGCGGCGCCAAGGTCCACGAGTCCTGCACGCGCGTGCGGATGGCGACGTTCCTCGGGAACACGATCGCGTGCAACGGCCGCGCGCAGCTGTCGTACGCCATCCCCCAACGTATCTCGACGTCGGCCGACGGGTCGGCGTGGGACATCAGCAGCGACGGCACCCTGGTCGGCCTGACGCTGGCCGATCGGTGCACGGCGCCGGCGGCTGCCAATACGCTGGCTGGCTACATGCCCGCCGTCCAGTCGCTGGGCCTCGCCATCCCGGGCAGCGCGACCGATCCGGTCCTGCAGCAGAGTCTCATTCACGTCTTCGCCTACGGGGTCCACTGGAACACGTCGACCCTGGGCGCGGGGACGGACTATTCGGCGTCGCTGGCGGCCTCGCCGCAGGGCAACGGCGACGCCACGCTGTGGGGCATCTGTCCCGGGGCCAGGGCCGTGACCTGCCCCATCGCGGTCGCGCCGTAGCTGACGCCGCCCTGGCAGCCCAGCCGCTCGCGCCACCGCGAGCGCGGCCGGTCGTCACATTTCGTCATTTAAAGTGAGACTTCCCCGGCGCCGATGTTCGGGGCGTGGATCAGGACAAATACCGAGCATTCATGGTGATTGTCTGTGGCGCCTCCCTGTTGATCGCGGGATGCGGCAGTCCCGCCGCCGGCGGGCCCGACGCTGGTCTCGGCGGCCCCGACGCGGGCTCCGCGGGGAGCACCAGCGTCGGGGCGGGGGGCATCGGTGCCTCGGCCGCGGGAGGACAGGGGCCGGGCAACGGGGGAGCGTCCGGAACGGGGGCCGTCGGCGCTGGCGGGACGGCGGGGGGCGGCGGCGCCCCCGCGTGCCCGTCCGAGTCGGCCTGCTCGCCAGGGGCCGTCCAATGCGATGAGACGGGAGTGCCCCGGACCTGCGTCATGGGCGCGAACGGCTGCCCTTCCTGGCGGGCGAGCGAACCCTGCTCCGGTCATCAGGCCTGTCACGCGGGCACCTGCGCCTGCGCCGACGATCCGCGCTGTGCGGGCGGCGCCGGGGAAGGGGACTTCTGTCCGACGGCGGGAGGTTCGTCCTTCGGTCATTGCGCGGCCGACGGAAACGGCTGCCTCTTCGTTTCTGCGGTCGCGAACGCCTGCGCCGACGGGCAGCGGTGCGAAGCCGCCGGTGTGGTGGCGACCGGCGCCGCGTGCGGCTGTCCCGCCGACGGCGCGACTCTGGGGACCGGGTGTGCCGCCTCGAGCTTGGACGAGATCGCCGCCGACACCGTCAACGGCGCGGTCGTCCGCTGTCAGATGGCCGGGGCGTGCCCGCTGTGGAAGCTGATGGTCGACTGTGCCGGCCAGAGCCTCACCGCCGGCACCGTGGGCGGCCAGAGCGCCTGCGTTTGCAAGCCAGCCGACGCGACCGCGGTCTACGTCGATCCGGCCCCCGGGGCCGCACCCTCGCTGATGCAGGGCGCGCCCACGGGCGGCCAGTATCCGGCGGCCTGCCGATTCCCGAGCGTGAGGGCCGCGCTCGATCACGTGGCGACGCACGCGTCGGTGAACCGCATCGTGATCTCGCACCAGTCAGCTCCGGCCACCTCGGTCCATCTGGGGGCCGCCACCGGCGAGTCCTTCCCGGTGATCCTTCCGCCAGGGGTCACTCTGTCGTCGAGCGACGGCCCGACCGCCGATCCGGCGCTGGTCGTCCTGGACGTGGGCGGGATCGCGTCCGTCGGGCCCGCCCTGGTCCTGGGGGCAGACACGTCGGTGGTCGGGCTCACGATCGACGCCGCGGGGGCCGCTGGCACGCCGAACGCCGCCACCAACGTCACCAGCGTCGTCACGTGCATCAGCGACACCGCGAGCACCCCCGTGGCCGCTCTGGATCACGTCGTCATCCGCGCCAAAGCTGGTCAGACCGGGATCGTGGCGAGCGGACCCTGCGCCCTGGCCGCGACGGGCGGGGCCATCCAGGGAGCGGCCGTCGGGGTCGACGTGGCGCGCAGCGTCGCCGGGGCTCACGACGTGGCGGCCTTCAGCGCCGTCGACATGTCGGTGACCTCGACGTCGCCCGGATCGATCGGGTTCCGCGTGGGCGCGGGCCTCGACGGCGGCAGCCGATCGAGCTTGATCCTCTCTCGTCCAGTCGTCGAGGTGGCGGGCTCGGCGGTCGTGGTGGCCGGCGGGACGGCCACGCTGTCCGAGGGGGCGCTGCGGTTCACGGTGGTCAACGCCGCTCCCCAGAACCGAGGCCTCGTCGTGTCGGGCGGCTCGGCGACGCTGGACCGGACCGTCGTCACCATGATCGAACCGGCGACCGGTGCCAACGTCGTCGGCGCGGCCATCTCCGGCGGCGAGGCCGTGCTCTCCGGTGTCACCATCGTGGGGGCCGGCCGCTTCACGGGCGTCGAGATCTCGGGGACGGCCGACGTGAGCTTGACCGGCAAGGCCGACGCCCGGGCCCGAGTCGCCACCACGCTGGCGGCCTCCTCGGCGGACGCCTCGAGCGGCCTGGTCCTCGTGGCGGGCGCCACGGCCGCCAAGCTGACCCTGGCGGGCGCCGTCGAGGTGAGCGGCTTCCGCGCCGGTGTCGTCGTCAACGACGGCAACTTCGAGGCGACCGGGGCCGACCTCGCGATCGCAGGCAATCGTGGTGATGGCGTGCGGCTGCTCGGCGCCACGGCCGGGCCCTCGGCCTCGCTCGACGGGATCGGCATTCACGACAACGGCGGGACGGGACTGGTCGTGCGCACGATCGTCCCGGTGGCCGTCTCGGCCTGTGCCATCGAGAGCAACGGCGCCGACGGGATCGACGTGCAGCGCTCGCAGCCGGCCACGCTGTCGGGCGTGGCCCAGCTGACCGTCGACGGCTGCCGCGTGGCGGCCAACGGGGGCCGCGGGATCGCGCTCAGCGGGCTGGGCGCGGGCCCCGGCGCGCTGGCCGGAGGCAAGGTGGCGGTCCACCTGACCAAGAACACCATCAAGGGGAACGCGAACGTGGGCGTGTTCGTGTCGGAGGCCACCGACGCCATCGACGGCGAGGACGTCACCGAGCTGTGGGCCGAGGACAACGACGTCGCCGGAAACCTGACCACGTCCGTTCCGTCCACGGTGATGGCCGGCGGCTTCTTCTTCGCGTCCAGCGACACGACCACCCGCGTGATGCTGAGGTCCTTCCTGGGCAACCAGATCCACGGCAACGGGCGCGCGGAGATCGGGTTCGCGCTGGTCCAGGACGACGCGCAACCGTGGAACCTGAGCGCGCGGGCGGCCGACCCGTCGGCCCTTTGCAGCGACAGCGCCGACTCGAACGCGGTCTACTGCTACGACACGTACCCGGGGGACTACGCGATCGCTGTTTCGAGCACGAGCGTGCACTTGGAGGTGAAGGGGATGCATTTCCAGGACACCCCGGCGCTGGGCGGGCGCGACTTCACCGCCGGGATTCCGTCGTCCGAGATCACGGCCTTCTGCCCGCCCCGATCCTGCCCGTGAATCACGGCCGGAGCATTCCGCCGGCAGATGGGGGACCTCCATTCCCTCCCGCCACCCCCACCGGCGTCGTCGTGGCCCCGTGAGGAACATGGCGCGATCGCGCGCACGTTCCCACCGACTGCGCTATCCTGCGCCGTCAAATGCGGAGCCCCCTCTCGACGCTTCGACTGGTGGTGGCGGTCGCCGTCTGTGCGTCCGCCGGTTTCGGGGTCGCGATGCCGGCGGCCCGGGCGGCAGCACCGATGGTCAAGTACATCGGCATGCACCCGCTCTCGCCCCATCAGGGCGAGTACTGCTACATCGACGCGATTCACTATCATCGGTTCCTTCCGGTGGACCTGCGCGTCTACGTCTCCGTCAAAGACGGGGCCGAGGGCCCCGGCCAGCTCTACGTCGGAGATCCGGCGTGGCTCGGCTATGACGGTCCCCAGGTCGGCTATTACGGCCCGCATCCGCTGGACGTGCCGCTGGCGCCCGAGGCGGGGCGGCTGTTCTGCTACATCTCGGGAGCGCACCACCACGTGACCGCGCCGCCGCCGTCGACCAGCATGGTCCTGAAGGACGGGGTGTACTGGTACCTGGGGCCTCCTCCGCCGGCCGACGTGCAGCGGTCCTGGATCAACGAGGTGCGCGCCATCAAGGCCTATGTGCCCCCCAAGGCGGACCTCTCGGCCGCGCCGCCTGGCTATCGGCCCTTCGGTCCGGGGGCGCCGGGGTCGAGCGCACCGCCAGCCTCCGCGACGCCTGGCGCGACGGCGGCGGTCCCGTCCTCCGGCGCGAAGGTGGCGGGCGGGGCGGCCGCGCCCGCTGCGGCCGCGCCAGGTAAGGTGAAGGCCGTGGGCAAACCCGCTGCCGGAGGGACGCCATGAGCTGCACACTCGCGGCGGGAGACTGGTCGCTCGCGCGGTGGTGGCGGCGCTCGGCGCCGCTCCTCGCGGCCATCGCCCTGGCGCTGGTGCCCTCGGCGGGGTGCCGGCGCTCTCACGTGGCGGGAACGCCCTCGACCGACGGCGTGCTCGAGGCGTTCCGCAACGCGGGTCTCGACGTCGCTGGTGTCGCCAACGCCGAGCCCGACGCCTGGGGCGCCGACGTCTGCTCGTCGGGGAAGGTATCCGGCGTCGAGGTCGTCATCTGCGAGTTCACGAGCGACGAGCAGCTCGGCAAGACCCGGGCGGACACCGTGCGCGACTGGAACTCGTTCAACATCGACACGGGGCTCGTCCTGCACAACCAGCGGACGCTGCTCATCGTCGCCGACCGGGGCCGGCAAGATCCTCAAGGGCGCGCCATCGGCAAGATGGTGACCGCGTTCAAGCGGGTCCAATAGCGGCCTCCTGGCCGCGCGCCGTCCGGCGGCCTCGCCGTCACAGATCGATCTGCGCGAGGACGAACTTCATGTTCGTCTCGTCGATCATGTGAAGTGAGCCGCGCGCGTTGTCGGGGAACATGCCCGGCACCTGGCCCCACCGGCTGCGCTCGACGAGCACGAAGGCCCGCTGGCCGCGGTGGCGGCTCACCCACTCTTTCAGGTTCTCGACGTTCTTGTCGCCGAGGAACACCGTTCGTTCGGGCTTCGGTCCCTGGTAGATCTCGTTCGCGGTGTAGAAGTTTTCGCCGCGCCAGTACATCTGCCAGACCAGCAGGTGCTCGGCGGGAGATCGGCGCGTCTTGTAATAGGTCGCGATCAGGTGCTTTTGTGACCAGAATGCGGCCGTGGCCGGCATGTAGTGGTCGAGGAGGTACCCCGTGAAGGCCACGGCCACCGCCCCGAGAGCCGTGACGGCGATCCAGCGCCGGCGCGCGCGCAGCAAGAGCAAGGTCGCGGCCGCCGCGAACGCGGCCGCGAACACCACGAGCCCGGGGCGGAAGTCCAGCGCCTCGGGCCACGGCCGGCCCTTCGGCGAGTTGACGTAGTCGTACGAGAACAGCCAGATGAAGTGCTGGGCCGCGTTCTTGGCCCCCGCCAGATCCAGCGTCACCATCGCCCACAGGCCGACCCCCAGCAGCGCCGTCACCGCCGCCGCGCGACCGGTGGGGCGCTCGAGCAGGTCGTCGAGATAGCAGCCGATGGCGATGGCCAGCCCGGGCACCGCCGGCAGGATGTAGTGGTGGAACTTCGTGACCGACAAGGAGACGAGCGCGTACGCGACCACGAACCACACGGCGCCGAACCAGACCAGGTTGCGCCTGCCGAGCTCGCGCACCGGCCGCATCACCGCCGCCGCCAGGGCCGCCGGCGCGATCCCGATCCAGGGGAGGAGGCCGTACCCCAGCTCGCGCAGGAAGTACTCGAACGTGCCCCGATCGCCGTGGCGACCCAGGATCATCCGCCGCCAGTGGTTGTCGCCGTAGAGCTCGTCCCAGAACGGAAAGCCGTGGCGAATCAGCATCGCGTGGTGCCACGGGAACGAGACCACCGCGCACGCCACCAGCGACAGGACCACCCCGACGCCAATCTCCGGCCGCCGCAGGCGCCTCCAGCTCCAGGTGAACAGCAGGTAAGCGAGAAAGACGAGGACCGGCAGGCCGAGGCCGGCGAGACCCTTGGCCAGCATCGCCAGGCCGCAGAGGGTCGCCGCCAGGATCAGCTGCAGCGGCGCCTTGTGGCGCAGCCGCGCCGACCAGCGCAGCACCGCGCCAAAGCCCACCACGTAGGGCAACATGACGACGGCCCCCGGTATGGTGACCGCGAAGCGCCCGAGGCGCAGGGGCCACGAGAGCTGGATGATGTTCGCCACCAGCTGGGGCAGCGTCGCCAGCGTGAAGACCGCGACCGTGGCGTAATACAGCGGGTGGTGCGGGAAGGAGAGCCCGCGCCACGAGGCGCGGGGCAGCTCCTCGTCGCGATCGTCGAACAGCGCGAAGAAGCCGAGGGCGAGGGCCATCGTCATGGGGCCGACGAACGGCATGTCCGTCATCGCCTGCCGCGCGATGAGGAAATAGAGCGGTGACGTCGCCAGGACGAGCGCGGCGATGACGCCGGCCCGGCGGCCCGCGAAGCGAGCCGCGCACAGGAACACCGCCCAGATGCCGAGCACGCCCATCAAACAGAAGGGGAGGCGCATGGCCCACTCCGCCCGCGTGCCGAGCGCGATGCTCGCTCCGTCGGCCTGTCCCAGGCCGAAGAGGTGCATGAACACGCTCATGATCCAGAACGTGAGGACCGGCTTCGACCAGAAGTGGTCCGGATCGATGGGGGAGCCCGGCCACCACAGGCTGATGTAGTCGCCGCGGGTGGTCATCTGGCGCGCGACCTCGCCGTAGTGGGTCTCCCAGGGGTCGTAGAGGCCGTAGGTCCCCGCCAGCGGCACGTAGAGGAGCAGCCCGAACAGGATGACGCCCAGGCTCATCTGTCGGTCGCTGAAGCGGTCGAAGAAGCCGGGACCCGCGGGCACGGGCAGGGCAGCGGGCGGGTCCACGGGGTCGGTCACGAAGGCGGTCATGCTATTCGGCGGCCACCGGCACTTCAAATGCGGCGCGCGGCCGCCAGCAGGCCCGGGGACCGTCGTGCCACGGTGGCCCCGCGTCGACGATCGGTTAGTATGGCGCGCGTGTCCCCGACCCCCGATGCGTCCTTCTGAGATGGCGGCCCGGCTGTCACACACGGACGCCCGCGGGCAGGTGCGTATGGTGGACGTCGGCGCCAAGCCGGAGACGGAGCGCCAGGCGGTGGCGTCCGCGGCGGTGAAGATGGCCCCGTCGACCCTGGCGCTGGTGATGGGGGATGGCGTCGACGTCGTCGCGGCCCCGTCGCCGAAGGGAGACGTCCTGGCCACGGCGCGGCTGGCCGCCATCGCGGCGCTCAAGCGCACGGCCGAGCTGATTCCGCTCTGCCATCCGGTCCGGGTGGTGGGGACCGACGTCGCGCTCGACGGGGACGCGAGCCTGCCCGGCGTGCGGATCCGGGTCACCGTCCGCGCCTTCGACCGGACCGGGGTCGAGATGGAGGCCATGGTCGGCGCCGCCGCCGCCGCCCTGACCATCTATGACATGGTCAAGGGCGTGGAGCGTGGCGTGGAGATCACCGGGGTCCGACTGGAAGAAAAGAGCGGGGGGCGCTCGGGAACCTGGCGTCGCCTCGGTGATAAAACCGGAAGGGAAACCGAGGGAGGGGCTCGCGCATCGAATTCTGACCGAAGACCGAGGGTTGCCGCGAGCCGGCCCAAGGCTCAGGTCAAGGCGACCAAGGCAAAAAGAGGCTGAAACACATGTCATTCGACCACGCAAAGATCTGCATCATCGGCTCTGGACCGGCTGGCTACACGGCCGCCATCTACGCCGCCCGCGCCAACCTCGAGCCGACGCTGTTCGAAGGCGGCGCTGCGGTCCTCGAGCCGCTGACCCTGCCCGGCGGGCAGCTGATGATCACCACCGAGGTCGAGAACTACCCGGGGTTCCCCAAGGGGATCCAGGGGCCCGAGCTGATGGTCCTCTTCAAGGCCCAGGCCGAGCGTTTCGGTACGAGGGTCCGGACGGCGGACGTCACCGCCGTCGATTTCTCGGCGCGCCCGTTCCGCGTCACCGCCAGCGACGGCGATCTGCTGGCCGACGCGGTCATCATCTCGACCGGCGCCTCGGCCAAGTGGATCGGCTTGCCGTCCGAGAAGAAGTTCCAGAACTATGGGGTGTCCGCCTGCGCGACCTGCGACGGCGCGCTGTTCAAGGGGCGCGAGCTGATCGTGGTCGGCGGCGGCGACACCGCCATGGAGGAGGCCACCTTCCTGACCCGGTTCGCCTCGAAGGTCAGCATCGTCCACCGCCGCGACGAGTTCCGCGCGTCGAAGATCATGGTCGACCGCGCGCGAGAGAACCCGAAGATCCAGTTCATCACGAACGCCGTCGTCGAAGAGATCCTGGGCGAGCTGCCGCGCCCCGGGGTGACCGGCGTCCGCCTGCGCGATACGCGCAGCGGCGAGCTGCGCGACGTGAAGGCAGGCGGTCTGTTCGTCGCCATCGGGCACGAGCCGAACTCGCAGATCTTCCGCGGGAAGCTGGCGATGGACGCGAATGGTTATCTGCTGACCAAGCCGGGCTCGACGGCCACCGAGGTGCCGGGCGTGTTCGCGTGCGGCGACGTGGCCGACCACGTCTACCGCCAGGCCATCACCGCGGCGGGGACCGGCTGCATGGCCGCCATCGACGCCGAGCGATTCCTCGCTCACGCGTCGTAGGGGGGACTTCGTCCCCCCTGCGAGCCCCCCCCGGATCTTTGGGAGTGGGCCGGCGCGGCGAAGCCGCGCCTTCCGTCGATGAACTCGCTCGCAAGCTCGCTCCGACGGTGCGGCAAAATGAACCGTCGTCGGAACGGGGCGACGCCGGGTTCTGGCATAATCGGGCCCCGATGAAAGATGAGCGCAAAGCCGGGCAGGGGGCAGAGGCTCGGGCGAAGGCTGCGGCGGAGGTGGCGGCGGCGGCCGAGGCGGCGGCCGAGGCGGCGGCTCTGGATGCGGCCGTCGAGACGTTGAGGGAGGACAGCGCTCGCGTGGTGGCTGCGGCGGTGGAGCCGGCGCCGCCGGTCAGCGAGCCGGCGCCGCCCGTCGAGGCGCCCACGTTCCCGGCGCCCTTGGCTCCGGAACCGCCCGCGCCGGCCGCGCCGCCGGTGGCGGCGATGCCCGTTGCGCCCGTCGACGAGACGACCGATGTCGTGGACCTGCTGGCCAAGATTCACATCTTCGCGGGGCTCCAGCCGGCGTACCTGCGGCGCATCGCTGCCGTCGGCACGCGAGAGCAGCATCCGACGGGATCGGCTGTCTTCAACGAAGGCTCCGAGGGGGACAAGATGTACCTCATCCTGAGCGGGGCCGTGCGGATCAGCCGCCAGGTGCCGGGCATGGGCGAGGAGGCGCTGGCCGTGCTCCGCGCCGGCAACTACTTCGGCGAGATGTCGCTCATCGACGAGTCCCCGCGCAGCGCCGACGCCAAGGCCCACGAGAGCTGCGAGCTCCTCGTCCTGAAGAAGGACGACCTCGAGGATCTGCTCTTCGTCGACCGCGACCTCGCCTACGACCTCCTCTGGAACTTCGTCCGCACGCTCACCAGCCGCCTCCGCGACACCAACGACAAGATGACCTTCCTGGCCGTCACCAACCGCTTCTGATCCCCTTCCTCCCCCGCAGGCCCAGGCTTCGCGGAGGCCTCCCCCGCAGGCCCAGGCTTCGCGGAGGCCTCCCCGCGGAGCGAAGCGAGCGCGGAACGCGAGCAGCGGGAGCGAGAGGGGTGTACCGCCCCAGCGACTATGAAGTGGCTGGCCCGTCAAGGGCAGATCTTTCCGGCGGCGCTTTGGCGCGTGGACGGTGTTGAAGGTGAAGGGCTGGACCGGAAGAGCAGATGCAGGCTGTCTCACTCGACTATTCGCGCTCGTAGGCGGCAGGGGTTGAGGTCCGTCGGTGGGTCGCACTCGAGTCCACGAAGTATCCGGTCCGTTTGAAGCGGATCGGGCATCGACGCTTGGGATCGCGATCACCACCTCTGGACAGCTTGCAACCGTTTCCGGTTTAACTTCCGAAACTTGGGGTGCCCTGAAGGCTGACGATGGGGCGAGTGGGCTGCCCGACCGCCTCAGGCGGTGGCTTGCGTTGTGCGCGTGACCTGATGGGCCTTGTCGTACGGCTTTTCGTCCCGCCACATCGCATAGAGAATGCCCGCCAGTCGACGAGCGAGCCCCGTCGCGGCCACCTGTTTCCCTCGGCGTTTCTCGACCTCGAACGACCACATCACGACTGGGTCGTCCTTGTAGTAGCGCCGAGCTGCCCACGCTGCCTGAATGAGGACCCGGCGCAGCTTCGACGGACCCGCCTTCGTCAGCCCCGTCCTGCGTTTCCGCTGGCTGCTCGAGCGCTCTCCAGGCGTTAGCCCCAGATACGACTGCAGCCGATGAGCGTTCGGGAATCGGCTCACCTGATCGATCGCCGCAGTGTACCTCATTGACACCGTCGGCCCGACTCCCGGCGCCGTCATCAGCAGCCGGCAAGTCGGATCCGACTCGGCAGCCTCTTTCACCGCGTCGTCCATCACCGAGATCTCGACCGTGAGCTTGTCGATGACCACCAGGACGGGCTCCACATAGGCCGGAAGCGTCACCGAACGCTCTGCCGCGTGCGCCCTCACCCGACCCGGGAACGATGTCGGCGCCCCGCTCCGCACCACGCCCAGCCCCTCGGACCGCATCCACCCCCGAACGCTGTTGATCAGCTTCGTGCGGGTCTCGACCAGAGACTCCCGGAAGTTGCAGATCGACTTGCGGTTCCGAGACGCCTGGGCCGGCACATGGATCGACGGCAACTTGCTCATCCGGCACGAGGCCTCGCTCAGATTCCGAGCATCTCGGCAATCCGTCTTGACGCCTCGCTCCCCCACACCCAGCGACGGAGCCAGCGAGGCCGGCACCACCACCGTCTCGTGCCCGGCGCCCGTCGCCACATCCGCTACCGAGAACGCTTCTGCACACGCCTCCAAAACCACGCGGCTTCTCGGGCGCTTTGCCAGGTATTTCCCGAGCGAACGCGTGCCAACCTTTCGCTCCTCGACGATCTCCCCGTCTGCCCTCCGAACGCAAACTTGGGATTCCCTCGAGCCTAGATCGATCGCAATATGGTCCATGGCTGGTCTCCTTTTCCGCGTGCGCCTCGAGCGCGTTGCCTGAGCCGCGGTTTACCGCGAGCTCGTGCGGTCGGAGGCCAGCCACTTCATCAACTCTAGTCCGCAGCGGACCAAACGCCCTGAAAGCAGATCCGGGTACGCCCCGCGAGGACCCGAGCGCAGGGGGGTACACCCCTCCCGCTCCCGGCCCCCAAGATCCAAAGTGACCGGAGCGCAGCCCGTAGCTTCTCCCGCTCGCGATCGAGGACGGGAGCTACTTCAGGTAATCCAGCAGCGACAGGCCGAAGGTCTTGGCGGTGACGGCCAGGGCGGCCTCGAGGGATTGCTGGGCCTGGACCAGGTTCGAGGTCGCCTCGAAGACGTCGGCCTCGCTGGCCGTCGACAGCGACTTCTGGGCCGCGTCCTTGGCCACGCTGCCGATCTGCTGGGCGTTCTCGAAGGCCGACAGCATCGTCCCGGCGCTGGTGAGCGCCGCGGCGATCTGGTTCGTGCCCTGGTTGAGCCCGTCGATTGACGCGCGCACCGTGGCGCCGTCGTTCGACGCCAGCGCCGTCGACAAGGTTGACAGCACCGCGAAGACGTCCACGCCCCCGGTCACCCCCACCCCCTTCACCGCCTGATCGCCCCGCACCGAGGCGTTGCCCAGCAACCCTGGAGCGATCTCGACCTGGCGCACCACCGTGTCGCCCGAGTAGTTGCCCGTCGCATCGAACGGCTGCGCGTTGTCCACGTTGCCACCGAAGATGTAGCGCCCCGCCACCTGCGTGTTCATCAGGCGCCCGATCTGCGCGCTGATGTCGGCGATCTCCTGCGCGCCTCCCGCCCGCTCGGCGGCGCCGTAGCTGTCGCTGCCCAGCTGCACCGCGAGCTGCTGAGCGCGCGCGATCAGGGTGC
>Ga0068853_100000904_pt1 | contig 20669 bp, 23 predicted proteins | sample KBSCornC32_FD_65655 | JGI IMG/M metagenome (GOLD analysis project Ga0068853, IMG submission 65655) | Corn rhizosphere microbial communities from Kellogg Biological Station, Michigan, USA - KBS Corn C3-2 | ecosystem: Host-associated > Plants > Roots > Rhizosphere > Soil ...
CGCGCGGTCTGCACAAATGTGGTTACACCAAAATCGATGAGCCATTCGCGGGTCTGTTCACGCAGGGCATGATCTGCCACGAAACCTATAAAGACAGCGCCGGCGACTGGATCGAACCGGTCGATGTTGAGAAGCGCGACGGCAAAGCGTTCCTCAAAGGCACCGACACGCCGGTGGAAGTCGGCCCGTCGGAGAAGATGTCGAAGTCGAAGAAGAATGTGGTCGCACCCAGCGCGTTCATCGACACCTATGGCGCGGACTCCATGCGCTGGTTCATGCTCTCCGACACACCGCCGGAGCGCGACATCGAATGGACAGAATCTGGCGTCGAAGGCTGCTGGCGCTTCGTCCAGCGTGTCTGGCGCCTGGTCACGGAGGCTGAAAACTTGCGGCCGCCCGGCGCAACGGTTGAAGCCGCGGACGGTGCTGCGCTGGAACTGCGGCGTGCCACGCACCGCGCCATTGCGGCCGTGACCGAGGATCTGGACGCGCTGCGCTTCAACCGCGCGGTCGCGCAGATTTATACGCTTGCCAATGCTATAAGCGGGGCCGATGCCAAGATCGCCGGCGCCGTGCGCCGCGAGGCATTGGAGGCGCTTGTCGTGCTAATCGGACCGATGATGCCGCATCTGGCGGAAACCTGCTGGGAAGCGCTCGGCCACAAAGCCATGATCGCGGCGACAGACTGGCCGAAATTCGATCCGGCGCTGGTCAAATCCGACACCATGACGATCGGCGTGCAGGTGAACGGCAAGCTGCGCGGAACACTCGACGTCTCTACCGAAATCGCGGAAGACGCGCTGAAAGCCGAAGCGCTGGCGCTCGAAGGCGTTGTCCGCGCGCTGGAAGGCAAGACACCGAAGCGCGTCATCGTCGTGCCGCGCCGCATCGTGAACATCGTCGCATGAGAAAGCTCGCCGCCTTCGCAGCGCTGGGACTTGCCTTCGTTGCGAGCGGCTGCGGCTTTCATCCGCTCTATGGCACCAGCGCCGACACCGCGCAGAACGCTGACAAGCTCGCGTCGATCTATGTCGATCCGATTCCGGAGCGGCTCGGCTATGAGCTGCGCAACACGCTGATCGACTTGTTCGATTCATCGGGCCGCGCGTCGGAAGACAGCTATCGTCTGCATATAACGCTGACGCAGAAGTCGCAGGGCGTGGCCGTGCAGAACGATGCCGCGATCACGCGCTACAACGACACGCTGACTGTGACCTATGTGCTGACCGACATGAAGGGCGCGGAGATCACGAAAGGCTATGAGACCGGCCTTTCCGCGTACAACGTGGTGGCGTCGCCTTATGCGACGCTGACGGCGCAGCGCGACGCCGACACACGCTCGGCCACCGATATCGCCTATCGCATCCGCACCGATCTCGCCGTCTATTTCTCGCAAGCCGCCAAGCGCGCGAAATGATCGTCAAGACGTCCGAGGCCGATCGCTACGCTGCGAACCCGCCGAAGAATCTCGTCGCGGCGCTCGTGTTTGGGCCCGATACCGGCATGGTGCGCGAGCGCGCCGAAACCTTGATGAAAACCATCGTCGATGATCTGAACGATGCCTTCCGCGTCGCCGATCTCGACGACTCCACGCTGGTGTCCGACCCTGCACGTTTGTCCGACGAAGCCGCCGCGATCTCGATGCTCGGTGGACGACGCGTGGTGCGCGTGCGCGGCGCGGGCAACAATCTGGCGAAGGTATTTGAGGCCTTTCTCGACGATCCGGCAGGCGATGCGCTGATCGTTCTCGAAGGCGGCGATCTCGCCAAAGGCACCGGCCTGCGCAAACTGTTCGAGGAAGCCGACAACGCCGCCGCCATCGCCTGTTATCCCGACAGCGCACGCGATCTGTTCGATGTGGTTCGCTCGGGTCTGAAAGCAGAAGGCCTCACCATCGCCCCCGATGCGCTCGAAGACGCGGTTGGCCGTCTGGGCTCAGACCGTGGCGTCACGCGGCGCGAAATCGAAAAGCTCGCGCTTTATGCACACGGCAAAAAGAACGTGACGCTCGAAGATGTGCAGGCCACGCTCGGCGACGAAGCCGAAGCGCGCGTCGAGGAAGCCATCGACGCCGCGGGCAATGGCGATGTCGGCAAACTCGATCTCGCGCTGGAGCGGTTATGGATCGCAGGCACCTCGCCCATTCAGGTCGTGCGCCAGACGATGTCGCATTTCCAGCGCCTGCTGCTGGTCAGTGTCGAGAGCAAACGCGGCGAGGGCATCGATGGCGCGATCCGCAAACTCCGTCCGCCGCTACATTTCTCACGTGCGGCCTCATTCAAAAATCAGGCGCAGCGTTGGAGCGAAGCCAATCTGCTCGAAGTCCTCGATCAGTTGCTCGACACCGAGGCGCTGTGCAAAACCACCGCCGTCCCCGCCGAGGCCGCCTGCGGACGCGCGCTCATGAACGTTGCCGCCCGCGCGCGAGCCCGCTGATGCTCAAAATCCGCGTCATTCCCTGTCTGGATGTGAAAGACGGTCGCGTCGTTAAAGGCGTAAATTTTGTCGATCTGCGCGATGCCGGCGATCCGGTGGAACAGGCGATGCTCTATGATGCGGCGGGTGCGGACGAACTCTGCTTTCTCGACATCACGGCGAGCCATGAGAAGCGCGGCATCCTTCTCGATGTCGTGCGGCGCACGGCGGATGTGTGTTTCATGCCGCTGACGGTTGGCGGCGGCGTGCGCACGCTCGATGACATCCGCGATCTTCTGCTTGCCGGCGCCGACAAAGTTTCGATCATGACGGAGGCCGTGCGCAACCGCGATTTCGTGCGCCAGGCGGCGGAGAAATTCGGCAGCCAGTGCATCGTCGTCGCTATCGATGCCAAGCAGACCGCGCCCGGAAAATGGGAAGTGTTCACCCATGGCGGCCGCAACGCGACCGGGCTGGACGCTGTCGAATATGCGCGCGAAGTCGCCGCACGCGGCGCCGGCGAAATCCTGCTCACCTCTATGGACCGCGATGGCACCAAGAACGGCTTCGATCTCGCGCTTACCCGCGCGGTCGCGGACGCTGTCACAATTCCTGTCATCGCGTCCGGCGGCGTCGGAACTCTGGAGCATCTGGTCGAAGGAATCCGCGACGGACATGCCAATGCCGTGCTCGCCGCATCGATCTTCCACTTCGGCGAAGCGACCATCGCGCAAGCAAAGGAAACTTTGGCGCGCGCGGGATTGCCGGTGCGGGCGGTTTAGTTAAACTCGAATCACATGGACGAGCCCCGCCCCGCCACCATCCGCACGACCGCAAGCAGCCGCAGCACCGATCTGCAGGCGCTCGCGGTCAACAAGCGTCCGCTGAAGATCAGCCGCGGCATGAGCGTGGAAGATGCGTTCCGCGTCACCGTGCTCGAATGCCTGGCCCATGTCGCGAGCAATGTCGGCGCGGTCACGCGCTCGCGCGATGTCGAGGGATTGCACCAGCTCCGCGTCGGCTTGCGCCGGCTCGCGGTGGCATTCTCGTCATTCGGCGAAGAGTTTCTGACGCCGGCGCTGCGCGATTTGCAGGAGCGGACCAAAACGTTCAGTTCGGCCATCGCGCCGGCCCGCGATCTCGATGTCTTCGCGGAAGAATTGCTCGGTCCGCCGGAAGAGGCCGCAGGCGATGAGGCATTCGTATTGCTGCGCGAGCGGCTCGACCGTGCGCGCGCCGACGCCTGGGACCAGACCGTCGATCGCGTCGGCAGTGTCGAATTCGCGGTCCTGCTGGACGATGTCGCACTCGCCGCGCAGAGCCGGAGCTGGGCGTCCGCCGGCGTGATCGATCTGCGCAGCCGCATCGCCGTGCGCGCGCCCGTGAAATCTGTCGCGCCGCGCATGCTGGACGAATATCTGATCAAGGCGCGCAAACGCGGGCGGCGCGTGGACGATCTCGATCCGCGCAATTGTCATCGTCTGCGCATCTCGCTGAAGAAAATGCGCTATGCGGCGGAGTTCTATGGCCCGCTGTTCAAAAAGAAGAAGGTCAAAAAATACATCGCCGCGATCAAGGAGCTTCAGGAGCTTCTCGGCGCGCTGAACGATGCGGCGCAGGTGCGTGCGACGTTGTCACAGCTCACGCTCGATGAGACGCTGAGCTCACGCACGCAGGCCGATCTGTGTTTCGCCTCCGGCATCGTCAATGGTTGGCATTGCGCGCGCGCGGTGCGGCTGGGCGGCAAAGCGGTCAAGCGCTGGGACAAGTTCAAGCATATCGAGCCGTTCTGGGTCTGAGATGCGCCAGACCATCGAAGCGTCGAAAGCGTCCGAATATCCCGCGAACATCCAGGCCATTCTGAAACGGCAGGCGCCGTGTTCGGCGTGGCTGAACCAGCAATTGCTCGAGATCGACAGCGAGACGGGCTACGCGAAGATCGCGTACGAACTCGGCGAGCCGCATTTCAACCGCTTCGGCGCGCTGCATGGCGGTGCGATCTCCTGTGTGATGGACGATGTGCTGGCCGTCGCCGCAGGGCTCGTTCTGCAATGGGGCGAGATCGCGCCGACGCTGGAGATGAAAGTCTCCTATCTCAATCAGGGCGGCGCGGGCCGCCACATCGCCGAAGCGAAGGTCATCAAGCGCGGGCGGCAGATCAATTTTCTGGAAGCGACGCTGACAAACGCCGACGGCAAGGTGATCGCGACATCGACCGCGACGATCATGACCGCGGCGATGAAGAAGAAATAAGCGTTACGCCCAGTTCCAGATTGCTTCTTTCAGTTCTTTCTCGACAAACACGGCATGCGCCGCGATTTCGATCTCGGTGACGCGCGGCGCCAGAGGCTCCGGCCGCACACGCGCGATGCGCACTTCGGTGATCGACACCGCAGCTGCATCCTGTGGCGAGAGAAGCAGCGCCTTCTGACGCCCGCCGAGAAGCTCCTGATAGACCTGCGCCGTCAGCTGCGAGTCCAGAAGCGCGCCGTGCAGCGTGCGCGAGGTTAGATCGATGTTGAAGCGCTTGCACAACTCATCGAGCGAATAGCGTGCGCCAGGGAGTTTGCTTTTGGCGATGTCGATGGTATCGATCGCGCGTGCGAGCGGAATCGGCGGGCGCTTCACCCGGTGCAGTTCCGAATTCAGGAATTTGAGATCGAAGCTGGCGTTGTGGATCACCAGCGGCGCATCGCCGATGAATTCCAGGAATTCTTCAACAACGTCGGGGAAGAACGGCTTGTCCGCGAGAAACTCGGTCGTAATACCGTGGACCTTCTGCACCTCCGCCGGCACATCGCGTTCGGGATTGAGATAGGCTTGAAAGGTCCGCCCGGTCGGGAAGTGATCCATCAGCTCGACGCAGCCGATATCGATCACCCGATGCCCGTCGGCGGGATCGAGACCGGTCGTCTCGGTATCGAGAACGATTTCACGCATGCCGCTTCGCCTTCAGCGATTCCACGATTGTCTTCACCTGCGCGAAGGCATGATCGAGGCCCTTGTCGGTTTCAACCACAAAATGGGCTTTTGCACGCTTTTCTGCGTCGGGCATCTGGCGGGAGAGAATCTGGTCAAGCTTTTCCGGCGTCATGCCGGGACGGTCCAGCACGCGCTGCCGTTGGATATGGGAAGGCGCAGAGACAACGACAACTGCGTCCATGCGCGTATGCCCGCCGGTTTCGAACAGCAACGGGATATCCTGCACCACCATCGCGGCGCCGTCGGCGATGGCCTGCGCCATGAATTTGCGGTTCTCCTCGCCGACCAGCGGATGGACGATGGCTTCGAGTTTCTTGAACCCGGCTTCGTTGCTGGCAAGCTGTTTCGATAGCGCCGCGCGATCCACACGGCCATCTGTCACCGTGCCGGGAAACGCCTCGGCAATTTTTTCGACCGCAGCACCGCCGGGTTCATAGAGCCGATGCACCGCCGCGTCGGAATCGTAGACCGGGATGCCGAGCTTCGCGAACATCTTCGCGGTCTCGCTCTTGCCCATGCCGATGGAGCCGGTGAGGCCGATGAGAAGCGGACGCTCAGCCATTAAGCGCGCTTTCGAGTTCGCGGCGAAGCGCGGCGGTGACTTTGGGTTCGATACCGAAGAATGCTTTGAACGCCGGCACCGCCTGATGCATCAGCATGCCGAGGCCATCCACGGTCTTGAGATGCAGAACGCGCGCACGTTTCAGCAATCCGGTTTCGAGCGGGTTGTAGACGATGTCACAAACGGCCGCGGATTTCGGCAGCGATTCCAGCGCGACGTCGAGTGACGGCGTGTCTTTCATTCCTGCACTGGTCGCGTTGATGACGAGCGCCGTGTCACCAGCAACCTTGCGCCAGTCGTCCAGCACCATCGGCACCAGATCGACATCACAGGATGACGAAAGATTGGACACGAGCACATCGGCACGATGTTTGTCGCGATTGAGGATACGGATTTCGCCCGCGCCCAATTCTGTCAGCGCTAGCACCGCCGCTCGTGCCGCGCCGCCAGCGCCAAGAAGAATTGCGGGTTTTCCGCCGAGCGATATGCCGGCTTCGCGCAGGCTTCCCACGAGGCCCGGCGCATCTGTGTTCAACCCTTCGATACTGCCGTCTTCATGGAAGATCAGTTGGTTCACCGCACCCGCCGCTTTCGCCGCAGCATCGACGCGATGGGCAATTGCAAATGCAGATTCCTTGTGCGGCACGGTTACGCTCACGCCACGATAGCCCTCGCGTTGCAGAGACTGGATCGCAGTCGAAAAATCGGTGCGCTCGACTGGCAGGGCGATATAAGAGCCGTCGATCTCGTATTCCTTCAGCCAGTGGCCGTGCAGGCGCGGCGACAGGCTGTGCGACACCGGCCACCCGATCACGCCCGCAAGTCCGGTCTGTCCGCTCATGTCTCAATCACACCGTATTCGCGCAGCGCCCCCAGAAGCGGCAGCAACGATAATCCCAGGACAGAGAAATAGTCGCCCTCGACCCGTTCGAAAAGCTGCGCGCCGAGGCCTTCGAAGCGATAACAGCCGACACTTCCAAGCAACGGTTTGCCTTCCGCAGCGAGATAGGTCTTTAGGAACTCCTCGCTGAAATCACGTACCCAGAGCGTGGAGGTTTCCGTGTGTTGCCAGACGGGTTTTCCATCTCGCGCCAGCACCAAGGCACCGATCAGCTGATGGCTTTTGCCGCGCAGGCGGCGAAGTTGCGTGGCGGCGGTGTCTAGCGTTTCGGCTTTGCTGAACAGCTCGTTGTCCAGCACCAGAACCTGGTCCGCACCGAGCACCAAGTCTTGTGGATGTTGTGTGGATATGTGCAGTGCCTTCAGCTCTGCGAGCTTTTCCGCGACGGCGCGGCCACCGGCGCCCTGCATCTCGTTTTTGACCGCGTCTTCATCGGTGTGCGCGGGATAGGCTGTGAACGGCACGCCGGCATCGCGGAGAATCTGCGCCCGGCTGCTGCTCCCCGACGCGAGGATGAACTTCATGCGTTGGCGACCATGCGCTCGGCGATCAGATTGATGATCGCCGCCGCGGTTTCCTCGATCGAGCGGCGCGAGACGTCGAGTGCCGGCCAGTCGTGTTGCTCGAACAGTTTTCGTGTCGCGGTGATCTCCGCGCGAACGCTCTCCACATCCACATAGTCGGTATCGCGCGTCTCCCCCATTGTGGACAGACGGTTCCGGCGTACCTGAATAAGACGCTCCGGCGATGCCCATAGTCCGACGATAAGTGGCGCCTTCGCAGCAAGCAGCTGTGGTGGAAACGGAATGCCCGGCACCAGCGGCACATTCGCCGCGCGCAAACCGCGGATGGCGAGATACACACAGGTCGGCGTCTTGGAGGTACGGCTGGCGCCGACCAAAATCACCTCGGCTTCGTTCAGCGTATCGAGCGATTGGCCATCGTCGTGCTGGATCGTGTAATTCAGCGCTTCGATACGCAGCAGGTAGCGTTGGTCGACCTCATGCTGACCGCCGGGCCTGTGTGTTTCTGCAACGCCCAGGAATTGGCCCATCATCGAGACCGGCGTCTCCAGAACATCGAGGCACGGCACAGAGAGCTGCGCACATTGGGAAACGAGTTCGTCGCGAAGTTCGACACTCGCGAGCGTAAAGAACACGAGCCCGGGATTTTCGCGGATATGCTCCACGGCACGCTCGAGCTGACGCCGGCTTCTGACCAAGGTGTAGGCATGTTCCTGAACGGTCACGCCTTCGAACTGCGCAAGCGCCGCCTTGGCGATTGCGTTCAGCGTCTCGCCGGTCGCATCCGACACCTGATGGACATGGAACGTCTTACTCACAAATCCATTCCCTTTGCGCACACAGCGCGCTTCGTTATCCCAGCATAAACCAAAGCATCCCACAGCGCGCGAGGACCGCACAGCTTCGTCCCCATTAATCCAGCCCGTCTGTCGATGGTTCGGAAAGCAGCCAAAATCCTTTCGCCTTGAGTCTCTTACGCTTCCGGCCTAGAAAAATCCCTATCCCCCAACTCCTCCACAACCCACAGACCCATCTACTTCCTCATCATCTTTCTAAGGAATCTTATAGTGAAGGAAGAGAAGGCTTTGATCGGTGTATTGAACGGTGAGAGGAGAAATCCTCCGCCGGTCTGGATGATGCGTCAGGCTGGACGGTATCTGCCGGAATATCGTTCGCTGCGTGCAAAGGCCGGCGCGTTCTGGACGATGTGCAATGATCCGGAGATGGCGGCGGAGATCACGTTGCAGCCGATCCGCAGGTTCGGGTTCGATGCGGCGATTATCTTCTCGGATATTCTGACAGTTCCATACGCGCTTGGCTGCGAGGTGAAGTTTACGGAAGGCGAAGGACCTTCGCTTCCGCCGATCACAAGCGCCGATGGTCTGGATCGTGATCCTGCGGTGTGGGCAGAGAAGCTCTCTCCGGCCTATGAGACGCTCAAACGCGTTCGGGCATCGCTTGATGGCAAAACGACCTTGCTGGGCTTTGCGGGCGCCCCCTGGACCTTAGCGACCTATATGGCGGCTGGTCGTGGCGGCGATGAGCAGAAGGCCGCGAAGCTGTGGGGCTATCGTGAGCCGGAAAGTTTTGCGCGGTTGCTGAATGTGCTCAGTGAGTGTGTCGCGCAACATCTGATCAAGCAGATCGAAGCTGGTGCTGACGCGGTGCAGATCTTCGACAGCTGGGCTTCGGGATTGCCGGATGCGCAGTTTGAACGCTGGGTGATCGCGCCGACGAAGAAGATCGTCGCGAAGATACGCACAGTTCATCCCAAGGCGAAGATCGTCGGCTTTCCGCGTGCGTGTACGGTTGCGCAGTATGAGCGCTATGTGAATGAGATCCGCACCGACGCGGTGTCTCTCGATACCGCAGCACCGATGTCGTGGGCCGCGAAGGCGCTGGGCGGCAAAGTTGCGCTCCAGGGCAATCTCGATCCCATCGCACTGATCGCCGGTGGCGAAGCGTTGCGCGAAGGCGTGAGCAGGATTTTGGAAGCAACACGCGATGTGCCACTGATCTTCAATCTTGGTCACGGTATTCTGCCGGAGACGCCGATCCCCCATGTGGAAGAATTGTTGAAACTTGTTCGGGGCGCGGCGTGAAAACCGCCGTCGTGCTGTTCAATCTCGGCGGGCCGGATTGTCCGGAGGCTGTCGAGCCCTTCCTGCGCAATCTGTTCACGGATCCCGCGATCATTTCCTTGCCGTGGCTGGTGCGCCAACCGCTGGGCCGTCTGATCGCGAAACGCCGCGCACCAATTGCACGTGAGATCTATGAAAAGATTGGCGGCCGCTCACCGATTGTTGAGGAAACGCAGGCCCAAGCACGTGCGCTTGAACAGGCTCTGGCGGCGCAAGGGCTTGAGGCCAAGGCCTTCATCGCCATGCGCTGTTGGCATCCATTCAGCGATGGCGCCGCGCTGGCCGTGAAGCAATGGGGTGCGGAGAAGATCGTTCTGCTGCCGCTCTACCCGCAATATTCGACCACGACGACGGCGTCGTCGCTCAAGGATTGGGATCGCGCGGCGAAGAAGGTCGGACTGAATGTCCCGACCACGCAGGTGTGCTGCTATCCCGATGCGCCGGGTTTCATTGAGGCGCTGGCGGATTCCATTCGTGAGACCTGGGCGAAGACAAAACAGGGGACGCGCTATCGCCTGCTGCTATCGGCGCACGGTTTGCCTGAGCGTGTTGTCGCCAAGGGCGATCCCTATCAATGGCAGGTCGAGCGCACGGCTACAGCCCTTGTGGAGAAACTGGGGATAGACGGCCTCGACCACGTCATCTGCTACCAGAGCCGTGTCGGACCGCTGAAGTGGATCGGGCCCGCGACCGATGCGGAAATCCGCCGCGCCGGCAGCGAAGGTCTGGGTGTCGTCGTCGCACCGATCGCGTTCGTGTCGGAACATTCGGAAACGCTGGTCGAACTCGATATCGAATACGCCAAGCTCGCACAGGAGAATGGCGTCGCGGATTATCTGCGCGCGGCGACGGTCGGCGTCCGCACGCCGTTCATTGCGACACTGGCTGATCTTGTGACCTGTGCGGCATCGGATAGGCTTTGCCCTGCGCAGTTCCTGCGCTGCGGCTTTCGTGAGGCCTGGCCATGATGATGTTCCTGTCGAACCACATCCTCTGGATCAAAGCTTTTCACGTGATCAGCGTGATCGCGTGGATGGCCGGCATGTTCTATCTGCCGCGGCTGTTCGTCTATCACACCGAAACCGTGCCGGGCTCAGCGGAGTCCGAACGTTTCAAAGTGATGGAGCGGCGATTGCTGCGCGCGATCATCAACCCGTCGATGATCGCGACCTGGGTGTTCGGTCTGACTTTGGCGTGGCTCACCCATGTCTATGACGAGCACTGGTTCCAGGTGAAGTTTGCGCTGGTCATCATTATGTCCGGCATCCACGGCTATCTCGTCGGCCGCATGCGCGCCTTCGCGGAGGACAGGAACGACAAGCCCGCCCGGTTCTACCGGATCCTGAACGAAATCCCGCCGGTCTTGATGATTTTCATTGTCATCCTGGTAATCGTGCAGCCGTTTTAGGCACTCCGGCCCATTTGCAACGGGGCCAAATCGCGCTATATATCGAGTGTTCCCCAAAGCATCGCGGACGGCAGGCGCAGGTCGCGCACGTCGTCAGACCCGGGAAAACCGGTGCGGTGCCCAACCAATCTCCGATGACAATTCGCGGGCGCAGATCGCGCCGCGCCAGAACCGGACCAACCTCCCCAAGTACCAGGTGTAATTTTCATGACTGTTCAAGACGGCCTGCAGGCGATGAAGCTGCAGGATCTCAAAGACAAATCCCCCACCGATCTTCTGGCGTTCGCGGAAGAGCTGGAGGTCGAGAACGCGTCGTCCATGCGCAAGCAGGACATGCTGTTCGCGATCCTCAAGGAGCTCGCCGACCGCAATGTGGAGATCACGGGCACCGGCGTCGTCGAGACGCTGCCCGACGGCTTCGGCTTCCTCCGCTCGCCGGAATCCAACTATCTCGCCGGCCCTGACGATATTTACGTCTCGCCGTCGCAGATCCGCCGCTTCGGTCTTCGCACCGGCGACACCGTCGAAGGCCCGATCCGTTCGCCGAAGGATGGTGAGCGTTACTTCGCGCTGCTCAAGGTCTCGACCATCAATTTCGAAGACCCGGATGAGATCAAGCACAAGGTCGCGTTCGACAATTTGACGCCCTATTACCCGGACGAGCGCTTCACGATGGAGCTGCCCGACCCGACGGTGAAGGACAAGACCGGACGCGTCATCGATATCGTGGCCCCGCTCGGCAAGGGCCAGCGCTGTCTGATCGTCGCTCCGCCGCGCGTCGGTAAGACGATCATGATGCAGAACATTGCCAAGGCGATCGCGGCGAACCATCCCGAGTGTTATCTGATCGTGCTTCTGATCGATGAGCGCCCGGAAGAAGTCACCGACATGCAGCGCACGGTGAAGGGCGAGGTCATTGCCTCGACTTTCGACGAACCGGCGACGCGCCATGTTCAGGTCGCGGAAATGGTGATCGAAAAGGCCAAGCGCCTGGTCGAACACAAGCGCGACGTGGTCATTCTTCTCGACAACATCACGCGTCTCGGTCGTGCCTACAACACCGTCGTCCCCTCATCGGGCAAGGTGTTGACCGGTGGTGTCGATGCCAACGCGTTGCAGCGCCCGAAGCGCTTCTTCGGCGCGGCGCGTAACATCGAGGAAGGCGGATCGCTGACGATCATCTCCACCGCGCTGATCGACACCGGGAGCCGCATGGACGAAGTCATCTTCGAAGAATTCAAAGGTACGGGTAACTCGGAAATCATTCTCGACCGCAAGGTCGCGGACAAGCGTGTGTTCCCGTCGATCGACATCCTCAAATCCGGTACGCGTAAGGAAGAGCTGCTGGTCGATAAGGGGACGCTGGCGAAGACGTACGTGCTCCGCCGTATCCTGGCACCGATGGGCACGATCGACGCGATCGAATTCCTGCTCGACAAGCTGCGTGTCTCGAAGACCAATTCGGACTTCTTCGACAGCATGAACACCTAAGTGCATGAGGCCGGCATCGCCGGCCTCATGGCTTTCCGCCTTCCGCCTAGTCGTGGTTGTGATGGGTCGCGCTGTGTTCGCTCAGCCAGTCCATGATCGCGAGCAGCACGCCCGAGACGACAAAGGTGAGATGGATGATAACCAGCCAGCGAAGCTGATCGGTCGAATACTCCGTCACCGCCATGAAGGCTTTGAGCAACTGGATCGCTGAGATCGCGACGATCGAGGCGATGAGCTTCAGCTTCATGCCGGAGAAATCGATCTTTCCCATCCAGCCCGGCCGGTCCGGGTGGTTGGCCGCGTCCATGCGCGAGACGAAATTCTCGTAGCCCGAAAAGATCACCATCAGCAGGAGGTTACCGGCCAGCGACAGATCAATCAGGGTCAGCACCCAGACGACCACGCCGGTCTCGCCCTCCGACGACAGAAGGTGCGGGGCTTCGACCACGACATCCTTCACGAACACGACCATCAGGGTGGCGAGTGCGGCGACCAAGCCCACATAGAAGGGCAGCATCAGCCAGCGACTCCAGAACAGGAATGCTTCCGCGGCCCGCTCGAACTTGCTTTCTTTCACGCCACTGCCCTCTCTGCGCTCACGAATCGAGCTTAGCGGCGGATTCATCGGGGAAAAAGCGAGGCGTTGACCGTTGCCCGGCGCGGGCGGAAACTGGCGGCAGCTGAATTCCGGAGACTAGCCATGACCGAAGAACCTCACGACCGCGCGCAATTCCATGCGATGGCCGAAAGCACGCAGGAAGACTGGATGAAGATCGCGGCGGCGTCCGCGGGCTTCAACCGCGATCTGCCGAACCGCGTGCTCGCACATCTGAAGATGCTGGAAGGCGATTGCGGCGGGTTCGCGGTCGACCGGCTGGAGCATTCGCTGCAATCGGCGACGCTCGCCCATCGCGACGGGATGGATGAGGAATATGTCGTTTGCGCGCTGCTGCACGACATGGGCGATATTCTCGCGTCCTCCAATCACGCCGAGCTCGGCGCGACGGTTCTGAAGCCGTTCGTGTCGGACGACAATTGGTGGATGCTGCATCACCACGGCATCTTCCAGGGCTATTACTTTTTCCATTACCTCGGTCTCGACCGGAACATGCGCGACCAGTTCCGCGGCCATCCGGCGTTTGAGAAGACGGCGATGTTCTGTGCGCGTCACGACCAGAACGCGTTCAACCCGGACTACGACACGATGCCGCTCGACGCCTTCGTGCCGATGGTTCAGCGCGTGATGGCGCGGCCGAAACGTTCGATCTATCTGCGCGAAGCCGCCGAATAGCGGCTGTGGCGCCGCCGATTCATGACACGCTGCGCGCAATCATGGGCGCGTATTTGCAGGGCGATCTTCAGCCCCTGATGGCGATTATCTCGGACGATTTCGTCTGGGATTCGAACGCGCGCCGGGCGCAGTTCCGCTTCGGCGGCGTATTCAAAGGCCGTGTGGGTCTTCAGGAAGCGCTCTCCCTGATCGCCAGCGAATTCGCGATGCTGAAATACGACGTGCGAGAAATAGTTGGCGAGGGCGATACGCTGTGGGCACTGAGTGACGTCATCCTCAGCGAGCACAAAACCGGCAAACGGGCAGCCTTCCGGCTCGCCAATCGCTGGGAGTTTCGAGGCGGCAAGCTGATCTCGCTCACCGAATTCTTCGACACCGCCGGCGTGCTCGCCGATCTGAAGCGGCTTTAGGGAATCAGGATCGTCGCGCCCGTCGTCTGGCGGGAGTGCAGTGCTTCGTGCGCCTTCGCTGCCTCGGACAGCTTGAATCGCTGATTGATCTGGATCTTCACCACGCCGGATTCGAGCACGGCGAAGAGATCGTCTGCTGTTTGCTGAAGTTCTTCGGCATCGCGTGTGTAGTGGAAAAGCGTCGGACGGGTCAGAAACAGCGAGCCTTTCGCGCTCAGAACCCCGGGCTCGAATGCGGGCACAGCACCGCTGGCGTTGCCGAAACTCACCATCATGCCGCGCACGGCCAGGCAATCGAGTGAGCCGTTCCACGTATCCTTGCCGATAGAGTCATAGACCACGGGCACGCCTTCACCGTTCGTGATTTCGCGCACGCGCTTCACCCAATCGTCGCTGCGTGTGTTGAGCACATGGTCGTATCCGTTCGCCTTCGCGAGCGCGACTTTCTCGTCTGAGCCGACGGTGCCGATGACAGTGGCGCCCAGATGCTTCGCCCACTGGCCCGCGATCAAACCAACACCACCGGCCGCGGCGTGAAACAGGATCGTCTCACCTGGATTCACGACATATGTGCGCATGAGCAGATATTGCACCGTCATGCCTTTGAGCATCGCCGCCGCCGCAACTTCATCGCTCACGCTCGCGGGCAGTTTCACGAGCTTGTCCGCAGGAATGTTGTTCGCTTCCGAATACGCGCCGAGCGCGCCCGCATAGGCGACGTGATCGCCGATCTTCAGTGTCGTCACACCGTCGCCGAGCGCATCGACGACGCCGGCGGCTTCGCTACCGAGTCCCGACGGCAGCGGCAGCTTGTACAGACCGGAACGGTGATAGGTATCGATGAAGTTCACACCGATCGCGGTATGGCGCACGCGCACTTGACCGGGCGCGGGCGGAGGGAGATCGGTATCTTCGAGCTTCAGGACTTCAGGACCACCGGTATGCGCGAAGCGAATGGCTTTCATCGAGTTGGTCTTTCGGGCGTTTTGTTGAAGCCAGTATAGCGCGTGAAAAACTGTCGCGCTTCGAAAGCGCGGTTGCTGCACTTATGTCGGAGGTGAGCGTACAGGTTTCAACGGAGAGTTCCATGCGTATCCATCGATCGATTGCCGGCGCCGCAATGCTTGTGGCCTTTGTATCGAGTGCCGTGCGTGCCGATCCACCCACCTTCACCCAGGACAAGGCGCGCAAGATCATTGGCGATCTTCAGAAGGTCGTGTCGACGAACGGCATCGACCAGCAGATGACGGTGGAGATCGGCGGGACGAAGCAATGGATCACGATCCGTGGCCGCGACCGGAACAATCCGATCCTGCTGTTCCTGCATGGCGGACCCGGTGCGCCGGAAATGCCGACGAGCTGGACCTTCCAGAATCCGTGGGAGGATTATTTCACCGTCGTGCAATGGGATCAGCGCGGCTCCGGAAAGACCTATAACGCCAACGATCCGGAGAAAATCCGCCTCACGATGTCTGCGGATCGCATGGAGCAGGACACGCAGGAGCTGGTGCAATATCTGCGCGCGACCTATCACAAGAACAAGATCTTCGTGATGGCGCATTCCTGGGGCACCGTTCTCGGACTGCGCCTCGCGCAGGAGCGCCCCGAATGGCTCTACGCCTATATCGGCATGGGCCAGATGATCAACACGGTTGAGAGCGAGCGGGAGGGCTACGACGCGTTGCTGAAATCGGCGCGCGACGCGCATGACGCCGACGCCGTGAAAGCGCTGACGGCCATTGCGCCTTACCCTGAGAAAGATGGTGCGATCCCGCTCGCGAAGATCAACGTCGAGCGCGACTGGTCGATCAAGTATGGCCAGCTCAGCTGGAATCGCGACAGCTATGGCTACTACTATCACGCCACCCAATTGTCGCCGGACTATACGGACGCCGATCTCGATGCGATCGACAAGGGATCTGAACTGTCCTTGACCGGGTTGATGAGGGATTTCGTCGCTGTCGATTACACGAAGATGACGGACTTCCGCTGTCCGATCATCCTGTTCAATGGCCGCCACGATTACACGACCTCCGCGGAACTATCCGCAAAGTGGTTCGAAACGATTCATGCGCCGGTGAAGAAGCTGATCTGGTTCGAGAACTCCGCGCACATGATGCAGATCGAGGAGCCCGGCCGCGTGCTGGTGCATCTGGTCGAGGAGGTGCGTCCGCTGGCCGAGGCGAAATAGATCAGAAGCGGACGCCTGGGCCGAGGATCGCGACGAAGACAATGGCGGATATTGCGCCGGTCGCGATCCACATCGGCGACGGCATAATGCTGACTTGAGTGCCCTTGCGCATGCCCACGAGCGGCAAACCGATGGCGGCGAGCGATGACGGCAGCGCATCGCTGAGAACGATGTGCGCGCCGCGTGGATCTAAGTATCCTCCAGCCGCGGAAAGCACAGTGGCGGCGAGATAAGCGATCACGGCGAACGTGCCCGAACCCATCCCTTCGCCTGGGGGCCAGACGCGCGCGAGCATCCGCATCGCGGCGATGTAGAGCGCAACGCCGGCAAGTGCGAGGCCGATGTGCCAGATGTTCGCTGGTTCAAGCCCTTCGATGAGGAAGTGCCAATCGCCCGCATACCCCACGCCCGATTTGATCATGTAACCGACGTTCCAGAAGATGGCGTCGGCGAAAAGCAAAGTCAGGAACACACGCAGATTGGTGGACCGAACCTTGCGCGCACCGAGCCACGCGAGAAGCGCCACCACGATTCCTATGATTGGGCCGGCGCCATCGATCCAGCGTGAATGAAGTGAGCAGTCTTCGAACGTCGTGTCGACGAGCAGAACTTTGCCGCCGCTTGCGAGACATGCGCCGCCATGACCAAGCGTCTCATGCGCGAGATCGGCAACGAGATAGGCCGTACAGGCAATTGCGATGAGCGTCAGGAACGACGCTGCCCGGTTCACGCCAGATGCTGCCGGAAGAAGGTCGAGGTGCGGCCGTTGGCGAGATCGGCGCAGGCCTTGTCGTAATGCGCGCCGCCGACGCGGGCGAAGGCGTGATCCATTTCCGGGTAGACGTGCAGCGTGACAAGCGGGTTCTTGCCGAGGCCGTTCTTGATCTTCTCCTGCGCCTCCGGCTTTACGAACTGGTCCTTGCCGGCGATGTGCAGCATGAGCGGCTTTTTGATGTTGCCGGCTTCACCCAGACGCTCCTGGATGTTCACGCCGTAATAGCCGACGGAGGCATCGACGTTGGTGCGGGTGGCGCTGAGATAAGCGAGCTGGCCGCCAAGGCAGTAACCCACCGCACCAATCTTGCCGCTGACACCGGGCCGCGCGCGCAACGTGTCGATCGTCGCCTGAATGTCGGCGACGCCTTTGTCGATGTCGAAACGGCCCATTAGATCGAAGGCACGTTTCCACTCGGCATCCGTCTTGTCGGTAAGCTGTACGCCGGGCTCGAGCCGCCAGAAGAGATCGGGCGCCAGCGCGAAATAGCCGTGGCTCGCCAGATCATCGGCGATGTCGCGCATCACCTGGTTGATACCGAAGATTTCCTGGATGACGACGATGCCGGGACCTTTTCCGGAAGACGGCGAGGCGAGATAGCCCGCGAACGCGCCGTCCGGTCCGGAAATCGAGATCTGCTTCGCGGTCATCGCCGCCTCCTTGATTACTGCGGGCGCGTCCCCGGCACCGGTCTTTGCTGCGGCAGCTGCAGCATCTGGCTGAGCGCAACCGGATTGACGATCGGCTGCGAGGTCTGTCCGCGCTGACAGATATACGCGGTCGGATTGCCATTCACCATCTGCAGGTTCTTGGCCGGGTGCCCTTCGGGCAGCGCGCTGCCGTCCGCTACCACGATCAGTAGTTTGTTGGGCAGGCTACGGCCCTGCACCGCTGCGATGAGCTCCAGCGTTTTCTGGTTGTCGATCGGGCCCATCACCAGAATCTGAAGATTCGATACTGCGAACTCGAGCCCGTTGAGGAAGGAGCCGCAGGACAGATAGGCGCGGGTGACTTCCTGTGCGAAGCCTTCGATCAACTTGTTGCAGCGGTCGATATACACTGTCTCCGCGGTCGCCATACCGAGGCGCGAGAGCACGCCGAGCATGATCGAGTTCGCGGGCGGCTGTGTCTGATCGAAGATGGACCGTACACGGACGAACAGCGGATCGTCGCTGGCGGCGCTGGTGAAATAGCCGCCGCCGAAAGAATCCCAGAAGTTCTCATTCAGAGTGTGGACCCAACGTTGTGCCTGATCGATGAAACGCTTTTCCCCGGTCGCTTCCCATAGCGCCAGCGCGCCGCGCGCCATATGCGCATAGTCATCGGCAAAGCCAATGTGGCCGCGCTTTCCGGCGCGCCAGGAGTGACAGAGCTTGTCGCCATCGCCGAGCGTTTTGACGATGAATTCGAATGCCTTTGCCGCTTCGGCGACCCATTCCGGGCGGCGCATAGCCGCGCCAGCATTCGCGAGCGCCGCGATCACCATGCCATTGGCATCGGCCAGCACCTGATCGTCGCGCGACGGTGCGACCCGCTTCTGACGCGCGGCGAGCAGCATGCCGCATTGCTTCTGCAGCAACGCTTCATCGGCTTCGGGTTGCGGATAAGGCGCGGAGGTGCCGATGCGGCGCAGGATATTCTTGCCCTGGAAGTTGCCTTCGCGGGTAATGCCGAAGGCGGCCTTGAACTTCTGCGAGAACGTGCCGACAAGCGCGGCATCCACTTCGGCTTCACTCCAGATGTAATACTTGCCCTCTTCGCCTTCGGAATCGGCGTCGATGCTGGTCGCGAAACCGTCTTCGACGCGCATGTCGCGCAGCAGAAACGCGACTGTCTCCTCGATACGGTTCTGGCAGAGCGCATTGCGGTTGTGCTGAAACACGAACGTGACGAAGTCGAGGATCAGCGCGTTCTCATGCGTGATCTTCTCGAAATGCGGGATTAGCCAGCGCTCATCGGTGGTGTAGCGGAAGAAACCGCCACCGACGTGATCGTAGAGCCCCGCGACGAGAATGGAATCGAGCGTCTTCGATGCGACCTGCAGGAATTGCGGCAGGCCGGTGCGCAGATGCGCGCGCCACATCGCTTCCATCAATTGGGTCTGGGGAAATTTCTGCTGGCCGACGAGGCCGCCATAGAAGATGTCGAAGCGCTGTCCGGCCGCGATCGAGATGCTGTCGAGCACCGACGACTGAAGCGGCCCGCGCATATCGCGGTTCCAGAGATTGTCGAGCTGCTTGGTCAGCTCGCTGGTCGTCTGCGCAACCGTGTCGGGCTTGTCCGCGTAAATCTTCGCGACATCGGTGAGAACGCTTTTAAACGATGGCTGTCCAAAGCGGGCGTCTTTCGGAAGATAGGTCGCCGCAAAGAACGGCACACCGGCCGGCGTGAGGAAAATGGTCAGCGGCCATCCACCCGTGCTGCCCATCGCGTTCGCCGCGGATTGATAGAGCTGACCGAGATCCGGGCGCTCGTCGCGGTCGACCTTGATGTTGATGAAGTGCTCGTTCATCAGCGCCGCGGTTTCGGCGTCCGCGAAGCTCTCGGCATTCATCACATGGCACCAGTGACAGGCGTTGTAGCCCATCGACAGCAGGATCGGTTTGCCTGACGCCTCCGCCGCTTCCAGCGCCTCGCGGCCCCATGGAGACCAGTGCACGGGATTGTCTTTGTGCAGGAGAAGGAAGGGGCTGTTCGACTGGTCGAGCTGATTGCGGCTCATGGCGTGTTCCGTACTGTAAGGCGAGCGGACGGATCGTCCGTGCGGCGTTGCGTTTTGGGTCTGTCTTGGTCAGGCTTCCTTTAGCTGCCTCGCAAGGGGCTCACAAGGCGCAAGCCCAAAAGCAGTTAAGCCCATGAAGATTCACGTCGAAATGGATATGACGCCGGAAGAGGCCCGCACCCTGATGGGCCTGCCCGACGTGAAGGCGATGAACGAGCAGATGCTGGAAGAGATGCGTAGGCGGATGCGCGAGGCCAGCGACCCCGAAGCGCTGATGAAGCTCTGGGCGCCGATGGGCCAGGGCTTCGAGCAATTCCAGAAATTCCTCTGGGACAGCGCCAAGATGGCGGCGGCGCCGAAAAAGGGTTGAGCCGAGACACTATCTTCGCGCTCTCCACAGCGCTCGGCCGTGCGGGTGTTGCGGTGGTGCGTGTGTCCGGGCCCGAGGCTGTACGTGTGCTCGAAGCGTCGACAGGCAGGCCAGCGCCACCGCCGCGAAACGCAGCAATGACGGGCTTTTTCGATGATGCGGGAAGGCTTATCGACCGTGGGCTCGCGATCCATTTTCAGGGACCTGCGAGCTTTACCGGCGAAGACGTCGTCGAATTCCATATCCATGGCGGCCGCGCGATTGTGGGTGCGATGCTGCACGCGTTGGCCATACTCGGCCTCCGTCCCGCAGAGCCCGGCGAGTTCACCCGCCGCGCCGTCGAGAACGGCAAGATCGATCTTACCCAGGCTGAGGCCATCGCCGACTTGGTCGATGCCGAAACCGATGCGCAAAGGCGGCAGGCACTGCACCAATATGACGGCGCGCTGGCCGAACTCTATGAGGGCTGGCGGGCCGACTTGATCA
>Ga0068853_100000907_pt1 | contig 20660 bp, 17 predicted proteins | sample KBSCornC32_FD_65655 | JGI IMG/M metagenome (GOLD analysis project Ga0068853, IMG submission 65655) | Corn rhizosphere microbial communities from Kellogg Biological Station, Michigan, USA - KBS Corn C3-2 | ecosystem: Host-associated > Plants > Roots > Rhizosphere > Soil ...
TTCTTCACGCCGACCGGCGCCGGCACGATGGTCGCCGAGGGGAAGGAGACGCGCGTGATCGACGGCCGGCCGCACGTGTTCGAGACCCCGCTCCGCGCGGACCTGAGCGTGGTGCGCGCGCAGGTGGCGGATCGCTTCGGCAACGCGCGCTTTCACCGCACCGCGCGCAACTTCAGCCCGCTCATGGCGATGGCGGGCGCCGTGACGGTGCTGGAGGTCGACCGGCTGGTCGACGTGGGGGCCATCGATCCCGACGACGTTCACCTGCCCGGGCTGTTCGTCGATCGCGTCGTGCACGTCCCCGTTCACCGCAACGTGATCGAGTCGCGCACCACACGCGCGCGAGGCCCGGCGTGAGCTGGACGCGCGAGCAGATGGTCCGGCGGGCGGCGGCCGAGGTGCGCGCCGGGGAGATCGTCAACCTGGGGATCGGCATGCCCACGGAGGTCGCCAACGAGATCCCGCCGGCGCTCGGCGTGATGCTGCACTCCGAGAACGGGCTGCTGGGCATGGGCCCCTTCCCCACCGACGACGAGGTCGATCCCCTGCTCATCAACGCCGGCAAGCAGACGGTCACGGCGCTGCCGGGCGCCAGCACGTTCGACTCGGCGCTGTCGTTCGCCATGATCCGCGGCGGGCACGTCGACCTGGCGATCCTGGGTGGGCTCGAGGTCGCGGCCACCGGCGATCTGGCGAACTGGACCGTCCCGGGGAAGCTGATCACGGGCATGGGCGGCGCCATGGATCTGGCGGCGGGCGCCCGCCGCCTGGTCGTGCTGCAGAGCCACGCCTCGAAGGAAGGCAAGCCCAAGCTGGTGGCGGCCCTGACCCTGCCGCCCACGGCCATGGCCTGCGTCGATCGCGTGATCACCGAGCTGGGCGCGTTCGACCCGCTCGGTGATCGCTTCCACTGCGTCGAGCGGGCTCCGGGCGTCAGCGAGGACGAGGTCCGTCGACTGACCGGCGCCCCCGTGACGTTCGGCTGAACCGCTCACGCGGCGCGAAGGGCGTGCGCCCTCGCAGCGCGCGCGGTCGTGTCCTCAGGCGGTCAGCGGTCACCGACCAAGCGACATCAACAGCAGGACGCCGTCGTCGTTGACGGGGCTCTGCGCCGGGTTGGCTCCGATGCCCGCGAAGGCCACCGTCTTCTGGTCGGGTGACAGACTGACCGCCCACAGGAAGTCGGCCGTGCCCCCCAGGCTCTTGGCGACCCATCCGGTCGGCGAGAACGTCGTGTCGGGCTTGCCGTCGGGCGTCAGGATCGTCACGAGACCGTCGACGTCCGACGAGGTGAGGCGTCCCCCACCCGCCAGCAACACGCGGCCGTCGGGCAGCACCTGCAGGTTGCGCGAGTTGTCGCCGAAGCCACCGACGTCGACGCGCACCAGGCCATTCGTCCCGTAGGTCGTGTCGAGGACGCCGTTCGAGGTGAGGCGGAGGGAGACGAGGTCCGTGGTCTCGTTGGAGAGCTGCTTGCCGTAGCGGCAGCGACGACGATGCCACGGTCACGCCGCCCGGCCCGGCCGAGGCCGGCGTCCCCAGCGAAAGCGACGCCGCCGCCCCCGCGCCGGACGCAGGCGCCCCGCCGCCGCTGGCGGCCGAACCCCCACCTGCCGCTTCGCTGCCGCCGCTGCCCACGGCACCAACGCCCCCGGCGCCGTCCCCCACGCCCCACCGCATCGAGGTGCTGACCGTCGTCGGCACGTCGGAGGCGCGCACGGCCGGGTCGGCCCACCTCCTCAAGCCTCGCGACCTGGCGCGCATGCGGTACGACAACGTCGAGTCTGTCGTGAAGAGCGTCCCCGGCGTCTACGCACGCGGCGAGGACGGCTTCGGGCTGCGCCCGAACATCGGCATCCGCGGCACGGCGCCCGATCGCAGCAAGAAGGTGACGCTGATGGAGGACGGGATCCTACGAACCAGGATCCGCAAAGTGTTCCGCTATCCGGCGGCCGCGCGCGAGCTGGAGCTGTCCGGCGCCGTGATCGTACGCGCCACGATCGATGGCGCGGGCCGCCTCCTCGATCTCCGCGTCGCGGGCCCTTGCAGCGAAGGGATCCTGTGCGAGGACGCGCTCCGAACCATCCGCGCCGCCGCCCCGTTTCCCCCCTTGCCAGCGCCCCTCGGCGAGACCCTCTCGATCGACGTGCCCCTGACTTATGCGTTCGGTGGAGCGATCTGAGCGCGGCCGTTCTCTGGGGTAGAGGGAGACGCTTTGTGCCGAAACGCCAGAACGACCGCATGTGGCGGGTTCAAAGACGGGAGGCGCGGCTTCGCCGCGCCGGCTCGCCTCGGGAAACTCCGAGGGGGGCACGTGGGGGGCTGTCCGCAGCCCCCGCGGTCAGAATACTTCGAGCTCGGAGAAGCCGGGCTCGTCGCTCTGATCCATCAGGCTGGTGAACCGGACCGCTGACGCGTTCGCGAGGGGCGGGAAGACGGGGATGTCCAGGTCGCGATCGGGATCGGGGAGCAGGCGCTCCTCGCTCCACAGCACGCCGCCGGCCGCGTCCAGCACCTCGAAGCGGCCCTGGATGAAGTCGTAGCCGGACGCGTACTCGCGGTTGCCGCGCATCGCGATGCGCGAGACCGTCTGGGTCGCAGGGAAGTTGATCTGGAAGAACGGGATCGTCGTGCAGGTCGTGAGGCTGGCACAGTCGCCGTGGGCCGAGAACCAGCTGGTCTGCAGGTTGTTGTCCCAGCCGCTCGCCGTCGACCAGTTCGACGTGTTGTACTGGGTGCTCGACACGGCGGTGGCGCCAGGCAGCCGCGCCAGGTTCTGGCCCACGTTGAAGGTGCGACCGCGGAACGAGCCGTGCGTGTTCGAAGCGGTGAACGTGCCGCTGACCATGTCGGCGGGGACGATCACCGACACGCTGTCGACGGAGGCGCCCACCCAGGTGGTCGTCGCGGTGGCCTGCACCGGGAGGTTCCGTCCGGCCGGGTCGGTGATGGTCACCGGCTCGGCGATCAGGTTCGTGCCCAGGATCGCGACGGTGGTGCCCGGCAGCGCGTTGTCGGGGGTGTAATCGACGATGGTGGGCGCGCCCGGGGCCGAGGCCACCGTGAAGTAGAGCGTGTTGCTGACCAGGCCGCCCGCCGCCAGCCAGACCGGCGTCTGCCCGGTGGCGATCGCGGTCGGGATGTCGATGGTCGCGCGGGCGACCGGCCCGTCCGAGCCCGCGACGACCGTCGTCGCGTAGGCAGTGCCGTCGAAGATGATCGACCACCCCGCCGTGATGCCCTGCCCGTGTAGCTCGAGGACCACCTGCGTCCCGGCGGTGCCCTGCAACGGCGCGATCGACGTCAGCTGAGGCGCCGGACCGATGCCCCCCGCGCCCCCGACGGCCCCGCCGCCCGCGCCCGCGCCGCCCGCGCGTCCTCCGGCCCCGCTCCCTCCTGCGCCGCCCGCACCGCCCGCGCCGCCCTGGGGCGGATTCAGGCACACCCCCTCGGCGCACAGGCCCGAGGCGCAGGCGCCGCCCTTCGGGACGAGCAACTGCTTGGTGCTGGTGTCCACGTACCTCGTGCCGCTCGCGCACGTCAGGTACGTCTCCTGTCCCGGCTCGTAGGTCGGCAGGCGCGAGGTGTCGATGACCTCCGAGACGCAGCGCCCGTCCACGCAGGTCTGCCCGTCCGCGCAGTCGGTCCTGGCCACGCACGCCGAGACCAGACCGAGGCGCACGAACAGCGTCCGCTCCGGAACCAGCGACAGGACCGCCGTGCGGACCACCAGTGTCTGGCCGGCCTGGTCGAGCGCCACCAGCCGCACGCGCACCCGGTCCGCCGTGCCGCGGTCCGAATAGATGGCGTACGTGCCGGGCAGCGAGAACGGCTCGCCGATACGCCCCGACAAAGGCCGGTCGGTCGCCTCGCCGATGGGGATCCCGTTGGGAAGGCTGAACACCGTCAGGTGAACCGACGACAGCGGCGCCGGCGCGTCGAGATCGGTCGCCAGGCCCACGATGATCTCGGTGCGCGGCGTCTCCTTGCAGCCGAACCCTACCGCCACGAGCGCCGCCAGAAGCAAGGACCCGGCCCAAGATCTCATCGCGGCGACGATAGGGAGCGCCCCCGCCACCGTCAAGGTGCCGGCCGCGGACACGGAGGCGACCTGGGGCGACCTCACCCTTCGGGCGCGCGCGGCGCCTCGAGCCCCATGCGGCGCAGCGCCGCCATGACCTTCTTCAGGTCGTCCCAGGCTTCCTTCTTCCGGGCCGGCTCGCGCAACAGGTAGGCCGGGTGGAACGTGGGCATCAGCGGGATGCCCTCGTAGCTGCGGAAGTCGCCGCGCAGCCGGCTGATCGGCGAGTCGTCGCGCAGCAGGCATTGCGCCGCGAACTTCCCGAGGGCCACGATCACCCGAGGGCGGATCGCCCCGAGCTGCTTCTTCAGGAACGGCTCGCAGGCCGCGATCTCGTCGGGCTCGGGGTTGCGGTTCCCGGGCGGGCGGCACTTCACGACGTTGCAGATGTACACGTCCTGCCGCGCGTAGCCCATGGCCTCGATCATCTTGGTCAGGAGCTGCCCGGCCTTGCCCACGAAGGGCTCGCCCTGGGCGTCCTCGTCGGCGCCCGGCCCCTCGCCCACGAACACCAGGTGCGCGTCCGGGTTGCCGACGCCGAACACCAGGTTCTTGCGGCCCGCGCACAGCTTGCAGCGGCGGCAATCGCCCAGCTCCTCCCGCACCAGCTTCAGGCCGGCCGCGCCCCCGAGGGGTGCGGCGGCGGCGACCTCCGGGAGATCGAACGCCTCGGCGGCCGGCGCAGCGACCGCGCTCGACGATCCCGCTGCGGCCGCGGCCCTCCGGCGCCCGGTCGAGCCCAGCGGCACGCCGAGCAGGCCCGAGCGCGCGCGCAGGGCCAGATTCGTTCGCACGCCGGCCACCAGGCGCAGCAGCTCGTCCCGATCTCTATCGTCGGGCATTCGCGCCCCGCGCCACCGGCACGGCGACCGGCGCCCCCCGTACCAGCGCATCCGCGGCCAGCAAGGAGTAGAAGATGACCAGCGAATCGGCGGCCGTTCCCCCCTTGTCCGTCTGGTTGGCGGCGGCGGCCGCGGGGCTGGCGGGATCACCGTTGCGCCGCTCCAGCTCGGCGCGGATGGCGCGATATCCGTCCAGGAAGCGCGTCTCGGTCGACACCACGTAGGCACGCCCCAGCAAGGTCGCCACGCAAGCGTTCCAGCAGCGCTCGTCCAGCGCGCGCTTGACCCAGCCGTGCGGAATGGCGGGCGCCACTCGCTCGCGCAGCCACGCGCCCACGAACGGGGTGTCCCCCTCGCTGGCGATGACCGACAGCACCCGCGTGGCCGTCGTCGACGAGAAGTCGAACAGGGCGCCCGGGGTCTCGGGCTCGGTGGCGAAAAGGGGCGGCGCCTTCATGCCGAAGGCCCGCTCGACGAAGCGCCGGCCGGCCGCCAGCAGACCGCGATCCTCGACGACGCGGGCGTACTCGATCAGGCTCCAGGCCAGGAAACCGGGGTCCTGGAAGTCGCGTCCGGAGACGTCGGTCAGCTCGCCCAGGTACGCGGCCAGCACGCGAGCCGCCGTGTCGGCCCGGGCCGCCCGCCGGTTGTCGAAGACGCTCCCGGCCAGGCCGTTTTCGCCGAGCGCAGCCCTGAGCACCAGCGCGCAGTCGAACGCCGCCTCGTCGCCGGAGTCGTGCCCGATCGCGACGGGGACGTAGAACCTCCACACGTCCTCGATGAACGACCAGGCCACCTCGCGGTTGGCGGCGAAGCGACCGTCGCCCGACAGCGCCTGGTGGCGGGACCAGATCCAGATCGCGGCCAGCGTCCCGTGGAAGTCGCGATCCGTCGATCCGGGCCAGGGGGGCACGTTGCCCATGTCGTGGCCCGCGCTCGCCTGCCGCACCGCCAGGGCCGTCCCTGCCCGGTCGAAGTGCAGGAACGCCTGCGATCCGGAGCTCTTGAGGATCGGATCAGGCACGCCGGGTCCGTCCTCTCCCGCCGTGCGAGGTCGCCGCCGCCAGGGGCCGCACGACGCCGCTGTGGCGGCGACCGCGGGCGGTGGCCAGCGTCCGACCGGCGGCGCCGCCCAGCACCGGCGCCAGCCGATCCCACAGATCGTCGGCGATCCGATCCTTGGGGGCGCGGGACAGCTTCTCCTCGCGCCCGTCGGCGTACAGCAAGGTCACGGCGTTCTCGTCGCTGCCGAACCCGATCCCCGGCAGGCCCACGTCGTTGAGGACGATGAGGTCGCAGCGCTTCTCGACGAGCTTCTCGCGGGCCCGCGCGCGCATCAGCTCGTCCTCGGTGCCGATCTCCGCGGCGAACCCGACCAGCAGCGGCCGGCGGCCGGCGCGGGCGCGGCCGAGCTCCGCCAGCAGGTCGGGGTTGGCCACCAGGCCGAGCTCGGAGGCGGCGCCCTTCGCGCGGCGCGAGAGCTTGCCCGGCACCCGCCCCGCCGGCCGGAAGTCGGCGACGGCGGCGGACATCACCACCACGTCGGCCCGTCCGGTGGCCGCACCGAGCGCCGCGCGCATCTGCTCGGTGGTCTCCACGTCCTGGCGAACGATCGGCGCGCCGGGATCGCTCGGCGGCGTGTCCAGCGCGACGGGGCCCGCGATCAGCGTGACCTCGGCGCCGCGCCGAGCTGCCGCGCCGGCCAGCGCGAACCCCATCTTCCCCGACGACCGATTGCCGAGGAACCGGACGTCGTCGATCGGCTCCTGGGTGGGTCCCGCCGTCACGACCACCTTGCGCCCGGCCAGATCCTGCACGGTCAGGAGGCGCGCCGCCGCCGCAGCGATCTCGGGCGGCTCGATCAAGCGGCCCTCCCCCACCCAGCCGCAGGCCAGGTCGCCGCGGTCGGGCCCGACGGTCCGGAACCGACCAAGGGCGAGCAGCTTGCCCAGGTTCTGCTGGGTGAGCGGGTTGGACCACATGTTCACGTTCATCGCCGGCGCCAGCAGCACGGGGCCCCGGCTGGCCAGCACCACCGCCGTCAACAGGTCGTCGGCGCGCCCGCCCGCCAGTCGCGCGATGACGTCGGCGGTGGCGGGTGCCACCACGATCAGCTCGGCCTCGTCGCCGATGCGGATGTGCCCGATGCGCGCCTCGGCGTCGGCGTCGAACAGGTCGTCGGCGACGGGGTTCCCGGACAGGGCCTGCAGCGTCAGCGGGGTGATGAACTTCTTGGCGGCGTCGGTCATGACCACCTGGACGCGAGCCCCGCTCTTCACGAGGAGGCGGCACAGCTCTGCCCCCTTGTACGCGGCGATGCCGCCCGTGATCCCCAGAACCACGCTCTTGTTTTCGAGACCGGCCATGGCTGAAGTGCGGACAAACTTACCTCAATCTCGCCCGCGAGGGGCCACACTGAGGACCGGGTTTCCACGAAGGAGGAGCCCCCAGCCGGGACCGTCCGGCCGGCATCAGGCGGAAAATGTCCAACGCCCGCCCCGCACGGTATAAAAAAGAGCACCTTGGCTGCGGGTGAGTTCCCACGACGGTTCGGGTCGTACGTGCTGCTCAAGCAGCTCGCGCGCGGAGGGATGGGCGAGCTGGACCTGGCCGTGACCGGCGGTCGCGGCATGGAGAAGCTGTGCGTGATCAAGCGGGTGCTGCCGCACCTGCTCGCCTCGGACAGCGTCCAGCGCTTCCGCGAAGAGGCGATGGTGGTGGTGCGGCTCTCGCACGGAAACCTGGTGGGCGTCCTCGACGCCGGTCGCGAGGACGGCGAGTTCTACCTGGCCATGGACTTCGTGGAGGGCAAGGACCTGCTCGCCACCTGGAACCAGTGCGCCGCCAAGCGGATCGCCTTCCCCATCGAGATCGCCGCGTACATCGTCAAGGAGCTCGCCCGCGGGCTGGCCTACGCCCACGCCTACCGCGACCTGCGCCTCGTCCACCGCGACATCTCGCCGGCGAACGTGCTGCTGTCGTACAGCGGCGAGGTGAAGCTGACCGACTTCGGCCTGGCCACCTCGAAGCTGAAGGAGCAGAAGACGGCGCCCGGGATCATCTTCGGCAAGCTCGCGTACCTCGCGCCCGAGCAGGCGCGCGGCCAGACCCTCGATCGGCGCACCGACCTCTACGCGGCGGGGATCCTGTTGTGGGAGATGCTGACCGGACAGCAGCTCTTCCCCATCAAGCAGGACAAGCCGGCCGCCGCGCCGCCGCCGCCTCCGCCCGCCTCGAACGGCCAGGCCGTCGATCCGGCGGCGGGCGGCGCTGGACCGGGCGCGGGCGCCGCGGGGTCGCCCGCCCGCAACCCGACGGTGGACGTCCTCGAGAAGCTGCGGAACCCGATCATCGTTCCACCGTCGTCGCTGACCGGACGCGTGCCGCCGGGGCTCGACGCCATCGCGTTGCGCGCGCTGGCCGTCGATCCGTCGGACCGCTACCAGACGGGCGAGGCGCTGCGCGCGGACCTGGCGTCGTTCCTGGCCAAGAACGCGCCCGAGACCGACGCGGCCACCCTGGCCACCTTCATGACCCGCCTGTTCCGCGAGCAGATCGAGAGCGAGCGCACCGAGCGCGACCGCCTGCTGTTGCAGTCCTCCTCGCTGCTGCCGGGGACGCATGGCATGAGCACGGGCACGCGCGCCGGGACGGTCGAGCGCGCCCCCGATGACGACTCGACCGGCTGGCGCAAGCTCGAGAAGCCGGCGCGGACCTCGAGCGCCTCGGCCGAGCTGACGGCGTCGAGCCCGTCGGGGCCGTCGTCTCCGTCCTCGCGGGTGTCGGCCGGCCTCATCTCCGGGCTGGTCTCCCGGGCGCCGCGCGACCGGCGCGCCGCCTCCGATCGCCGCGTGACCCTGTCCGAGATGTCGGCCGGCTCCGCCACGACCGGGACCGTCGACTCGCGCGAGATCGCGGGCGGCGGGCTGTCGGGCGAATCGGGCGGCTCGGAGGACCGCCGCATCGGGACCACCATCGGCGGGCGCTACATCCTGCGACGCCTGTGCGGCGAAGGGGCGATGGGCCGCGTCTATGAGGGGCACCACATCGACATCGGCCGGCGCGTCGCCATCAAGATCCTGCATCCGACCTACCGCCACACGCCCGAGGTCGTCGAGCGGTTCCGCCGCGAGGCGCGCGCCGCATCGAAGATCGGCCACCCCAGCATCGTCGACGTGACGGACTCGGGCACCACCGCCGATGGCGCGTTCTTCTTCGTGATGGAGTACCTCGAGGGGATCGACCTCGAGCAGCTCATCCACCGGGACGGCGCCTTGTCGCTCGAGCGGGGGCTGCTCATCGCCGCGCAGGTGTGCCGCGCGCTGATCGCGGCCCACGCCGCGGGGATCATCCACCGCGATCTCAAGCCGGCGAACGTCATGTTGATTCGCCAGCGGGACGAGGAGGACTTCATCAAGCTGCTCGACTTCGGCATCTCGAAGCAGAGCGACCTCGATCCCGAGGGCGGCGCCCGGCACCTGGGGTTGACCAACCCCAACGTCGCCGTCGGGACGCCCATCTACATGGCCCCCGAGCAGGCCGCCGGCCACCCGGCCGATGCGCGCGCCGACGTGTACGCCGTCGGTGAGCTGCTGTACGAGATGCTCACCGGGAAGCCCCCCTTCTCGGGCAACGACGTGATGGTGGTCTTCCACAAGAAGGCCACCGAGACGCCGCCCCCCATCCGGCAGGTGCGCCCCGACGTGCCGGTCGCGGTCGACGAGATGCTCACCCGGGCCATGTCGCGGAGGCCCGACGATCGCCAGCCGAACATGACGGCCCTCAAGGACGAGGTCCTCGGCTGCCTGGCCAGCTTGAGCCAGGCGCCCGCTCTGCCGTCGTTGTCGCCCGCGCCGCCCTTGCCCGCGGCGCAGGGCGCCGGACCCACGCCGCTGCCCACCCCCGCCGTCAGCGGAGCGACGCCGCTTCCCGCCAGCGCGATCTCGACACAGAACATGCGGCCGCGCCCCACCGTGACCGCGCGCTCCGTGGTCGTCATCGCCGCCGGGCTCGCGGGGATCACGGCCACGTCGCTGTTTCTCGTGGGTCGCAACGGAGAGGCCCCGCGCTCGCGGCCCACGGCGATCTCCACGATCCCGGCGCACGCGCCGGCGCGCCCCGCGGCTCACGCGCCGAGCAAGGCCGCTCCCGCTGCCGAGCCCCCGCGCGCCGTGCCCACCCCGAGCGTGGCGACCGTCGCGGCGGGACCGGCGGCGGGCCAAGACACGAGCCAGCGCGCCGGTCGAGACCCACGGGGGCGGTCGCCCGAGGGTGCCGGCTCCGGCGACGCGGCGCCGGGCGTGTCGCCGCTGCCCCTGCAATCGCGAACGCCGGCTCACCAGCGCCGTGCCGCCGCGATCGGCGCTGGCGCCGTGGCCGCCGCGGGGCCTGGCCCAGCCACGGCTCCGACGGCGCCGCCTGGCCTTTCGCCGACGGTCTCACCCCGCAGCAGGAAGACCGGCCCTGGCCCCGCGTCGTCCCCGGGCGGACCGTCACCGGCGAACGCGCCGCCCGCCGAGCTGTTGCAGCGCGGGCGCGCCGCCTTCGCCCGCGGCGACTTCCCGGAGGCCGTGCGTTTCGGGCGGCTCACCGTGGGCGCGGGCGACGTCCTGGCCGGCCGTCTCCTGCTCGGCGACGCCTTCTACAAGATGAACCGCTTCGCGGACGCCCTGCGCGAATACGACGCCGCCGCCCAGGTCGCCCCGACGAACCCGCTCGCGCGCCGCGGCCACGAGCTCGCCACCGCCCACATGGCGGCGACGTCGCCGCCGTAGGGACCGCGCTCCCGGGCGCGGCGGCCCGGCGAGAACCTCACGGACAGCCGGTCTCGGGCTCGCGATGGGCGAGCAGCGTCATCTCCGCCGAGGGCTGGCCGGCGCCCGGGCCCAGCGGCACGCGCCTCGCCGTCGAGAATCGCAGGCGCGCCGCCGGCTGCCCCGTCGCCGCCTTTCCGGCGGGCGACGACGCCAGCTCGGCCGCGACCCGATCGAGCTCGACGTCCGCCAGCAGGATGAGGTCGTCCTTGTCGAGCTGGCGCAGGACCTCGAGCGCCTCGGCCAGAACCCCGGCCGGGGAAGGAATGCCCACCGCCGGCGCGGCCGCCGTCGTCTTGGTCGCCGTCGTTCCGACCTCCGCCCAGCGCGGCGCCTTGGTCCGATCGTTCTCGGCCAGGCGCACCGTGAAGCGGCGCCCGACGAGCGCGCCGAGCGGCCGGTCGAGGAGGCGCAGCCGCTCGAGCGTGACGACGCGCTGGCCGGGCTCGAACGCCGCGGGCGCGCCGTGGATGTCCAGCTCGCCCCCGCGCGCGTCGTCCTTCAGCGACGCCCCCCCGCTCCCCGGCCCCGGCGCGGCCAGCATCGTCACGAGCATCGGCTCCTCGAGCCGCCGCCCCGCCGCGGCGCCATAGTGCGGATACTCGCGCACCAGGATGGTCTCGGTCTCGATGATCAGCCGCCCGGTGCGGACCGTGCACCCGTCGACCGCCTCGGTCGTCATCGACGCGCGCGCCTCGTGCTCGGGAAAGCCCCCCATGCGGGTCGGACCGCCGCAGGCCGCGCCGATGGCCACCGTCGCGGCGGCCAGCAGCAGCGCCAGCTTCTTTGCCCCCCCTGCCGCCACGCGCACGCGGCTCAGCGGTGGCGCTCGTCCATCAGCTTCGTGAACCGCTCGAACAGGTAGCACGAGTCGTTCGGGCCGGGCGACGCCTCCGGGTGGTACTGCACGCTGAACACCGGCAGGTTGTCGTGGCGCATGCCCTCGACGGTCTTGTCGTTCAGGCTGACGTGGGTCAGGACCGCCCGCCCCTCCATCGAGGCGACGTCCACGGCGAACCCGTGGTTCTGCGACGTGATCTCGACCTTGCGCGTGCCGAGGTCCATCACCGGGTGGTTCGCGCCGTGGTGCCCGAACTTCAGCTTGTAGGTCTTGCCGCCCAGCGCCTGGCCGAGGATCTGGTGGCCGAGACAGATCCCGAACACCGGGATCTTCGACTTCACCAGCTCGCGCGCCGCCTCGACCGTGTAGGGCAGCGCCGCCGGATCGCCCGGGCCGTTCGACAGGAACACCCCGTCGGGCCCCAGCTCGAGCACCTGCTTGGCCGGCGTCGAGGCCGGCACGACCGTCACCTTGCACCCGCTCGAGCGCAGGTGGCGCAGGATGCCACGCTTGATGCCGAAGTCGTAGGCGACCACGTGGTGGCGCGCCGGCGGCTTCTCGGCGAACGGCGCGGCCCCACCCGTGGCCCCGCTCGTCCCTAGCCAGAGCGTCTCGTCCCACGTGTACGTCTGGGGCGCCGTCACCTCGCGCACCAGGTCCCGCCCGTCGAGCGCTGGGTGCTTGCGCGCCTTCTCGACCGCGGCGGCCGGGTTCGCCACGTCGCGCGTGATGACCGCGCGCTGCGCGCCGGTCTCGCGCAGCCGGCGCGTGATGGCGCGCGTGTCGATGTCGGCGATGCCGGGGATGCCGTACTGGGCCAGGAACGTGCCGAGGTCCGACTCGGCCCGCCAGCTCGACACCACCGGCGAGAGCTGCCGGACCACGAAGCCGGCGCACCAGGGGCGCGCCGACTCGAAGTCTATCGGGTTGACGCCGACGTTGCCGATCTCCGGCGCGGTCATGGTGATGATCTGCCCGCGATAGGACGGATCGGTCAGCACCTCCTGGTACCCGGTGATCGCCGTGTTGAACACGATCTCGCCGGCCGAGTCGGCCGCTGCGCCGAAGCCGCACCCCCGGAAGACCGTTCCGTCCTCCAGCGCCAGCAGCGCCGGAACCATCTCTTTCGTCGTCTCAGCCAAAACGTTTCTCCTCGGCGTAGGCCAGGTTTCCGCCCACGATGGTCAGCATGGCACGCCCGCGCGCCGCGCGACCACCGAAAGGCGTGTTACGGGACCGCGAACGCAGCGCGGCCGGCTCCACCATCCAGGGTGCCTCCGGATCGATGACGGTCACGTCGGCCACGGCGCCCGGAGCCAGCGTGCCGCCCGGCAGCCCCAGCCCCGACAACCCGAGGATCTCCGCCGGGCGCGTCGACAGCAGCGAGACCCAGCGCGAGGGCGAGATGACCCCATCCCGCACCAGCTCGAGCGACAGCGCCACCGCCGTCTCGAGGCCGATGATCCCGAAGGCCGCCTGCTCGAACTCGACGTCCTTCTCGATGGGCGAGTGCGGCGCGTGGTCGGTCGCGATGGCGTCGATGGTCCCGTCGGCGAGCCCGGCCCGCAGCGCGGCCTGATCGGCGGCTGTGCGCAGCGGCGGGTTGCACTTGGCGTGCGTGTCGTAGGCGGCGCACGCCTCGTCGGTCAGCGTCAGGTGGTGGGGCGTCACCTCGCAGGTGACGGGAAGCCCGCGCGCCTTGGCTGCGCGCACCAGCGCGACCGACTCGGCGGTGCTGACGTGGGCGACGTGATAGCGCGCGCCGGTCAGCGCGCAGATCTCGATGTCGCGCGCCACCATCGACGACTCGGCGGCCGCCGGCTGCGCGCGAATCCCGGCGCGCGTCGCGACCACCCCCTCGTTCATGGCCCCGCCCTGCGACAGCGTCAGGTCCTCGCAGTGCTGGATCACGGGGAGCCCGAACGTGCGCGCGTACTCCATCGCGCGCCGGAGCAGCTCGGCGTTCATGACCGGGCGGCCGTCGTCGGAGACGGCGACGATGCCCGCGTCCTTCATCTCGGCGATCTCGGCCAGCTCCTCGCCCTTCTGCCCCTTGGTGATGGCGCCGATCGGGTACACCCGGGCCAGGCCCGCGGCGCGCGCGCGCGCCACGATCAGCTCGGTCACGGCGCGGCAGTCGTTGGGCGGCGTCGTGTTCGGCATGGCGCACACCGCGACGAACCCGCCCGCCACCGCCGCCTGCGTGCCGGTGACGATGTCTTCCTTGTATTCTTGCCCCGGCTCACGGAGGTGCGTGTGCAGGTCGATGAAACCCGGCGCCACCCACAGCCCGCGCACGTCCAGCACCCGCGTCCCCGGCGCCGCGGAGGCCGCCAGCCCCGCCCCGACCGCGCTGACGCGCCCGTCGCGAAGGAGCACGTCCACCTCGGAATCGAAGTTCCGTCCCGGGTCGATGACCCGACCGCCGCGCAAGCAGAGATCCAAAGCGCCTAGTCAATAGGACCCCGCGCCCCCGCCGTCAACCGGAAACGGGGAGAGGGCGCGGCGCCCACGGCCGGTGATCCCGGCCGAGACGGGTGAGGTGTCCGGCCGCTCGTCAGGAGGGGGACCTGCCACCGCAAGCTGCGGAGGTAGCCCCGAATTCGAGCCGGGAGCGGCCCCTCCTCGAAGCGGTCCAGCGCGGTGAGCGACCAGCCGCCCGGCGGAGCCAGCGCGGCGGCGAGCGCTGTGACGGTGCGGGCGTGCCGTGGCCCCAGCGCCAGCCCGTCGGTCGCGGCAAGCAGCGCGCGCAGCTCGTCGATCTCGCGCAGCGCACGAAAGGCATCGAAGATCGCGGCGGCTGTCTCGGGACCCTCGCGCCACGAGCGAGCCGGGAACAGCTCGCTCACGACCCGGGGCCCGGTCCCGCCGCAATCGTAGCGAGCGCAGCCCGCGAAGCCCTCCGTCTGCAAGCGGTCATGAAGCTCGCAGCGGTTGGACACCGTCAGATGGCGGCAGGCGGCGCCGGCTGGCTTGTCGAACGCGAAGAGCGGCGAGCGGTCGAACGCGAGCGCCACACAGCACAGTCCGGCACACCGGGAACAATCCGCGCGGGCGCCACCGGCCGTCGACGTCTCCATGACTGCAAGGGACGCTGGACGTCACGGATGTTGCGCTCCGGCGTGCCAGCGGGAGCGGACGCCTCGGCAGCCGAAGGGCGCGACGACGCGCCGCGGACGAGGCAGCGGAAGCGGAGAAGCCGACCGATTATTTTCGCAACATTCCAGGCCGCCGCGCACCCTTCCATAGGGGGACCTTCCCATGCCCAGACTTGCACCGAAACCACGCGCGAAGCCCGCTCGAGACGCGGCGGCCGCCGACGAACGAGAACGCCACCAGGCCGCGCGCGACGACGGCGCGCTGGTCCTGTACCAGAGCAAGTGGGAGCGCCGAATCTCGCGCTTGCAGCGCGCTCACCCCGCGCGGTGGTGCGTTCCCGGGTGGTCGGACGAGGAGGTGCGCGACGCCCTGACGTTGCGGCTCATCGAGGTCCTGCGGGCGCCCGAGACGGCCCCGGCGGCGGCCGAGCCGTCGGGCAAAGAATGGGGCCTGCGGGTGATCGAGTGCCAACTCGCGCTCTTGCGCAAGACCTTCCGCCTGCGGACGCGAACCGCCGACCTCCGCAACGCTCCCCTCCCCGCCCGCGGCCCGACCGAGGAGGAGCGCTGGCTCGAACGCGAGGCGGAGGCCGGGCGCGCCGTCGCCAGCCACCTCGCGGAGCTGGGCCTCAACCGCCCACAGCGACGCTGGCTCGCCGCCCTTCGACAGGGCGCGCGGGCCGGCGCGTTCTTCCAGGCCAGCGACGCCCCCAACCTGAGCGCCGCCTCTCGCCTGCTGGGCAAGAACCGCTCCTCCGCCCAGCGCGCCTTCCGCGAGCTGCAAGCCCGCTTCGACCGCGAACGCCGCAGGCTGGGGTGAGGCCGCTCGGCCCGTGCGGAATCACGACGTCGCTCAGCCTGAGCTCCCCGTCGAAGATCTTGGCCACCATGTTCGCGGGCGCGGCGAGAACGTCCTCGTAGGTGGCACGCCGGCGGGCGGGATCGGCCATGGGGTAGGGCAGGATCCTGCCCCGCCTTCGGTCGCCACAGGCCCATGCGGCGAAAGATGAGCACGCGCAGGACGCCCCCGGACACCGTCAGATGGGAGCAGCGATGAAGCACTTGCCACGAGCGACCGCGGGGTCCTGGAGCGGAATGATGCTGGCCCTGGCCCTCGCTTGCACCAGCGCCTGCTCGTCGTCATCCCCGCCCGGCGGGCCCGGAGGCGCCGCGGGAGCGGGGCCGGGTGGCGCCGCCGGAGCGGCGCTGGGGGGCGCCGGCGGCGCGGCGCCGGCGAGCCTCGGCCAGGGCGGGCATGTCCTGGTCGCCGAGATCCTCGAATCGGCCTCCACGAACTCCCGTTCGATGAAGGTCGAGATCTTCGCGGACGCGAGCGCCGAGCGAACCATCGGTCCTCCGACGGCGCTCGAGGAGCAGACCGGTGGAGGCCTCGGCCCCCTGGACGGAACGCCGAAGAGCTTCCCGCCGGGCTCCACGGAAGCGCTGGTGTTCGTGCAGACCCTGGCCCGGGTGAACGACGTCTCGGCCATCCCCATCCGCCGGGACTGTACGAAGTCGACCTCGTTCGGAACGACGACCACCGTGAGGGTCAGCGGCAAGACCAGCGGCGACCTCCAATGCATCGACTCCGAGTCGGACGCGGGTGACGTCACGACCGGCGAGGCGCTGTACGAGGCCTGCCACGCGCTCGAACGGTCCCTCTGAACCCACTCTCCGGGCACACTGTCCCTCGGGAGCAGAGCGACAACGACTACAACCAGATTGCGAGGTTCTAGGCGCGACTGGCGCTGGGACTCAGCTCTCGGCCTCGCCGCCGCCGAACAGGTACAGCACGGCCATCCGGATCGCCACGCCTCGCGCGACCTGGTCCAGGATCACGGCGCGGGGGCCGTCGGCGATGGCGGGATCGATCTCGACGCCGCGGTTCATGGGGCCCGGGTGCATCACGATGGCGTCGGGGCGGCAGGCTTCCAACCTCCGCGCGTTCAGGCCGAAGTAGCGCGAGTACTCGCGCGTGTTCGGGAACAGCGGGGTACCGAAGCGCTCCTTCTGGATGCGCAGCATGATGACGACGTCGGCGCCGTCCAGCGCCGGCTCGATGCGGTCGTGGACGACGGCGCCCAGCTCGGCCGCGCCGGCCGGCAGCAGCGTGCGTGGGCCGGCGACGTGGACCTCGGCGCCCAGCTTGCGCAGCGCGAAGATGTCGGAGCGCGCGACGCGGCTGTGGGTGATGTCCCCGCAAATGGCGACCTTCAGGCCGGCCACCTTGCCCTTGTGCGCGCGGATGGTCGAGCAATCGAGCAGCGCCTGCGTCGGGTGCTCGTGCGCCCCGTCGCCGGCGTTCACGACGGACGCGCGGATCCGCTTCGCGAGCAGCGCCGCGGCGCCCGCCTGCGCGTGCCGCACCACCACGATGTCGGGCGACATGGCGTCGATGTTCTGGGCGGTGTCGACCAGCGTCTCGCCCTTCACCGTCGACGAGGCCGAGCCCGAGATGTTGATGGCATCGGCCGACAGCCGCTTGGCGGCGATCTCGAACGAGGTGCGCGTGCGCGTCGACGGCTCGAAGAACAGGTTGACGACGGTCTTGCCCCGCAAGGTGGGGACCTTCTTGATGGGGCGCGACGCGATCTCGCCGAAGCGCTCGCCCAGATCCAGGATGGTCGTCAGATCCTCGGCCGAGAGGGTCTCGACGCCGAGCAAGTGCTTGTGGGCGAAGGCCGTCATGAGGGTCGCCGCTCTCGTAGCACCACGCGGTCTGGCTCGCCACGCTCTTTGAGCAGGACGCGCACGGATTCGCCGGCGGTCGTCTGCACGGCGGCGCCCACGAAATCCGGCTGGATGGGCAGCTCGCGGCGGCCGCGGTCGACCAGGACCGCCAGCTTCACGGCCCGCGGCCGGCCGTAGTCGCCGAGCACGTCCATGGCCGCGCGGATGGTCCGCCCCGTGTAAAGGACGTCGTCCACCAGCACCACCATGCGCCCCTCGATCGGCTCGGGCAGCTCGGTCGGCCCGATCTCGGGCTTGGGCAGGCCGCGAAACACGTCGTCCCGGTACAGCGAGATGTCCACCGCGCCCAGCGTCGGCCGCGGCGTATCCCCCGACGCGCGGATCAGCTCGGCCAGGCGCGCGGCCAGGTAGGCGCCGCCCGTGCGCACGCCGACCAGATAGATGGCGTCCCCCTCGTGACCGACGCGCTCGACCAGCTCATAGGCCATGCGCTTCAACACGCGCGCCATGCCGGCCGCGTCCAGGATCTCGCGCCGTTCGATCAGGTCGGCGTCGGGCGGCGGCAGGCGGGGCATCGGGTGTCAGAAATAGTACCGCAACGCCACGTCTTCGAAGAGGCCGCGCACGGTCGTCACGCCCGCGACGCCGAGGGACCAGATCGTCGCGTCGCCCGCGTGCTCGAGCCCGAGCTGCAGGCCGCTGCGCAGCGCGAGCGCCAGGGCCGGAACGCCGATGAACCCGAGCTGGAGCTCGGCCTCCAGATCGGCGCCGAGGCGGGCCACGTACGCCGTGCTGGCCGAGCCCGCGCCCTTGAAGAAGACCAGCGACAGCTCGGGGTTCGCGGAGACGGCCAGGTGCTTCCAGCTCGAGAGCAAGATCGAGCCGCCCAGGACCGGCCCCAGGCCGAGGTAGCTGTCGAGCGCCCGGCCCCCCTCGGTGCCGCCCCCGAGCGCGACCGCCAGCCCGGCGTTCCAGGCCAGGTTCCGCCCCACCCACCGGCGGACGGCCAGCTCGCTGACGTTCACGGAGGGGCACGCCCCGGCCGAGGACATGGCCGCCACCGGGCAGCCGGTCGACGCCCGCAGAGCGAACGCCGACAGCCGCGAGGCCACCGGCCGCACCTGGACACCCCAGGCGTCGCGAACGGCCTCATGGTCCGACTCGGCGGCGGTGCCGTCGAGGATCGGGAGGTGGCGCTCGTCGGACGGGGCCGGCGGCGCGGGCGCCGCGATCGGAACGCCGCCAGGGCCCGCGACCTCGCCCACCGGCGCGGGAACGGGCGGCGTCGGGCCGGTCGAACGGGGAGTCTCCCCCGGCAGGGCCAGCGGGGGCGCGACCGGCCGGGCTCCCGAGCCGGCAGGCGCGCCCGTCGCAGGACTCGGCGCGGGCGTGACGGACCCCGTCGCTGGCGGCGACGTCGCCGGCGCGGCCGGCGCCGTCCGGGCGGCGGGCGTGCTCAGCCCAGACCCCGCCCCCAGCGCCGGCGCCCCGGCGGACAGGCCAGCGGCGATCACCGGCGCGAGCCAGCCGCCAACCCGCCGCCCGCGGCGCGCCGGGTGCCTCAATTGGACCCCGACCACAAGCAGATGCCGCTGCCCGCGGGCACTCCGGCCGCTGCCGTGACGTCACAGAAGTATTTCTCCGCCTCGCGCGAGCAGCTCATGCCGGGGCCGCAGGCCTCGTAGCAACCATAGAGCGGCCGATCCACGCCGCGCTGACCGCACACGCTGCCCGCCGGACACGCGTCGGCTCCCATGACGGCGCCGGGCAGGCACCCGAGCGACAGGCACGCACCACGCGGGAAGCGCGGATCGTTGACGCGGCAATAGGCGCCGAGCGGACACTCGGCGCGGTGAACGCACGGGTCGCCGATGCGCGCCGTCTTCTTGAAGCAGGTCAGGTGCATCAGATCGCAGGTGTCACCGCCCGCCTCGTCGAACCCCGCCTGGGCGGCGCAGTCGAGGTCGTCCTTGCAGGAGCCGGCCAGCGGCGGCGCGTCGAGCGTCGTGCAATAGCCCAGCGTCAGATCGTCGGTCGGATCGTCCACCGTCGCGTTGTTGCTGCGCACGACCGGCAAGCAGAGCTGCCCCGCCGCGCAGTCGCTGTTCTTGCCGCAAAAGCCACCGCAAAACGTCCGGTTCTTGCCGGTCGGGTTGTGCAGATCGCGGTCCACGCACTCGCCGCTGCGGCAGTCCGTGGCCGCCGCGCACGCGTCGCCCACGGACTTCGCGCCGACGCCTGGCTGGCACAGGAGCAAGGACGACCGGGTGCCCGCGGGGAGGCAGGCCTGGTTGGGCGGGCAGTCGCGCTCGGCCTGGCAGGGCGTCCCCGCGACCAGCACGCGCGGCGTGCACATCCCGAGGCGCGCCACCGAGCCGTTCGGCAGCGGGGTCGAGTAGTCGTCGAGGCACACGCTGCCCGCCGCGCAGTCGCGGTCTGTGCGGCAGAGCGCGCTGCAGAACGGCGCGCCGCCGGTCCGCGCCACGCACAGCGAGTCGTCGGCGCAGCGCAGGCCGGCCGCGGGGTCGGGCGAGCAGGCCGCCCCGTAGGGCAGCGCCCCCACGCGCGGCGGGATGCAGGACAGATAGGCGGTGTCGCCCGTGGCGCCGACCGCCTGGGTCGGCGCGCAGATCTCGCCCGGCGGACAGGCGGCGTCGGCGCCCTGCTGGGTGACCTGCAACGTGGCCAGGCCGGCCTGCCCGTGGACCTGACCGCAGCGGCGGCCGAGGCACACACCCGCGCCGGTCCGGTCGGCCAGAAACTTGGCCGCCCCGCCCTGCTTCGCCGAGAACGGCGGCGCGCTGCAGAACATCGCGACCGGACAGTCGGCGTCCGTCGTGCAAGCGTTCGAGCACCGGTGCGCGAGGCACCCGCTGCCGAGGTAGCCCCCCTGGGTCTCGCAGGCGTAGGGGCCGTCCTCGGGCTGGCAGTCGCTGCCGGCGGGCGGGTACATGTTCGCGATCAGCGTGGTCAGGCACATACCGGCGTAAGCGCCCGACGAGGCGTTGGCCGGGGCCACCGCGGCCGGGGCGAGGCCCAGCGCGCACGCCTCGCCCTTGGGGCACGCGGCGCCGGGCGCGCAGGCGGCGAGCGAGCCTGGCAAGCAGTAGCTGAAGGTGTCGCCGAGCTGGTTCGCGGCGCACGCCATGGGCGTCCCCACCGGAAGCGGCGACGGCGCGACGACGGGTCCGCACTCGGCGGTGGTGGTGCAGGCCTTCGTGCAGTAGCCGTCCCAGCAGACGCCGCCCGCGCAGTTCGCGTCGACGGTGCAGCAGGCGCCGAGCCCCCGCTTCT
>Ga0068853_100000908_pt1 | contig 20659 bp, 15 predicted proteins | sample KBSCornC32_FD_65655 | JGI IMG/M metagenome (GOLD analysis project Ga0068853, IMG submission 65655) | Corn rhizosphere microbial communities from Kellogg Biological Station, Michigan, USA - KBS Corn C3-2 | ecosystem: Host-associated > Plants > Roots > Rhizosphere > Soil ...
CGGCGTCGAGCCGAACTCGGTGAGGTTGGCGAGGATCGGTACCTTCACCGCGTGCCTGAAGCGGCGATAGTCGTCGAGCGTCTGCATCGCTTCGGGGAAGATCATGTCGGCACCGGCCTCGACGTAGGCGACCGCGCGCTCGATCGCGGCGTCGACGCCCTCGACCGCGGCCGCGTCGGTGCGTGCCATGATCACGAATGCGGGATCGGTGCGTGCATCGACGGCCGCCTTCACGCGGTCGACCATCTCGCCTTTCGAGACGACTTCCTTGCCCGGGCGATGGCCGCAGCGCTTCTGCCCGACCTGGTCCTCCATGTGCACCGCGGCGACGCCGACGTTGACGAACGAGCGGATCGTGCGCGCGATGTTGAATGCGCCGCCCCACCCCGTGTCGATGTCGACCAGCAGAGGCATCTGCGTCGCGTCGACGATGCGGCGCGCGTCGGTGAGCACGTCTTCCATCGTGCTGATGCCGAGGTCGGGCATGCCTAGCGAATTCGCCGCCACGCCGCCGCCGGAGAGATAGAGCGCCTTGTAGCCGACGCGCCGGGCCATCAGGCCGGCGTACGCGGTGATCGCCCCGACGACCTGCAGCGGCCGCTCCTCGGCGACGGCCGCACGGAACTTCGCGCCGGCGGAAGGGCTGGTCATGGATGTGCTCCGGATGCTGACGATGCGTCAGCCCTACATTTTAACCCAGTCGGGTCGTACGTCGCCGGCAGGCGTCGTCAGGCGCCGCCCGCGACGACCGCGGGCACCGCATCGGCCCAGCGCTCGATCGGCGCCGGCCGGCCGAGCAGGAAGCCCTGGCCGAACTCGCAGCCCATGCGCAGCAGCGCGTTGCGCTGCGCCGCGGTCTCGATGCCTTCGGCGATGACCTGGATGCCGAGCGCGCGCGCGAGCGCGAGGATCGCCGCGACCACGGTCGTCGTCGCCGGCATGCCCTCGTCGAGCGCGTGCACGAACGAGCGGTCGATCTTCAGCATGCGCAGCGGCAGCGAGTGGAGGTAACTCAGGGACGAATAGCCGGTGCCGAAATCGTCGAGTGCGGCGCCGATGCCGAGGCCGCGCAACCGCTCGAGCGTCGCGCGCACGCGCTCGGGATCGTCGAGCAGCGACCCTTCGGTGACCTCGACGATGAGGCGCGCGGGGTCGAGGCCGGTGCGCTCGAGCAGGCGCACGAGGCGGCGATCGAAATCGGCGTGCTGCAGGTGCAGCGCCGAGACGTTGATGGTCAGGAACGGCCGGCTCTCGTGCAACCGTTGGATCAAGCCGCAGGCCGCTTCGAACACGCGCCAGTCGATCGCCTCGATGTGGCCGCCGTCCTGCGCCACGCGCAGGAACGCGGCCGGGCCCAGCACGCCGTCGCGCGGGTGGTTCCAGCGCATGAGCGCCTCGTAGCCGACGACCTCGCCGTCGGCGAGGCGGCAGAACGGCTGGAAGTACGGCTCGAACTCGCCGCGGCGCAGCGCCTGGCGCAGCTCGCCTTCCATCGCGAGCACGTCGATCGCGGTCTTCGCGAGCGTGTCGTCGAACAGCATGTAGCGCTTGCGACCGAGCTCCTTGGCCCGGTACAGGGCGATGTCCGCGTCGCGCAGCAGTTCGTCGGCGACGACGTAGTTGCCGTCGCCGATCGCGATGCCGATGCTCACCGACGGATCGAGTTCGCGCCCGGCCAGTTGCAGCGGCACGCCGAGCGTGTCGAGCACGCGCTGCGCGACGTCCTCCGCGGCGATGCGGTCGCCGACGTCCTCGATGAGCACCGCGAACTCGTCGCCGGACAGGCGCGCGACCATGTCCGGCGCGCGCACGCACTTGAGCAGCCGCCCGGCGACCGCCTTCAGCATCTCGTCGCCGGCGAGGTGGCCGAGGCTGTCGTTGACGACCTTGAAGCGGTCGACGTCGAGGTAGAGCAAGGCGCAGCGCCGGCCGGGCTCCTCGCGCAGGCGGCCGAGGATGCGGTCGAGCCGCTCGCGCAGGAAGCCGCGGTTCGGCAGGCCGGTCAGCGCGTCGTGCATGACCTGGTGCTTGAGCTGGTCCTGCGCGCGCTCGCGCTGCAGGATCTGTTCGCGCAACTCGCGCGTGCGTTCGGCGACGCGCTGCTCGAGTTCGGCGTTCGCGCGCTGCAGGGTCACCGCCGAGCGGCGGCGATGGATGCTGTTGGCGATCTGCAGCGCGGCGAAGCTGAGCAGTTCCTGGTCGGCCGCACCGTACGACACCGATTCGGTGTAGCTCTGCACGACGACCACGCCGATCGGCATCTCGTCCACGCGCAGCGGCACGCCGAGCCAGCAGAACGCGGGGCGGCCGATGCGTGCGGGATCGACCTCGCCGCTGCGACCGAGTCCGGCGATGCGCGCGCTGTCGCCGAGCAGCGGCGCGCCCGTGCGTAGCACGTATTCGGTGAGCCCGCGACCGACCTCGCGCGACACGGTGCGGCGCGCGCCGGCGTCGACGTAGTACGGGAACGACAGGATGCGCCGGTCGTCCGAGAGCAGAGCGATGAAGAAGTTCTCGGCGTTGAGCAGCTCGCCGACGACCGCGTGCAGGCGTTCGTAGAACTCGTTCTCGTCGATATCGGCGGTGGCGAGCTGCGCGATGTGGAACAGCGCGGCCTGCAGGCGCTCGGCGCGCTGGCGCTCGATCACCTCGAGCTGCAGGCCGCGGTTCGCCTCGGCCAGTTCGAGCGTGCGCAGGCGCACTTCCTGCTCGAGGTCCTCCTGGTTGCGCTTGCGCTCGAGCGCCGTGAGGATGTGGCTGCCGACGAATTCGAGCAGCGCGCGATCCTCGGGCGTGAAGCCGATGCCTTCCTGGTAGCTCTGCACGACGAGCGCGCCGCGCGCCTTGCCGTTGCGCAGCATCGGCACGCCGAGCCAGTCGTAGCTGTCGGGGCCGACCGGGCGCAACGGCGTGGCGACCTGCGTGCGCAGTTCTTCCATCGTCCCCATCAGCGCCCTGCCCTCGACGATGAGGTGCCAGGTCAGCGTGTCGCGCAGCCCTGCCATCGGGATGTCTTCGGACGTGTCGGGCACCTCCTTGTCCTCGACGTCGGCGAAGTACAGGAAGCGCAGGCTGTCGCGCTCCGCGTCGTAACGGACGATGAAGAAGTTCTCCGCATACATCAGCGTGCTGACGATGCGGTGGATACCGCGCAGCAGGTCCGGCATGTCGCGGTCCGAACCGGCGAGGTCGGAGATCGCGAACAGCGCGCGCTGCAGCGTCTCGGAATGTTCGAGCTGCTTGTGCGACAGGTGCAGGTCCTGCAACTGCAGGGCACGGCGCAGGTGCACGCCCGCCAGCCGCATGCACGGCGCGAGCGCATCGAGCACCGGCGCCGACACTTCGTCGGGGAAGCGCAGCAGCAATGCGGCGCGATCGTCGTCGAGGCGCACGTCGACGCGCCGGCCGTCGACGCGCATCGGCTGCTCGGCCGCCATCAATGCGGCGACACGCTGCATGTCGGCGCGCTCCGGCCGGCCCATGCCTTCGGTACCGATCGCCTCGGCGACGTCGTCGAGCCACATCACGACCAGCGCGCTGCAACCGAAATGGCGCTGCACCATCTCCACGATCGCCTGCGCGGTTTCCCGTGGCGCGGTCAGTTCGACCAAGCGGAGCAGGCACTCCAGCTGCATCGAGTCGGCCGTCTGCAGGTTTGTGGAACAGTGGACCATGGGACTCCGGCCGCGCATGGGCGGACTGTGGCCGCGACACCCCTTCGCCGCAGGACGCCACCAGTGCAGCGCGCGGCGCCGCAGGTGTCAATAGCGGGCACGCCGGACCGCGCCGGAGCGCTCGGATCCGGCGTCCGGATCTCTCGCGGGACCGCCGGCCGAGCCGGCGGCGGCGATCAGCGGCGGGCGGACTCGAGCTCGCGCACGAGGCGGTCCGCGCCGTAGACCTTGCCGAGCGCTTCGAGGATCGCACCGCTGTGCACGGACACGGTCCGATTCAGGCGCTCGTCGTACCAGTAGTTGCCGCCGAGCGAGTGGATGTTGCCGTCGAACACGAGGCCGACGATCTCGCCGCGGGCATTGACGAGCGGGCTGCCCGAATTGCCGCCTATGATGTCGTTGGTCGTCGCCAGGTTCATGCGCTTGCGCAGGTCGAGGCGATCCTTCGCGGCGAGCCACGACGCCGGCAGCGCGAACGGGTAGGCACCGGTCGCGTGCGCGAACGTGCCCGCGATGTCGGTGAACGGCGGCACCGCCGTGCCCTTCTCGTCCCAGCCGCGCACTTCGCCGAACGAGAAGCGCTGCGTGAACGTCGCGTCCGGATACGCGCTGGTGCCGTACTTCTCGAAGCGCGCGGCGGCGATGAGTTCGGAATTCTTGTCGACGATCGCCTCGACCTCGTTCTCGTAGCGCTTGCGGATCGCGCGCGCCTCGGGATCGACCGCTCGCGCGAGCACGATGAACGGATCGTCCGACTTCGCCACCGCCTCCGCGCCGCCGTCCCAGAGTGCCTTGCGCACGGCCGGGTCGCCGAGCTTGGTGGCGGCGACGAGCCGGCGCGCCACGGCGTCCGGCGCGTCGTTGCCGAGCACCTGGCGCACGAACGCGTCGTCGGTGCCGAGCGCCTCGCGCAGCTTGGTCAGCGACCAGCCGAGCGTGACCTGCTCGTAGTCGGGATAGATCGGCGCGCTCGAGAGCAGCTGCTGGGTCACGCTCGGCAGCTTCGAGTCGGTGTATTCGCGCAGACGCTCGGCGTTCGGCTTGCTGCGCTCGATCGTGCCGCGCACGAGCGTGCGTGCATGTGCATAGTATTCGGAGAAGAAGCCGCGGTGCGCCTCGACGTACTTGTAGCGCGTCTCGATCGTCCGGTACGTGTCCATCGCCCTGGCGATCGCGTCCCAGGCGCCGCCGGCCTTCGCCTTGCGCGCGGGATCGGCGTCGACGAACGCGCGCAGCTCGGCTTCCTGCTTGCGCTTGAGCGCGAACACCGCCGGATCCTGCAGCGCGAGCAGGCGCCCGCGCAGGGCCTTGAACGAGTTCTCGACGCTGAACAGGTCGTGCTGGCCGATGCGCCAGTGCTCCGGCGACTCGCTGCGGAACTGTTCGATCATGCCGCGCTGCTCGGCGAGCAGCAGCAGGCGCGCGATCAGGTCGAGGTCGCGCGCGGATTCGAGTTCGGCGATCGTGAGCTGGCGGTCGGTGCCGCCCGGGTTGCCGATCGTGACGACCATCTCGCCGTCGGCCGCGCCGTCCTTCGAGAACGGGAAATAGTCGGCGACCGTCGCCGGCTTGCCACCTTCCCACGCGCGCAGCATGCCCATGTCGAGGTCGTAGCGCGGAAAGTTGAAATTGTCGGGATCACCGCCGAAGAACGCCATCTCGAACTCGGGCGCGAACACCAGGCGCACGTCCTGGTAGCGGTGGTACTTGTAGAGCGCGTACACGCCGCCGTGGTACAGGTCGACGACGTCACAGCGCGTGCTCGCGCTGTCCTGGGCGACGCATTCCTTCTCGATCTCGGACTTGATCGCCTTGTCCGCCTTGCTGTACGCCTCGCCGCTCTTGCCCGCGGTCGCCTGCTTCACGCGCGCGGTCACGTCGGCGATCGTGTCGAGTCGGTTGAGCTCGATCTCGGGGCACTTGATCTCGTCCTTCTCTTCCTTGGCGAGGAAGCCGGACTTGATGAAGTCCTTGTCGGCGGTCGACAGCTGCTGCACGCACGAGTTGACGCAGTGGTGGTTGGTCAGCACGAGCCCGTTCGGCGACACGAACGAACCCGAGCAGCCGCCCGCGAGGCGCAGCGCCGCATGCTGCGCGTGCGTGGTCCATTCGGCGGTCGGCGTGAAGCCGTACTTCGCCTGCAGTTGCGCCACCGGCAGGTTGTCCGGGGTCCACATGCCTTCCCCGGCGAGCGCGGCGGAGCCGGTCGCGAACGCGAGGAAAAGGCCGACTGCGAGCTTGTACATGGGAGGACTCCTCGTGGGGATCGTCGCGTCCGGACGCGCTGCGCGCCGGACGGAAAGCCGCGCGGGCCGCGCGCGGCGGTCCGGCAGGAAGCGGCGCCCGCTGCTGCGGCGGGCGCCGTCGTCGGTCAGCGCTTGGCGAACAGGTGCTCGACGCCGGCGCGCTCTTCGCGCAGTTCCTTGTCGGTGGCGTCCATGCGCTCGCGCGAGAACGTGCCTATCTCGAGGCCCTGCACGATCGAGAACTTGCCGCCCTTGATCGTGACCGGATAGCCGTAGATCACGCCCGGCTGGATGCCGTACGAGCCGTCGGACGGAATGCCCATCGAGACCCAGTCACCGTCGGCGGTGCCGCGCGCCCAGTCGCGCATGTGGTCGATCGCCGCCGACGCCGCGGATGCGGCCGACGACGCGCCGCGCGCCTTGATGATCGCGGCACCGCGCTGCTGCACGGTCGGGATGAACGTGTCCTTGTACCAGGCGCCGTCGACCGCATCGATCGCGGGCTTGCCCTTGACCGTCGCGTGGTGGATGTCCGGGTACTGCGTCGAGCTGTGGTTGCCCCAGATCGTCATGCGCTTGATGTCGGTCGTGTGCGCACCGGTCTTTTCGGCGAGCTGCGACAGCGCGCGGTTGTGGTCGAGGCGGACCATCGCGGTGAAGCAGTTCGGATCCAGGTCGGGGGCGTTCTGCTGCGCGATCAGCGCGTTGGTGTTGGCCGGGTTGCCGACCACGAGCACCTTCACGTCGCGCTTGGCGTGGTCGTTGAGGGCCTTGCCCTGCGGGGCGAAGATCGCGCCGTTCGCCTCGAGCAGGTCCTTGCGCTCCATGCCCGGGCCGCGCGGACGCGCGCCGACGAGCAGCGCGTAGTCGACGTCCTTGAACGCGACGTTGACGTCGTCGGTCGCGACCACGCCGGCGAGCGTCGGGAACGCGCAATCGTTGAGCTCCATCACGACGCCCTGCAGCGCGGGCAGCGCCGGGGTAATCTCGAGCAGGTGCAGGATCACGGGCTGGTCGGAGCCGAGCATGTCGCCGGCGGCGATGCGGAACAGCAGGGCATAGCCGATCTGGCCGGCGGCGCCGGTGACGGCAACACGGACGGGGGTCTTCATGGGTAACTCCAGTGAACGTTGAACGGGATCGGCGCACGGCGCCCGCGGGCGCCGCCCGCACTCACTTCAGTTCGGCGAAGAACTCGCGGAATCGCTTCAGGCCCTCCGGCAGCTGCGCCGTCGGGCAGGTGTAGGAGATGCGCAGCGCGTTCGGCTCGCCGAAGGCGCTGCCCGGCACGCAGGCGACGCCCTTGTCCTCGAGCAGTGCGTTGCAGAGGTCGACGTCGTTGGCGATCGTGCGGTCGCCGTGGCGCTTGCCGAACGCGCAGGAGATGTCCGGGAACACGTAGAACGCGCCCTGCGGGCGCGGGCAGACCACGCCCGGGATCGAGTTCATGACCGCGAGCACCTGGTCGCGCTTGGACTGGAATTCGGCGCGTTTCTGCGTCGGCACGTCCTGCGGCCCGCCCAGCGCGGCGACCGCGGCCGCGGTGACGATCTCGGGGACGTTGGTGATGTGGTTGGAGTTCAGCGTGACGAACGCCTGCGCGACCTGTTCCGGCGCGGCGATGAAACCGACGCGCCAGCCCGGCATGCCGTAGGTCTTGGAGATCGAATCGACGTGGATCGTGCGCTCGCGCAGCTCCGCCCGCGCGTTGACGAAGTTGTGGTAGCCGATGCCGTCGAACACCATGCGGTTGTAGATGTCGTCGCAGACGATCCACACGTGCGGGTGCTTGACCAGCACGTCGGCGAGCGCGGCGATCTCGTCCTTCGTGTAGACCATGCCGGTCGGGTTGTTCGGGTTGTTGAACAGAAACACCTTCACGCCTGGCAGCGCGGCGTCGAGTTGCGCCGGCGTCAGCTTGTAGTTCTGGCTGGCCGGGCACGGCATCAGGCGCATCTTCGCGTCGACGATCTCGGCGATGTCGACGTAGGTGGTCCAGTACGGCACCGCGAACGCGATCGTGTCGCCCGGATCGAGCAGCGCCTCGGCGAGGTTGTAGAGCACGTGCTTGGCGCCGATGCCGGTCGCGACGTTCTTTCGCGTGTACCCACCGAGGCCGGTTCCTTCGAGGTGGAGCAGGAACGCGTCGAGCAGCGCGTCGGCGCCGCGGTTGGAGCCGTACTGGCCGCTGTCCTTGGCGAGCGCGTCGCGGACGGCGGCGTACACGTGCTCGCCGGGCAGGAAGTTCGGCACGCCGATCGAGAAGCTGATGATGTCGCGGCCCGCGGCCTTGAGCTGCTTGGCTTTTTCGGCGACCGCCATGATGGCGCTGGGCTTGGCGCGGCTCATGCGCGCAGCGAGAGTCGGCATGCGAATCCTCGGCAGGGAGAGACGGGCTCGAAATGGAGCCGGACAGCCGAAAATTCTACCACAGCACCCCGCTCCGCCCGGCCGGCGCTCCGTCACGCAGCCGACGCGTCGCAGCAAGCCATGCGTCAGGCGCATGCGCTAGAGTGCGATCGGCCTTTCGCCCGCCAGGAGGAGTTGTCCATGCACTACCTGTGGATGTTCATCGTCGGCCTGCTCGTCGGCATCGTCGCGAAGTTCCTCATGCCCGGGAAGGATCCGGGCGGCTTCTTCGTCACCGGCCTGCTCGGCGTGGCCGGCATGTTCGTCGGCGGCTTCCTCGCGCAGACGCTCGGCTTCAAGTCCGCGATCAGCGGAACGATCGAGCCGTCCGGCTTCATCGGTGGCGTGATCGGTTCGATCATCCTGCTGATCATCTATCGCCTGTTCCGCCGCAATACATCAGCCTGACGCCGGCGCGACGCGCAAACGAAAAAGGCCGCCCCAGGGCGGCCTTTTTCGTGGAAGAGCGCTGTGCTTCAGCCGCGGTCGAGCACCGCGTTCCACGCGTCCAGATGCGTCTTTTCCTGGGCGAACAAGGGTGCGGTATCGCCCTTGATCGTGATCGACTGGATGCTGTCGCCGCCCTTGATCTTGTCGACGATCGCCTGGTCGGCCGGGCCGACGACGCTGCCGAACACGGTGTGCTTGCCGTCGAGCCACGGCGTCGGCACGTGCGTGATGAAGAACTGGCTGCCGTTGGTGCCGTGGCCCATGCGCGAGCCCGCGTTGGCCATCGACAGGATGCCCGGGCGGTCGTGCTTGAGGGCCGGAACGATCTCGTCGTCGAACTGGTAGCCGGGGCCGCCGGTACCACTGCCGTGCGGGCAGCCGCCCTGGATCATGAAATCGGGGATCACGCGATGGAAGGTCTTGCCGTCGTAGAAGCCGCGGCGGGCGAGGTTGGCGAAGCTCGCGACGGTCATCGGTACCAGGTCGGCGAACAGGCGCAGGTGGATCGTGCCGTGGGCGGTCGCGATTTCGGCGGTCAGCTCGGGAAGGGACATCGGGATGGCTCCGGATTCGTGGGACGCGCAGCCTAACCGATCCGCGCGCGGGATTCCCGGCGGCGCCGGCAGCGGTCACCGATTCCCGCTATAATATGCGGCTAACTTGCGGCACATGCCGCCCCCGACCCCCAGAGCGGCCGCATCCATGGCCGCAGGCCCTGCTCCGATGTCCATCGAAAACCTCCGCAATATCGCGATCGTCGCCCACGTCGACCACGGCAAGACCACCCTCGTCGACTGCCTGCTCAAGCAGTCCGGCACGTTCAGCGAACGCACCGTGCTCGCCGAGCGCGTGATGGACTCGAACGACCAGGAAAAGGAACGCGGCATCACGATTCTGTCGAAGAACACCGCGATCACCTGGCAGGGCAACCGCATCAACATCGTCGACACGCCGGGCCACGCCGACTTCGGCGGCGAGGTCGAGCGCGTGCTGTCGATGGTCGACACCGTGCTCATCCTCGTCGACGCGATGGACGGGCCGATGCCGCAGACGCGCTTCGTCACCCAGAAGGCGTTCCAGATGGGCTTCCGGCCGATCGTCGTCATCAACAAGATCGACCGCCCCGGTGCGCGCCCCGACTGGGTGCTGAACCAGACCTTCGACCTGTTCGATCGCCTCGGCGCGACCAACGAGCAGCTCGACTTCCCGGTCGTCTACGCCTCGGCGCTGCACGGCTACGCGAGCCTCGACGCGGAAGCGCGCTCGGGCGACATGACGCCGCTCTACGAAGCGATCATGCAGCACGTGTCGCCGCCGCAGGTCGACCTCGACGGCCCGTTCCAGATGCGCATCAGCCAGCTCGACTACAACAACTACGTCGGCCTGATCGGCATCGGCCGCGTGCAGCGCGGCAAGGTGCGCACGAACATGCCGGTCACGGTGATCGATCGCGAAGGCAAGCGCCGCAGCGCGAAGGTGTTGCAGGTGCTCGGCTTCATGGGACTGGAGCGGCGTGAAGTCCCCGAGGCGGAAGCCGGCGACATCATCGCGCTCAACGGCATCGAGGCACTTGGCATCTCGGACACGATCTGCGCGACGGACGCGCCGGAACAGCTGCCGGTGCTGACCGTCGACGAGCCGACGATCAGCATGACGTTCCAGGTCAACAACTCCCCGTTCGCGGGCAACCGCGACCATAGCGGCGGCAAGTTCCTGACGTCGCGCCAGCTGCGCGACCGTCTGCTGCGCGAAACGCTGCACAACGTCGCGCTCAAGGTCGAGGAGACCGAGGACCCGGACAAGTTCAAGGTGTCCGGTCGCGGCGAGCTGCACCTGTCGGTGCTGATCGAGACGATGCGTCGCGAAGGCTACGAGCTCGCGGTGTCTCGCCCCGAAGTCATCATCAAGGACATCGACGGCGTTGCGAGCGAGCCGATCGAGCAACTCGTGTGCGACCTCGAGGAGCAGTACCAGGGCGGCGTGATGGAGCGCCTCGGCATGCGCCGCGGCCAGCTCGTCAACATGGAGCCGGACGGCAAGGGTCGCGTGCGCCTCGATTACATGATCCCGGCGCGCGGCCTGATCGGCTTCCAGACCGAGTTCCGCACGATCACCGCAGGCACCGGCCTGCTGTTCCACGTGTTCGACCACTACGGCCCGAAGGCCGAGGGCGCGATCGCCAAGCGTCCGAACGGCGTGATGATCTCGAACGGCCAGGGTCCGGCGCCGGCCTACGCGCTGGTCGGCCTGCAGGAACGCGGCCGCCTGCTCGTGAGCGAAGGCGACGAGATCTACGAGGGCCAGCTCGTCGGCATCCACGCCAAGGACAACGACCTCACGGTCAACGCGCTGCGCGCGAAACAGCTCACCAATATCCGTGCCGCCGGCAAGGACGACAACGTGCAGCTGACGCCGCCGATCCGCATGTCGCTCGAGCAGGCGCTCGAGTTCATCGAAGAGGACGAACTCGTCGAGGTCACGCCGAAGGCGATCCGCCTGCGCAAGAAGCACCTCACCGAGAACGACCGCAAGCGCGCCTCGCGCCAGGCGGCCTGACGGTCGCGCGCACGCGCCCCGGCGCGTGCGCGGACCTCCATCTCAGAATCCCTGCTCCACGCGCAGGTAGACGACGCGGCCGACCGCGCTGTACGCGCTGCCGAAGACGCCGTTGTAGTCGATGAACGGCCGACGGTCGCCGGCGTTGATCGCGCCGATCGCGAGCTGTGTCTTCGCGCTCGCGTGCCAGCCGAGCTGCAGGTCGAGCGTGGTGTAGGTCGGCACCCTCAGCGCACAGCTTTCCGATTCGGCATCGTAGGAATCGCAGTTGCGCTGCGAACCGATCATGTGCGCCTGCGCCGACGCGCTCCATGCACCGCCCTGCCAACTGACGCCGAGGTTCGCGCGATCGCGCGGATAGCCGAGGTAACCGAGGGGAGCATTGGTACTGCCCTCGAATTCCTGTTCGGAACGCGTGATGCGCGACCACGACAGGTTCGCCTCGATGCGACCGAACGCGAAGTCGTGGCCCGTGCGCAGGTCGACGTCGAAACCGCGCGTGAGCGAACTCACCGCGTTGACCTGCTGCGGCACGAGGATGCGCGCGATCTCGCCGTCAGCGTCGCGCTCGACCAGACCCTCGCGATAGACATCGCAGGTGCGCCCGGCGTCGTGGCAGGCGATGTCGTTGAACAGCACCGTGTACATGTCGAGCTGCGTGATCGCGTTGTCGAAATGCGTGCGGAAGCCCTGCACACCGACGCTGAAGTCGCGCGTGGGCGAGAACACCGCACCGATGTTCGACTGGCGCGCGGTCTCGGCACCGAGTTTCGGATTGGAGAAGAATACGAGTTCGCGCACCGGGCTGCCGCAGGCGATCGGATCGTCCGGGCGCAGCTGGCAACCGAGCAGGTCGGTGATCTGCGATTCGCTCGTGTAGGTCGGCGCGCCGAGCGTGACGAGGTCGGGCACGTGGAAGCCCTTGCCGATGCTCGCGCGCAGCAGCAGCGAATCGGTCGGGCGCCACATCGCCGACAGCTTCGGGCTCGTCGCACCGCCCGCGTCGCTGTAGTCGTCGCGTCGCAGCGCGGCCTTGAGCTGCCAGCGGCCGTTGTTGTTCAGCGCGACCTCGGTGAAGGCGGCGTGGTGGTTGCGCGTGAGGTCGACCGGCGTCGCCGGCACGCCGCCGAACACGTCGCCGGCGAGCTGCTGGTCGTCGTAGCCGGTCGCAAGACTCTCGTGCGCGTAGTCGAGGCCGACCAGCACATCGAGTGGAACGTCGAACAGCGAGTACGTGCGCGGCTGCAGCTGGAACGACGCCCCCTGCGTACGGTGCACGGCCGTGCTGGAGATCGACGTGCGGAACTGCGAGAAGTCCTGCGTCGCGGGATCGGCGAACGGATCGAAGGTGCCGGCGGAGATCGCGTCGAGGAAACGCGAGACGCTCGCGTAGTTCGTTCCTTCGAGGTCTTCCGCGTAGCGCGTGCCCGTCAGGTCGAGGTTCCAGTCCGCTTCCCAGCCGCCGACGTGCGTGCCGCCGAGGCCGGCCGTGAGCTGCTCGACGCGGTCGTCGCCGCGGTTGATGCGCGGCCCGGCGGGTACGGGTCGATAGGCGAGATCGAGCGAATAGCCGAGGCCGGGCGCGACTTCGCCGAGCGTCGGGTTGAACGGGCTGTCCGCCGGAATCGCATCGGCGAGCGCGCCGGTCGGCGCGGGTGCGAGTTCGGCGCGCGAGCGGTTGCGCGATACGAGCAGCAGCGCGTGGGCGTTCATCGTGTCGCCGACCGCGGTCGAGCCTTGCGCGAGCAGCGTCTTGCGCTCGAGCGCGGCGCGCAGCTCGGCGTCCGCCTGGAAGTTGTACTGGCAGAACTGGCCATAGTCCTCGTAGTAAGGCCCGAGCGCGGAATTCGGATAGCGTGGGTCGCTGCCGAGCGTCTGCGGGCAGTCGGCCGCCGCGTGCCAGGTCTGGTCGACCTCGGGCGAGGGATCGTCGCGACGCCAGGTCGGCGGCGCGCCGTACGACGACATGCCCGGCGGAAGGTAGCTGCGCTGGCGCGCGAACAGCGGATCCTCCTTCGAGTAGTCGACGCTGAAGATCGCCTGGCTGCGCTCGTCGTGGAAGCCGGCGATCGCACTCGCGCTGTTCGCGTCGGCGCCGCTCGCGGTGGGCCGATCGACTTGCGCGGTGACCGCGGCGCCGCTGAAATCTCGACGCGTGATCACGTTGATCACGCCGCCGACCGCGCTCGAACCGTACACCGCCGACGCGCCGTCACCGAGGATTTCGATGCGATCGACGGCGGCCCACGGCAGCACATTGAGGTTCTGCGCGTCGCCACCGAGCGATCCCTGCCCGATCAGCGGGATGCCGTTGAGCAGCACGAGCGTGTACTGCGCGCCGAGCCCGCGCAGGCCGGCCGTGGTCGTACCGGGCGCGCTCGTGGTCGGATTGTGGTCGAGCGGCGCGCCGAAACTGTTCTGCGTGAGGTTCGCGAGCACGGCGCCGACCGAAGTGCGACCGGACACCTGCAAGTCCTCGCGCGAGATGACGACGAGCGGCTGCAGGTCCTCCTGGTCGACGCGCTTCATGCGCGTGCCGGTGACCGTGACCGGCGCGAGTTCGACTTCGTCGCCCGCCGGCTCGTCCTGGGCGATCGATGTCCGTCCGATGCCGAAGCCGGCCAGCATGGCCAGGCCGAGCAACAGCGATCGGATGCGGTGTGCATGGACACGGCTCACATGGACACGTTTCACGTCGATCTCCTCCCCGTCGATTGGCGATGCGCCGTGACGCCGGAGGCAATCGGCGCGCCGTGGCCGCAACGAGGCGCACGACAGCCTGCCGCCGCATGCGAGGCATGCGGCAGTGCACGATTCCACCTTGTAACGTACGACGATAAACGTACTTTATGCCAGACCGGAGCGGCGACGCAATCGCCGGCCGGTGGCTACGTCCAGGGTCGAGGTCAGCGGGTCGGCGGCAGCGCGCCGCGCTTGCGTACGATCAGCATCGCGAGTTCGAGCGACTGCTCGTAGTTGAGGCGCGGGTCGACCTGCGATTTGTAGGCGCGCGCGAGATCGGTCTCGGTGAGGTCGCGCGCACCGCCCATGCATTCGGTGACGTTCTCGCCAGTGAGTTCCAGGTGCACGCCGCCGAGGCGGGTGCCGGCGGCCGCGTGCACGTCGAACGCGCAATCGAGTTCGCCACGGATGTTCTCGAAGCGGCGCGTCTTGACGCCGTTGCCGACGGTCTCGGTGTTGCCGTGCATCGGATCGCACACCCACAACGGCGTGCGCCCGCCGCCCTTCATCGCGGCGAGCAGCGGCGGCAGCGCGCCTTCGATCTTCGTCGCGCCCATGCGGTGGATCAACGTGAGGCGGCCCGGCTCGCGCTCGGGATCGAGCGCGTCGGCGAGGCGGCGCAGCTGGTCCGGCGTCACCGACGGGCCGACCTTCACCGCGATCGGATTGCGGATGCCGCGGAAGTACTCGACGTGCGCGCCGTCGAGTGCCGCGGTGCGCATGCCGATCCACGGGAAGTGCGTCGACAGGTTGAACCAGCCGGCCTGGCGCGGCACCTGGCGCGTGAGCGCCTGCTCGTAGTGCAGCACGAGCGCCTCGTGCGACGTGTAGAAGTCGACCCGCTGGAAGCTGCCGAGCGGCTCGCCGGCGAGGGTCTCCATGAAGCGCAGCGAATTGCCGATCGACTCGACCATCGCGCGGTATTCGACCTGCAGCGGCGAGTGCTGGACCCAGCCCAGGTCCCAGTATTCGGGGTGATGCAGGTCGGCGAAACCGCCGTCGACGAGCGCGCGAACGAAGTTCATCGTCATCGCCGAGCGCGCGTGGCCGCGGATGAGGCGCTGGGGATCCGCGCGGCGCGCTTCAGCGGTGAACGCGGCGGCATTGACGAGGTCGCCGCGGTAGCTCGGCAGCGTCACGCCGTCTCGCGTCTCGCTGTCGGCCGAACGCGGCTTGGCGTACTGGCCGGCGAAGCGACCGACGCGTACGACCGGCAGCTTGAGCCCGTGCACGAGCACGAGGCTCATCTGCAGCATGACCTTGAGGCGATTGGAGATCAGCGGCGACGTGCAATCGTCGAAACTCTCCGCGCAATCACCGCCTTGCAGGAGGAACCGCTGTCCCGCCGCCGCTTCCGCGAGCAGGCGCTTGAGCGAGAGGATCTCCCACGAGGTGACCAGCGGCGGCAATTGCGACAACTGGGCGAGCGAACGCTCGAGTTCAGCGGCGTCCGCATAGACGGGCTGCTGGGTGTGCGGGCAAGCCTGCCACGACGACGGCGACCATTCGACGGGAGCGGTGCTGAGCGGTGCGATGGGTTCCGGAGAGGCCATGGCGATCGTCGTTTGCTGCAATGCGGAAAACGATCATGCCACAGCCTCTCGCCGCCGTCATACAGACGGCGGCGTATCGCCCGCTAGGCAGTGCGCCGCCGGAATCCGGCCCAGAGTGCGCCCGTGCCGAGCAGCACGTAGCTGATCAGGGTCCATCCCGGCATCGTGATGCCGAGCAGGCGCCAGCTGCTTTCGCTGCAGTCGCCGCTCGCCATGAACGCCTTGCGGATCGCCTGGGCGAGCGGGAAGCGGTTGTCGAACAGCGTGTAGAAGTCCATCCCGCAACCGCCCATGAGCGGATCCGGCGGGTTCATCTGCATCCACAGGTGTTGCACGGCGATCACGCCGCCGACCACCGCGAACAAGGCAACGAGCAGCGCGTAGACGCGTCGGCCGATCGTTCCGGGACGATGCAGCGCACCGACGAGGAAGAACACGCCCATGCCGACGAAGGCGCCGCGCTGGAACATGCATTTCGGGCACGGGACGATCCCCTGCTGGCGCTCGAGGATGAAGTAGGCGTAGGCGACCAGGCCGAAGCAGATCAGTGCGCCGAGCGCGAACTGCGCGCGGTAGGACCAGGCGAACGGGTTGGGATTCATGCGTACTCCGGGCTCGATGCGTGGAAGTCTAGCGTCACGGCCGCACTACAGGAAAAACCAGTGCGTCAGCGTGCCGACGTACATGCAGACCGCGAGCACGAGCCAAAGTGCCCACGTCGCGTATTCGACCGGCCGCGACCGATGTTCGCGGAACGCGAGCCACAGCACGAGCGGCACCAGCACGTAGCGCAGCTCGACCAGCCACGACGCAGCGAGGAACACGAGCGCGACCGGAAACAGCCAGTACGCCGACGATGGGCGCAGGCGGAAGGTCGCGAGCGAACAGGCGGCGCCCGCCGCGACCAGCGCGGCAAGCGCTCGTGCGTACCATCGTTGCTCGATCAACACGGGCAGATGGTTGTGCAGGTAGTACCACGGATAAGCGGTGTTGTACGGGTTGTCGGCATGGAATCCGAACCAGAAGCCGCACGCGACCAGTATGGGGACGGCCGCGAGCAGCCAACCCGGGCGATCGCGACGCAGCGCCGCGAGGAACGCGGGGAGTCCCTGAAAAACCTGCAGCGGGAGCAGGAGCCCGGCGACGAGCAGTGCGAATAACGGGTTGCCGGCGTGCAGCTTCGCGTCCGGATGGAGCGCGGCTTGCGTGCGCGACAGCGAGATCGAGCCGTTCCACGCCCAGAACGCGACGAACACCGCGAGCGGAACCACGTAGGGCCACAACGATGCCAGCACGCGCACGGGCTCGCGCCGCACGCGTTCGAGGGAATCGTCGCCGATCGCGAGCATGACGAACAGGCCGGTCCAGACGACTTCGTGCTGGCGCACGCCGACGAGCGCCGTCGCGAACAACGCCGCGAGCACATGCCGGCGCGCGACGCTCGCCCACGCCGCCCACAGCAGCAGGGCGAGCGCGAGCACGTCGGTGTAGACGACGAAGAACAGCGGCACGAGGATCGGCAGCACGAGCAGCTGCGCGGTCGCGAGCGTCTCGGTGCCGGGCCACGCGCGTCGGCGCAACGCATGGAATCCTGCGACCGCGAACAGGCCGAAAGCGGCATTCGCGAGGCGCGCCGCATCGAGCGAGGCCGCACCGCACGCACGCATGAGCGCAGCGACGAGCGCGTGGTAGCCCGGAATCGTCGTCAGCTCGGCGAGGATGCGATCCGTGCCACGCAGGAACTGCGTGATCTGCGTGAAATGATCGATCTCGTCGGTGAACGGCGCGCTGAGGCGTATCGCGACGATCGCGGCGACGTAGAGTGCGCCGAGCAGCACGCCGAACGCCCACTGCGCTCCCGACGACGATGCGCGTTCCAGAAACGAAAAACCCCGGACAGGCCGGGGCTCTTCGCTGATTGGCTGCCGTGGCGTCAATCGGCCGCCTGGTCGCCCGCATCGGAACGCGGACGATCGACCAGTTCGACGTACGCCATCGGCGCGTTGTCGCCGGCGCGGAAACCGCACTTGAGCAGGCGCAGGTAGCCGCCCTTGCGCTCGCGGTAACGCGGGCCGAGTTCGACGAACAGCTTGCCGACTGCTTCCTTGTCGCGCAGGCGCGCGAACGCGAGGCGGCGATTGGCCACGCCGTCGGTCTTCGCGAGCGTGATGAGCGGCTCGGCGACGCGGCGCAATTCCTTCGCCTTCGGCAACGTGGTGCGGATGAGCTCGTGCTTGAACAGCGATGCAGCCATGTTCTTGAACATCGCTTCGCGATGGCTGCTCGTGCGGCTGAACTTGCGACCGGCCTTCTGGTGGCGCATGGTGGATTCCTCTTGTCTCGATTGTTATGAGAAGCCGGCACCTGTGTCCGGCGACCCGCGGTTACCCGCTGATAAGCAGCCCTGTTTGCAACGAGCTGTCTTCCAACAGTACGGCCGTGCCGGCCGCTTTCGAACATCGACGAAGATGCTTCCGCATCCTCTTGCGGCCAATCCGGCCGGGTTGGCGATCAAGGACGATCGCACGAGTGGACAGCAGCGACCGCGGGCGAAGGATCGCGCGCGGCCGCGGAAAATCAGCCCAACTGCATGCCGTGGACGAGACCCGGCGGCGGCCAGCTGTCGAGCTTCATGCCGAGCTGCAGGCCGCGCTGATACAGCACGTCCTTGATCTCGGTGAGCGACTTCTTGCCGAGGTTCGGCGTCTTCAGCAACTCGACTTCGGTCTTCTGCACGAGATCGCCGATGTAGTAGATGCTTTCCGCCTTGAGGCAGTTGGCCGAACGCACGGTCAGCTCGAGGTCGTCGATCGGGCGCAGCAGCACCGGGTCGACACCGCTCTTGTCGGTCTTCGCGTCGGTGCTTTCGCGGCGCGCGAAATCACCGAACACGCTGATCTGGTCCTGCAGGATCTCGGCGGCCTTGCGCACCGCTTCCTCGGCATCGATCGCGCCGTTCGTCTCGACGTCGAGCACGAGCTTGTCGAGGTCGGTGCGCTGCTCGAGGCGCGCGCTGTCGACGTTGTAGGCGACGCGACGCACCGGGCAGAACGACGCATCGAGCTGCAGGCGGCCGATCGGACGCGCTTCCTCGTCCGGCAGTCGGCGTGCCGTCGCCGGCTGGTAGCCGACGCCGCGCACGACCTTGAGGCGCATGTTGAGCGCGATGTCCTTGGTCAGGTGGCAGATCACGTGGTCGGGATTGACGATCTCGACCGAGTGATCGACTTTGATGTCGCCCGCGACGACGACGCCCTTGCCCTTCTTGCTGAGCGTGAGCGTGGTCTCGTCTTGGCCGTGCATGCGGATCGCGACATCCTTGAGGTTGAGCAGCACCTCGATGACGTCTTCCTGCAGGCCTTCGAGCGTGGTGTACTCGTGCAGCACGCCGTCGATCTCGACTTCGATGATCGCGCTACCCGGAATCGACGACAGCAGCACGCGACGCAGCGCGTTGCCGAGCGTGTGACCGAAGCCGCGCTCCAGCGGCTCGACGACGACCTTGGCGCGGTCGGTACCGAGGCGTTCGACTTGGATGCCGCGCGGACGCAGCACGTTGGTGGACGATCCCGCCATATGCAGTTGACTCCAAGAATCCTCGCGGATTCCTCAGTGATGTGTTCCTGCGAAGGTCCGGGCGGGGCCCGGCCTTCTTACTTCGAGTACAGCTCGATGATCAGGCTTTCGTTGATGTCCGACGGCAGGTCGGAGCGTTCCGGCAGCGTCTTGAACAGGCCGCTCGCCTTCTTCGCGTCGACTTCGACCCACGACGGGGTGAGGTCCATTTCCTGCGAGACCGTCAGCGATTCCTGCACGCGCAGCTGGCTCTTGGCGCGTTCGCTCAGCGCGACCTCGTCGCCCGGGCGCACCTGGTACGACGGCAGGTTGACCTTCTTGCCATTCACGCGAACGGCGGCATGCGACACCAGCTGGCGCGCGGCAGCGCGCGTCACGGCGAAGCCCATGCGGAAGACGACGTTGTCCAGGCGCGATTCGAGCATGCGCAGGAGGTTCTCGCCCGTGTTGCCCTTCTGGCCCGAAGCCTTCTGGTAGTACGAGCGGAACTGGCGCTCGAGCAGGCCGTAGATGCGCTTGACCTTCTGCTTTTCGCGCAGCTGCACACCGTAGTCCGACAGGCGGCCGCGCTTGGCGCCGGCGGCGCCATGCTGGCCGGGCTTCTGCTCCAGCTTGCACTTCGAATCGAGCGCGCGCGCGGGGCTCTTGAGGCTGAGGTCGGCGCCTTCGCGGCGCGCGAGCTTGCAGGTGGGTCCGAGATAACGAGCCATGGTTCCTGTTTCCCCTTACACGCGACGCTTCTTCGGCGGACGGCATCCGTTGTGCGGAATCGGCGTCACGTCGATGATGTTGGTGACCTTGAAGCCCGCATTGTTCAGCGAGCGCACGGCCGATTCACGACCCGGACCCGGACCCTTGATGCGCACTTCGACCGTCTTCACGCCGTAGTCGGCGGCGACGCGCGCCGCCTTGTCCGCGGCGACCTGCGCGGCGAACGGCGTCGACTTGCGCGAGCCACGGAAACCGGCGCCGCCGGCAGTCGCCCACGAAAGCGCGTTGCCCTGGCGGTCGGTAATCGTGACGATCGTGTTGTTGAACGAAGCCTGCACGTGGGCGACGGCGTCCGTCACCACACGCTTGGTCTTCTTCTTAGGCTTGACTGCTACGGGTTTGTTCATTTGCCCGGATATCCTTACTTCTTGATGGCGCGGCGCGGGCCCTTGCGGGTGCGCGCGTTGGTACGGGTACGCTGGCCGCGCAGCGGCAGGCCGCGACGATGGCGCAGGCCGCGGTAGGTACCGAGGTCGATCAGGCGCTTGATCGACATGCCGACTTCACGGCGCAGATCGCCTTCGACCGTGACCTTGCCGATCTCATGGCGCAGCTTGTCGACCTCGGCCTCGGTCAAGTCCTTGATCTTGGCTGCCGGATTGACACCCGCGTCGGCGCAGACCTTCTTCGCGCGCGAACGGCCGATGCCGAAAATGCTCTGCAGGCCGATCACGACATGCTT